>Ga0209343_10002472_pt1 | contig 23855 bp, 23 predicted proteins | sample RifCSPlowO2_02_FD_184026 | JGI IMG/M metagenome (GOLD analysis project Ga0209343, IMG submission 184026) | Groundwater microbial communities from Rifle, Colorado - Rifle CSP2_plank lowO2_0.2 (SPAdes) (version 2) | ecosystem: Environmental > Aquatic > Deep subsurface > Groundwater | place... | reverse complement strand
TTCCTATAGGACCGCGCGGCCAAAAGCTCGCCGCGCTGCTTCCAACAGCCGGCGCGAGATTTATGCGACGGCGGTCTCATCCAGCGTGTTTGACCGGATTGCGTTGTTGCGGTAAGTTTCGCTATCGCGCCGATTTGATGGTCAGCTTGCGGGCGCGTAATAAATTCGGCTAAAGAGAGGGAAACCCGTTCAGCGCCGATTTATGCAAGCTGAGCGGGTTTTTGTTTTTTGAGGCGGCGTTTGGCTGAATCCGGCCGCATCGCCAGGTAGAGACAGGTCATGAACCAAGAGCAATCCGTCGGCGTGGTCCGGCCTCAGGACCAGCACTTTGGCGAGCCGCTGCGCTTCCGCAGCGGTGCCATGCTCGACTCTTATACGCTCAGATACGAGACCTACGGCAGCTTGAACGCCGACAAATCCAACGCGGTGCTGGTCTGCCATGCGCTTAACGCCTCGCATCACGTGGCGGGCTTCTACGAAGACGACCGCAAGAACATCGGCTGGTGGGACAACATGATCGGCCCGGGCAAGCCGCTGGACACCAACCGCTTCTTCGTGATCGGCGTGAACAATCTGGGCGGCTGTTTCGGCTCGACCGGCCCATCCAGCATCGACCCCAGATCGGGATTGCCCTACGGCTCCACCTTTCCGGTGGTAACGGTGGAAGATTGGGTGAATGCGCAGGCGCGCCTGGCCGATACCCTGGGAATCGCCCGGTTTGCGGCGGTCATGGGCGGCAGCCTGGGCGCAATGCAGGCGCTGCAATGGGCAATTGCCTACCCGGAACGCGTCAATCACGTGGTGGCCGTCGCCGCCGCGCCCACGCTGTCGGCGCAGAACATCGCCTTCAACGAAGTCGCGCGCCAGGCCATCACCACCGATCCGGATTTTCACGGCGGCAACTATTACCAGCAGGGGGTGGTACCGCGGCGCGGCTTACGCCTTGCACGCATGATCGGCCATATTACCTATCTTTCCGATGATGCCATGATGGAAAAGTTCGGCCGTTCCCTGCGCGAGGGCAAGCTGGGATTCCATTTCGACGTGGATTTCGAGGTCGAGTCCTATCTGCGGCATCAGGGCGACAAGTTCTCGGAGTACTTTGACGCCAATACCTACCTGCTGATCACCCGCGCCCTGGATTATTTCGATCCCACCCAGGACACCGGGGGCAGCCTCACACAGGCCTTTGCCCGCGCGCGGGCGAGGTTTCTGGTCGTCTCGTTCACCTCCGACTGGCGCTTTTCACCCGAAAGATCGCGGGAGATCGTCAAGGCGCTGCTCGACAACCGGCGCGACGTGTCCTACGCGGAGATCGACGCGCCGCATGGGCATGATGCATTCCTGCTCGACGATCCGCGCTATCACGCGCTGGTAAGAAGCTTCTTCGAATCGGTTCACGCGGAGCTTGTCACGTGAGCGGCACCGGCACTTTTTCCCTGGCGGGCCGCCCGGATCTGGAGGCCATCGCCCAATGGGTCAGGCCCGGGTCGACGGCACTGGACCTGGGTTGCGGGGACGGCCTGCTGCTCAAATACCTTCGCGAGACCAAGGGCGTGCGCGGCTACGGCGTGGAGATCGACGATGCAAGCGTGCTCGCCTGCGTAAAAAACGGCGTCAATGTCATCCAGAGCGATCTGGAGCGCGGCCTGGCGGGATTCGATGCCGGTTCCTTCGATTACGTGATCCTGTCCCAGACGCTGCAGGCGGTCCGCCACACCGAACAGATCGTCGGGGAAATATTGCGCGTCGGCCGCCAGGGAATCGTCACCTTCCCCAATTTCGGCCATTGGTCGCAACGGCTGCAGATATTTTTTGCCGGGCGCATGCCGGTATCCGACGTGCTGCCCTACCAGTGGTACAACACGCCCAATCTGCATCTGTTCACCATCGCGGACTTCGAGAATTTCTGCGCCGGCCACTCGATCCGCATCCTGGAGCGCCTGGCGCTGCACGGTGGCCGCGCGGTGAAACTCATGCCCAATCTGCGCGGCACGCTGGCGGTGTTTCGCTTCGAAAACGCCGTTTTTTGAGAAACCGGGCTACTTGAGCACCTGAAAAAGGTTGTTGAAGTCGTCGGTCCAGGTCGCAAGGCCTGCGGGAATCTCTATTTCCTCGGTTGCGCCGGCAAACGCTTCCATGGTGAAAATCTCAGGGCGCCGCGTGACCAGTACCCAGTCGGTCGACGACCCGAAGCGCGACTCGCCGTCATCGGCGATATTCAAAGCCTTCAGTCCGCGCGCATCCGCGAGCAGCCTGACCACCGGCTTCAGGTCCAGATAGCGATTGGTGACATGGAAGGCGATCACGCCGCCCGGCTTCAGGTGCTTCAAATAGGCATCCATGGCTTGAAGCGTAATCAGGTGCACCGGTATCGCGTCGCTGGAAAATGCGTCCACCGCCAGAATATCGTACTGCTGCGCCGGCTCGCGCTCCATTGCCAGCCGCGCATCGCCCAGCACGGTCTCGATCTTCGCGGCGGAATCCGGGAGGTAAGTGAATTCCTTGCGCGCCACTTCGATCACCTGGGGATTGATCTCGTAGAAACGGACCACATCCCCTTTGCCGCCGTACACCGCGAGCGTGCCGGCTCCCAGGCCGATCACCCCGGCGCGCAAGGGTTCTTTCGAGAATGCCGTAAACAGGCGTCCAACGCCCGATCCCTCGGTGTAATAGGTGGTGGGTTTGCGCTGATATTCGGGATCGAAGGACTGTTTGCCGTGCATGATGACGCCGTGCACCAGATTGCGCACGCGCTCGCTGCCCTCGCCGTTCTCCTGCACCCGCAACATGCCGAAGAAATTGCGCTCCATGAGCAGCGTGGTGTCGGCCAGATACTCGTGCTGGTACAGGTAGACGTACCAGCCGGTTGCGGCGGTAGCGCAAAGCGACAACACCACCATGACCGAGCGTGACAGCGCGACCGGGGAAACGGCGCCGGGAATGCGCGCGGCGATTGCCGCCACTCGGTCCGCAAATGCGCCTCCGGCAGTGCCCTGCCGGAACATCAACAGCGTCGCGAGCAGACCACCCACCACCAACGCCAGCGGCAATTCGTAATAGGCGGAGAATATTCGCGGAGCGGCAACCCCCACGAACAATCCGCCCAGCGCGCCGCCCAGGGAAATCATGAGGTAAAAGCGCGTCAGGTAGCGCGGCGCGGGTTTGGCGAGCGCCAGTTCCCCGTGGCAGAACATGCAGGCGACGAACAGCCCGATGCAATATAGCGGCACCGCTTTCTTGATTTCCAGGACGCCGCTGTTGGCCTGCAGTCCCCAGGCCATGGCGGGCAGCAGCGCCAGGAAAGGAATCACAAACAGCCAGCGGCGATACCAGCCCCGCCCTTCGAAACACAGGATGAAAGTCAGCAGGTACAGCGTCAGCGGCACGAGCCACAACAGCGGAATGGAGGCAATGTTCTGCGTAATGTGGTTGGTCACGGCCAGCAGCATGATGGTGCCCAGCGCCGCGAGCGCGAGCCACAAGGCATACGCCGCCACGCCCGGTGCCGGTCCTTCCGCGAGCGGCTCGGCGAATTCGGCGCGCGCGGCAATCGCCGCGACCGGGCGCGCCGCAAGGATCACGCTTGCCGCGCAAAGCAATGCGAACAACACGAAGGCAATGCTCCAGGTGAGCGCCTGAGTGCGCGTATCGATCAGCAATTCGATGGCAAAGGGAAAGGCGAGCAAGGCCAGCAGCGAGCCGAAATTGGACAGGGCAAACAGCCGATAGACGCGCTCGCCGCCGTAGCGCCGCGCGAAGCAGGCCTGGATCAGCGGGCCGGTCGAGGAAAGCAGGAAATAGGGCAGACCGATAGTGGCGCCCAGCAGCGCCAGAATGCGCCAGACGGGATCTTCATCGCCGCCGGGCTTCCAGGCGGCGTCGGCGACGATGGGCAGCACCGCAAGGCTGGCTGCCAGCAGCACGCAATGCAGGATTGCTTGCGCCCGCGGGTTGAGCCTGCGGATGCTCCAGTCGGAATAGGCGTAGCCGGCCAGAAGCAGCATCTGGAAGAACACCATGCAGGTATTCCAGACCGCGGGTGAACCGCCGAACCAGGGCAGGATCTGCTTGGCGATGATGGGTTGGACCAGAAACAACAGAAATGCGGACAGAAAAATGGTAAAAGCAAATACCGGCATGTCGCGCCCTGTGAGGATTCGGGAATGGCTTCGATGCGGCGAAGCGTCAGCTTAAAACAAGCGCCGGAGTAAAATATCGGCGCTTCGCGAGAAGCGCGCAGTATAACTTCACGCGCCGTCCCGCCACACGGAACCGCATTGAACGCTGCTTTGAACGACAGGCCCCGCCCGCAAAGCCCTCCCCTGCTGCGCTCCAAGTTTTTCTGGGTCGCCCTGCTGTACTTTTCCGAGGGTTTCCCGCTCGGTCTGTTCTTCGATCTGTTTCCCGTGTACTTTCGCCAGCGTGGCGTCGACCTGGCCAGCATCGGCCTGTTAAGCCTGCTGGGGCTCGCCTGGACCGTCAAGTTTCTCTGGGCACCTGCGGTCGATTATTACCGCCATCACCGCTACTGGATGGTCGCAGTCGACTGCCTGATGGGCGTGATGTTGATCGTCCTCGCGCAGACCGCCGGATTCGGTCCGTGGGTCTGGTTGGTCATCGGGATTTTCACCATCCTGTCGGCGACCAACGACATCGCCATCGACGGCTACACCATCGAACTGCTCGACAAGAACGAGATGGGGCTGGCCAATGGCGTGCGCATCGGCTTTTACCGCGTCGGGATGCTGAGCGCCGGCTTCATCCTGATCCTCAGCGACCACATCGGCTGGTTCTGGTCTTACTGCGTGGCCGCTGTCCTGTTCCTGTTCTGCGCCGCCGCGTGCTGGTGCGCGCCGCGTGAACGGCTGGCAGCGCGTGCCGCCTACGAAACATCCGCGTTCGCCGAATTGAAATTCCTTCTTGCCCGGCCCGGGGTCGCGCTGGCGATCATGCTTTTCGTGCTCGGATTGCTATGGCCGGTCACCGCGAGCCTGCCAGGGCATTGGCTGGCCGATGCGCAGCGCGCATGGTGGTTCAGGGCGGGCATACCGGTCACGGCATTTCTGCTTGCCGGCCTGCTGATCGCCGCGCAAGTGCGCGGCGCAGCGTCGACGCGTGGCGGCGCACTGGCGCAAGGGCCGATATTTGGCGCGCTGGTGGAACTGCTTGCCCGCCCCGGCATGTTGCCGATTCTTGTTTTTATCCTGATCTTCAAGCTCGGCGATTCCTCCATGGGTTTCATGATCAAGCCCTTCTGGGTCGACGCGGGTTTCAGCAACCAGCAGATCGGCCTGGTGTCGGTGAACGTCGGTTTGCTGCTCTCCATCCTTGGCGGCCTGGTCGGCGGCTGGTATACCGACCGCGTGGGCATCTTCAGGGCGCTCTGGATGCTGGGCCTGTGGCAGGCATTCTCCAATCTCGGCTACGCCTGGGCGGCCTGGACCGTGCCCCTCGCGCCGCAGGGCGCTGATATCGCCGTGCACCATCAATGGGCGATGTATGCGGCAAGCGCCACTGAATCGTTCACCGGTGGATTGGGAACCGCGGCATTCCTGGCTTTTCTCATGGCAATCGTCAACAAGGAGCGCTCCACCACCGAGTATGCGATCCTCTCCTCCCTGTTCGCGTTCTCGCGCTCCTTGTCCGGGGGCGCCAGCGGCTTCGGCGTGGAGGCCATGGGTTACGGCGGGTACTTCCTGCTGACATTCTTTCTGGCGTTCCCCGCGTACTTTCTGTTGCCCTGGGTGAGCCGCATGCTCGGGCAAACCGATTACGCCAGCGTCAAAGCGACGGACGGCCGATAAACGGAACTGCCAGTCCGGGGTTTGCAGCCTTGGCCGGCGTCGATCCGCCATCGCCGTTGCAGCGCCTGCTTTGCCCTGATTGTGCTCAATCGCGGTTGAATTGCCAGGGAAAAGGCTTTAGAGTTTGCCTTCGATAGGTCGGATTCAAGGTGGTTTCCAGTCAGGAACCGCTGCCTGGGAACCGCAATAACCTGACGAAAGGCCGGGATCGCCGGCTATTTTTTTCTGCGAGGATCCAATGGAAAGTGAAATCAGCCGCGACAAGCTCGTAACGGATTTGAAAGTTGTGATTGCTGATGCCGAGGAACTGTTGAAGGCGACCGCCAGTCACGCCGGCGAAAAAGCCGCGGCAGCACGACTTAAGATTCAGGACAGTATCGACGGCACAAAGGAAAAGTTGGCCCATCTTAGCGAGGCCGGTGTGTACAAGGCCAAAGCGGCAGCTCGCGCCACCGATGACTACGTGCACGATAATCCCTGGCAGGCGGTGGGTATTGCCGCGGCGGCCGGTGTGGTGCTTGGCCTGTTGATCAGCCGCAGATAACAGTTCGGTCCCCGATATGACCGACGGCAGCAGCCGCGGCGAAGGCTTGCTTGCCTCGATGCGCAGTCTTGTCCGCAGCCTGATTGCGATGGCGCAAACGCGCCTGGCGATTCTCGCCAGCGATCTGGAGGAGCAGGGCGCATGCCTGGCGAAGATCCTGGTCTTCGCAGCGCTCAGTGCCGTGGGCTTGTTTTTCTCTACGGCGCTGCTTATTGCCTTTGTGATCGCGGCCTTTTGGGAAAATCGCCTGACAGCGATCGGGATTCTATTCGCCGTATTTCTGGCGCTTGCGCTGTGGGCATTGGCAATCCTCAGAAAGCACTTGGCGGAACGGCCCAAACTGTTAGCGGCAACCTTGGCGGAACTGGACAAAGACAAGGCCTCGCTCTCCGGCGTCCATGAAAACGATAGCTGAGATTCGCGCGCTGCGCGAACCGCTGGTTGCCGAATCGGCCCGCCAGCGCGATGCCATCGGACTGAGGTATTCATCCCTGCAGGGACCCGCCAACGCGGTCGCGCTTGGCCTTGGCGCGCTCAGCTGGCTGCGGCGGCACCCGCTGGTGGTCGGCGTGGCCGCGGCAGTGCTGGTGGTAGCGCGGCCGCGCCGCGCATTGCGGCTTGCCACCCGCGGTTTGATTCTGTGGCGCTTATTGCGCGCGATCAGGGATTTCCTCAGGCAAACGGGGGTCGCCTCGTGAGGAATTATGTCAAGCCCATCAAAAGCTTCTACGCGGTCATGGATCGCAAGCGGGCGAACATGCGGCGCGAGTTTGCATTGGTGCAGGGGCTGATGCCACTCTTGATGAAACCGCGCAACCGCCAGAAATGGACGCGTGAAGACAGGCGGGAACTTGCGCTGCACATGAAACGCATGGCGCAGCTCAGTCCTTACATCGCGGTGATCGTGCTGCCGGGTGGATTTGCGATGCTGCTGGTGCTGGCATGGTGGCTGGACCGGCGTCGCGGCCGTGGCACGCGCCCACCGCCCTCAGGCGTCCGCGAGAACAGGTAAAGCGGCGCCCCCCCCGGAACGCGTTCGCGCCGCTGCAGCGCAACCGGTCTCAGTGGTCGGAAAAAACCTTCGCCGGCTTTTTCGCGTCGATAAGAACAAAAGCGATACGGCAGGTCTTATTGCCGCGATTGGCCCAGCCATGCCAGGTCCCCTGCTGGACCATGACATCGCCCTGATTCATGTGTACTTCCTTGCCATCGTCGAGAATCATGTCGCACTCGCCTTCCATCAACAGCACATAGTCCACCGTATTGGTCCGGTGCATCAGCGCCGGCGTTCCGGGCGGGAGTTCCAGCATTCGAAAAATGCTGCCGCTGGGTCCCGGGCTGAGCTGCAGCTTGGTCGCGACCGGGTCGGCGCCGCTCGACATGTCCACGGGCATCTGCGAAGTCGCCCACAGCGCGGCATTCTGTACGTTCTTGTCCTTCACGCCCGGTGTGGATTCCAAAACTGTATCGATCCCGATGATCGCTTTCCCATTGGCATCGTGAGAGCTGACAATCCGGCGAATCTTGAATGGCATTTCTGACTCCTTGATTTCGTCCCCGAAGGGACACTCCGCTGATGCGGCTGGGTGCCCGCCGCGCGAATACGGCGTGGGTGGTGGGCAAATATACGCTGCCGATCAGGCGCGCCGCAATAGCCTAGGCCGCACGAGCCGGAACTAAACAGCTTGCGTTGTTTTGGCAGCCACTTTTCCCGTGAATTTTAAAAGTTGCAAGAGCGCAACTTTTAAGATTCACGGGACGTATACAAACCCACTACCTCGCCAAGTACCGGAACATGATAGGCTTTTGGCGATCGACGCAAGCGGTTCCCCCGCGTCCCCGCGCATGCCTGCGCGGTCCTGTCCACCTGAGTTTTTACGGAGGTTCAAATGTTTTCAACCGACTGGCAGACTTCAAAGCGCGAGTACGGCGTTGTCATAGAACGCAATGTCGAGATTCCGGTGGGAAACGGCGTTTCGATGAAAGCCGACATTTACCGGCCTGATGGGCAGGGCAAATTCCCGGTGTTATTTACGCCCAGCCCCTACTCAAAGGAAGTGCAGGGCATGGCGATGATGCCCAACGGCTTCACTTATGCGCGCGGCTGGATCGAATCGGGTGATTTCAATTTTTACGTGCGGCGCGGCTACGCCATGGTGATAGCCACCATCCGCGGCGCGCGCGGCTCGGGTGGCAGCTTCGGCAACATCGAGCCCGACCCGCAAACGATCAAGGACCTTTATGAAGCGATTGAATGGCTGAGCGCGCGCCCCTGGAGCAGCGGCAAAGTGGGCATGAATGGCGTGTCCTATTTTTCCATGGTCGCCAAGCGCGTGGCCGCGCTCAAACCCCCTCACCTCGGTGCCATTTTTTCGCCCTATGGATTCACCGACGGTTATCGCGATTTGCTGTATCGCGGCGGCATTCTGGCACCGGACTTTACCGAATACTGGGCGCGCAGGCAGGCACCGTTCTTCACCATTGAGAACTCGCTGCGCAAAAAGTGGGGCGATGAAAAATACAACGCCGCAATAAAGGCCGCCATGGCCGACCCGGAGATCATGTCCAACCCGCTGCTGGTCACCGCGCTGCGGGCCCCGGACAGCGGCGGGAATCCGATGCTGGTGGAAATCCTGCTCAATCCGCTGTGCAACGAGTACTGGAGGGAACGCGCGGTCAATTTCGAGGCAGGCTGCGAAGTGCCGGCCTACCTCGGCGCGGACTGGGGCATGTTCGGTTTGCACCTTCCGGGGGACGTGCGCGCCTATGAGCAATGGAAGGGTCCGAAGCGCCTGACCATCGGGCCGCCGATCTACCTGGATCGGCCCTGCTATCAATACGACTATGAGTCCTTGCGCTGGTTCGATTACTGGCTGAAGGGCGTGAAGAACGGCATCATGGACGAAGCGCCGGTGCAGTTGTTCATCGAAGGCACGGGCGAGTGGAAGCAAGCCACCGATTGGCCGGTGCCGGGAACGCGCTGGACGCCTTTCTACCTGCACCAGGGCGGGCTGCTCTCGGAGCACGAGTTCTGGCCGAACGAGGGTTTCTCCACTTACGAGGATTCCGCATTCAGCCATCAGGGCGTGGAGTTCTGGACGCCCAACATGGTCGAGGCCACCGAGATCTGCGGACCGATCGCTCTCAATGTTCATGGCTCAAGCACCGACACCGAAGTGCTCTGGTTCGCCACCATCCTGCACCGCGATGCCGCCGGCAAGCAGCGCATCCTTACCCGCGGCTGGCTGCGCGGCTCGCAGCGCAAGCTCGACGAGAAGCGCTCCAAGCCCTGGCAACCCTATCACACGCATGACAAGCGCGAGCCGCTCAAGCCCAATCAGGTCTATGAGTTCAACGTGGAAATTCGTCCCATCGGCATTCTTTTGAAGCCGGGCGAGTCCATCGGTCTGCGCATCAAGAGCGCCGACAACGATCCGCCGACCAACATCACCGAGGATATCGGCCTGGGTTCGGTATCGCGCCCGATGGCCTCGCATGTGTCGGTGCACCACAACATCGACAATCCTTCACATCTGCTGCTGCCGATCACGCGCGGCAACCGCATCGGCACCTTTATATCGGGAGGCAAGCTGCCGCCGCTCGCAAAAGGCTGAGCGGGGAACGCCATGGCGCAGCACTGGGAACGATTTCTCAACCAGCGCGACCGCGAAGTGCTGCAGGCGCTGGGATATGGCGCGCGCATGGGATTGGGCGCGCGCCCGGCGCTGCTCATCATCGACACCAATTACGAATTCTGCGGCGAGCGGCCGCTGCCTATCCTCGAATCGATCAGACACTGGCGCGGCTCCTGCGGTGAACAAGGCTGGGCAGCCGTGGCCGTGATGAAACGCCTGATCGACGCGGCGCACGGCAAAGGTCTGCCGGTGTTCTATTCCACCAACGCGCGGCGCGCGGATCGATGGGATGCCGGAAGCTGGCGCTGGAAAAGCGCCGGGGAGCGTGCCAGCGGCCCGCGCGACCCCAGGCTTGACGACATCGTCGCCGAGATCGCGCCGCTGCCGCAGGACATCATCATCAGGAAGACCAAGCCCAGTGTTTTCTTTGGCACGCCGTTTCTGTCGTTCTTGAACCTGCTCAAGGCGGATTCGCTGATCGTCTGCGGCGGCACCACCAGCGGCTGCGTGCGTGCCACGGTGCTTGACGCTTTTTCCGGGAACCTGCGTTGCGCGGTGGTGGCCGACGGCTGCTTTGACCGCGTTGAAATGTCGCATGCGATGAATCTAGTGGATATGCAGACAAAATACGCCGATGTCATCGACGCCGGCGAGGCGTTGAAATTCATTGGCGGCCTGGAGCCGGGAATGTTCGAGCTGCCCGGTTCGCGCGCATAGCGATTTTTCCCCAACCTTGCAAGGAGCAAAATGCCGGTATTGATCATAGGTTCAGGTTTGGTAGGTTCGCAGATCGCCAGAATCCTGGTGGAGCAGGGCGAACGCCCCATCGTTCTGGACCAGAGGCCGCAACGCGAAGCGCTCGCGCAGATTGTCGACGTCTCGAAAATCGACCTGGTCGAAGGCGATGTCCTGCGTCCGCTGACCTTGAGCCAGGCGATCTGCAAGGGCAATATCAGCGCGATCATCCATACCGCCGCGCACCCGATGCTCACGCTGGGTGCGCAGCGCGATCCCTATGCGGCGATCCAGCTCAATATCATGGGCACGGTCAACGTGCTTGAGGCGGCGCGGATCCACGGCGTCAAGCGCGTGGTGGTTTCCAGCTCCAGTGTGCTCAACGGGCACATGGCCGGCGGAGAGGACGGCGGTGACATGACGCGCGAGGAGGCTTTCCCGCGCCCGAGCACGTTTTACGCCGCCACCAAACAGGCGGTGGAAAGCATCGGCCACAACTATGCCGCCATCGGCATCGAGTTTGCCGCGATGCGCTATGGCCCGGTCGCGGGCCCGTGGGGCGGTCCTGGCGGCGGCGGTCCAACGCTCATGTTTCGCGACATGATGGATAACGCGATCGCGGGCCGGGAAGCGGTGATCCCCAGCGCGGCCATGGAGTGGGTGTATTCCAAGGATGCGGCGCGCGGCACGGTGCTGGCAGCGCAGGCGGCCACCCTTCCGTCGCGCGTTTTCAACATCACCATGGGCAAAGCGATCAGCGCCGAAGAACTTATGGCCGCGCTGAAGGAAGTGTTTCCGGCGGTCAAGGTCCGGCATGACAAGCCCCTGGCCCCCGGCAGCGCACGCTCGAAGCCCGCAGAAATTGCCCGCGCGAAAAAAATACTGGGTTACGAGCCCGAGTTTCCCATGGTCGGGGCGATGCGCGATTACCTTGAATGGTCGCGAAAGTTTGCCAAGGCGAAGTGATTGCGGATTGGCGGGCGAATGTGGTCGGCGCGATCGCCCTCTCTGGTCATCGGATTGAACTCGCAATGATCCTGGCGGATGCGAAGTGAACCCGATGGCCAAATCGCCCTGGACCTCGGCGTACCCGCTGCTGGCGCTGACCGCGTTTCTGTGGTCGGCCAATTTCGTCATTGGCCGCGGCATGCAAGCGCAATTGCCGCCTCTGGCCATGGCATTCTGGCGCTGGATCTTCGCGTTTGCCGTTTTGCTGCCGTTCGCCTGCGCGCCGATGTGGCGGCAGCGAGCGGTCATCGCTCGCGACTGGAAAGTGCTGGTTCTTCTGGGCGTGCTGGGCGCTGGGAGTTTCAACACCCTGGTCTACGTCGGCCTGGGTTCCACCACGGCAACCAATGCGCTGTTGTTGAATTCCTCCATACCGGTGTTGATAGCGGGCATCGGCTGGCTGTTCATGGCTCAGAGGGTGCGCCTGCGCCAAGCCGCGGGAATTCTGCTGTCGCTGTGCGGCGTCGCAATCATCATCTTCCAGGGGGAGACAGATCAGTTGCTCGCCTTGCGCTTCAATGCGGGGGATATCTGGGTGTTCGTCGCCATGATCGTGTGGGCCGTCTACACCCTGATGCTCAAGCACCGTCCCGCAGACCTCGCGCCCCTGCCCTTCCTCGCCGCGACCATTCTGGTGGGCGCGGTGGCGAATCTACCCTTCTATGTCGCGGAGCTGGCTGGCGGTGCGCAGGCGCGCTGGACCGCGGCAAGCTTCGCCGCCATCGCCTATTTGGGCATCTTCCCGTCAGTGATCGCCTACCTGTGCTGGAATCGAGCGGTTGCGGAAGTCGGACCGGCACGTTCCGGCATTTTTATCCATTTGATGCCGGTGTTCGGCACGCTGCTCGCGATCCTGTTTCTCGATGAATCGTTTCATGCCTTTCATGCGGCGGGATTCGCGCTGATTCTTGCCGGTATAGTCATCGCGAGCGTGGCCGACGGGAACCGATCACCGCGACCCGATGTCATCGGCGATTAATTCGCCGAGCAACCCCTGCAAGGCACCTCGCTCGGCTGCCGGATCCACCTCAAAGCGCCGCTCCCTGACGCCCGCAGCAAGCGAGTCAAGCCAGTCGGCATCGCCTTGCGCGCGCGCCAGCAAGGCCGCCAGCGCTTTCTCGTCGCCGACCGGGTAATAGCCGGGATAATGGTCCCCGAGCAATCCGATGTTGCCCGGCACCGCGGAGGCGATGACCGGCACGCCGATGCCGATGGCCTCGGACACCACATGCGCGCCGCCTTCCATGACGCTCGATATCACCATCACGTGACTTCGCGCCAGCCAACGCATGGCACGCGCGTGATCGGCTTCGCCCAGCCAGCGATAGCGCGGTTCGACCCGCATCGACGCGCGCGCCTGGCGCGCGAATTCCTCGGACATTGCCTGCCCGAGATGCACGACGCGCAAACCGCTGCTTAGCGGCAAGTGCGCCAGCGCCAGCGCGGCGCGAAACGGATCCTTCTCCTCGCGCAAGTGACCGATCACGGTGACCAGAAAATGGCGGCGCGGCGGCGCCATGCGGCGCGGGGAATGCACCGACTGAAAAATTACCCGTGTCTTCCCGCGCTGCCCCGCGTTCAGTTCATCGAGACCCTTGGGCTGAAGTACCACAATGCGGTCCGCAAGATCGAGCGACGCGCGCGCATCGGCATCGATGCGGATATCCCGGTAGAGGTCGGTTCCCGTCAAAACCAGCGCCAGCGGGCGCCGTGGGCGCGCAGCATCCCAGTTCCTTATCGATGCATGGCTGCGACGCGCGTGCAAAGCAATGAGAAGGTCGCCGTCACTCCCATCCCATTCTTGGGAAATCTGTACGTGATGGCCCAATGCCCGCAAATGCCGCGCCCAACGCTGCGCGGTGTTGCGGTTGCCATGGCGCGATCCCGGCGGGGCCGGCGTTACAATGACAATGTGTAGTGCTTTCAAGTCTGCTTCAAGCCGAGCCGAAAACGGAATGCAGTGTGTCACGCGTTGAACCCATGGGCAATATAGCCGAACCCTTGCACCGGGCCGGCTGGCCGGATTTCGCGCTCTATCGGCCACATCCGACGACCGCAAGATTGCGCGAATGGCTGGTCGATGCGCATCAGCGCACGCGCTTGCTGACTCAGAACCTTGACGACAGCAGCGCCGTGGTGCCCATGCTCGCCATCGTCAACCCGCCGATTTGGGAACTCGGTCATGTCGCCTGGTTTCAGGAATTCTGGCTGCACCGTGGCGGGAACTCCAATACGCCGTCCTTGCAGCCCCATGCGGACCGCTGGTATGACTCGGCGCGCGTCGCGCACGACACCCGCTGGTCGCTGGATCTTCCGGATATCGATGCCACGCGCGACTACGTCGACGCGGTGCTCGAGCGCAGCCTGGCGCTGCTGGACGGTGACATGCCCGACGATGAGCAGGCCTACTTTGCGCAACTGGCGATATTCCACCAGGACATGCACAACGAGGCCTTTTCCTACACCTGGCAGACGCTGAGTCTGCCGCTGCCGATCTCGCTGGGTGAGTCGAGTCTTTCGTCCGCCGCGGACATCGACGTGCCCGCGGGCATGATCATGCTGGGCGCCCGACCCGGCAACGGCTTCGTTTTCGACAACGAGAAGTGGGCGCATGAGGTGCAATTGCCCGCGTTTTCGATCGCGCGCCGGATCGTCGGCAATGCCGAGTTTCGCGCTTTCGTCGAATCGGGCGGTTATACCCGCCGCGATTGGTGGACCGAGGCGGGCTGGGCTTCGCGCGAACGGCTTGCGCCCGATCACCCGCGTTATTGGAGGCGCGAGAGCGGCGTCTGGTCGCTGCGGCGCTTTGATCGCTGGGTGCCGCTGGCTGACGACGCGCCGGTGCTCCATGTCAGCGCATACGAGGCCGAAGCCTATTGCCGCTGGGCCGGGCGACGGCTGCCGACCGAATCAGAATGGGAATGCATTGCCCAAAGCAGGAATGAACTCTTCGATTGCGGCAGGGCATGGGAATGGACAGCGAGCCGGTTCGCGCCCTATCCCGGCTTTTCCGCCGATCCCTATAGGGAATACTCGGCACCCTGGTTCGCGGAGGAACATCGCGTTCTTCGCGGCGGCAGTTTCGTCACACCCAGGCGGCTGATGCATGCGACATTTCGGAACTTCTACAAACCGGATCGTGCCGACATGTTTTGCGGGTTTCGCACCTGCGCGCTGTAGGACATCCGGCTCCGGTTCAGGGAATCGGGGCGGGAACACGCCTCTTGTCCGGGCCATTTTGTTGCACAATGAATAAAGTTTTCATGGAGCAGAAGCGATGAACGAGATGGTCACCCCTTTCCGTCTGACTTCCCTGGCGCATGGCGGCGGCTGCGGCTGCAAAATCGCCCCGGGCGTGCTGAGCGAAATACTGAAGGCCTCGCCGCTGCGCGCGCTGCCCGCGGCGCTGCTTTCGGGCAGCGAAAACAACGAGGATGCCGCCGTTTACAAACTCAACGATCATCAGGCGATCGTGGCCACCACCGATTTTTTCATGCCGATCGTCGACGATCCTTTCGACTTTGGCCGCATTGCCGCGACCAATGCGATCTCGGACGTCTACGCCATGGGCGGACAGCCGCTGTTTGCCCTGGCCTTGCTCGGCATGCCCATCAGCACGCTGCCGCTGGATGTCATTCAGCGCATCAGTGCCGGCGGTGAATCGGTTTGCGCCGAGGCGGGAATCCCGATCGCGGGAGGGCATTCGATCGATACGGTAGAGCCGATCTACGGCCTGGTGGTGCTGGGACTGGTCCACCCGGACAAGATCAAGCGCAACAGCGGCGCCAGGGCGGGGGACAGCCTGATTCTCGGCAAGCCGCTTGGGGTGGGAATCCTGAGCGCGGCGCTGAAGCAGAACAAACTCTCCGACGAGGGTTATCGCCGTATGCTCGAGGTCACCACCCAGCTCAACAAACCCGGCGTCGAGTTGGCGGAGATGGCCGGCGTGCATGCGCTCACCGATGTCACCGGCTTCGGCCTGGCGGGTCATCTGCTGGAGCTTTGCCGCGGCGCGAAACTGAGCGCCCAGATCAGGTGGAATGACCTGCCCGCCATTCCCCAGGCGATCGAGCATGTCAAAGCCGGTGTATTTACCGGTGCTTCAACGCGCAACTGGACCGGCTATGCAAGCGAAATCCGGCTCGCGGCGGGCATGGAAGAATGGCAAAAGCAGCTGCTCACCGATCCGCAGACCAGCGGCGGCTTGCTGGTGGCCTGCGCGCCGCAAAGCGAAGCCGCGGTACTCGCCGTTTTTGCGCGCCAAGGATTCGCGGATGCGCGCAGGATCGGCACATTCGCCGAAGGCGCCGGCTTATCAGTCGTTTAAAAGCCGTTTCAAAACCAGGAAATCGGTTTATTTAAAGATCGTCGCTTGCGCGCGGATAGCTTCATCATCCGCGCGCGAGCGACGATCCGCACGGACGGATTTATCGTCCGTGCGGGTTTTGCAATGCCTGCAAAGTCAAAGTTCGGCGGCGTAGTCGATGATCAGCGGGGCGTGATCGGAAAAGCGCTGTGCCTTGAAAATCGACGCCTTGACCGCCTTGGCGGCGATCTCCGGCGTCGCAATCTGGTAGTCGATACGCCACCCGACATTCTTCGCCCACGCCTGCCCGCGGTTCGACCACCAAGTGTATTGCTCGGCACGCTGATCGACCCGCCGGAAAACGTCTACCCAACCCAGCTGGTCGAACACCTGGGTCAGCCAGGCTCGCTCCTCGGGAAGAAACCCGGAGTTCTTCTGGTTCGAGCGCCAGTTCTTGAGGTCAATCTCCTTGTGGGCGATATTCCAGTCGCCGCACAGAATGTACTGGCGCGCGTCGCTGCGCAGCTTGCGCAGCACCGGCAAAAACTCTTTCAGGAACCGGAACTTGGCCTGCTGGCGCTCCTCCGAACTCGAGCCGGAGGGCAGATACACCGAAATCACCGAGAGCTTGCCGAAATCGGCGCGCACCACGCGGCCCTCGGCATCGAACTCCCGATTGCTGAAACCGAAGGCAATATCGTCGGGCTGCCGCTTGCAGAACAGCGCCACGCCGCTGTAGCCTTTTTTTTCGGCGCAATGGAAATAAGCGTGAAACCCCTTCGGCGCCCTGATGGCCGGAACCAGGTCCGGTTCCTGGGCCTTGACTTCCTGCAGGCAAACGACATCAGCGCGCTGCCGCGACAGCCAGGGCCAGAAACCCTTAGTCCAGGCCGACCGAATGCCATTGACGTTTACGCTGATGATGCGCATCGCATTTCCCCCTGGAACATCCGCCCTGGCGCGCTGCCGTCGCGAGGGCGTTAAACTGTGAACTTCCCGACCGCAGACTTACGCTCCCACCCCATGCCCGCAGCGGACTTCAGACAGGAATTCATTGCCTTCTGCATCGATTGCGGCGTGCTGCGATTTGGCGATTTCGTCACCAAATCGGGACGCAAGACACCGTATTTCTTTAATGCCGGATTGTTCAATACCGGCGCGCGCCTGGATCGCCTGGCCGGATTCTACGCGAAGGCCATCATTGAATCGGGCATTGTCTTTGACATGCTGTTCGGCCCCGCCTACAAAGGCATTGTGCTCGCTTCCAGCGTCGCGATGGCGCTGGCGCGCGAGGGACGTGATGTGCCGTTTGCCTATAATCGCAAAGAGGTGAAGGACCACGGGGAAGGCGGCAGCACGGTGGGAGCCCCGATTGCAGGCCGCGTGCTGATCGTGGACGACGTCATGACCGCGGGTACCGCGGTAAGAGAGTCGTTCGAAATTCTCAAGGCTAACGGCGGCATTCCGGCTGACGTGGCGGTTTCATTGGATCGAATGGAACGCGGAACCGGCGAACTGTCAGCGATCGAGGAAGTCCGCCACAATTTCGGCCTCGCCACTGCCGCCATAGCCACGCTGGATAATTTGCTCGCATATTTACATTCACGGACCGAGTTCCGGCAAAATATCCGGGCAATCGAGGATTACCGGAAACTCTATGGGACAACTCATCATGTTTAGTCGAATTTTCGCCGCGGTGTTTGCGCTTGCCGCTATGACTGACGCCTCCGCCCAGTCGACGCAAAAGATCTATCGCTGTGTCGATGCAAAAGGCAAAACCTATGTCACCCAGACGCCGCCACCGGAATGCCTCGGCAAAAGCACTCAGGAGCTGTCTTCCCAGGGCCGCGTGATCAAGGAAAACGTGGTCCTTACCCCGGAGCAGCAGGCGGCCCAGGCAGCCGAAAAAAAGCGCAAGGAGGAGCAGGAGCAGCAGACGCGCGAAGAACGGCGCAAGACCGCCGCCCTGCTCAACACCTACTCAAGTGAAAAAGATATCGAGGAGGCGCGCGCGCGCGCCCTGAAGCAGGCCGAGGACGCCATCAAGCAGACCGAGAAACGCATTTCCGACGCCGAAAAGCGCCGCAGCAACTTCGAGCGTGAAAAGGAGTTCTATGCCAAGAAAGGCCCGCCGCCCAAGCTGCAGCAGGACCTCCAGAATGCCGAAATGGAGCTGAAGAACCAGCACCAGCTGCTGGACGCCAAGAAAAAGGAAATCGGCACCATAAACGCCCGCTACGACGAGGACAAGCGCCGCTACCTGGAACTCACCAAGGCCACCAAGAGCGGCAAGAAATAGAACGCTGCAATCCGGACCTGGTCAGCCTGCTATACGCCCAGCCTGCGCCTGAGTATGCCGTTGATGGCGGCGGGATTGCCCTTGCCTCGGGTTGCCTTCATCGCCTGACCGACCAGGGCGTTAAAGGCTTTTTCCTTGCCAGCGCGGAACTCTTCGACCGACTTTGGATTCGCGGCAAGCACCTGATCCACAATCTTCTCGATCTCGGCGGAGTCCGAAATCTGCGCAAGGCCGTTAGCTTCCAAATAGGCGCTTAGCGTCGGCAAATCCGCCTTGCCCAGGCCGACGTTCATTCCCTCCCATAGATCTCCCAGCACGCGCTCTTTCGCGATTTTTCCCGAGATCGTCCCGTCCGCGATGCGATTTATCATCCATGCCAACGTAGCCGCACTAACCGGTGATTCGCCGATAGGCAGGTTGAACTCATTTAGCCGGTTTGCCAGTTCGCCATTGATCCAGTTCGCGGCCAGCTTCGGATCTGCTTGCGCAGCCACGTCCTTGAAATACATTGCCACTTCGTAACTTGCGGTCAATAGCTGGGCATCGTAGACGGACAATTTGTATTGCGTCTCAAAGCGGTGCCGCATACTCTCAGGCAGCTCGGGTAGCTCCTCCCTGACGCGATTTATCCACTCCTCGTCAATCGCAACGGGCAGCAGGTCCGGATCGGGAAAATAACGGTAGTCGTGCGCGTCTTCCTTGCTGCGCATTTCGCGCGTCTTGCCGGTGTCCGAATCGAAAAGCACGGTTGCCTGCTTGATTGTTCCGCCGCTTTCAAGCGTGTCGATCTGCCAGCGCACTTCGTACTCGATCGCCTGCTGCAAAAAGCGGAAGGAATTCAGATTCTTTATTTCACGCCGCGTGCCCAGCGGCGCGCCCGGCCGGCGCACCGAAACATTGGCGTCGCAGCGGAACGAGCCTTCCTGCATATTGCCGTCGCAGATGCCGATCCAGCGCACCAGCGCATGCAAGGCCTTGGCGTAGGCCACCGCCTCCTCGGCCGAACGCATATCGGGCTCGGAAACGATTTCCAGGAGCGGCGTGCCGGCGCGATTGAGATCGATGCCCGACATTCCATGAAAATCCTCATGAAGGGATTTGCCCGCGTCCTCCTCGAGGTGAGCGCGCGTCAGTCGGATGGTTTTTTCACCGCCCGATGCGACAATCAAGACCGAACCGCCACTCACGATGGGCAGTTCGTACTGGCTGATCTGGTAACCCTTGGGCAGGTCCGGATAAAAATAATTTTTGCGGGCGAATACCGAACGGCGGCAGATGTTATCGGCGCGTTTGCCATTCACCGCGAGGCCGAAGCGAATGGCGCGCTCCACCGCGCCGCGATTGACGACAGGCAGCACGCCGGGCAAGGCGATATCAACGCCGCAGGCCTGCGTATTGGGCGCGGCGCCAAATGCCGTGGATGCCCCCGAGAAAATCTTCGACAGCGTCGAAAGCTGGGCATGGGTCTCGATTCCTATGACTGTTTCCCACTCCATCAGATCGATCCTGTATTGAACTTCCGCGTCCGCTGTCCCGGCTCCGCTACGCCGGCGGCGCCTTGGTATGCCAGTCGGTGGCCTGCTGAAAGTGATGGGCCGCCGACAACATGCGTGCCTCGCTGTAATAGTTGCCCACGACATGCAGGCCCACCGGCAATCCCCCGGCACCGAAACCACACGGCATCGACATGCCCGGCAGGCCGGCAAGATTCGCGGGAATGGTATAAATATCGTTCAGATACATCTGCACCGGATCGGATACCTTGGCGCCCAGCTTGAATGCCACGGTGGGCGAGGTCGGCCCCGCTATCAGGTCGCAGTTCTTGAAAGCCGCCTCAAAGTCCTGGGCAATCAGCCGCCGGATGCGCTGCGCCTGAAGATAGTAAGCGTCATAGTAGCCGTGCGAGAGCACGTAGGTGCCGATCAGGATGCGCCGCTTCACTTCGGCGCCAAATCCTTGCGAGCGCGTCTTGCGGTACATGTCCAGAAGATCGGTATATTGCGGCGCGCGGTAACCGTAGCGCACACCGTCGAAGCGCGACAGGTTGGAAGAGGCTTCCGCCGGTGCGATGACGTAGTAGGCAGGCACCGATAGCGCGGCGTTAGGCAGGTCGATATCCACGAGCGCCGCGCCCAGCTTCTCGAACTCGGCCAGCGCCGCCCGCACCGCCGCGTCGACGTCGGGCGCGAGGCCCTCGCCGAAATGTGCCCTGGGCAAACCGATGCGCAATCCTTGCAGCGGCCGCAGCTTGGAGCCTTCCGGCCTCCATGGCTGGCGCAGTTCGCGGGTGTAATCCTCGCGCGGCATGTCGAGGCAAGTGGAATCGCGCGCATCGGCGCCCGCCATTTCACTCAACAGGAGCGCGGCATCCTCGGCGCTGCGCGCGAGCACTCCTCCCTGATCCAGGCTGGAGGCGAACGCGATCATGCCGTAGCGCGAAACGCGTCCATAGGTGGGCTTGATACCGGTGACACCGGTCAGCGCCGCCGGCTGCCTGATAGACCCTCCGGTGTCGGTCCCGGTCGCCGCGGGCGCAAGGCGCGCCGCGACCGCCGCGGCGGACCCGCCCGAGGAACCTCCGGGGACGCAAGTCAGGTTCCAGGGATTTTTCACCGGCCCGAAGAAGGAGGTTTCGTTGGACGAGCCCATCGCGAACTCGTCCATGTTGGTCTTGCCGAGGATGACGCAGCCCGCCGCATTGAAACGCTCGATGACATGGGCGTCATAAGGAGACACGAAATTGGCGAGCATCTTCGAGCCGCAGGTGGTGAGCCAATCCTGCGCGCAGAAAATGTCCTTGTGGGCGATCGGAATGCCGGTAAGCCGTGTCCCCCCATGCGCGGCAATGCGCGCATCGGCTGCCCGCGCCTGCGCCAGGCTTTTCTCCGCATCGACAGTGACAAACGCGTTCAAGGCGCCGTTCATCAGTCCGATGCGATCGAGAAACGTCCGCGTCAGCTCGACGCTGGAAGTTTTCCCCGCGGCGAGCGCCGCGCTCAGTTCGGATACGGTGGCGTTGTGCATGAGAAACAATAGTTGAGACGCAAGCCCGGGCGGCGCAAGCGGGGCCGATCCCTGGCGGGATCAATCACCCGATCACTCGATCACCCGGGGAACCAGGTACAGACCTCGTTCAACCTGTGGCGCGACCGACTGGAAACGTTCCCGCTGATCGGTCTCCAGCACTTTGTCTTCGCGCAAGCGCACGCTGGCATCACCGGCGTGCGACATGGGCGCAACGCCGCCGGTATCGGCGGCCTGGAGTTTCTCGATCAGTCCGAAAATCGCGTTCAACTGGCCCTGCGCCGCGGCGACTTCCGCTTCGCTCAGGTCGATGCGGGCAAGCATGGCGATGCGCCTGACCTCATCCGCCGAAAGAGGCATAAATTTCGCTTAAAACAGTGGGTTATTTACGGTATTATAACCGACTACTGTAACCGGCCCGGCGTCCGCCGCGGGGCCATTTGGGGCATTGGGGAGCATGTTCGGGTTCTTGCGCAGCTACTTTTCCGACGACCTTGCGATTGACCTGGGCACCGCGAACACGCTGATTTACGTGCGTGGCAAAGGAATTGTTCTTGATGAACCCTCGGTGGTTTCGATCCGCCAGGAGGGCGGGCCCAGCGGCAAGAAAACCATTCAAGCGGTGGGCAAAGAAGCCAAAATGATGCTCGGAAAGACGCCGGGCAACATCACCGCGATCCGTCCGATGAAGGATGGCGTAATCGCCGACTTCACCGTCACCGAGCAGATGTTGAAGCAGTTCATCAAGAAGGTGCACGTGTCGCGCCTGCTCTCGCCAAGCCCGCGCATCATCATCTGCGTCCCTTGCGGTTCCACCCAGGTCGAACGGCGCGCGATTCGTGAATCGGCGATCGGCGCGGGCGCCTCGCAGGTCTACCTGATCGAGGAACCCATGGCCGCGGCCATCGGCGCGGACATGCCCGTGGCCGAGGCGACCGGATCGATGGTCGTGGATATTGGCGGTGGCACCACCGAAGTGGGCGTGATCTCGCTGGGCGGCATGGTGTACGCCGGGTCGGTGCGCGTGGGCGGCGACAAGTTCGACGAGGCGATCATCAACTACATTCGCCGCAATTACGGCATGCTGATCGGCGAGACCACTGCCGAGGCCATCAAAAAGGAAATCGGTTCGGCGTTTCCAGGCTCGGAAGTGCGCGAAATGGAAGTCAAAGGCCGCAACCTCGCTGAAGGCATTCCGCGCAGTTTCACCATCAGCTCCAACGAAATTCTTGAAGCTTTGACCGAACCGCTCAATCAGATTGTCTCCGCGGTGAAGTCCGCGCTCGAGCAGACTCCCCCGGAGCTGGGTGCGGACATCGCGGAAAAAGGCATGGTACTCACCGGCGGAGGCGCATTGCTTAGGGACATTGATCGCCTACTAATGGAAGAAACCGGGCTCCCGGTGATCGTCGCCGATGATCCGCTCACCTGCGTGGTGCGCGGCTCGGGCATGGCGCTGGAAAAAATGGACAAGCTGGGGAGCATATTCACGAACGACTAGGGAACCCGCGCACCAGTCCTGAATCGGGGCAAACTTTAAAAAAGCTTGCCCGGGGGGTAGGCAAGGGGCTCCCCAGTTTTGGAAGTCTAAGAATGAGGAATCTCGGCAAGACGAATTCGCGATTCCCGACGCCGCTTGGCGTCCTTTGCCACGCATCCCTTCGTCCTTGATGGACACCTCGCCGCCCCCATTCTTCAATCGCGGCCCCGCTCCGCTGGTACGACTGGCCTTCTTCGGCCTGCTGGCGATTCTCCTGATGATATTGGACGCGCGCTTTCACTACGCCGAACCGCTGCGGCAAGCGCTGGTGCTGGCGGCTTATCCGTTGCAGCGCGCGGCGCTGGCGCCGGTGCAGGCGGCGGAGGCAATCCTGGATTACTTCACCGCGAAAGCGCAACTCGAAAAGGACAACGAGGCGTTGCGCATCCGCGCCCTGCAATCCGCGAAAGACCTGGTTACCCTGGAAGCTCTAGCCGCGGAGAACGCGCAACTGCGACGCATCGCCAACGCACGTGAACGCTTGCCCAGAAGTTCGACCTTCGCCGAAATCCAGTACGCCGGCCGCGACGCCTTCTCGCGAAAGGTCATTGTCGACAAAGGCGCCTCCGACGGATTGCTGCCGGGGCTGGCGGTCATCGACGATATCGGCGTGATCGGCCAGGTGACGCGCGTGCACCCGATGCTTGCCGAGGTCACTCTGATCACCGACAAGGACCACGCCATCCCGGTGCAGGTGGCGCGAAACGGCCTGCGCGCGGTGGCCTTCGGCACCGGCGACGGCGCGACACTGGATTTGCGCTTCATAGCGGCGAACGCCGATGTGCAAAATGGGGACACGCTGGTAACCTCCGGTATCGACGGCACCTATCCCCCCGGCCTGCCGGTCGCGCGCGTCTCGCGAATCGAGCGCGACGCCGCCTACGCATTTGCAAAGATCACCTGCGTGCCGGCGGCCGGCGCGGATCGCCACCGGCAGGTGCTGGTTTTGTCGCTGGA
>Ga0209343_10002471_pt1 | contig 23858 bp, 25 predicted proteins | sample RifCSPlowO2_02_FD_184026 | JGI IMG/M metagenome (GOLD analysis project Ga0209343, IMG submission 184026) | Groundwater microbial communities from Rifle, Colorado - Rifle CSP2_plank lowO2_0.2 (SPAdes) (version 2) | ecosystem: Environmental > Aquatic > Deep subsurface > Groundwater | place... | reverse complement strand
TCGGTTCAGCTTTTGAAGTTTATAATGTTCTTGGTTACGGTTTTCTGGAAAAGGTTTATCAAAAGGCGTTGCAAGCTCATAAATTTTGGATGCAAACAGTTGGAATTTAATCGTTTTGTTTATTAAAAATCCGTGTTTCATCCGTGTGAATCTGTGGCTAAGAAAATTGAAGTTATAATTTTGACGGGGCTGCTGCGCTTGACCCATCCTACATGGCTATTTAAATTTTTTTACAAGGAGGAGCAGTGGGATTGAGGCAAGTTGGGATACTATCGAGAATATGATTAGAACCATAAGCGAGAAATCATAGAAGACACCCATTATCGCGCTGCCAAGGAACCAGCATATACCGTAACCCATATTAAAAATGCCGTAGCCGGTGCCGCGCCTGTTAGCCGGCACCATCTCAGCAATAGCGGCCCTCATGATTGATTCCTGCGCGCCCATACCGATGCCCCAGAGTATCATTCCGGTGAGCGCTGTGTAGAAACCCCCAAGGAAGACTAACGGCGCAAAGGGTATTGCTACTAAGGTAGTAATAATTAAAATAGAAATACCTTTTCGGTCGTATAGATAGCCAAAAAATAACGCCGCTAATGCGTCCACTCCCATTGTGATTGCATAAAAGAGTGGAATCCATGTATCAGATACAATGGATACCTTTTTAAAATGGTATGCAATCAATGGGAAATCCGCATAACCAGCGGCAACCAGCGCAATGGCAGTGATGTAAAGCCAGAATTTCCTTGGAAATCCTTTGGTTTCAAGCTCAGGAGAGACCTTTTCAAGATTATATGGTTGAGGATATAGCTGTCGTGCCTTTGCGAGTGTGCCGAGTGCAAAAATTGCAGGTATTAGTAACATCCCAAAGCCTATCCGATAGCTGTTGTTAAAATAAAGAACACCTGCAACCGAGAGTGGACCAAGCACAGCGCCAATCTGGTCTAATGCCTCGTGTAAACCGAACCCGCGTCCTCTTCCAATCTCCTTGCTTGCATGTGATAGCATTGCATCACGTGCAGGATTCCGAATGGCTTTACCTATGCGTTCAGTAATCATGAGGAAGGCGGCTATTTCCCAACATCCGGCAAGCGCTATGGCGGGTACGGCTATCATATTTAGTGTATATCCGATAAACGTGATGAGCCAATATTTTCTGGTTCTGTCGCTGATGTATCCGGAAACAAGTCGTAAACAGTATCCAAGTAATTCACCGAATCCTGCGACAATGCCTACGGTAGCTGCATTAGCACCAAGTATAGACAGAAAGGGACCTTTTATACTATTTGCGCCCTGATAGGTTATATCTGCAAAAAGGCTTACAATGCCAATAAGGATAATAAACCTAAGCGCTGTTAGTTTTGATATATTTTTGTTGTTTTCATTTAGTTCTTGATGGACTTGCATTGAATTTTTCTGGTTTATTTCAAGGTAATTTTTGTTAGAGTTTCTTGTTAAGATTAAGCATTCTATGCAATAGAATATGAGTGTGAATAATATATGTGAAAAAGACGGGATGTCAAATTAATAAATTTAAAAAGGTTTATTAATGGGTTTGCTCCGCTTGACCCATCCTACACTTGCTAATTAGGCCACGGATTAACACGGATTGAACACGGATAAAAAAATGAGTTTAAAATATGAAGAAATAACAAAGGATATTATCGGTTCAGCTTTTGAGGTTTATAATGTTCTTGGTTACGGTTTTCTGGAAAAGGTTTATCAAAAGGCGTTGCAAGCTCATAAATTTTGGATGCAAACAGGTGGAATTTAATCGTTTTGTTTATTAAAAATCCGTGTTTCATCCGTGTGAATCTGTGGCTAAGAAAATTGAAGTTATAATTTTGATGGGTCTGCTTCGCTTGACCCATCCTACACCTGTCAAAGGCAGCCTAATTTAATGTATAGGAATTTCAAACTATTGTTCCTCCCTCTTGATGGGGGAGGCTAGGTGGGGGTGAAAGAAAAACTACGCACCCTCCCTTTGTCCCTCCCATCGTTCGACTGAGCGTTCGTCTGAGCTCACGCCGAAGACTCGCGACGAAGTCAAGGGAGGGAGTATCTTTAATTCATGTAGTCGCCGAATGCCTAATTTAAAAATGTTAATTAAAGAAATCGAAGGTATGATATAATTTTGTTATTGAAATGACCTTATCAGAAATTTTGAGTTATGTAAGAATATACGTGTTTAAATGGGTGAATTTTCATTTATAAAGTGGATTAGAAGCAGGCAGAAGCGTCGCAGTGATGTTGTTCTTGGCATTGGGGATGACTGTGCCATTGTAGATGTTTCTTCAGATAGATTATGCCTCATAACAACGGATATGCTGGTTGACGGCACTCACTTTGATCTCAAAAGATGTACGGTGAAGGATGTGGGCAGGAAGACAATTGCGTGCAGTATAAGCGATGTAGCTGCAATGGGGTGTGAGGCTGTAGTTGCCGTGATTTCTGTTTGTTTTCCTAATCATACAACTGAAAAGTTTGCAAGGGAATTGTATGAGGGTATATGGAGTATTGCAAATCGGTATAACATAGAGATCGTTGGCGGGGATACTATCAGCGGTTCATGTCCTTTGTGCATTAACGTTACCATGCTTGGGCGAGATAATGAAAAAAAGCCAGTTCGTCGTTCCGGTGCAAAGGCGGGGGATATGATTCTTGTAACAGGGACGCTGGGTGGTTCAATACTAGGCAAACACCTTCACTTTGAACCTCGACTAAAAGAAGGACTTGCCTTGAACAGGAATTTTAAAATCAATGCCATGATTGATATCAGCGATGGATTGACGGCAGATTTGAATCATATTCTTGAAGAAAGTCATGTAGGCGCTGTATTGTATGAAGATAAAATCCCTGTGTCCGATGACGCAATAAAGTTGTCAAAAAAAACGGGCAAAACGCCTCTTTATCACGCATTGTCAGATGGTGAGGATTTTGAATTATTGATAACGTTGTCTAAGGCGCAGTCAAGAAAGGTATTGGAGTCTCGTTTGTTTTCGGATACTTTAATTAATTGTATTGGTGAAATCACGACAGGGCGTGGGATTCGTATGAGGCGTCGTAATGGGAGTGTTTATCGTGTAAAACCGCAGGGGTATGAACATCTTAAATCGTAATTTATGTTTGAAGGCAACGCATATGGATACGGGTAAGAAAATAAATTTCAGAAGCACTGGCGTAGATAAGACATTAGAAGTTGGACGAAGGCTGGGTAGATTACTGATAGCCGGAGATGTTATTGCCCTTATTGGAGAATTAGGGGCAGGGAAGACGACATTTGTGAAAGGCATTGCCGAGGGTGTAGGTATTAAAAATTTACATATTGTAAAGAGCCCTACATTTTCACTGGTTAATATTTATGAAGGGAGGGTTCCGGTTTATCATTTTGATGCGTACAGACTGGAAGATACCTATGAAATGCTGGCGATAGGGAGTGATGAAATGATTTTTGGGAAAGGTATTTCAATTATAGAATGGGCAGATAAGGTACTTCGATGTTTACCTGAAAAATATATGAAAGTAACTTTCTCAATTGTGTCTGAAAATGAGAGAAGTATAGAATTTGGTAGTATTGGCGACCGTTACGATAAAACAATAGATTGTTTAAATTGTGCTTATAAATAATTTTTTACTCGAAGTTGGTTTAAGTGTGCTGCGCACTATTGGCGGGCGTTATTTAGCGAATTTTTATTCTTGCGTAGCCCTGATGTTCGCCATATCTATCAGCCCATACGATACCTATTTCCCAGATATCACCTTTTTGCATGAGTTTGAGCAGTGAGCCAAGTTCCTCAACGTGGTTAATTCTATATTGACCTACATAAACGATCACATGGCCTGCCTCAATCCCTACAGTATTGGCGGGGCTATTTTTTTGTACGTCTGAAACCACTACTCCGCCCTTAACCCACCACAGGTTTAGTTGTTTTGCCAACTGCGGTGTTAAATCCTGAACATATAGTCCCAATTTTTCTAATGCAAGTTTCTCGACAGAAGGCATGGGCGCCTTTTCAAGTGTGACGTCTAATTTAACTTCAGTTTCACCGCGGTTAACTATAATGGTTAATTTGTCTCCTGCATTTTTCTTCAGTATATATTTTTCAAAATCGAGTATATCCAGAATCTCTTTTGAATCTATTTTTGTGATATAATCCCCTACCTCGATTTGTGCCTTATAGGCAGGGCTTCCTGTTTCTACAGATGAAACCTTAATACCTTTAGACGGGTCGTCATGTTCCTCTACCTGAGCGCCAAACCATATTTTATTTATTTCTCTAAAATTGAAGAGTTTAATGAGTGTTTCTCTTACTTTATCAACAGGGATGGCGAAACCTATACCCTGCGCCTGATTTACAATTGCAGTATTAATGCCGATTAATTCTCCATTTATGTTGATTAGAGGACCTCCGCTGTTTCCCGGATTAATTAATGCGTCAGTCTGAATAAGTCCGTCGTATTTAATATTGCCATATTCACTGCCAAATGTGATGGTTCTATTTTTAGCGCTCAAGACGCCGGTGGTTACAGAATTTTCCAAACCCAAAGGATTACCCAGTGCTACAACGGTTTCACCAATCAGAAGGTCCTTTGAAGTGCCCATTTTGGCATAAGGAAGAGGCGTTGGAGAGTTTATTTTTAATACAGCAAGGTCGCTTATAGGATCAGAACTAATCATCGTTGCCTCAAAATCCCTGCCGTCGGATAGTCTCACTTTAATTTTAGTTGCACGGTTGACGACGTGTTCATTGGTGACAATATAACCTTCTTCGTCAATAATCACACCGGAACCCAGCGGCCTCTCGACCATTTGCTTCTGGCTCTGACCAAAAAATTCTTCAAAGAATCTCTCAAGCAGTTCATTTCTTGAGCCAAAAAAGGGATCATCGTGTCGTTGACTGATAAGTCTTTCCGTGCGAATATTAGCCACTGCAGGGACTACTTTTTCAATTGCCAGAACGACGGGCGTTACACGGTTGCTCTGTGGTTCATCTGAGAATGCGTTAATTTGTTTCGAGAAGATTATGATGAAAGGAATAATGAACGAGAAGAAGATGATAGTTCGTTTCATTTAATATACCGTAATTCTTTTGAGTTTATTGATGGGTTTGCTTGTGCTTAATCCTTCTTACATTTATTTTATAAAATGTTGTACTTGCAACGACAAACAGATTTTGTGTTATTGAATGCTAAAATCTTTTGTCTGGTTGCTTTTAAACTTTTGTACTTTTCCCGGAATGTATTATATACAGAATTTTTTGAAATGCCAATCGTATATTCGTTAGTTAATATACGATTGGTCTTAAAAATCAAATTTTAATCAAACCCCCCATGTGGCGAGCTTGTTGGTGGTTTACTATGAGGAGAAGCGCCGGCAGGGTTGTTTCCCTGGATGTTTTTTATTGTATCCTCGAGTGTTTTTATCACAGTTTCATTAACAACCGTAGTAAAGTGTTCTTCTCTTTTTAAGAGTTTAGATAAAGATTCACCATCAACAACATATATGTAATCTGAATCTTTGTTCTTTACATAGTAGTTGTTAACGTCTTTCTTCTTACCGATGTAAAGCACCGAATCACCTTTTTCCGTGCTCAGTGTTATAACGAGTTGGGGTTTATCTAAAGAAAATTGAGTCAGGTTGGTTGTTTTGTATTGTTCAATATAACTACCTTTTAATTCATCCAGAGCGCCTATGTAAAAGTCCACTTCCCTGCCCTGCACGTCTTTCTGCTCATTGCCTTTCAGCACCCAGATATTGTTTATTTTATCCAACTGAATGATTTTATCCGTATAATTCAGTGTAAGTTTTGTGATGTTTATCCTTTCAAAGTTGAGTATCTTTGTGGGTACAAGTTCTGCGTCAAAATCTCTAATCTTAGGCCAGGAAAGCTCAAAAACAAGGTCGCTATCGCTGAACATACCGTAAGAATTGACCTTATCGGTATTTTTGACCCTCTTACCAATAAGAAGTGTTCTTGTTTCAACAGTTTTTTCCAGAGGTTCTTTCGACTTCATAGCAACTTCAGATTTTTCATCTGTTTCCTTTTTACTTTGTTCGTCAATGGGTTGTTCAGGGGTTTTTTCGTAAGTTACCGAAACCTTGAATCTGGGATTGTCCAGACCGTAAGCCTGGAGGTCTTTTGGCTCTCTTATTACGTAGTTTTCAACTTTTAAAAATGATAAATTCCAGATGATTTGATTAATGGCATCAAGGTCGGCATTTATCTGAACTGGTTTGGAAAGTTCCCAACGGAACTGACCTTCTGCATCTTTTTTGATGGTTTTGTCGCAAACGAATGTACGATCTTGCTTCTCAATTACAATTTTCTTAGCAAGGTCTTTTCCAAATTCGCATACAAGTCTGTCTCTAAAGGATAGCAGTGCATTTTCTATTTTATCGTAAAATTCGGCGGTGGATACTGTATATATAGGTTCTTCATTAATACGTTTTACATAGCATTTATTTCCTTCAGGCAGTTTTTTGCCTACGAAGAACTTGGCTAATTCTTTGTCCTCCTCTTTTGTAACTGAAATTTCGTATATTGGTTCTTTAAGACTATAGGCTGACAAATCTGCTGGTTTGTCAGAAACAAAGTCCTCGATTTCAAGAGATTTAATCTTTTCGATAAAATTTTTAACCGTATCTTGGTCTGCGTAAATATTAACTGGTTTTGTAATTACCCAGTCCAGGTCTAATGATTTTTCGATAGCAATTACTTCAGAGGCTGTTTTAATTTCTATTTTATTAATGCCGTATGTTCCTATTGACTCGAATCTGACTACTTTTCTGTCTCTCAGGTCATTTGGTTTTTTGTTCAAATCTATGAGTATAGAATCTTTAAGGAAGAAAACTGTAGGTTCATCTGTACGTTTAACATAGACCTTGTTGTCCAGGGTATGACCGAATATAATTAATTGTGTTGTGCCTTTTTCATCAATTGTAACAGCGAACCGGGGTGCGTCCAGGCCATATTTGACAAGGTCTGCTGTGCCATCAGGTAAAAAGTCGTTGGGGTCTATTTGCAGGTTTTTGAGTTTACCAAGCAGTTCCTTAATTTTTTCAGTATCTGCAAGGTCATTAACAGGTTCCACGAGTCTCCAGAAATTGCCCTTTTTATTACATACAAGATTGAAATCGGTTGTTTTTATATTGAAGTTATCAATAGCTTCCTTATCAAATGAGAATACCCATTTACTTCTTAAGTCTAATATATTTTTACTAACCTTTCCGTGGAGAGAACCTTGTACGACAATGACTTCATCGCTTGTATCTAATTTAACGTAAACATTATCACCTGCAGCGAGTTTTTGACCAACGGAAACTGTATATTTATCTTTAGGTCCTTTGACATGAATTTTATCAGCTTTTGCTGGAATATCGGTATACATAGTAATTGATGTTTTCGGTGAATCAAGTCCATAATCTTTAAGATCGAATGGTTTGTCGCCTTCCTTTTTGAACGAGCCAACCTTTTCCATGAATTCGAATTCGGAAAGTATACTATTTACTTCAGAATTATCTGCGCGTAATTTTAATGGTTCAACGATATACCAGTAATTATCGCCGCTTTTTTCAAAAACAATTTTACCACTTTCGTTATTCAGCTCGATTTTTTTAATTAACGACGATTTGAAATCTGGGATTACCTTTTTTTGTAGCCTTTCCCATTCTTCCTGAGGTAACTGCTTTTTTTCGTAAAGGAAGACATAAGAAATACCTATAGCTGCTACAATTAAAAGGATAATCGTTGTTTTGAGTTTCATAACTTAATACTTTCCTCCAATGTTGAAAAGGTAGTGAAACTTTATTGTATCTTTGAATTCTCAATTAACGGCGTCTTTTCCACCAGACAATAACACCGGTAATGATTGGAATTACAGGGATGCCTGCAATAGAGACCCAGAATATAAACTTCATCTGTACTGGATTAATGGTTGCCTTACGGTAATCGGGTGGCTTAGCAGAAATACCAAGCTGTGTTTCCTTTCTGGCTAACCAGTTAATTGAATTACGTATCAAGTCGGTATTCCCAGGATTATCCAGATATTCATTACTTGCGAAATTTACATCGCCGAAAACGACAAGTCTTGCCCCCTGTGGTGTGGCATTCGGGTCATTAGCCATAGCAGGATGTGACTGTGTAACGGATTTAGGTAACTCTTTAACCAGTGCAGCTACAGCCAGAGAAACAGGTCCCTGTAAATCTGTATCTAAGCTGTACTCCGGTTTGTTTTGACGAAGATTTGCTACATCCGTTTCTCCCCATGAGCCTTCAGGCGCGCGCATTAACACGGTTGCCTGATACGGCATCTGGTCATTGGGAGGCGCCGCATCAACAGAGCATGCGCCGAACAAGATTGTATTAAAGCTTTTCAAGTCATTTGTTATTGCATGGTCTTCAGCATATTCATCCTTGCCGACATATATCTCGGCTACTGTTTGCTTGCCAAAAAGCGGCATATTGACTTTATTATAAACGACCACGTCATCCCGCGCTATAATACCATATTCAGCCAGGAATGTCTTGAGTCCGGTTGGTACATTTGGATTTAATGCAGGTTCAAACATGAGCAAAAGTTTACCTTTGCTTTCAAGGTAATTGCGGATGATGTTTATTTCTTCTGTCAGATAAGCCTTGGTTGGACCTGCAATCACAAGCACTTCGCAATCATCCGGTATTTTCTTGGCGGATAATATATCAAATGGCGCTACACGGCAGTTGTCTCTCTTAAGTGCATTAGCGATACCAGAGATACCTCCTCGGTCATAATCTTCAAAATTTCTTTCACCATGTCCTGTGACAAGGTATATTGCGGTTTGTTTTTCCTGCGTAACGCTGAGTACCGCTTCTGTGAATGCCTCTTCGCCTTTAAATTTGAATGGATACTGCTTCTCAATTACTTCGCTTTGAGGCACATGTTTGCTGTATTCACCGCATTCGAATACAACTGTGTTCAGTTGCAGGTCATCTATTTTTAGGCGTTTTGCCAGTTCTTCAACCTTTGTACGGTTTCTAAGTGGATCAACGTTTTCCATCTTAATTTTTTCTGAATGGTAAGCATATTCTTTAAGTATATCCACTATTTGCTCATAAAAAATTTCGCCCGGATTAAACAGCGTTGTGATAACAACAGGTCTATCCAGATTCTTAAGTATATTTTTTGTTTTATGCGAAAGAGAATACTTACCGCTAAGGGTAAGGTCAAAACGCTCATAGTGACGACTGTTTATGAATCCAGTTATTGCGAAAATACCGGCTGCAAAAATTGACATAATGGCAACGTTTGTACCAACGAGTGCTTTTCTCTTAGATGTTTCAGTTGAAAACCATTTATTCCGTATTGATTTTAATACACTGAATCCGATTATGACGCCTCCCCCAACGCCCATTGGAATGAAGGAGGATAATCCCCATGAATTAAAAATCCTTGATACGCCAAATCCTGCTATAACTGAAATAATACCTGCAAGTATAATATACCCACTAAACTGGTCAAACCGGTTGTTCTTTTTTTCATTCAAGGTGTTCATCTCCATCTCCTGCTTTCAACAATACGCACAACAATGAATAATAGTAGTGCAGTAAAACTGACATAATAAACTACATCCCTGGTATCAACAATGCCTTTTGTAAAGGTTTCCCAGTGGTCGTAGGTGCCAATATATTTTAGCGTGCTGTATAGCCATCCTTCGTTTCCTGCACTTGCCAGACCAATGACTAGTAAAATAAGTAGTGCTACAATACCAATAACAGCGGCAACAATCTGGTTTTTTGTAACAGCAGATACTAATAGTCCTATTGATACAAATAGCCCGCCCATCAAGATAAGTCCAATATAACTGGCAATGATTGCACCATAATCAGGATTGCCAACCCAGGCTAAAAATGCTATATAAAAAGCGGTTGGGGCAATCATTACGTTATATAAAGCCCATGCAGCCAGGAATTTTCCAAATACCACTTCAAAATCTGTAACTGGGGCAGTCATGAGAGGTTCAATAGTTCCTGTCTTATTTTCTTCTGCCATTAATCTCATCGTAATAACAGGTGTAAGAATTGAAAGAATAAATTGTGTGTATGCCAGACTATATCGTAAAGTGGTTTCCTGAGTTAACCCTAGCATTACGGAGAAGAAATAACCCGAAAAGACCATGAATACAGCAATAACAACGTATGCAATTGGCGATAGGAAGTAAGCGTTAAGCTCTCTTTGAAAAATGGTACCTGTACTTGTCATTTATGTCGTTACCTCCTGTTCCCGCATGGTAATTTGGTGAAAAATTTCCTCAAGTGTTATAGAGGCTTGTTTCATTTCTCTAATAATTCCATTGTTTTTTACAATATTTGAAAAGACATCTTCCCTGACATCTGCTCCTTTTTCTGCTTCTACCGTGAAATTACTTATTTCGCCTTTATCCTGCCATACAACCTTTTTAACGCTTTTTATGTTTGTCAGGGCATTTTTGATTTTTTCGCCATTGCCGCGTACTTCTAATACCAAATTGTTTCCTGCCCTAAGTTGTATAGCCAGATTAGTAGGTGTGTCCATTGCGACAATTTTGCCTTTATTAATTATAATTACTCGTTCGCAGAGCATTTCAACTTCAGGAAGGATGTGGGTGGAAAGTAATATGGTGTGTTTTGCACCTAATTCTTTTATAAGTTGTCTTACCTGACGAATCTGGTTGGGGTCCAGTCCAATTGTAGGCTCATCGAGAATTAATATTTTTGGATCGTGAACAAGTGTATCAGCCAGCCCCACCCTCTGACGGTATCCTTTAGAAAGCGTACCTATGATCTGGTTTTGTACTTCTGTAATGCTGCATTTTTCTATGCATTCATCAATCTTTGATTTACGTTCACGAGAGGGTAATTTTTTTAGTTTAGCACGGAATAGTAAATATTCCCTTACCCGCATTTCAGGATATAGTGGTACGTTTTCTGGTAAATAGCCTATTTGCTTTCTAACGTTAATTGATTCGCGGAAGACATCATAACCTGCAACATTTGCTGAGCCAGAGGTCGCAGGCATGTAACAGGTCAGTATACGCATTGTAGTAGTCTTTCCTGCCCCGTTTGGTCCAAGCAGACCAACTATCTCACCCTGATGCACTTCAAACGAGATGTCGTTTACTGCATATACATCAGCGTAACGTTTTGCCAAATGTTCAACTTTAATCATTGTGTAAAGGTAACCTCCTCGCTTTGTGTCTAGCGTTAATTTTATAATGTTATTATTGACTTCTCAGTAGTTCGCAACCTTAATAAAGGGAAGATCGTTTCTTTTTGAAAGTAAACTTTATTTTGATTTTTCAGGGTTTTCTAATTGTTTCTCTGCTTTTTTAGAGTCAGGGACTTGTAATAATACATTTTCATCGTTAAGCTTGATTTTCCCTTGCGCAAGTTCTAAAAAAGCTATATATACGGCGTCATCACTTTTGGTTTCAACAAGTGGAGTTGACTTTCTTATAAGTTGTCTTGCCCTGCTTATAAGTAAAGATGTAAGTCGTAATGAACCACCAACCTGTTTTGCTAATTCATCAATTTTATAATTCATTTTAACACCCTTGTTTTAATATATGTTCCCAAAAATAAAATTTTAAAGTTTCTGAAAATTAAATGTATTCCGATATCTGATTTAGTCCAGGATTTGGAAAACAGGTAGAAAGCAAAAACTACTTTAATCTGATTTGCAATTTACCATAAATAATTTAAAAATATTTTTGAGTTTTTTAATTGTATCAAAGTTATAAATATTATATACAAATTCTTTTTTGTCAAGGGAAATTGAGTGTATAAATATTTCTTGAGAAATAAAATGAAACTATGCTATTATGTTTCCTTTGAAGTTATTAGCGCATTGCTAATTTTGTTTGTGAATTTAACTAAAACCGAGACATCGGACTTCTAAGTGGTTTGTTTTGTGATTTGTAGGACTTTTAATAATTCCTGAACATTAATTTTGGGCTTTTGCAAGGGGAAATTATGGCAAAAATATATGAAGATATTACAAAAACAATTGGTAATACTCCGCTGGTTAAGTTGAATAATATTACAAAAGGGTTGAACGCTACTGTTGTTGCGAAGATGGAATCGTTTAATCCAATGGCAAGCGTAAAAGACCGTATCGGAATCGCAATGATTGAAGCGGCAGAAAATGCCGGATTGATTAAAAAGGAAACAATAATCATCGAACCCACTTCAGGGAATACAGGTATCTCCTTGGCATTTGTTGCTGCCGCAAGGGGATATAAGTTGATATTAACAATGCCAGACACAATGAGCATAGAACGGCGGGAACTACTCAAGGCGTTTGGGGCAGAGATTGTGTTAACGCCCGGTTCTGAAGGTATGAAAGGTGCGATTAATAAGGCAGAAGAATTACTTAAGAATACCCCAAATGCATTCATGCCTCAACAATTCAAAAATCCTGCCAATCCAGAAATACATCGTAAGACTACAGCCGAGGAGGTATGGAGCGATACCGATGGTAAAGTTGATATATTTGTGGGGGGGGTAGGTACAGGTGGAACGATTACGGGTGTCGGGGAGGTTATTAAGGAGCGCAAACCGTCGTTAAAAATTGTTGCCGTTGAACCGGCTGATTCTCCCGTGCTTTCTGGCGGGAAGCCAGGACCTCATAAAATACAGGGAATAGGCGCGGGATTCGTCCCTGATATACTTAATATGAAGGTAGTTGATGAAATTATTACCGTTAAGAATGAGCAGGCGTTTGCACTGGCTCGTCAGCTTGCGCGGGAAGAAGGGATACTGGTTGGTATTTCTTCTGGGGCTGCCGCTTATGCCGCATTACAGGTAGCCGCAAGACCTGAGAATAATGGAAAGTTAATTGTAGTAGTATTTCCAGACACTGGCGAAAGATATCTGTCTACTGTTTTATTTAAGGAATTTTAATGTTTGAACGCATAAGGGAGGACATTAATGCCGCCCTTCAAAACGACCCTGCCGCAAGGAGCAAGCTGGAGGTACTTTTGTGCTATCCAGGCGTACATGCCCTTTGGATGTATAGGATTTACCATTATCTCTGGAATAAGGGGCTATTAACGATAGCCCGTTTTATTTCGCATATTAACAGGTTTTTAACGGGAGTTGAGATACATCCAGCGGCTGAAATTGGTCGTGGTGTTTTTATTGACCATGGTATGGGTGTTGTTATAGGTGAAACGGCAGTAATTGGAGATGGATGCCTTATATACAAGGGCGTAGTTCTCGGTGGTACTACTATGGAAAAGACAAAGAGGCATCCGAATCTGGGGAAAAAAGTGATTGTAGGGTCAAATGCCTGTATACTGGGCAACATAACCATAGGCGACTATGTACGTATAGGTTCAGGTTCCGTGGTAGTTAACGATGTCCCGCCACATGCCACGGTGGTTGGGGTACCGGGCAGAATTATCGAGCAGCACAAAAAGAAGGGGCATGAGGTAGAGCTTGATCATGGACAATTGCCAGACCCTATCGCAGAGGCGCTGAAAATTGTTTTAAAGGAAAATCAAAAACTAAAACAACGGTTAAAGAAGCTCGAAGACCATTTGGAGCTTTCTAAAAAAGAGGATGACAGTATTTCTGAAGCAGATTCAGAAATACTGTCCGTCTTTATGAAAAATTACAGGGATGGGGATGGGATCTGACCGCTTACGATAAATTACATTTTTAATTTTATAAATTTCAAGGAATATAATTTATGTCATCAATAAAAGGATTTACAGACTACAAACGCAGGGAGTTTTGTAACGATATAAAATGTTCTGTGCAGATGGACCTGAATAAACAAAAGGAAGGTTCACCGGAATATGAGAAGATAAGGAATATCTGTAAAAACAATTGCAAGTATACCACATACCAATTTCATCACTGGTTGATAGAAAATGGATATTTAATTGTAAGACCTGAAAAAACAGGTGGGAACTGTTAACGTTTATAAGGAGGAAATAGGACAATGGATTGGGGAATGAAGAATCGTTTGTCACAGCTTATTAAACCAAACGGGCGGTGCATGTTTTTACCGATAGACCATGGTTACTTCCAGGGACCAACATCGAAACTGGAAAAGCCTGGAGAGACTATAAAACCTATAATTGATTACGCAGATGCGCTTTTCTGCACACGCGGCGTATTGCGCGCATGTATACCACATCAGAATAGCAAACCAATAATTCTAAGGGTATCAGGCGGTACAAGTATGGTAGGAAAGGATCTAGCAAACGAGGGCATTACAACTTCCATAGAAGAAGCCATTCGTCTAAATGCATCTGCTGTTGGTATGTCTGTTTTCATTGGCAGTGATTACGAGCACCAAAACTTGCTAAATCTTGGAAAGCTCGTTGATGAAGCGGAACGATACGGCATTCCTGTAATGGCTGTGACTGCCGTGGGAAGAGAACTGGAAAGACGCGATGCGCGCTATCTTGCCATGTGCTGCCGTATTGCAGCGGAAATAGGCGCAAAGGTAGTAAAGACCTACTGGTGTGAAAACTTTGATAAGGTTACAGGTGGATGTCCTGTACCAGTGGTTATGGCAGGTGGTCCCAAGACAAATTCAGACCAGGAAGTGCTGGAATTTGTTTACGATGGAATGCAAAAAGGTTCCATCGGCATAAATTTAGGAAGAAATATCTGGCAGAATGAACATCCGGTTGCCATGATTAAGGCACTGCGCGCAATTATCCATGAGAATGCAAACGTAAAACAAGCCATGGATATATTCAACGCTGAAAAGAACAAAAAATCAAAATAATCTTCTTAACTTGAAGTTCAGGGATTTTAATGTAGGGGCAGGTTTGAAACCTGCCCTTACGCATAACTGGTATAAGGTAAAGAACAATAAAACCAAATTAGGTTTTCAAAAAGCGGGAATGGAAAAAGACTATGCGCGTGGCAATGTATTACAATAATAGGGACATAAGAATCGAGGAGATGCAAACACCTAAAATCGGGCATGGCGAGTTGCTGGTAAAGGTAATGGCAAGCGGTATATGCGGGAGCGACGTAATGGAGTGGTACCGCATCAAAAAGGCGCCGCTTGTACTAGGGCACGAAATTGCCGGCGAGATTGTGGCAGTCGGGGAAGGGGTTAAACGGTTTAAGGCGGGTGACCGTGTAACCGTGGCGCATCACGTCCCGTGCAACACCTGCCACTACTGCCTGAATGGGCATTATTCGGTTTGTGAGACCCTGCGTACTACAAATTTTTATCCAGGTGGTTTCTCAGAGTATATCCGCATCCCCCAAATCAACGTGGATCGCGGCACCTTTATCCTGCCAGAAGAAATTTCATTTGAAGAAGGCACCTTTGCAGAACCACTTGCATGTACATTACTCGGACAGAAGAAGGCGGGTTTGCAACCGGGAAACAGTATCCTGGTCATCGGAAGTGGTATCTCAGGATTGCTCCATATCCAGCTTGCGCGCGCACTGGGCGCAGGCAGTATATTTGCAGTTGACGTCAACGAATATCGTATGAAGATGGCGAAAGAGGTGGGTGCAGATTTTGCGATACATGCAAAAGAGGACGTGCCTGATTATTTGCGCAAGAACAACAATGGACGACTGGCTGACATTGTGATTGTCTGCACAAGCGCGCCGCCTGCCATTCAGCAGGCATTTAATACCGTTGATAGAGGGGGAACAATCCTCTTCTTTGCCCCGGCAGAACCGAACGTTTCAACTTCTATAAACCTTTGGGACCTCTGGCGCAATTGTAATTCTGTTATTATGTCATATGCAGGACCTCCCGACGACACGGCAAAGGCTATTGAACTCATTCGTACAGGGAGGGTAAAGGTAAAGGAATTAATCACACATAGATTAAGCCTTGCCGAAACTGCAATGGGCTTCAAGACGGTCGCCGGTGCCGGGGAATCTGTTAAGGTTATTGTTGAACCGCACAAATAAAGACCTTGAAATATTATAGAATCATTTCTCATTTATAACTTTGTGTTAAATTCTTTTTAAATTTTATCTATAAAAATAATTGGAAAAATTTCCAAATAATTTCATGGAATCTGTAAAAAACTACATGCAAAATGAAGAAAAGGAGATCGTTGACCTTGCATGCAAATTAATCAACGCAAAGACCGAGAATCCTCCTGGCGACGAAATCCTTGCTGTACGCATCGTAGAGGATTTTTTTCAATCACTACAAATTCCCTATAAAATTTTTGAAAAGACAAAGGATAGGGCAAATATTGTTGGCTATATAGGAGGTATGGGCGAACGGCCGTTCTCCACGACGTTATTGGTTGCTTGTCATTTGGACGTTGTACCAGCCGGAGACGACTGGAAAAAGAATCCGTTTGAGGCATGGGTTGAGAACGGACGAATCTACGGCAGGGGCGCATCTGATAATAAAGGTCAGATGGCATCAATGCTGGCAGTTGCAAGATTTCTCAAAGAAAACGAGCCGAAATTAAAGGGGCAATTTATACTTGCAGGCGTTGCAGATGAGGAACGCGGTTCAAAGTTGGGACTGGAATACCTGCTGAACGAATGCGGCATAAGCGCCAATTTTGCCATAATCCCTGATGTCGGCCATAACATGAATCTGATTGATGTAACAGAAAAGGGTAATTTATTTCTGGAGGTAACATCGCACGGCAAACAAGCACACGGTTCCAGGCCTGAAACAGGAATAAACGCCATTTGGAACATGATAATCCTGCTGGAATGCATAAAACAACTGAAGTTTAGACATACAGTTCATCCGCTTCATACACCACCCACTCTAAATCTCGGTTCTATTTATGGTGGAACGGTACCCAATATTGTGCCAGCCATTTGCAAGGCACAACTGGACATCCGCTACTTACCGGGCGATTCAGCGGATAATATCATTACTGATATAAGAAGCATTATTAAAGGAGTTGCGTCCCAAAATCCTGCTGCAAGATTTGACTTAAGAATCATCTCTGACCAGGCTCCAACCGCTGTTGCCATTGATAACCCAATGGTAGAACTGATTTCAAAACATACCTTCGCCGTGCTTGGAACAAACCCAAAACCAAAAGGGATGTCCGGCGCAACTGTGGCAAAACAACTCATTGAGAAGGATATTACGGCTGTTGGATTTGGTCCTGGCGATGAAACTGAGGCACATGCCACAAACGAATCAATCAGTATTAAGGAACTGGTTGACTTTGCAACAGTCATGGCGCTAATTGTTATGGATTTATTAAAATAATTCCCAGGCTTGAAACAAAATACATTTGTTTCAGGCCTGGGATTTTTTGTGGTATATAAGTAATTTAGAAATGTCTTTGGAGGATACGATTTGTTACTTGCGCAAAATTAGAAGATAGGTAATTGGCTTATTTGCTTTTGCCAACCCTCCTGCCCTTGCACCCCATCTTTCCGTGATTGGCGCGCTTACTGCGCCATTTTAATCTTTGCCTTCTTTTATCTCTCATGTTAACAGTCCTCAATTTAAATAAAATATAACCGAAAAAAATAAATATTCTTCCTCAAGATTTTATTAACTACTAGATTTTAAGAATTACTTATTCCCCTGTTTGGTGGTATCTTTCTCAGTCTCTATCTTCTTTTGAGCGCCTTTATTGCTGGAATCCTCTACGTCTTCTTCGACTCCCTTGACACCCTTCTTAAACTCGACTATACCACGTCCAAGCGATTTCATTACTTCAGGGAGCCTCTTGCCGAAAATCAACAGCGCCACAATCAGGATAATAAGCCATTCCCAACCACCTGGCATACTGAACATAATTTATGCCTCCTATATTAAAATTTATAAGACAAGTGAAATTATATCGCTAAAACGTTAAAAATCAATGAATTTGTTTAACATAGATTACGTAGAATGAAGTTTAACAAATTTTAAAGGGCCTTAATATCTTAATACAGGGAAAGGTTTCGGGGCCAACCATTGGCATTCTTTAAAATTACGTAAATATAATTTTCATTGAGATAGAGTTTAAATGAAGTACTTTATTTTAAAAATGTCTTAAAGTTTTGTTAGTTTTTATAAGGGGTTATTTCTCTGAGCACTTTAACAAGGTTGGATATATCAGGAGGAATGTCAACCTGAAATTCCATTTTTCTGTTCTGAATAGGGTGGAAAAACTCAATTTTATGGGCATGAAGCGCCTGTCTTTCGATGATGGGGATTTCGTCAGTTTCTCTTTCTTTTTGCAACAAATCTGAAATACAAAGAGAATCATGATTGCTATAAGTAGCATCTGCAACCACAGGATGTCCAATAGAACGCATGTGTACTCGAATTTGATGCGTTCTACCTGTTTTGGGCATTATTTTTACCATAGTATAACCCCTGAAACGTTCCATTACCTCGTAAACAGAAGATGCTTCTTTGCCAATATCATGTCTTATTGCCATCCTCTGTCTATCGGTTTTGTGGCGTCCAATGGGTAACTTTATTTCATCAGAATCAAGCATGATTTCGCCTTCAACGACTGCGATATATTCCTTTTTAATATATCGTTTCTCAAATTGCATGGCAATATGGGAATGGACGGCATCGCTTTTTATAACCAGCATAATGCCGCTTGTATCTCTGTCCAGCCGGTGAACGATTCCGGGTTTTAAAGGACCACTTACTTGAGAGAGGTTTTGGTAATGGAATGCCAGTGCATTTACAAGCGTCCCGGATGGATGGCCTCCTGCCGGGTGAACGACCATGTCGTATGGTTTATTAATTAACATCACGTAATCATCTTCAAAAACGATATCTAACGGAATATCTTCGGGGACAATCTTATTTTCATCAAATACAGGTAAGCTTACATAAATGGAGTCACCCTTTTGTATATCATAACTGTTTTTGACGGTGTGTCCGTTGACTAATACAGCCCCTTCTTTTATTAGTTTTTGAACAAAGGTCCTTGAATAGTCGGGAAGACGTGAGGCAAGGTATCTGTCAATTCTTTTATCCTCATGCGTTTTCTTTATTTCAAAGGTTAGCTCTTTTAATTGTGAGGTTTCTAATAACATAATTTATCTGATTGTGGATAAACGGTATTGTGCCATTGTAGCCCAGTTGCTATTTGGGGATAGTTCAATAACCCTGTTATATAAACGGATCGCCTCGTTTGTCTGACCGAGTTTTTCATAACACCGACCTGCATCCCATGATTCCTGCGCCGCAATAAGGCCGTTGCTTTTTGATATGCTTTCAAATTGTTTAATAGCTTCCTGTAGTAATCCCTTTTCCTCGTAAGCGTATCCTAAAGATTGTTTTACTATAGTAGCCAGTGGATGACTGTTGTATTTATCGAGGAATTCATTATATTCGCGAATAGCATTGTCATAATTCTTTAAGCTATAGTAAATGTTTCCCAATTGAAATAAGACCCATGGTGTGGCGGTTGAAGAAGACATGTTGTCTTTAATATATTTATAAGCATCTGCTGCCGTTATTAATGCTGTGTTTCTGTCTTTTTCGCCTTTACTCTGTTGTTGTGATACCATAGCAAGGTCGTTATTTATTTTCCAGACGTTTTGCCATGCTGTTTCAGCCTTTCGCGTTTTTTCTGTTATAAGAAATGTAACACCTGCTGCAATCGCAGCAGCGACACCTATACCTGAACCTATGATGATTTTATATTTATTCAGCGTTTTTATTACGTTTAAAGTAGCTTCTTTCATGTTTGTACCTTCTAAATTATAAACCGATTAAAGATTCTGCCTCTTTAAAAATTTTTCTAATATCTTCATCTTCCAGACCTGCACCCTTGGCAATACGTTCGGCACCGTTGCGGTCTAATAGATCATCAGGGGTATGTGAGTCGGAGCCAAAAACAAGCTTTACCCCGAATTTTTTTGCCATCTTAACAACATGCCCGTTTGCATAAGCGTGTCCTTTTCTGCCTGAGACCTCAAGTCTTGTTCCAGTGCCTTTAGCCAGCGTTGCGTCAGCTTCTGTTATGAGACCAGGGTGTACAAGTATATCAACACCAGCCTCGATTGCCGCCCGATTGGTTCCAGGCATTACAGGTTCTGTAATAGTTTCACCATGAACTAGAACAATAGACGCCCCTAATTCCCGGGCACGTTTTGCCATTGATTTTATATGCTCTAGACGAAGATGAGTTAATTCAGCGCCGACGTATACCTTTATTTTTGAGACGGCAGTTATCTCTCTGCATGCTTTCAAAACGTTGGGTATTACGAAGTCAATATTTGAATAATCAACGTGGTCTGTTATTACTAATCCACGGAAACCTTTTGCCTCGCAACGTCTGATCAATTCAGCGGGCAAAAGTACGCCGTCAGAAAATATTGTATGTGTATGTAAGTCTATCATAAAAATTTATTAATGCGCCCGAGACGATTTGAACGTCCGGCCTACGGTTTAGGAAACCGTTGCTCTATCCAGCTGAGCTACGGGCGCATTGGAAAAAGTTATAATAACTTATTGTCAAAAGAATCAATATAACCAGTAATTCTAAAAATCGAGAATTAGGTTTTGATTATAGCCTTTATATGCAAAAAATCAATAGCATTCCATGAGAATGCGGATAACAATTAACTCATAATTGGATAATTAGTGATTGAAAAATGATGATATTTGCTATTAAGTGAGGAATGAATGTTTTTTTAATTAGCTAAAGATGTTAATTTATTGTAAGGACATATTAGAATTCGATTGAAGTTTATATAGTGAGATATTAAAATGCAAAAATTCGATGGGAATTTTTGTAAAAATACGAAGGGGATATAATAAATAATGAATATTACAGCTTATCTAAAATATATTCCGCTGTTTTTATTATCGGGCTTGATTTTCATAACAGGTTGTGGTGTACAGGACCCGGATGGTTACAATCGTCAAGGCGTTTTCCTGGATAGTCAGGGTAAGATTGATGAAGCTATAGGGAACTATAAGAAGGCATTAAAGATAGATCCGCATAACAAAGATGCGCATTATAATCTTGCTGTAGCTTACCACAAAAAAGAGATGTTTAAAGAGGCTATAGAAGAATACAAAATAGTATTGGGTTTATATCCATATGACCCTGAAACACTTTATAATGTGGGTGCCTTATACACAAGAACCAATATGATTGACGAGGCTATTTCAATGTGGGAAAAGGCAGTTGAAATAAAACCAGATTTTACTGAGGCACACCACGCCCTTGGAGGCGCTTATTCTCAAAGAAGGATGTTTGACAAAGCTATTAAGGAATATAAAAAGATACTCGAAAAAAATCCTGCTGATGCCGTAACACACAATAACCTTGGCGTTGCATATTCTGAAATTGGTTTATTAAACGAGGCAATTGATGAATTGAATAGGGCGATTAAAGTTAATCCCAATACGGCTATGACACATAAAAATCTTGAGTATGCGTATAGAAAAAAAGGTATGGAGGAAGAGGCGGATAGGGAGCTTAAAATATTTGAAGAATTGTCAAAGATTGAAAAGTAGTTAAGATTTGTTTTTCTTATATTTTATTTGAGCATATCTTTTAAATAAGTTGCTTTTATCCGTTGCTATTTTACAGGGTCATATCCAGAACCTCCAAACGGGTGGCACCTTAATACCCGCCAGATTCCAAGACAAATCCCACGTATAATACCCTTCTTTTTTACTGCATCAATCACATATTGTGAACAGGTTGGCTCATAACGACATGAAGGATGCGTAAGGGGAGAGATGATGAATTGATATACCCTGAGTAGTTTAACGATGATGAATTTCATGGATAAAAATCTCGTTGATTTGGAGGAGTAATTTTTTAAATCCGTCTTCGATATCTGAAAGTTTCAGATCAGACGAAAAAGGATGTCGCGGAATGGCGATAATGTCAACGTGCATTTTAAGTAAATGCTTATTCAGTCTGTATGCCTCTCTCAGCAGTCGTTTGGCGCGGTTACGCCGCGGGGAATTCCCCACTTTTTTACTTACTACTAATCCCAGTCGTGAATGCTGAAAATTATTTGCTGCGACGTAGAAAATGATTCTGTTGCTTTTGAATTCTTTTCCTTCGTTGAACACCTTTTCAAACTCTTTCTTTTTTGTTAAACGCTCGGCTTTTGTGAATCGAAAATTCATAATTTATAACTTAACAGAAGTAAGAAATGAAGTCAATGTTTTCGGTAGGAAAGGTTAAATTAGGTTACACAGTTTTTCCATCTCTTTTCTCAAAAGTCGCGCTTTAAAGCCTAATTTAGACGCCTCTATTTATCTTCTCTTTTATTTCTCCGGCGTAAATATTAACAAGAGAAACCAACTAAGATTTTATTACAATTGTTACGGCGTATCTGTCGGTGCAGTTGAAGGCGTAACTGTGGGTGACGCTGTGGAAACAGGTTTGGGTGTGGGAGTTTCCCTACCTACTATCACATCAAAATATCCCGAACGACCAAGTGCATTAAACACTGTTACTTTCGAAGTACCTGTTCCAACTCCCACAATTTTTATTTTATCAGTTCCATTGTCAAACTCACCGATGTTTTCAATTTTTACCACACCAATATTATCTATTGAATACGTTATTGCTTTACTATTAATTACATATACTGTCTGCATTCCTTGAACATCAATATTCATCCTTTTTGGTACTAATTTTATTTGTCCCAACCCTTCCTCAAGCATTCCTGTCGCAGCTTGTAAATCTTCTATTGTTGGAATAGTCTGTAATAAAGCCTTATCAACTAATTTTATACATGCTGCAATCTCTATTAATAATTGACTTCCCTCCTTGGTAAGTTCTGTGACACTCACTACCTCTATAGGCTTTCCGCATTCGGCCCTTCTCTGGTAATAACGTGCATCAGCGTCTTGAATCAATTCTAGTCCATCAGTGTATGCTGCAACTCTTTCTCTTGCCTGAAAAATGTTTTGTAATTCAGGTATAACCGCACTAAATATAGCCAAAGCAGAAACTGTAGTTACGTCATGTGTCGTAAGACCTAATGCTGCACCTGCAGAGGCGGCAAGTACCTGAAGAGTACCCGTGGTCAATCGTAATCTTCTTCCAAAATCCATTCTATGTCTCAATGCCTTTTGTATATCGCTAGAAAATCCAAGGACATCTGCATCGGAAACTTTAATATCCTCCAGGGCATACTTACATCAAATTCAGTAAAACGAATACTTTGAGCTTTATCTTTACCTTCTACTATAACATTCATTCCATTCACTTTATATTCTTTGCCCACTTCTTTTCCATAAGCCATAGTACGAGCAACAGTCCTATCATTGAATGTAGGTTGAAATTTATAATATTTTTTGTCCGAAATGCCACATCCCGCTATTACACTTGAAAACATTAAAAAAGCCAAAAAACACACTAATTTAATATTTTTCATACGTTTAAACATGACATCCCCCTTTTTTAGATTAAAAATTTAATTAAAGAAATAAAATCTCTACCCATTCCATCTTATTATCCCCGGTTCTAGGTTTTATATGATGCTCAATATCAATATTTTTACCGTTATTGTTTTTCTCTAATACCTTATAAAAACCCCTTACAAAAGCATCCAGCGTCTCAAATGGATTTTGTTCACCAATGCCATGAATTATTAAAAATGCAGTTCTTTTTTTAGGCCACATATTTTGCCCCTTCAGAAGATCACGAGTTCCAGTATCTCTGACTTTATCCATTTTTCATACCCCCTTTTCATTTTAATCCTTAAAGTTAAGGGTAAAGTACCATTCCAGCCACCAATTTTATGATATTTACCGTATTTTACAAAGCGATTTCAGCAATTTATATATTTGTTCATCAGTAGATAAATTTCGATGATTAAATCGCCATACATATTCAGCGAGATAAAGAGGAAGTCTTTCTCTGCGAATACCTCCTTTAGCCGCAAGGTTTCTTTTAAGATATCCCCAGAAGCCTTCCATGCCGT
>Ga0209343_10002468_pt1 | contig 23866 bp, 11 predicted proteins | sample RifCSPlowO2_02_FD_184026 | JGI IMG/M metagenome (GOLD analysis project Ga0209343, IMG submission 184026) | Groundwater microbial communities from Rifle, Colorado - Rifle CSP2_plank lowO2_0.2 (SPAdes) (version 2) | ecosystem: Environmental > Aquatic > Deep subsurface > Groundwater | place... | reverse complement strand
CGGCTGCGGGCTTTGCTGCAGGTGGTGAATCAGCTCATCGACCAGATTGCCCCAGTTGTCGTTCACCGGAAAACGCGGGTCGTGGCCGTGCTGCTCCAGGTGCTGCACCCGATAATCCGGCGCCAGGGCGGCGAACAGCTTGCCGTAGGTGGCCGAAGGAAAGCCGTTGGCATGGGCGAAAAACACGGGTTGGGTCATGGCGGTGGGCTTTTGGCGAATGTCCGGGAGATTGTCCGGCAGGCGCTCCGCTGCGGCAATGACAAAACGGCCAGTGAATAAGGGCACAACAGCCAAAGCTAAGGCCAGGAGCGCCAGTGGCCGAGCAAAGGGTTCAGGCCTGAGCCCCGCCCTGCTCTTCGGCCCAACGCATTTTGACCTTCAGCACCTCGGGTAAACGACCACTAAAGGGTTCCACCAGGCGCGCATCGAAATGCCGTTCGCTTCCCTCGCGAAGCAGCTCTACGGCCTGGGCGTCAACAGTACCTTTGGTGTTGGCCTGGCGGTGTAAAGGCTGAATCAGGCTGTTGTCGGATACTGAGTAATAGGCCCTACAACCTGTAGACAAGGGCAGACGCAGAACCACAGGTTCAGGTCGAAGCTCCTAAGGATGACGGACTCCTCCAGGTCACCCAAGGCGGCTTGCAACCGGGCGGCGAGCCGCTGGCGTTTGGTCTGCGCTAATCCTTGCCCACTCTGTTGGCAACCGCGCACACAAATTCCTCAAACTTCCCACTGGCTGCTGGCGGAATTGAGATTTCCTGGAGTTGCCACGTCCAACGGTAGGCGTGCCCCAGAGCCCGCTCCAGCATCGTCTGCAGGCAAAACAACTGTTCGGCGGTCGGCGCAGGCGTGCACACCAGCGTGACCGTGATGGCATCGAGTGCGGTCTGCACAAACTGGTATTGCCGCAGATGCGGGATGGCCTGCAGCAAACGTCTGGTGTCCAGCATCGGCCAAAAGGGCTGGCCCGCCGGGCTCATGGCCATGTTGCGAGTTCTACCCAAGACCCGGCGCAGGGTCGGCAGGCCCCGACCGCAGGGGCAGGCAGGCCCTACCTCAGCCCAGTCACACAGCGCATAGCGGATGAGTGGCATGGCAAAGTTGTGCAGGTCGGTTACCACCACCTGGCCGACCTCACCCTCCCGGCAGGGTTGTCCCTGCTCATTGAGCACCTCGACCCGCAAGTGTTCGGATTGCACATGCAGCAAGCCGCTGTCCGGGCATTGCAGGGCGATCACGCCGACCTCTTGGGCGCTGTAGAGATCGGTCAGCGGCACGCCCAAGGCGGTCTGGCAAAGCTCGCGCAAGGCGGGTGTAACCGAGCCGCTGACGGTGCGCACCTCGCGCAGGCGCGACAGGCTGATGCCCTTGCCACGCATGCAGGCGATCAAGGTTTCCAGATTGGCCGGATAAGTGAGCAGGATGTCGGGATCGACCCCTTGCAACCAGCGCAACTGGGTCTCCACATCGGTCGCAATCGGCAGGTGCCACGCCGGCCCGCACCGAAACATCCCGCCCCATCGCACCGGCTGAGTCGAGTCCACCGCGCCCGGGAACTGGCGGATAATGGCCATGGTCGCGGAGAAATCGCGCCGATGCCAGAGGTGATCGCGCGTTGTGGCCGCCTGCCAGAACAGTTGGGTGAGCGCCGTGCGGCGCACTGTGACGGGTTCGGCCGTGGAGCCGCCCGTCGCAATGTCGAAAGTCTTGCCATGGGCGCGCGGATAAACAGTGGCCCGTACGGCATCCGACTGCGCTTGCAGATCGGCGCGTGTCAGCAGAGGAATCTCGTACCAGCGGGCAAGATCGTGCGGGAGACGCTCGCGATAGAAAGGACTGTGGCGCCGCGCGTGGGCCAGCAAGGCGCGCAGCTGCTGCGATTGGCGGGCCTGAAGTTCGTCTGCACTCAGCCACTGCATGCTTTCCATCTGGAACAGCAAGGCCAGCACGGCGGCATCACGGGTACCGACCACGCTGGGCCAGTGGATGCCCGGCACCTGGCTGGGCAGCGCTCCCGTCAGCGTCGAATGCGCTGGTGCATCGATCATCGCTCCCGGCCCGCCTCATGCCAAGCCTTCTTTACTGGCGAGAGCAGGTACTCCATGACCGTGCGGCGGCCAAGCAGGATTTCCGCCGTGGCCTGCATACCGACGGACAGCGGATACTTCACACCATCCATCTCCAGTGCGCTCCCCTCGAGCGTCACTAAGGCCTTGTAGCGCAGCGGGCGTTGCCCGGCGCCTTGTTGGCCCTTGTCGCGAGCTTCCTCCTCGCTCTGAGCGTCGGCGCTGACATGTTCGACCGTACCATGCCCCATGCCGTATTTCTGGAAGGTGAAGGTCGCGAATTTCAGCTTCACCGGCTGGCCCGACCTTACGAAGCCGATATCCTCATTCGATATCCAGACCTCCGCTTTGAGCTTTTCTTCGCGCGGCACGAGGCTCGCCAGCACGGTGCCGGGTTGCACCACGGTACCTGACGTATGCGTGGCCAGATCCTTGATCACGCCGTCTTGCGGGGCCTTGAGTTCTAGTAGCTGGCGTCGGTGCTGCTGCTTCTCCAGTTCCTTGGCCAGTTTGTCGAATTGCGCTTGCGCCTCATTGCGCTCCGCGTGCAACTGCCGGAAATACTCGGCCTCGATTTGTTTTAGCTTCTTCTGCGACTGGTCGATGCTGGCCTGGGCAGAGGCGACCAAGTGGCCTTGCGTGGCCAGTTCCTGCTCTTTCTCGATGCGCTCGCGCCGCTTGTCCGAGCCCATCAAGCTTCCGGCGAACCCCTCCTTGACCAGACGCTCGTAGGCCTTGTCCTGCTCGCGATAATACGGGAGCACGGCTTCGAGAAGCTCCTTTTGCTGGCGGGCAGCGGCCAGTTCCTGCTGGGCTTTGACCAGGCGGCTGCGCTCTTCGGCCAGCGCAGCCGCTAGCGCATCGCGGTTGGCCTGGGACTGCGCGCCGGTTTCCCGGACGAGCGCTGCTGGTGCCTGAGCATCCGGCAGAAAGGGCTTGCCTGTGAGCTCGGCGTCGATGCGGGCAAGCTGCAGCCGCTTGCGGACGTGTTCGGTTGTAATGGCGTCCAGATCGGCGTTGGTGATCAGCGCATCCATGCGCATCAGGACTTGTCCGGCGCGCACTGTCTCGCCTTCGCGCACCAGGATTTCCTTAACTATGCCCGCTTCCGAGGGCTGCACGATCTTGAGGTAACTGGCCGGCACCAGCTTGCCGTCGGCCACCGCCACGATGTCCAGACGCCCGACGAGGGCCCAGATCAGCAGAAACGCCAGCAAGGCTAGCAGCATCCACAGCACGCGACGCCCCTGCGGATGGGGCGCGCTCTGCTGCAGACGGATGAGCGGCGGGTGAAAGGCATGGTGGTCGGTGTGAGCATGTTGCACAAGGGACTTCAATGAAGGCATGCCAGGGAGTTCTCCAGGGGTTCTTGGGGCATGGCGAATACGGTATGCACCCCAGCCGTCGAGCAATACGCACTCGATAAGGGACAGGTTTTATTCAATGGCTTGCTCGGGCGAATACAGATAATGGCGATCCGGAACGCATTTCGGCGTACTGCGATCCGCATCCATCTGCTTATTACTCAGGGGATGCGGACAGTACAGCGATGCCAGGAGCCAGCATCGGACGAGGTGTTCGGAAGCCTCGCCCAGCGTCCTGGCAATCAACACGCACTCAGAAGGACAGCTTACTCATGCCTTCGCGCAAGCCTGCAAAGCCCTTGAGCTCTGTGCCGGAGGCGGCCAGCCCCACCGGGTCGACTGACCCACGCAGCATCCCCGACTGCCCGGAAAGCATCCCAGTCAGCCCCCTGAGGTCCGCCCCTTGGCCCTTGCCTAGCCACTGACCCGCCCCCTGTCGCTCGGCATCGAGCCGAGAGAGCGCCTGCAAGAGCTGCTTCCAGTGTTGCTCGATGGGCTGGGCATTCGCCGTCGAAGTGGTTTGCTCATTGCGACCAAGGGGGTGCGACAGCCATTGATCGAACCAGCCGGCATCGAGCGCCCCGGGGCCTGCCTGACCTGCCTGTCCTGGTTTAGGCGCTGGCTTGAAGTTGTCGAAAAAGCGCGCGAGCGTATCCTGCTCGCCCGTCTCCGCGACCTTGCTCTTGTTGCCCGGCTGTCCGGGGCTGGTGCCCGGGCCGTCGTTCTGATTGACCGCATGACCGGGCGGCGGCGCATCCTGGCCATTGCCCACGCCCTCATTGCCTTTCTGGTCAGCAGGAACGACTGTCTTGTTGCCGAAGCTGATCTTGAAGACATCCGAGGCGGTCGAACACTCGCCGTGGCCGTCACTAGCGGTGATGCGCACATCGACGCTGCCCTTGGCATTGGCCGGCGTCGTACCGCTGAAGGTGTGTGCCGTGGCGTCGAACTTGAGCCAGGTGGGCAGCGCCTTGCCATTGGACAAGGTGGCCGTGTAGCTCAAGGTGTCGTTGCGGTCGACATCCTTGAAGCTGCCGGCGGGCATCTGCCAGGAGAAGGCCTTGCCCTTGGCGAGTTGTACATCACTCAGGCAGCGCACCAGATCGGGCGTGTCGTTGGTGCCCTGCACGGTCACCGTCAATGCGCCGTCGCTGCGCTGGGTACCATCGCTGGCCAGGTAGTTGAAGGTCTCCGTAACCGTCTCACCCGCGCCCAAGCCCTGCACCTTGTTTGAGGCGTTGTCCAGCACATAGGCGTAGCTGCCGTTGGGCAGCAGCTTCAACCAGCCATATTCGCCACGGCGGATACCGGCATCCGTCACCGACAGGCGCTCGCCTTCCGGGTCGCGGTCGTTGGCGAGCACATTACCCCAGGCCAGCAGCTTGCGGTCCTCGATCACGCTGGCCGTATCGGGCGCAGTGACCGGTGCCTGATTGCCGCCGCCGGATTCCACCGCCAGGGTGAAGGTCTGGTTGGCCTGCGCGCCAGCCTGATCGGTGGCGGTGACCCGCAGGGCGTAGTTGTCCGCCGAGGCTGGGGTGCCACTGAAGGTGCCGGTGGCCGCGTCGAAGGCGAGCCAAGTGGGCAACGCGCTGCCGTCGGACAAAGTAGCCGAGTAGGCCAGCACATCCCCCGCATCGACATCGACGAAAGCTGTGCCGGGCAGTTGCCAGCTCAAAGGTGTACCCGCACGTCCGGTCTGGTTGGTCAGTAACGTGCCAACCTCGGGGGCGTCGTTGACGTTGGTCACGCCGATGGCGAAAGTCTGGCTGGTCTGTGCACCGGCCAAGTCAGAGGCGGTCAAGCGCACAGAGACACTTCCCACATCGCCATTGGCCGGGGTGCCACTGAAGGTACGCGTCGCCGCGTCAAAGCGGAGCCAGGTCGGCAGCGCGGAGCCATCGGCACGGGTGGCCGAGAGCGTGAGGGCATCGCCCGCATCCACGTCGCGGAAGGCGTCCTGCGGCACGCTGAAGGCAAAGGACGCATCCTCGGTCGCTTGCTGGTAGGCCAGCGCAAGGGCGATTTCCGGCGCATCGTTGGTGTTGGTCACCGCGAGGCTGAAGGACTGATTAGCGGTAGCGCCAACACGGTCGGTGGCGGTCACGCGAATCTCCAACGCACCGACGTTGTCGTTGTCGGGCGTGCCGCCGAAGGTGCCGGTCGCCGCATCCAGTTGCAGCCAAGCGGGCAGCGCATCGCCGTTGGCCAGGGTTGCCGAATAGCTCAGGCGGTCGCCCACATCGGCGTCGACAAAAGCGTCCGTCGGCATGGTGAACGTGAAGGCGGCGTCTTCGGTCACGGTCTGCGCGGCCAACGCGATGCCGATGGTCGGGGCATCGTTGGTGTTGGTCACTTCCAGGGCAAACACTTGGCTGGCCGATGCGCCTGCCAGATCGGTCGCGGTCACGGCAAGCCGCAACTCACCCACATCGCCGTTGGCCGGAGTGCCAGAGAACGTGCCGGTCTGCGTGTCAAACTGCAGCCAGTCGGGCAGCGGATCGCCGCTCTCCAGCGTGGCCGTATAGGTGAGCACATCGCCTACGTCGACATCGCGGAAGCTGTCTGCGGGCAGCGTGAAGCTGAAGGTGCTGTCTTCCAGGGCGCGCAGGTCGGACAAGAACGTGCCGACTTCCGGCGCGTCGTTGGTGTTTTGCACCCTAACGTGGAAGCTGTGCAGGGTCGAGGCGCCTAAGGCATCTATGCCCTGGACGATGACGTCGAACTCACCCACGTCGTCGTTCTCCGGCGTGCCGTAGAGCGTGCGGGTGGCGGCGTCGTACTGCAGCCAGTCCGGCTGTGTCGCGTAACCCGAAACCGTCACCCGCGTCAGGATGTCGTCGCCGTCGGCGTCGATGAACAGGTCGTCAGGCAGCCGCAGGCTGAAGGCCGCGTCTTCCAGCACGATTTGATCGTCGATGGGGTTGGTCACTTCTGGCACGCGGTTCATAAACTCGCGCAAGGTAACGGCCGTGCCATCGGCAAACTCGAAGGTGTCGATCACCGTGCCGCCGTCCGCGCCATTCGGAACGTAGTTGCTCACGCGCACCAGGTCGCCATTGACGCCGTAACGGATGAGCAAGTCGTCGCCATCCACTACCAGCCGCACATCCTCACGGGCGATGCCTGCGCCGAAGGTGAGCACGTTGCCGACGCCAGCATCGAGGTCATCTTCGATCACATCCTCGCCATCGCCCAGGTTGACCACGTAGGCGTCACGCTGGGCGCCGCCGCGCAAGACATCGTTACTCAAACCGCCGGTGAGCACGTCTTCGCCGTCGCCGGAGGCCATGACATCGTCGCCGTCATAGCCGTAGAGCCGGTCGCCGACGTTGGTGCCGGTGAGCGCATTGCCGCCGTTGTCGCCTTCGACCACAAAAGTCCAGGACACCAAAGTGGCATAGTCCACCGCCGTGCCGTCAGCAAACTCGAAGCGCTCGACCGCGTGGGAGCCCAGTACGTTCTCCGGGTTGAAACCGGTCAACCGCACCACGTCGCCCGCATCGCCGTAAGGGATGAGTAGCACATGGTCGCCGTTGCCGTCCGCTTCGAAGCGCAGGTTGTTGCGCAGCACCGCAGGATCGATACCGGGGCCGAAACGCAGCAGGTTGCCGGCATCTTCTTCGGCCAGGTCGTCGATGGTGACGATGCCGTCGCCCAGCTTCACGACGTAGGTGTCGTTGCCGCCTTCGCCCATGAGCCAGTCGCCGCCCGGCGTGGCCTCGATCAAGTCGTTGCCATCGTCGCCCCAGACCCGGTCGGCCAGTAGCGTGCCCTTCAGCACATCGCTCTCTTCCGTGCCGACGATGTCGAAACCGCGCGAGAGCAATTCCTCATAGCCGATTTCATCGCCTTCCAGACCGAAGCGGAAACGTTCCACGGCGCGTGGCCCCAGCGGGTTCTGCGGATCGAAGCCCGAGAACCGGATGCGATTGCCGGTGTTGTAGAGGTCCAGGATCAGGAATCCCTCGGCATCGAAAGACAGGCCCACGTCATCGAGCGTCGTGCCCTCGGGCAGCACCAGCACGTTGGGCGCCTCACCGTCTTCGCTGTCGATAATGCTGTCCGTGCCGCCATCGGCATCGATGATGTAGGTATCGCCGCCCGAACCGCCGCTTATGCTGTCGTTGCCAGCCCTGCCTTCGATCCAGTCGGCAAGCTGGGTGCCCGTCAGCACATCGTTGTCGGGGGTGCCGATGATGCGCAGGCCCCGCGCGAGCAGGTCAGCGAAAGACAGGCTCACACCCAACCCGGGCAAGATGAACTCGTCTACGGGGGCCTGCATACCTGCTGCTCGTGGGTCGAAGCCGGCAAAGCGAATCGCATCACCTTCATCAGTCAGGCGCAGCAGCAGGTCCCGTCCGTCAAACTCAAGCCGCAGCACGTCGGCATTGATCTCGCCCGTGAGCTCGATGCGGTTCATATCCTGCTCGCGCCAGGTCTCGCCGATCAGGGTTTCGGTCGGGCGAGTGCCCCATTCCTTGTGGATGCGATAGGTGTCGGAACCCACGCCACCCACCAGCCTGTCCGCACCGCCCTGGCCGTTGAGCGTGTCATCGCCGTCGCCGCCGATCAGGGTGTCGGCAAAGGCGGTGCCGTCGAGCCAGCCGCCTTCGTCACCGGCCATGTCGGTCTTGCCCGTGGGCTCGATGGATTCGGCCACGATCTCCGTGCCGTCGGCAAAGCGGATGATGTCCACTGAGCGGGTCTGCGTTGCCCGGTGCGGCTCGTAGCCACGCAGGATCACCCGGTCGCCGGGGCGGCCCGCGAACTCGATCAGCAGATCACCGTTCTCTTGCGAATAACGCAGATCCTCAGGGCGGATGCCAGGGCCAAAGGAGAGGATGTTGGGCGCATTATCGACTATGCTGCCGCCATCCTCCCAGCCGCCCTCACCGCCCTCACCGCCATCCCAGCCACCTTCCCCGCCGTCCCAGCCGCCCTCACCACCCTCGCCACCAGCGTAACTCCAGCTGAGCACGCGATGCTCATCATCGATGATCACTTCGCCGTGGCCGGGTTGGTACACGTAGGTGTCGCCCCCCCATTCGCCGAACAGTTGATCGTTGCCGGTACCGCCGGTGAGTTGATCCGCACCCCAGCCGCCATAGATCACATCGTTTCCGGCATTGCCGTCCAGCACGTCATCGCCGTCGCCACCATGGATCAGGTCGTTGCCCTCACCGCCCAGGATGGTGTCGTTGCCCACCAGACCCAGCACGATGTCATTGCCCGCGCCCGCATCCAGCGTGTCCCCATCGGTTGTGCCGTACAGCACGTCATCACCGTCGGTCGGGGTGTTGTTGGCCAGCTGTGCCTGGGCGAACAGGTCGCCGCTTTGCGCATAAGCCACCGCGTCCAGGCCGCCGGCCGGGGCCACTTTGCCGGTAAGCTCAAACCCGGCGCTGTCGAAGGCCAGCGGTGCGTCGGCCGTCGCGCTCAACAGTGTCACCGCGTTCGCGCGCAACCAGCCCGCCAAGTCGAAGACGCGAGCCTTGCCCTCGGCATCGATAAACTGCAGGCGCTCCAGGTCACCGGGCAGGTTATCGAAGTGCGAGCCTTCCAGAGTTATAAGGCCGCCCGCTCCGCCGTCAATAAGCAGCAGCAAGCGCCCGTCACGGTTCAATGCCGCCGCCAGCATGGCCGGGGTAACGCCTGCACCGAAGGACAGGGTATCGCTGCCTTCCCCCGCACGCAGCCTGTCGTGGCCATCCCCGTAATTGAACAGGATCACGTCATCGCCATCGCCCGCGTCGACATGGTCGTCCCCGGCTTCGCCCGCGATCAGGTCGTCGCCCTGGCCGGCATACACCCGGTCGCTGCCGGTGCCCGCCGAGACGATGTCATTGCCGGCCGCCAGATAGATGTTGTCGTCGTTGCCGCGCGCCAGGACGGTGACCGACTCGCCCCTGTAGTCGTAAATGTCGTCATCGGCCTGGCTGCCGACTATGGCAGTGGAGTCGCCCGAATAACGCTGCTGCCAGCCCATCTTGCCGCCATCGGCGCGGGCGATCACGTCGGCCAGCGTCCACTCGGTACCATCGCCGAAGCGAAAATGCTGGATCGCTCCACGTCCGAGGTCGTTCCAATTCTCAGTGCGCACAATCAACGCATCATTGCCGCCGATGCCGATAACCAGGTCGTAATAACCCACATCGCCCGGCTGGCCACTCCAGCTGGCTTCACCTAGCTGCACCGATACGTCCTCGGGGCGGATGCCGGGCGCGAACACCACTGTGTCGTTGGCCACGTTGAGGCTCGCGCCCATGGCGGTGTCCAGGTCCATGCCCGGCGCGACTATGTAAGTGTTGTTGCCCGAGCCACCGTAGAGCCAGTCGCGGTCGGCGCCGCCATCCAGTGAGTCATCACTAGCTTCGCCGAACAGCTCGTCACGACCCGCGCCGCCCGTAAGCAGGTCATCGCCTTCGCGGCCATAGAGGATGCTGTCCTTCTCGGTGCCGACGAGGGTATCCCCGGCCGGCGAACCATAGAGGATTTCCGCGCCTTCGCTGACGTTGAGCAAAGCCCGCACATCGTTGAAGCTCAGGCGTGCGCCGTTGGCGAAGTCGAAGGCATCGATGCGCTGCCAGCTATTCATCCAGTCCTTGAGGCGCAGCGCATCACCCGAGACGGAGAGGGTGGCGATCAGGTCGTTACCATCGCGGGAGAACGTGACATCGTTCTGGCCGATACCCGGTTTGAACAGCACACGCCCTCGGTTTGATTCGATCACGTCCTGGCCGTCGCCGATGCCAAAACGCCAGGTATCGTAGCCGCCCAGGTTCTGGAAGTGATCATTGCCAGCACCGCCGTCCAGGGTATCGTCGCCGTAGCCGCCGACGATCACGTCGTCGCCGTCGGTGGCCGAGAGCGCCCGTGCGGCGAAGTCGGTGCGGTTCCACAGCGTTCCGTCGACAAAGCGCAGTTGCTCGATGCCCACCTTGTTCGACTGGGTGCTGGCCTGACCACGTATGGTGATGCGACCGCCGTCGGGAAGCGTGACGGCCATGTCGCCTTGCAGGGTCCAGCGTGCGGTCACATCATCGGGTGTGATGCCTGCACCCAACTCCAGCACGTCTTCGCCGACGGTGTGGCCCTCGACGATCACGTCATGGCCGTCGCCCAGGGCATAGCGGTAGGTGTCGGAGCCTGAGCCGCCTTCCAGCATGTCGTTGCCAGCACCTCCCACCAAGAGGTCATCGCGCCCGTTGAAGCCGCGCAGGGTGTCATCTCCGTCGCGACCCAGTAGCACTTGAGACTTGATATAGTCCAGCCCCCACAGCGTGCCATCGGCGAAGACGATCTCTTCCACCGCGTGGCGATTGCTCTCGTTGAAGTGATTCTTGACGGTCAGCGTCTCGCCGCTATCAAGGATCGTGAGCCTGAGATCCTCGCTCACCTGCCAGCCGTTGACGGTGCGTACGCGTTCCAGGCGCACCTGGTCCGGGCTGACGCCGGCCTTAAGTTCGATACGGTCGGTCTCACCCGCAAGCCAGGAGTCCTCGATGAGGGTGTCGTGGCCATCGCCACGGCCAAAGCGGTAGGTGTCGCCCTCGCCGTGCCAGTCGTAGACCTGATTACCCCAAATGAGCCCCCCGCCGCGCAGCACGTCGTTGCCGGCGCCGCCGTCCAGGATGTCGCGGCCGGCGCCGCCGAGCAGCAGGTCATCGCCGCCCTGGCCGGTAAGCACATCATCGCCCCGGGAACCGATGATGGTCTCAGCCTCCTCGCTGCCGGCAAAGATAATGGCCTGTACCTCGGCAGCCGACCACGCCGTGCCATCGGCAAACGCCACCCGCTCGATCAACCACGGCCTGTTGCCGCCTCCGTGTTCTTCGAAGTAGTGCTTGAGCGTCACCTGGTCATCCGTGCCGCGGATGGCGAGAATCAGGTCGTTGCCGTTGCGGGTCAGGCGAATGTCGGCAGGCGCCACGCCTTCCTTGAAGCGCAATGTGTCGCTGTTGCCGGGGGTATAGTCCCCATCGATCAGCGTATCCTGGCCGTCGCCCCGGCCGAACAGATAGGTGTCGTTGCCGTTGGCCGAAATGCTTGGCGTGCTATTACGCTCCACCCGATACTGGCCGTTCTCATAAATCGATTTCCAGTCGGTGCTACCGATCAACAGATCGTTGCCCGCGCCGCCGTCGATCAGGTCGTCGCCGCCATGACCAATCAGCACGTCGTTGCCCGCCTGGCCGGTGATCGCGTCCCCGGCGGAAGAGCCGTGGATCACATCATCGCCCTCGGTCGATGCCGCCACGGTGGCTCTGAGGGCATCGTCATGGCTCCACTGCGTGCCATCGTCGAAGACATACAGACCGACGCCGTTCTCGCCCCACCAGTAGCCGTTCTTCGGCACGGAAAGCATCTCGCCCGTATCGATGATGGTAAGCACCAAGTTGTCGTCGTAATCCACCGTCACCCGAATATCGGCAGGGGTGAGGCCCAGCAGGCGCACGCTATCGCGGCGCACGCCGTTCTCGGCGCTGTCGAGGATAATGTCGTGGCCGTAACCTCGGCCAAAGACGTAGGTATCGGCACCCACTCCACCGTAGAGCACATCATTGCCCGCGCCGCCGGAGATAAGGTCGTCCCCAGCACCGCCATGGATGATGTCGTCGCCACCCTGGCCGAACAAACGATCATTGCCGTTGTTGCCATAGAGACTGTCGTTGCCATCGCCCGCCAGTACTATGTCGGCGTTATTGGTCAGTGATGCAGAATCATCGCCGCCGGTAAGCCTGCGCACCTTGAACTCGTTGAGCAGCGCAGTGATAGCCGGAGTCTGCGGCAGGGTTTCGACCAGGCTGTCGAAGTCGGCCAAGCCGATCCAGTTGATGCCGGAGAGAGAACGACTGGCGAACTTGTCCAGATCCAGCAGGTCGGCCAGATAGTTTTCGGGGTCAAGCGCCTTCTTGTTTGCCAGCATCTGGTTGAGGGGCGTGGCATCGAGGCGCAGGCCGCTGTCGTCGATCACCAGTTCGATCCGATCCAGATAGGGCTTGAGGCGGGTTTGCAGCACCAGACCGGCATAGACCGATTCCTTAAGGCTGGTGTAGGCCTGGTCGAGCAAATCGAGCTGAGTCTGCGAGAAGTTCACCCGCAAGGTCGGCAGGGTTGCCATTGCCAGCGCAGCGCCGCCGCTGCTACCGCTCGACCCTGCCGAGATGGCCAGCCCCCAGTTGGCGCCGCTGGTCTGGCTCTTTTGCGTCGGCAGGTTGAAGAAGTACTGGCCGTTAAAGGCTTCCAGTACATGGAGTTTGCGGCTCCAGTCACTGATCAGGTTGCGGTAGTGCTCGGTGAGGTGCATCCCGCCGGAGTCGCTTCGAAGGCCGACGCCACTGCCGACGCCGCCCGAGGAGGAGGCTGCGAAAGCGAGGCTGTCCAGGTTGGAGGAGCGCCGCTGGTTGCCAAAGGCTTCGTATTCAATGCGGTACTTGTCGGCTGCCCGTTGCTCCAGGCTGCCCATACCGGCGGTGTCGGCCCAGGCACTGAGCAAGCCATCCAACAGGGACTTTTGTTCGGCGCGGGTGGTGGCGGTCCGAAATTGCTCCAATACCCCGGCCACGCTGCCAGACTGGGCAGCGGCTTGTTGAAGTTCGCGCACATTGCCAGCGCCGCCCAGAGTGGGCAGACTCTTCAAGGCCTCGGGCACTTCGATCTGTTCGGCGAACTGGGTGGAGAAGGTGTCGGTGGCGAAATGGAACTCGCCCATGGCTGAAGTGATGCCGTCTTCGCGGGTAAAGCTGCCTTCGCGGGCCAGGGTGTTGCCGTTGGCCAGACGCTGATTCTTCAGGGTGTGGGCTAGGTTCAGCGAAACGATACCGGCATCGGCGAGGGAGATCAGCTCGCCCTCGCCGGTAAGGCCGTTCTGGTCGGCGTCAACCCAGAGTTTAAGTTCTGCGAACAGCGGGTCGCTGGCATCGATCACGCCATCGCTGTTCGAATCCAGAGCTGCGAGCGCGGCAAAGCCGTTGGGGGCCAGGGTGTCATTGGGCAGCGGGGTAAAATCGCCGAAGAGCTCGGCACCGGTGTCGATGCGGCCGTTGGTATTGCGATCCCAGACCAGCAACGCGTCGTTTTTGCCGACCCAGCCGGTACGGGTCAGAACACCGTCGCCGTCATGGTCGAAGTGGATATTGGCGGCAAGACCGACGGTTTCTAGGCCGTTACCGTTAAGGTCAAGGATGATGGGGTCGCGGGGGGGTTGCCAGAATTTTGCCGAGGAGAACTTTTCATTAATCCTATCAATTTCTGAATTAATGTAGTCCGACCAATTAGGGTAGCACAAGCCAGTCAAACTAGACGGCGAAGAAAGTTCATCCCCTATCTCTTTAATTTTATCGATAGAGTCTTGAACATCTTCCAGCTTATCCTTTAAGTCCTTCTCAGCATCCAAGTCTTCATCTGTAAAATAAGGGCCATCTGGATAAGGAATCGGTTTAAACGGAGGTGTAGGAGTACCATCTGGCCGCTGAGGATTATATCCGGACCACTTATTAAACGCATTTACCCCATCCAAGATGATTCTTAACGTGGTGTTGTTCGCCTTTCTTGCCCACTCGCTTGTCCCTTCTGCAAACTCAACAATTTTCAGAACATCACTTACGCGATCAGCAAATTTGCCGATTAACCCACCCATCTCGCTTAAGCCGTCCAACAACAATCCGATAGAGTCTTGGATGGCTTGTTCACTGTCGCCTGACTTTATATTTTCAATTTGATCACGGACATAATCATTAATTGTACCGGCCTGATCAATAGTATCCTTTACATCTTTTAGAGTTTCCACCGGAGTAGACATTTACAATCATCCTTGTTATTGCGCAGAAGAATTTATATAAGCCCCAGCTTTCGCCAAATCACCACCAGCAAACCCCATAAGATGCGCAATCAGTACAGCATACTCATGAAAATACTCCGGCTTGGCTTTCAGCAAGCTGACACAAGACTCTGTTTTTAGGCCTTTCATAAGCCCACCATTCAGTTTTATTTTTTTTAGAATGTTTTTTGATGTATCGCGCGCAGCACTAATACTTTTCGACGAGAGGGTCTTTATCTTATACTTTAGAATTGCAGACTCATAAGCTATTGGGCAAAGAGTCTTGTCCTTAACCCTGTTTACTGCCTCAACCATCCCTCTGAGACCCGAGTCATATTCTGCCCCATCTATCAAGAGATTAGATGCCGACGTCATGATCAGATAACATCGCTCCGAGTCATCCTCACATTTATTTTTCACGACATAGGTGATGAGTTCTTGGTTTTTGCTGGAGCCCTCTTGAAGGCTTAACAAATTTATTCGCTCGTACTCCTGGATGTTACCCCGATGGACATTAAAATAATTTACACCCCACATATCTTGAATAATCCATCGTGACTCTCGCTCCCCCACAACTATAAGAGAGTTTCCGTAGACCCAGAACGCTAGAAATACAGCCAGCGGAACACCACCATAAAGCAGGAATTTCACCTTCATTAAAACACCCTTATTTAATCATCAATTTACATATGGCGAGCACAAAATAAGACTAACTACTCGAAGCACACCTGTAGATTTCTCCGGCACGTTAAACCACACGCTTTAGTTTCTCGAAGATGCGTGGGTTTAACCGCTATAGTTGGATGTATACATACTCTCAGAAAACTAAGATGATCCGCTCTAATAAAGCTGGGTACGCCATCATCGCTCTTCCTTCACCACGCTCATATGTACGCCCTGCTGCCCCATATTCACCACCTCATCCACCTGCAAGCCCCTAGGCACCTGATGGGTAATAAAAATCATGGTCACTTTGCCCTTAAGCCGGTTGATGGTCTGGGCGAAGTGTTCGGCAGTCTGCTGGTCCAAGTTGGAAATCGCCTCGTCGAAGATCAGCACCTTGGGGCGCTTGAGCAGCGCGCGGGCGATGGCAATGCGCTGGCGTTGGCCGCCCGATAGCCCGGTGCCGCGCTCGCCGATTTCGGTCTGGTAGCCCTGGGGCAGTTTTTCGATCACCTCGTGAATTTCCGCCGCGCGGCAGGCGGCGATCACGTCCTCGAAGTTTGCGTGGGGGTGGGCCATGGCCAGGTTGTCGTAGACGGTGCCGGAAAACAGCACGGTCTCCTGCGGCACCACGCCGAAAGTGCCGCGCAGTTCGTTGGCAGCCAGTTGGCGGATATCGCGGCCATCCAGGGTGATCTGTCCTTCCTGTGGGAAGTAGAAGCCCTGCATCAGCTTGGCCAGTGTGCTCTTGCCGCAGCCCGAGGGCCCCATCAGCACGGTGAGCTTGCCCGTGGGTATGGCCAGGCTAAGGTTGCGATAGAGCCAGGGGTGCTGCTCGGAGTAGCGAAAGCCCAGGTCGCGAATATCGATCCGTCCCTCGCCGCCCGCAGCGCGTTGCGGGATCAGTGTCACGGGTTCTTGCGGCATGTCGAGGATGTCGCCGAGGCGTTTGACCGCCACGCTGGCCTGCTGGAATTCCTGCCACAGGCCGACGATGCGCATCACCGGCTGGCTCATGCGGCTGGCGAACATCTGGAAGGCCACCAGCATGCCCACGGTCATCCCCACGTTTTGCATCACATACCAGGCCCCGACGATCAGGATGGCAAGCGTCATCACCTGCTCAAGCCCGGAGGCGACCACCTGATAGGTATTGCTCACCTGCTTGGTGGCAAAGCCCGCGCAGAGGTACTGGGCCAGATAGGTGCCGTAACGTTTGTTGACATCCGGCTCCAGTTGCAAAGACTTCACAGTGGCCATACCGGCCAGGTATTCGGTGAGAAAGGCTTGGTTACGTGCCCCCAGCAAAAACTGCTTATCCAGGCGCGCACGGAACACCGGCACCATGATCAGGCTGGCGATGGCGATGAGCGCGAGGATGCCCAGCACGATCAAGGTGAGCTGCCAGCTGTAGGCAAACATCACTGCCAGGAAGATAAACAGGAAAGGCAAGTCGAGCACCAGGCTCACCGCCGCGCCAGAGATAAACTCGCGCAACTGTTCCACGCCGTGCAGGCGCGCGACCAGGGTGCCGGTAGGGCGGGCCTCGAAGTACGGCAGCGGCAAGTGCAGCAGGTGGCGCATCACCTTTTCACCCAGCACCGCGTCGATGCGCGCACCGGTGTGCAGAATCAGGTACTGACGCAGCCAGCTCATACCGCTGGTAAAGAGCATAAACACCACCAGCGCTACCCCGAGCACGATAAGCGTGCTTTCCGAGTGGTGGGCGATGACCTTGTCGATGATCACCTGGGTGAAAAGCGGCGTGGCCAGCCCGACCAGCTGGATGGCGAGGCTGGCGAGCAGCACATCGCGCCAGATGCGTTTATGGCGTAGCAGTTCAGGGATAAACCAGGAGAAGCCGAAGGGCTTTTTCTGCGCCTCGGGCGCTTCGCTGCGGCTGACGGACTCCGACACCGGCGGATCGGCCTGCGCCACCAGCAACAGAACCGGCGCGGCTTGGGCACGGGCGGTGTCGAGTGGGAGGGTTACGGGGGTAGCCTGACCGGGCTTAACCCAAGCCAAGCTGTCGTCCCCGTGTTGAACGATCAACGCTGGGGTGAGCGTACTGGTGGATGCCGATTGCTGCGAGGCGGCGTTTTCCCCTTCGGCAACTGCCGCATAAGTGACGTCTGGTGTCGGCTCGGCCAACAGCGCCACAGCGGGCAGCGGCAACGCCGACAGCCCTGCTTCGGGCCAGGGCGCCAACCCAGCCTTGAGGCCGAGAGCGTTTAAGGCCTCGATCAGCGCGGGGATGTCGAAGGGCGGCGGAAAACGCTTGATGACCAGCTCAGCGTCGAACGGCTGGCGATAGAGCCCGGCCAGGCTCGCCAGAAGCCATAGCGCGGCCTGAGTTTCTACGCGGCTCTGCGAACCGGTAACAGCTCCCTGATGCACTCCCTGCATGCTTTATCCGTTTTGTCCGATGTTTTACGGGCGCACACATTAGGAAATACTAATCAGAGACATCAATAGCAAGATGCCATGTTGTTACAGAGTTCTTCTTGAAGTGTGACAAACAACACATTCCCTCTCATACCACCCGCGCAAACAGGCTGACAGTCTTATTGGCGAGAAGGCTGGCAGGACATGGCAGAGCTCACAGACGACCTGTGCGGCTCAACACTTGCCACTCAAGTAGATCGGCCCGGATGCCGTCAACCCGATCCTGCCCCCGGCAGGTAAGCGCCGGCCAGGGGCCGGCGGGTTCACTCACTCATGCCAGAGCACCGTTTCGCGGCGCGCTGTCCATTCGCCGAAGCGCGCGCCATAGGTGCCTTCGACCACGCTGCGCTTGATCTTCAGGGTCGGGGTGAGGAAGCCGTTGTCCACCGCCCAGATATCCTTGACCAGCACCAAGCGCTGCAGGCGCTCATGCTTGTCCAGGCCCTGGTTGACCTCATCGAGCAGGCTTTGCAAGCTGCTTTCCAGCTCGCCGCGGGCGCCGTTGGCGGCCTCGCGCCGGCCGACCTCGGACAGCACGCAGAGGGCCATGGGCTGCACCATGCCATCGCCGACCACGCAGACCTGCTCGATGCGCGAATGCACGGCCAGGCGGTTCTCGATCGGCGCCGGCGCCACGTACTTGCCCTTGCTAGTCTTGAAGATCTCCTTGATCCGCCCGGTCAGGCGCAGGTTGCCCTCGGCGTCCTGCTCGCCCTTGTCGCCGGTGCGCAGGTAGCCATCGGCGGTGAGGGTTTCCGCGGTCTTTTCCGGGTCCTGGTAGTAGCCCTGCATGGTCGCGCCGCTGCGCACCTGCACCTCACCATCCTCGGCGATGCGCACCTCCACACCCGGGCTGTGCTGGCCGATCCAGCCCTGCTTGAACTGGCCCGGCCGGCACACATGGGAATAACCGCAGTTTTCCGTCATGCCGTAGATCTCCAGCACATCCAGGCCCAGGCGCTTGTACCAATTGAGCAGCGCCTCGGGCACCGGCGCCGCGCCGGACAAGGCGTAGCGCACCGCATCCAGGCCCAGGCCGGCCAGCACCCTCTTGCCGACGACACGGCCGATCAGCGGCAGCTTGAGCAGAAAATCCAGGCGCGCCGCCGGCATCTTGCTGTACACCCCCATCTGGAACTTGGTCCAGATCCGCGGCACGCCGAAGATCACAGTCGGCCGCGCACGTTTGAGGTCTTCCAGGAAGGTATCCAGGCTGTCGGCGAAGAAGATGGTTTGCCCGGAATAGATGGAGGCCAGCTCGACAAACATGCGCTCGGCCACATGGCACAACGGCAGGTAGGACAGCACCCTATCCTGCTCGCCGACACCGAACAGCTCGGTGGCATGGCTGGCGGCAAAGGCGTAGTTGCTGAAGCTATGCATCACGCCCTTGGGCGTGCCGGTGGTGCCTGAGGTGTAGATGATGGTGGCCAGCTGATCGGCCGCAGGCTTGGGGCTGTCCTGAATCGGCGTGCAGGCTTGCAGCTCATCCCAGGTGAAACTGAATTCGCCCGCCGGACGCAGCGGCAGGCCGATGCTCGCCACGCCCTCGGGAACGCCGGGGGCCATGGCCGGCCAGTCATCCAGCTTGCCGACGAACAGCAGCGCCGCTTCGCAATGCTGCAGCACCTGGCGCACCGAGTCGGCGCCGAGGTTCGGGTAGAGCGGCACCGAGACATGCCCGGCCATCCAGATCGCCAGGTCGCTGATGATCCAGTGCGCGCAGTTCTTCGACAGGATGGCGATGCGGCTGCCTTGCGGCAGTTCCCGGCTACGCAACCAGTTGGCCGCGCGGCGCGCCTGCTCGCCGACCTCGGCCCAACTCAGTTCCTGCAATTGGCCGCCGGGCAGCGGCTGCACCATATAGCGTTTATTCGGGTGCCGCGCTTCGCGCTGGTAAAACACCTCGAGCGGCAAACGGAATGCATCGGCCACGGGGCTTCCTCCTTTGTTGTTTTTGTGGAGCCAACCAAGCAATTGCTTGGTCGGACTATTCCACGCACAAAGGCGAGCCGCAAGTGAAGAAATGTTTCGCTCTGTAGTGCTGCGTTAACCTGAAAGTCGCGTAGCGACGCCATCCTTACGTCCTTCTCCCTACGGGAGAAGGTGGCGCGCAGCGACGGATGAGGGAAACGAGTCTGCCGCAAAGGCTTTCATGGTTCGAGGTGCCTCTCGCGGCAGACTCGTTACCCGCGCTGCGGGTGCACCAGCGCCAGCAGGTTCATCAACCCCGCCACCGCCATCTCGCCCTCGAGTTCGGCCAGGCTGGCGGTGTGCATCGGCAATGCCTGCTGGCGATTGCCATAGATCAGCAGCCCGCCCAAGGCGCCCACCAGGGGCTGATGAGTCACCAGCAGCAACTCATCCAACGGGTAGGCATCCAGTTGCACCAGCACCTGGCGCGGGTCGCTGTCGGGGGTCAGCCAGGGCACGGTCTGCAGCGTGCCGCCAAAGCCCAGGGTCTCAGCCACCAGGGCCGCGGTCTGTTGCGCCCGCGCATAGGGGCTGACCAGCATGGCGCCTAATGGCCGGCCCTGTAGCTGCACGGCCACCTCACGCACCTGCTGCCGGCCATGGGCCGTCAGGTTGCGCTCGGCATCGGTTCGCGCGCTGGGCTCGGCCTCACCATGGCGCAGCAACCACAACCTCATAGGCCGGCACTCACAGCTTGGGCTCTTCGTCGCGCGCCGGGTGCGGCGCGGCGGGAATCACATGGGGTGCCTCACCTTGGGGCGCCTGCGGGATCGGCCAATCGGCGAACGGCCAGGGCTTCTCATCCGAGTTGAAGGTGCCGAAGCGGCCGATCTGCGCCAGGTACTGGCTCAGGCTGTCGCCAAAGCCCAACAGGCCGGCATTCGGCGCGCCATAGAACAGGCGGTAACCCAGTTGCAGCAACACCACGGCGCCCAGCAGCAGCTCCGCCAGTTGCCAGACGATGATAAACAGCAGCATCCAGAGGATGCGCAGCAGTATGGATTCGCGCTGCAGCTCTTGGTTTTCGTCACTCATGGCAATCTCCTTGAACGCGTCAGAAATGAAAGTTTCAGAAACCCGTGGTGGGAATAAAGTCGACATCGGTCTTCGGATCACCGCTCATCAGCGCGCCTATGACCTGCTCCAGGGTGCGCCCCTCGAACAGGATGGCATGCAAACCGGCGACCAGCGGCATATACACCTGCAATTCCTCCGCCTTGGACTTCAACACACGGATGCTGTTCACCCCTTCCGCCACCTCGCCCAGGCGCGCCACCGCATCTTCCAGGCTGAGCCCTTCACCCAGGGCGAAACCCACCTGATAGTTACGGCTCTTGGCGGACGAGCAGGTGACGATCAGGTCGCCGACTCCGGCCAACCCGAGGAAGGTCATGGGGTTGGCGCCCAGTTTGACCGCGAAACGGGTCATTTCCGCCAGGGCGCGGGTGATCAGCATGCTCTTGGTGTTCTCGCCCATGCCCATGGCCGCGGCCATGCCGGCGATGATCGCATAGACGTTTTTCAGCGCCCCGCCCAGTTCGACGCCGAAACGGTCGCCGCTGGCATAGACGCGGAACGTGCGGCCGTGCAGCGCGGCCTGGACCTGCTGGCAGAGGTCCTCGTCTTCGCTGGCGATCACCGAGGCGGTCAGCGCATGCTCGGCCACCTCGCGCGCCAGGTTGGGCCCGGAGAGCACGCCAATGCGCGCCTGGGGGGCGATGTCCTCGAGAATCTGACTCATCAGCAGAAAGCTCTGCGCCTCGATGCCCTTGGTGGTGCTGACCAACAATTTACCACCGAGCAGCTCGGCAACCGGTTGCAACGCCTGGCGCAAGGCGCTGGAAGGCAGCGCCACGAATATCAGTTGGCAGGCCTGCAAGGTAGCCGGCAGATCGGTCACCGGTTCCACCCCCGGATGAATCTTGATGCCCTTCAGGTAGCGCGGGTTCTCGCGGGTCAGGCGAATGGCCTGGGCCTGCTGCGCGTCACGCATCCAGTGCAGTACGCGCTGGCCATTTTCCGCCAACAGATTGGCAATCGCCGTGCCGAAGCTACCGCCGCCAAGCACGGCGATGGGGTGCTGATCAGTCATAAAGCATCCGTGTTAGGCCATTATTAAAGTGCTGAATTGGCGCATTATACGGAGCCACGAGGCAGCCACCAGTGTTTAGCCGCCGCACTGGCACTGGCAAAGCCCTCCGGCTCGGTTAACATGCAAGCTTTAAACGCTGACAAGGTTGTTGCGTGATTAACAGCATCCAAGCTCCCCTCTATGCTCTCTGGCCGATAGCCGTGGCCAGCGCCGAGTCCCCAGTCGATCTGTGGTGCCCCGACTTCAGCCAGTGCGGCTTGAGGTCATGCGGAGAAACCCCATGAAGCTGCGCCATGGCTGGGATATCCATACCCACACGCAGCTGATCAGCGTCGGCCCGGCGCTGCTGTTGACCTTGCTGCTGACCGGCTATTTCACCTTCGCGCGCCTGCAGGACCTGCGCCAGGAACTCACCCACAACGGCCAGCTGATCGCCAGCCAACTGGCGCCGGCGAGCAAGTACGGGGTGATCTCCGGCAACCTGGAAGTGCTCGAATCGCTGCTGCAAGCCACCCTGAAGACCCCCCATGTGCGCTTCCTCGAAGTACGCGACCACAAGGGCAATATCCTGGTGTATGTGGAGCAGGCGCCAGGCAGCGACCAGGCCAGCAGCCAGGTGGAGGTTTTCCAGGCGCCCATTCGCCTGCAAGCCGCCGAGCTGAACAACGCCTCCCTCTATAAGAAAAAAATCGAGCAGGCCCCTCTGCTCGACGATTACCTGGGCCATGTGGTGGTGGGCATGTCGAATGACGCCTTCAATACCCGGCAACAGGAAATCCTGTTCAAGGCCACCCTGCTGGCACTCTTCGCCCTGGTCCTGACCTTCCTCCTGGCACGCCGCCTGGCCCGGCACCTGTCGCAACCCCTGAGCGCCATGGGCGAGGCCGTCAGCGCGATTCAGGCTGGCAACTACCAGGCCACCTTGCCGGAAATCGGCAATGGCGAACTCAGCGCCCTGGCGCGGCATATCAACAACCTGGCCAATGGCCTGGCCAGCGCCAGCGACGAGCAGAAGCGGGCCATGACCCTGCTGATCCAGGCCCGCGAGCAGTCGGAGCTGGCCAACCGGGCCAAGTCGGACTTTCTGGCCATGATGAGCCACGAACTGCGCACCCCCATGAACGGTGTACTGGGCATGCTGCAGCTGCTGGAAACCACCGAGATGACCAAGGAGCAGGAGGAATACGCGGCGCTGGCCACCGAATCCACCGAGCACCTGTTGAAGGTCATCAACGATATTCTCGACTTCTCGCGCATCGAGCGCGGCGCCCTGGAGCTGGAACGCATTCCATTCAACCTGCTCGAGCTGCTGCAGAGCTCGATCCAGGTGTTCCAGCACAGCGCCCAACAGCGCGGCCTGCAACTGCAACTGGAGACCCAAAGCGGTCTGGAGCAGTTGGAGGTGCAAGGCGACCCGACGCGTATCCGGCAGATCCTGGTCAACCTGATCGGCAACGCACTGAAATTCACCGAAGAAGGCAGCATCCGTGTGGCAACCCACTGGCAGGCCCTGGATAACCAGGTGCTGTGGTTCAGCTGCGCGGTACACGACAGCGGCATCGGCATTTCCCCCGAGCGCCTGGAACATATGTTCGACGCCTTCCAGCAGGCCGATTCCTCTATTTCGAGGCGCTACGGCGGCACCGGGCTGGGCCTGCCGATTGCCCGCACCCTGGCCGAGCGCATGGGCGGCACCCTGCGCGCGCAAAGCCAGGAAGGCCAGGGCTCGGTCTTTACCCTGGAAGTGCCACTGCCCTTCTCCCAGCAGGCACACCCGGCGCTGCCCGACAGGGCTCTGGAAGGCGCCCAGGGTCAGGGTCAAGAGGTGTTGCTGGTGGAAGACAACCCGGTCAACCAGACCGTGATAGAAGCCATGCTGCGCAGCCTCGGTTATAAGGTCAGCCTGGTGGCCGATGGCGCCCAGGCCGTACACAGCGCCAGCCAGCGCGACTTTGCCGGCATCCTGATGGATTGCCGCCTGCCGATCATGGATGGCTATGAGGCCACCCGGCAGATCCGCCGCCTGCCGGACCGCGCCGCAGTGCCGATCATCGCCCTGACCGCCAACGCCCTGCAGGGTGACCGCGAAGCCTGCTTGGATGCCGGGATGAACGACTACCTGGCCAAACCCTTCAAGCGCGCGGATTTGCAACGGATACTGCAGCGCTGGCTGGTGCCTCGACCTTCGGCGGGTAGCCAGCCGGACTAAAGTGCTGCAGGCTTGATCCCTATCGGCTTTTTCAACCACGCCGCTGTGGCAAGATGTCGAAGCCAGAGCACAACTGTACTTACCGCGCTGTGACTTTCACCACAACGCAACAGTCTATGACTAGGCTGCTGGCAGGCGCACAGACTGCGCCGCCAGCCAGGACGATTCGCCCAGCCCTGGCGCATGGGACATATTGAGGAGCTCGCATGACCAAACAAAACGCCTTCACCC
>Ga0209343_10002467_pt1 | contig 23877 bp, 22 predicted proteins | sample RifCSPlowO2_02_FD_184026 | JGI IMG/M metagenome (GOLD analysis project Ga0209343, IMG submission 184026) | Groundwater microbial communities from Rifle, Colorado - Rifle CSP2_plank lowO2_0.2 (SPAdes) (version 2) | ecosystem: Environmental > Aquatic > Deep subsurface > Groundwater | place... | reverse complement strand
CTCGTGAATATAATGAATGGACTGGCGAGTTGATAGGAACCGACAAAAAGAATGTCCGTGAAATTTATGCTGATAGTTACGATAGTGCTGTTATCAAGGCTAATGCCACAAAAGTTCCGACGGAAGGCCAGCTTATGTTTATCGAGTTCGTAAATAATTTTACCGAGGCAGAGGAAAAAGCCATCGAGATGATGAAGCGATTTGAAGCGCTCGGGTTTTAGCGGCTAGCCGGAGGAAAGCACAATGCCATACTACTTCCTAAGCTGGAATGGCAGTGACAACGATTCGCGCCGGTTTTTTGCCCCGTACGCCGCGCCGGATGAACCGGAAGATGAGCCGGCACGCCGGGTAGCTCGTCAACTGATAAAGGAAATGGAACAAACTCTCAGCTCTTACCATTATTTTGTTCTGGAAACTACCCGAATTGTAAATTTGGGGAATCGCGCTCATGTTCATAAGCCAAAGCGCAGTTGGGGTGAGCTTTTGAAAGATATGATTATGGTTGGGCCGGAGTTTTTGAAAGATAGACTGCGCAAGAAACTGGGGAGGTCTTGACGGCTATGCTATAATCAAAATGGGCCACAAATAGGCCCATTGTTCATTCAACCAGGAAGTGAAAATTGGACCCGCCCTTCAAATTCTTTTTGTCCGTTTTTTCTGGATTGATACTGTAATAATCGCTATACACAAAATAGTTTTGTGAATCTTAGTAAAGAATTTGAGGGCAAAAAAGAATTTGTCCAATTTCTACTTCCTGGTCAACCCTAAGCAGGAGGTAAGACGATGCGGAAGTGGATGCTCCGCGCCGTGGCCCGCTGCAAAGAGGGCTGCTGACTTTGCCCCGCCATCCCAATTTAATTGAGGATGGCGGGGCTTTTTTATTTCTGAAACCCAATGTATAATTAGGGTGGTCGAACTTATTATTACTACAAAATAATAAACTAAATTTATAAGGAAGTAAAATAAATAAGCGCGATACCAATATACGAATGCATACGAATGATACAAATGAGATACTAATAAAATTCGTATAAATTAGTATCATTAGTACAATTAGTATATTAGTATCGTGTTAGTGAAACGTATATGACAAACTTTCAAAAATTAAGCATGCTTTTGCTGCGTCTGGGCTTGGGTTTTTTATTCTTCTGGGCCGGCTGGACAAAAGTCATCAATCCTAAATGGTCGGCGGCAGGATACTTGGCCGGCGCCAAGACTTTTAAGGGGCTGTTCGCTTTTTTTGCCGGCCCTGGAGTCTTGCCCGTCACCAATTTCCTTAATGAGTGGGGTCTGACCTTAGTTGGTGTGGCGCTGATCTTAGGTATTTCGGTCCGTTTGGCGTCGTTTTTCGGAATAGTCCTGATGGCGCTTTATTATCTGCCGATTTTTCCGCCCGCGCACGGCTGGATTGACGAGCATATTATTTATTCTCTTATCCTCCTGATGTTTATGGCCACCGGAGCGGGCGAGCGGTATTCCTTGGGGAAGTGGTTTCAAACCCGATTGCACCCAGCCTGGCATAAATGGGTAGACTAAAAATTATCCGGAGATTCAATTACTACATCTCCTTCGTCAAGGCCGCTTATGACTTCAGTATAGTTATCATCTGAAACCCCGGTTTCTATTTGTATATTTTTCTTTTCTTCCGCTTCTAAGATAGTTACGACATTGCGGCCGCTTTCGTAAATAATTGTCTTCTTTGGAATTTTAAGCACAGCCTCTTTCAAAATCGCAAGAATGTTTACATCCGCGGTCATACCGGGACGCAAGTCAACTTCCGGATTGTCTAAGTAAATATTCGCTTTAAAAAAGACATCATCATTTTCTGTTAATTCTTGGGTGTCTATGGAAGCTATTTCACCGTTGAATTCCCGGTTTTCTATAGCTTCGAACCTGATCGTTACCCTGATTCCTGCTCTAATTCCCGAAATTTCATCTTGAGGGATTTTAGCTTCTATTTTATAATTGGACATTTCAAGCGAAATAGCAGTGTGGCCGACTTTAAATAACTCGCCTTTTTCGAGTTCTATTTTGCTTACTATAAGTCCATCAGCCGGAGAATAGATTGTTGATTTCCTGATTTTTTCCTTATATGTGCTGATTTGGTTATTTATACCGTCTATTTCTGCTCTTACTGCTTTTATATCTTCGTCTCTGGTTCCGGCTTCTACGAAATTCAATTCTTTTTGAGCAAGTTTATGGGCCGATTCGGCGTTATTAAAATCTTTTATTGATTTCTCTAAGTTTATTTTTGTTGAATTTACGTTAGCTCTGCTTGTAGCTGTCGCGAGTTTTAGGCTATTTGTAGTCGCTTGCGGGGTAGTCGAATCATTTATCGCGTTATTCAGAGCAAGAATGAGAGTATCTAAAAATTGCGTTATTATAAGGAGATTCTTCTTTGCCTCTTGGATCCTAGTTAACAATTGATCAGTATTTAAATCCGCAGGATTTTCGGAACTTAAATCATTTATTGATTTTTGCCAATTTTTAAGAAGCGTTTCAATGTCAATGCGTTGGACCCTAAGATCGGTTTTAAGTTGGGAATCCGCTAAGGAGAAAATAGTTTCCGGTGATATACCTTGAGGATTGGTAAATGATTGATCGGCGTAGTGCCTGATGGCATTATCTGAACTTATGTAGTTATCTTCTAAAACTTTTATAAGTACATTTTTTGCGTCTAAAACAGTTGTTTCAGCGTTTGTTACTTTCGTTTTTGAAATTTCCAGTTCCTCGCGAGTTGCTCCGTATGTTAATTTTGCTAATTTAGCCGTACTTTGGGCGGACAGTGCTTTAAGCCGCCTTATTTCTAATTCAAAATCAATAGTTTCCAGTTGAATCAGGGGGTCATCCGATTTAACAAGTTGTCCTTCACTGATAAAAATTTTTTCGACTATTCCGTTAAAAGGAAACTCAAGTTCGAATTTTTTTTCTGAAGCGACCTTTCCGTCATCTATATTTACTGTTTTTTCAATATTTCCTCTTTCGACTTGGACTTTCTTCAGTTGGGAATCGTTTTTAGTATTATTTTTTGGATCAAACAAGCCAGTATAGCGCATTAAAATTGACCCCAGTAATTTATAAGGTTTAAAATCAGCAAATGCTAATCCGCTTATAAAATAAGATATTATAAGTATCAGAAGAGCGAACAATAATATTGCGTAAGATTTTTTTTTCATTGGTGATTACGGGCGGACTTATTCACTATTTTAACACAAAACAAGCATGACCGCATCATTTTAAGTGATTCTATGCGGTTATGCGCCCATCCTTAATGGTTATTATTCTAGTGGCTTGGGACGCGTAATCAAATTCGTGAGTAACCAAGATTATGGTTTTTTTGAATTGTGTGTTTATTTTTTTAAGAATAGATATCAAATTTTGTCCGTTACTAGAATCGAGATTAGCCGTTGGTTCGTCCGCAAGTATTAAAATAGAATCTTTGGCCAAAGCTCTTCCTACCGCGATTCTTTGTTGTTCTCCTCCGGAAAGCTCTCTGGGATACCGATTGGCTTTTTCTTCCAGCCCTAGAAATTTAAGAATTTCGAGCGCTCTTTCGCGGGAAACGTGGTTATTATAACCCTGAAGTCTTAACTGAAAAGCGATATTTTCAATTGCTGAAAAGTTTTCAAGCAAATTGAAAAATTGAAATATAAATCCGGTAAAATTCAGTCTAAAAAAAACTTTTTCATTTTCGCTCAAGTTTTGAGTGTTCTGATTGTTAATCCAGATTTCTCCGCTCGTCGGATTATCAATAAGGCCTAATAGGTTTAAAAGCGTGGTTTTACCCGATCCGGAATGTCCAATGATAGCTACGAATTCTCCTTTGAGAATATCGAGGTTAATATCCACTAAAGCGGGAATTTCTTGCTTGTAAAGTTGATAACTTTTATTCAGATTTCTGACTTTTATTATAGTCTCTTTCTGGTCTGCGTCGGCGTTGGTTGAGGAAAGATCCATGATCTTTTTTAGATTAGAGCTGGTTTCTTGAGCGGATTCGGAATTATTATTTTTTAGTTCGTTAGGCATTTTATTAAGCATTATCTTCACTTCATTAAACGACGCCTCTCATGACATCGACTATTTTTGTTTTGGCCGCCATGTATGCTGGAATAAAACTGCCTCCAAACGCGGCTATTGACAAGGTTATTGCTGAAATCCAAATTTTTTGCACATCGATCACGGTGCGAAAGTCACCAATCAAAAGCGGCGTCGGATGATCGGCGTAATAAAGATGTATAGATATAAAAATCAAGAATCCCAAAAGATATGACAATACGGAATAAATCAAGGTTTCTATAAGGTATATACCAATAATGAATTTATTGGTGGCTCCCATCGCTTTTAATATGCCGATTTGTCTTTTTTTCTGTGTGACATTTATAAAGAGGATAATACTAATTATGATAAAAATTGAAACTAAAATTTGTCCGTTAATTAAACCGGTGATAAATGATACGGCGGATATGATATTTTCAATAAAACCCGATTGTTGCCGCCAAGTATAGACTTGAATTTCGAGATTTTGTTTTTCGATTAAATCTTTGGTTTCTTCAATCTTGTTCGGATCTTTAAGTTTTACCAAGATTTCGCCATCTTTTCTTTTGTCATCTAGTTTCTCAAGTTCCTTTTTATTTATGTATAAAGTCCAATTAGGCTGGAATGTTTTTGCGTCGATAATACCCCTTACTTTGTATTTCTGGCTTTTTCCGGTTAAAGAAGAAATTTCAACCTCTTCTCCCACGTCTATTTTTTCTTCATCATAGGCGGAGCCGCTTACCAGAGCATCGGCCAGAGTCGTTCCTAAAACGATTTCTTTAGGCTCCCGCGTAGTTAAATAGTTGCCCTCGATTATTTTTTTGAATATTTCTGAAGTGTTTATATCGGTCCCAAGGTCTACCCCGGCGGCAACATAAGGATTTATAAACTTATCTTTGTATTTTATGCCCACGATCCCATAACTGCGCGCAGTCACCGATTCCACATTTTGTGTATTTACGATTTTCTCGGCTATTGTTTTGATATTTTTAATTTTTAAGTCATCGCCGTTTGGCCCTATAATAAGATGGCTGAAAGCGATGATCGCGCCTTCTTCCAGAGTATTTGTAAAGCCGGCCAAAATGCCCGAAGTAAAAAAAACTACGGAGAAAGCAATGCTAAAACTAGTTATAATAAGAACTAGAATAACCCTGCTTTTAGAAGTCTCTCGTAACGCATAAGACAAAAGCACTATGAATCTATTCATACAGATAAATTATAACATACCATGATGGTGATGCTAATAAAAAAAATGTTGATTTTCAAGGTGTTATATGTTATAATTTTCATGTTTTATGAAGAGTTTTATACTTATTTCCATATTAGTTTTAGCATTGATAGGCGCTTTGGACGCCAGTTATCTATTGGTAAAAACGCTTGAAAGCCAACCCGTGGCTTGTCCGAGCGTGCCCGTAGGCCAGTTTGACCTAGGCCAATGCAATATCGTTTTATTCAGTTCCTACGCTAAGACCCTGTCTTTGCCAAACGCTTTATACGGCCTCGTAGCCTATCTGTTGTTCGGCCTTCTGGCGCTTTACGAGTTGGTTCAAAAAAAGCAAACCGGTACCATGAAGCCGCTTGCGTATTTTTCGGGATTGGGCGTTCTGGCCTTTGTTTACTTTGTTTATCTGCAGTTTTTTGTAATTAAAGCGCTTTGTCTTTATTGCCTCGTGTCGGCTCTTGTAATGGCCTTGATTTTCGCTTTATCCGTCGCATATAATGTGAAGTATTCTAAAAATCCGGGCGTGTAGCTCAGTGGAAAAGTCCCCCACCCATGCTGAATATTTTAAAGGGCGACTAGCTCAGTGGAAGAGCATCTCACTGATAATGAGAAGGCCGAAGGTTCGATCCCTTCGTCGCCCACAAAATACTCGATAATTCAGCATGGGTGGGGGATCACTGATAATGACGAGATCCTAGGTTCAATCCATAGTGCGCCCACAATCCTATTTTGGGGCTTTACATTTAAGCTCAAATAAGCTAAACTGTGGATAAGTCCCGTTAGAAGTCCGATGTGCTTGCAAGCACATCGGCAGGCGTCGTCGGCGCCTTACTTCTAAACGGGGTAAGTTTGACTTAAGGCCGGGCTCCGACCCCGGCGCATAAAGGTCGGGCGTCGGAGTATAATTATTGATTAATATCTCAAATTTATGGCACAAGTTGAAGCATATTGCGTAAAATGCAAGGCCAAAAGAATGATGAAAGACCCAAAAGAGGTAACTTTCAAGGGTAAAGGCGGCGTTGAGCGCGGAGCAATGAAGGGTACCTGTCCAACATGCGGTACCACCATGTTTAGGATCATGCCGAAAAAGAAGTAGGGCAGTTTTCGATACTCATTCTACAGTAGCGCTACTGTATAAAACAAAATCGGTCGCTTTAGGCGACCGATTTTGTTAAGATAAGCGCATGTCCACGGGCCTATAGTTTAATGGCAAAATGACGCATTTGCAATGCGTAGACGGCAGTTCGATTCTGCCTAGGTCCACTTCTTCGCTCCTTATGGAGCTTCGAAGTGCGCAGCACTTTATTAATAAAACGAATAAATGCTCTCCGCGGCTTTATGCGAAGGAGAGTCACAGTTTCGGAGTGGAACAAGTACAAGTGGATAACTCCCAGTTCTTATTATATATTTGAGTGTGGTATATTAAGCTTAATATTATTATTAAGCCAGGAAGTAGAACTTTGACTGCTTTTCAGCAAATAATGTTCGCTCAAGACGAACATCTGTCAAAATTTCACTTCCTGGTAAGGTCGAAACATATATGCTTATTAAAGTTTTATTTGCGACTTCGATAATTCTTTCGGGTTTGTTTTTGGCTATTCCAGAATGGCTGGCCCCGATTATGAATTATGGCGAACCGTTTGCCATAAGTCGCGTCGTCGGTCTTCTCGCGGTGATTTTTGAGACCTGGTGGGTTGCCCGAAAGTTACTGGGCAAATAACAACTCGGTTGTCCTTAAAGGCCGCCTTTCAGGCGACCTTTTTTTGTGCCGGGTAGTGAAAATTGGACAAATTCGTTTTTGCCCTTCGAATTCTTTATTGCGGCAAATGCGTTTTTTGTTATATCTTAGAGGTTATGGCAACCAAGAAATTGAATAGTCGGGCAAAAGAATTTGAAGGGGAGGTCCAATTTCTACTACCCGGTGTGTTAAGAATAACTTAATGAAAAGAGCGCACTTTATCGGTATTGGAGGAGTTGGCATAAGCGCTTTGGCACGCTATTTTTTGTCGCAAGACTGGCAGGTGAGCGGTTCGGACAGTTCCGACTCTAAAATAATCAGAGACCTGAAAAAAGAAGGCGTTAAAATAAACCTTGGCCAAAACAAAAAGAATGTTAGAAAAAATATTAACTTAGTGATTTATACTGCCGCCGTTAAAAAAGACAATCCCGAACTGAAACGGGCCAATGACATGGGGATAAAAACTCAAACTTACGCCGAAGCGCTCGGCGAACTGACCAAAGATTATTTTACAATAGCTGTTTCCGGCTCTCACGGCAAAAGTACGACCACTTCAATGCTCTCTATGATTTTAGTCAAAGCCGGCCTTGACCCCACGGTAATTGTCGGAACAAAACTGAAAGAATTCGGTGGGTCAAACTTCCGGGCAGGGAAAAGCAAATATTTGGTAATTGAAGCCGACGAGTGGAATAAATCATTTTTAAATTACTGGCCGCAAGCGGTGATTCTGACAAACATTGACAAAGAGCATCTTGATACTTACGGCACAGAGGCCAGTGTAGTCAAAACTTTTTCCGAATATGTCAGCCACTTGCCTCAAAATGGTATTCTGATTGCCAACTGGCAGGATAAAAATTCAAGAAAAGTCGCGCTCGGGTCCGGCCGCAAAATCATTTTTTATAATAAATCGCGCATTTCGGCCAGATATCTGCGGGTCCCGGGCGCTCACAATCGGCTGAATGCCGAAGCGGCCTGGCAGGCGGCAAAAACGCTTGGAGTTAAAAAAGTGGTCGCCGACTCGGCGCTGGCATCATACCGAGGCGCCTGGCGAAGATTGGAGTTAATTCAAAATTCAAAATTCAAAAATCAAAATTTATGTGTTTATTCAGATTACGCTCATCATCCGACTGAAATCAAAGCCACGCTTCAGGCTCTCAGGGAAAAACATCCGAACCAAAAAATTGTTTGTGTTTTCCAACCGCATCAGGCCGACCGTTTAACACGGCTCTTTCCTGAATTTACCAAAGCGTTTGACGGCGCCGATGAAATCGTGCTTTTGCCGATTTACAAACCGAAGGGCAGGGAATCCCGACGTTTTAAGTTCGGAAGGCCGATCACTACGTCGGCCTTGCTGAAAAACGAAAAAACCAGTTTTGATTTGCACAAAGTTCTCAAAAAACGGACCAGCGTCGAATATTGTGGGTCTTTTAGCGCGTTATCAAAATATTTTAATGCCGATCAAAAAAACAGCGTTTTTGTTTTTATGAGCGCCGGTGATTTGGACTCTTGGCTTCGTCGAAATAGTTGACTTTAAGTTATCCACAAGTATTTTTGCGTTTAATATGATAAACTAATCTAAGTTATATAAAGGTCGAAATTTTATATAATCATTTTATTGCTTTAGCAATACAGTTTATTATTAACAAAGTAACACAACAAAAACAATGATCGTTCAATCTTGGGCAGACTTCATCATTTACTCGCTCCAGACTCTTTGGCAGGGCCTTGTCGGCTTTTTGCCTGGTTTTATGGGCGCCTTGGTCGTTTTTATCGTCGGCTTAATAGTTGCCGCTGGTCTTGGCAAAATTGTCGAGAGATTGATTGATGCCGTCCGCTTTGATCGTTTGCTTGAACAGTTGGGCTTGCGCCGGTTGCTTGAGCGAGCTGATTTAAGGCTTCATGCGGGACGATTCCTGGGGGTTTTAGTCCAGTGGTTCTTTATTATCGTCGCTCTCCTTGCCGCAAGCGACATATTGGGACTGGCCGCTTTTTCGGACTTCTTAAGGCAGGTTCTGCTTTACATTCCCAACATCGTCATCGCGGTCTTAATAATGCTTGCCGGTGTGGTGGTTGCTAATTTCCTGGCAAAAGTAGTCCGCGCTTCAGTAATCGCGGCTCGTCTCCACCAGGCGAATTTCTTGGCGACCCTAACCCGCTGGTCGGTGTGGATTTTCGCTTTCTTAGCGGCCCTTTCACAGCTTGGAGTCGCGACAGCTCTGGTCAATACGCTGGTTATGGGCTTTGTGGCGATGCTTGCTTTGGCGGGTGGCTTGGCCTTCGGCCTTGGCGGAAAAGATGTCGCCGCCGACTGGCTCCGAAAAATGCGCGAAGAAGTAACAAAATAAAGGCGATATAGGTTTTTAGACTTGCCTGCAATCAGGCGCGAATTTAAACTAAAATTCCCTGTCTTAACAGGGAATTTTAGTTTTTATTATAGTTATTGATTGTTCCGGGCGTGCCGCCGTTGAACGAAGATTCAGCCCAATTACTAGCGTCATTTGATCCGCCAGCGGCCGTTTTTCTTTCCAAAGTTTTTCCGTTGCCGTTCGCGCCCCAAGAGTTTAAATAAGTTATCTTGTCAATGATTATACCGTCAGGAGCGATGATTTTTAAAGTGCTTGTGGAATTTTTCAAACTCATCACAGTGTCAATAATCGTTCCGTTGTATCCGGAGTAATCCGAAAGGAAAGTAATGGCGTTATCGGACAAAATGGCATATTCGCCGGCAGATAGCGTCAACGATCCTCGTGAGCTATTAGTGGGCGGCTCGTTTAGGAGATGATTCGACCCGTCATGAAATCGCCAACCATTATTACCGCCGGTGAGAGTTATCGCGTGACCGGAATTATTATAAATTTCAAACCATTCATGTTTATCGTCAGCGCCGCCGGGATTATACATAATCTCGTTGATAACCAAATCTCCAACTCGATAAGAAGGTGTTGGTTGGCTTGGCGTCGTTAGAATGGGGCTTATTGTTTTTTGGGGTTTTGGTCGCGATTGTAAAAGTGAAGATTCACTGACAATAGTCAAAGCTGGCCGGCTAGTTAATGAGCCGTCGTTGAAGAAATTGAAAATTTGGCTTAAGAGTGACGACTTTAGCGGATTTTTCGCTTGCTTTACTATCTCAATCCAAGTCTTTTCCGTCGTTTTGTCGCTACCGTAATCACGATAGTAATCACTGTTTATGTATTGCCAATATTGCCAGATAATAATGGCGAGAATAACGGCCGTCAATCCGACGCCGGCCCAAATCAATTGTTTTTTTCTTCTCTGGTGTCGGGCTTGCTCTTCCGGCCCGTTTTCATCAAAACTTATGTTTTCCATTTTTCAATTGTATCATCTTAGTCTGGTGATATCCCAGCTTGTCAAAAGATTTATAGGTAATTGACAAAGATAGATATGTGCAGGCAGTATTGAGGTAGTAATGCGGTAGGAATATTCTAAGGGAAATTACAAAATAGCGCTCATAAAGTATAGATACTTGGGTATTTTGAGATTTAGGCATATTAATATTTAAAAACGTTCAAATGGAGGGGCAGGAATACATTTTTAATACGGAATTAGGGCAAAAACTCTTGGTTTTAACAAGGGCTGGATTTGCCATATCTAATCAAATCAACGATCTGATCATGCGGGATAAGATCAAGGGGAAGGTTCTAGATATTTATGAGGCTTATGGAGGCGGCAAGCGGGCAGGGGAAATACTTCGCGAAATTGAGACGCTGGATAATCTTTTATATCTTTCGGGACATCTTGGCGTGGCGAAAGAAGAACATATCAAAAAGCTTCGGAATGGGTACTTGGTTTTAAAATCTCATGTCGTTTTGACTCAACAAGCAAGACCGGTATTCGATCTACCACCGCTTCGCTCGTCGGAATCGAATAATATAGAATCGAAAACTTTTGGGCCGGACGCTCCGGCATCTAAAAAGGACTTGCCTAAAAGATCTGATATGATAGCTCTGCCGATTAGAGCAAAAATAAGCGAACGGCACAATAAGGTTCTGGACTTTATTAAAAACAATGATGGGAAAGCGCAGCTTTCCCAGCTGATAAGCCTCTTTCCGAAACTAAGCGAGAAAAGCATCAGGAACGACCTCGCGCAATTATGCGCGGATGGAAAACTCAAAAGAATAGGGTGGGGGCAGACGAGTTTTTATCAGTTAACGAACTGATATTTACATTCCAATACTTTAATTAAACGTTTAGAGCAGAGATTCGGATAATAAAGTTTAGGTAATATTGCGGTAATTAGGAAGTTTCCTAATTACCGCAATATTTTTTAAACTACCGCAATATTACCGCAAGGAAAATCGATTTAGATATTCCTATATTTCGAGATTTCGGCATTTCGAGATTCAAATATTTCGGATATTTCGATATTTTTAAATTTCAATGTTTTGACCCTATATTCTAGCTTCGAAATATCAAATTTTTTCGGATTCAAAAATTCAAATTTAAAAAGTTTGATGTCAAAAAATTTCGAAAAATTGACGTGAAAAATTTGTCGGAATCCGGTCCTAAATAATTAAAAACTTAACCTCAAATTTATCTACAAAAACCCTATTTTTGAGCTTAAAATAGCCATTTTGAGTTATCCACAGCGGCTAAAATCCAAAATCAACCAAAAGATGATTGTGAAAATTTTGTTTATCCACAATGCCAAAAACCTTGACGTGTTTCGCTATCTGTAATAAGCTAAATTTTGTGCTATTTTAGCCGTTTCATATGCCAAATGCGTAGTCTGAAAGCTTGCGTTTGGAGTATTGTAGACGGGGCTGGATTCTCGTGCTATGATACATAGCATAGATGTCTTGGTGCATCTTTTCAGCAATTGATGCAGATGGTACAATAGGTGTTGACCCCAGCAATGGGATCATCCTTTGCGAATGATTGGACTTTGACAACTTATGACGACGCAAAAACAGAAAGCAATTTTTTGCGTTGCGTTTATGTTAAGTAGGTTAGTAAAAGAGGCGAGGCAAATCTGGTCGATCAGGATCCTATACATTTTTTGACATATTGACATATCAAGATTTCGACATTTCGAATCAACTTCGATATTTGGAATTATGATTTCGACATTTAGAAGTCTCGAGATATATCAAAAATGGGTTTTGAAAAATAGTTTGTCCCGGCTGGAAGGGAAATTTCTAATTTCCTGAATTTCCCAAGTTTCCAGGAAAGTTGTATTGTTTAGGAAATTATTATCCATTTAGAAAATTATCATTAAAAATAACATTAATTAAAAGAAAGACTAAAAATATGAGTTATATAACAAAAGGGAAGGCAGTTCTTTTCCTTTCGTTGGCTTTAGCTCTCGCGGTTACTGTGTGGGCAAGTCCTGCCGGCGCTGTAACTATTGACGAGTTATTGGCCCAAATCGCTCAGTTGCAGGCGCAGCTGCTTCAGCTTCAAGGTGGAGCCGGCGCCGGCGCTGGCGCTACTGCGTGCTCTTTCACCCGGAGTCTTTATCTGGGTGTCAGCGGCGCTGATGTAAAATGTTTACAGCAATATCTTAACGGCGCCGGCTACACCGTAGCCGCAACAGGCGTCGGTTCGGCTGGTAATGAAACCATGTATTATGGCGGTCTTACCAAAGCCGCGGTTGCCAAGTGGCAAGCGGCTAACGGCGTTGCTCCGGCAGTCGGTTACTTTGGTTCGATTTCACAGGCCAAGTATTCAGCAGTCGCGGGCACAACCGGCGGCACAACCGGCGGTGGAGTTGTAACTCCTCCGGCGGCTGGCGGCCTTAGCGTAGGCTTGGCGTCAGACACCCCTGCGGCAAGAACAATTGTTGCCGGCGCGGCCAATATGTCCTTCGGTAAGTGGTCCTTTACAGCCGGTTCCGGCGAAGTAACCGTTACCACTATGAAGTTTACCCGTTCGGGCATTTCCTCGGACGCGGAACTTGGCAGTGGTTACTTGTACGACGCTGACAGTGGTGAATATATCGCTCAATACACAGGTCTTGGAAGCGGAGTTTTGTCATTCACTAATTCATCCGGTTTATTTAAAGTAGCGGCTGGTGCAACCAAGAGGGTTGAGCTTCGCGTTGACGTAGCTTCGGGCGCTTCCAACAACCATACAATGGCTTGGGGCTTGAACGCCGCGGCTGACGTTGTCTCAAACGCCACGAGCGTTTCCGGCACCTTCCCGTCGAGTTCAAATGCCATGACCTTTGTCACGGTAACCGACCCGACAATCGCGACTTTGACTCGAGTAGTAATTACAACCGGCAGTTCCGTTAACGCGGGCACAACCGGTTATTTAGCCGGTTCGTTCACTCTGGCGTCGGCTAATAGCGCCGTATTGCTTGACAGAATTGTTCTGACACAAAACGGCTCACTTCTTTCGGCTACCGATCTTGCTAACATCAAATTAGTAACAACCGGCGGCCAGCAGTTGGGCCAGGTACTGCCCGCTTTGGGCAGTGACGGCAAGGGTACGTTTGTAATGTCTCCTGCTTATGAAGTCCCCGCGGGCCAGACCATTCAGGTTAATGTCTATGCCGACGTTCTCGGAGGTGTAAACAGAACATTAATATTAAATGTTTTGAATCTTCGCGATATCCACGCGCGCGACAAGACTTATAATGTAGGCGTCAATGTATCAGGCACTATCACAATGACTACGACCACCATCGCGGCCGGTACTTTGACTATCACGCTTAACCCTTCAAGCCCGACCGGAAACATCGCGCTTGGCCAGACCAACTTAACCGTTGCCAAGTTCAAAGTTACGTCTTATGGCGAACAGGTTAAAGTTCTATACGTTCCGTTTAGGATTGTCATGACCGGCGCCGCCGATGATATGACTACTGAAATTGATAACATCTACTTGGTTGACGACGCTGGAAACCAAATCGGTTCCACTATCACCGCTCCGTCGGCGAATACCGACACGACCGGTACTTGGGACGACACGGAAACCACCAATCCTGACGCGACTTTCGGCACCTCGTCTTCAAACCTCAACTATCTGATTCCGGCCAACACGACCAGAGTTTGGAGCTTGAGACTTGACTTGCTTACAACTTCTACCGCCACAGACCTTGCGGCTAACTTGCAAGCCGGCACGGACAACTATCAGGGCCAGATATCTTTGGTCTCCACGGGCGACACTACCGCGGTTACTGCCAACACTCTGACTATTGCCAGCAACGTCTTCCAGGTTAAGCAAAACACCGCTGTCGGCGCCGGAAACTTGGTCAAGGGACAGTCAGGCGCCAGAATCGGTTCGTTCGTTATGTCGGCTTCATCAGCTGAAGGCATTAATGTCTCAACCCTTACTCTCACCTCGTCCACTACTTTCCCATTCGCTAACTTAATGGTTAAAATAAACGGCGTTCAGTTTGGCGATATTAAGGGTTCAACCGCGGCCAGCACCGCTTACACTTTCTCCGGTTCTTCACCGGCGCTAATCGCGGCAGGCAGTAGTATTACGGTTGACGTATATGCCGATATTCTTTCGACTGCCACTAACGTCGGGTCGTACTGGTATATTGACGTGCAAGGTGCTTCAGCGGTCGGCGCGACTACCGCGACATCACAGACTTTGAAGAATACCGCGGGCACCACGATCAGTTCATCCGTCGTTGTTAAGGGTCAGAATTACACTATTAACGTGACAGGCGGCACTTTGACGATTACCGTTGATTCTGCCAGTCCTGCTGCTTACCAGTCGGTAATGGGCAAGACTAGTCAGACATTAGGTATTTTCCGATTTGCCGGCTCATCGGTATCGGACACTAATATCACCGACCTTACTGTCTTCAATATTTCTACCAGCACCGGTGATCCGACCAATGCCAAGTCTAACTTCAGTAACTTACAATGGTACAAGGGCGGCGTTGCGGTTGCTCCGGTTATCATTTCTGGTACCGCTTCAACCGAGAACGCGCTTAACTCGCTCGTAACTTACGGTTACAAGTATGCCTTCCACTTCACAAGCCCGATTGTTGTTCCACAAAACGGCAACGCCTCGCTTGAATTGAGAGGCGATGTAGCTGACTTTGCTTCGGGCGGCGCTCAATCTAACTCAACCAACAACTTCAGGATTGAAAGCCCGGCTGATGTTACCGCGCTTTCTTCAGGCGGTTCATTGGCGGTCGGAGTTTCCGGTCCTGACCACACCAGTGGCATTCAGGCCGCGACGATCACTGTGTTGAGAACCAAGCTTACTGTTACCGCTCCTACGGGATTAGTTACGACTACAAACCATCCAAGAAGTGCAGACGACGTCATTGCTTACTTTGACTTTACGGCTGATCCGGCTAATAGCGTGATCATTAACACTGTTAGTTTGAAGAGGGCCGGCGCAACCCTGCCTACCTTGACTATTATCTTGATTGACGCTGACACCGGTTCCGCGTGGGGTTCAACTCCGGCTGCCGGCCAGATAATCGCTGACCCCGATAGCGTATTTGAGGCAGATGTGAGCACATCAGGTACGTCAACCGTAATTTTCAGACCGGCCTATACGCTGTCATCTGGCGCGACTAAACGAGTTAAAGTTAAGGCAGATACAAGCACTCTTACCGCCACATCAGGTAGCACCAATGGTTCGGTATTACAGTTATACCTTGGCAACACCACAAAAGGTGAAGCTACCACGCCAAGCGGTGTAATCTCATGTGAACATCCCGATTCTCTTTGCAATGCTTTGGGTTGGAACGATGGAACGAGCGGCAGTATTAACCTTGAGGCCAAGGGGTTACCGATCTACGCTCCGTCAATTGGCTACTAATCTGAATTTCTTCTTCTCACACAACTCTGTTGTGTGAGGGACAAGTCGGTGATCTTACTTGTGATAGGAAAGCCGATTATAAAAAACTACCCCCGATATATATCGGGGGTAGTTTTTTTGGCGGAAAATTTCTAAATATAGAAATTTCTAAATATAGAAATATTGAAACATTCATGCTATGATGCCGCGGATGTTATATGGCTAAATCATTGGAAAATTTTTTATCTAAAATAATCAAATACGGCCTTTACGCCATACTGATCACGCCATTGGCGCTTTGGCCAAAAGCGCTTTATCCGTTTTTGACTTCAAAGTTTATTTTGTTTCAAATTTTGGTGGAAATTGTTTTTGCTGCCTGGCTGATTCTTTTAATCAAGCGCGGATTCACGCGGACTTGGGCAGATTTACGCGGAAATTATATTATCCTATCATTGGCAGGATTTTTCGCAGTTTCTTTTATTTCGGCTATTTTCGGGGTTGACTTTCAAAGAAGTTTTTGGGGGTTTGGGCCGCGCCTTACGGGTCTGTTCGGCGAATTGCATTTTATGGCCTGGTTTTTAGTGCTCACCAGCTCGCTCTATAATCCGAATAAATCAAAAAATCCGAATAATCCGAATTCGGAGTATCCGGGAAAATTAGTAAATTCGGATTATTATTTAAATTTTTCTTTTTTTGTCGCGATAGCGGTCGGACTCACTTCTTTTTATGAAAATCCACAATGGGGCCTTGTTTATGGCTACGATATTTTCAACAATCAAACATTCGCCGCGCCTTATTATCTTTTCCACTTCTTTTGGGGGCTGTATCAAATAATCAACAAACTACAAACTACAAACTACAAACTACAAACTTTACGAAGATGGATTTTTGGGGCGGGGACGATTTTTATCCTTTACCGAATATTTATTACCCAAATCAGAGGTGCGATTATCGGCCTTTTAGCGGGTTTGTTTATTTTAGGCGTTGGCTTGTTATTCGGCCGCGCCTTGAACAAGAAAACGCGCGTCGCGGTCGGCATAATCGGTGGTCTAATTTTGCTGGCATTGTCTGTTTTCATTGTTTTTCGTAACAATCCTGTCTTTCAAGAACTAAGCCCGATAAAAAAGATAACCGGCATTTCTTTGTCTGAAACAACGGTCCAGACCCGGATTTCGACTTGGCGAGTAGCGTTGAAAGGATTTGGCAAGGATGCCTTTTTTGGCGTCGGGCCGGAAAATTTCAATTATCTTTTCAACGCCAATTATGATCCACAGTCTTTAAAATTTGGCGGCGGCGGCTTTCATGAAACTTGGTTTGACAAACCACATAATGCCTTTCTGGAAGTTCTGACTGAAACCGGCGTTATTGGCATGTTAGCGTATATTCTAATTTGGATCGCGGCGGTTATAGCCCTGCGGCGGCTCTATAAAGCGGGGGATAAGATTTTGTCGCTGATTTTAGCGGCCGCCTTTATTTCTTATTTCGGCTCAATGTTTTTTGCTTTTGACAGTTTCGGTTCCTGGTTCGGACTGTATTTGACGCTCTGCTTTCTTGCCTCGCAGATTAATCCGAATAATATGGAAAGAAATCCGAACGATCCGAATTCGGATTATTCGGATAAAATTCGTAAATTCGGATTATTGATAATTCCTATATTTGTATTCGGATTATTATATCTCAATTATTCCATATGGCGCGCTAATTTGTACGATGCGGAATCAATAAGAATGTTCTCACGGGATACCGGATCCGGCATGACTTTAGCTAAAAGATCTCTGGATTATTGGACACCGTATGCCGCGGAATATAAATTTGATCTTTTCACGGCGGTGGCCTCGGCTATTCAGAAAAATCAGCCGCTTCCCGATCCTGAAACTACGATAAACTTCGTTCTTGAAAAAGCCGATGAAGTAGTCGCGGCCCATCCGAACGATGCCGTTTATCTGACCGGTATGGCCAAATTATTTGGGATTTTGGCCGAAAGAGGCCGCGATCCTCAAATTCTGGCTTGGGCGCAGGATTATGGAGAAAAATCTCTTCTATTGAGTCCTTCAAGACAAGAAACTTTATTTTATTTAAGTAAAATCGCCTTGCTTCAAAGCGATACGAAGTCGGCCGTTGCGCGCGCCAAACAAGCAGTTGACGCCGCGCCTTCTATTTACTTAAGCCGGTGGTATTACGGACTTGCCTTGTTAGCCGATGGGCGCGCCGTAGAGGGGAAAACAGAAATTAAAGAAGCCCTTGATTTGGGCTACAAACCGAAAGGCGGGGAAATTGAGTTAATTAAAAATCTGGGATTACAATAAATCGGAGAACAATTCTTCGTTTTTTTTGATCATTATATCGATATTGAAATCTTTTTTAAGCCGTAAAAAAGCGTTCTGGGCGCAAGTTTGCGCCAAGCTTGGGTGAATCAACATTTTCTCAATTGCCTGGGCTAAAGCTTCTGAATCGGTCGGCTCGACTAACATGCCGGACGTTTCATTTTCAAGCATTTCCGCTATTCCGGCGATATTGGTTGCGACAATAGGCACCTCTGCCGCCATTGCTTCCAGAACTGACCAAGGCTGGCCTTCTTTCACCGATGGTAAAACAAACAGGTCAAACATTTTTAAGTATTTGTAGGCATCGGGAATTTGGCCGATAAGGAATATCGAATTATCAAGCCGGTAGTGCTTTATTTTATTTTCCAATTTGAGCCGTTCTTCTCCCTCCCCGATGATTATCAGTCTAATATCTTTTGTTTTAGAGGAATTTTTTAATATCGCCATTGCCTCAATCAGATACTCAAGACCCTTACTCTTATAGAGATTGGCTATCGCACCAATTAAATACTGCGTTTTCGGGAATGAAATTCCGGCAGATTCAAAAAGTTGAAACCCAGCCTTTTCTTTAGGAAAGAAACTTAAATCATCTAAATTAACGCCATTGTAAATGGTGACAATTTTTTTAAGTCCGGCGACTCTATTTTTAATGGCAAGCTGTCTGTCAAACTCCGAATTTACAATTATAATATCTTTGAATGGAGCAGAGATTTTTTCTGCCCAAAGAAAAACCAATTTTGCGAATTTACTGCGCGATTCCTTGAATGCCCAACCGCCAATGCGGTAAATGATTTTTGGCGTTCTGGCCCGTCTGCTGACAATTCCGGCGAGGCGATCCAGCCAGCCGCCAAATGCTCCCACAAAACCGGCCATAGAGCTGTTGAGATATAAAATATCCGGTTTTATTTTTCTTACAAGCGAAAAAATCTCAAATATAGCCGCAAAACTGTTGAAACCGAAGCGATTCCCGAGATGTTTCAGAATAAGGGTCTCAAGACCCCTATTGTTTAGTCTATTTAAAAGTTCTCCTCCCCCACCCTTGGAGAATCGCGTTTCACGCGTAGAAATCGGAGATTTATTCTCCAAGGGTGGGGGACCGGTCGCGATAATACTTTCGTAAGCGTTTTTGTCCAGATGAGTCACCAACTCAAACAAAAAGCGCTGAGCGCCGCCCCATTCTGATTTCGTGATGATAAATAATATTCGCTTACGCATAGTAATGCTAATCTACGAATCTCATGCGAATACTACGAATTGCGAATTATCCATTTGTAGAATTCGGATACATTTGTAGATTTGGATTATTGGAAGCCATTTGTGGCTTCATTGAGCCAAAATTTGGTTTTGACAATAGCCGTAATTTTATTGTATAATACAACGAAAGCGATGCCAAAACAAGTAACAATCATAACGCGTCATACTAAGGGCGGATCATGGAAATGGGGGAAAGAATTGGCGCAAAAAATCAATGAAAATTCGCCTTATAAAGTCCATCTTACGGATAATTTAGCCGATATTTTAAAAAATCATTTTTCTACTCATGCCGATTTGGTGCATAGCGCCTATCCTCTTTGGCCGAGATTATATAAAAAACCTTTTGTTTTAACCATCCACGGTAATTTTCGGAAAGAAGGCTGGCGCCAGAAATTTTTCTATCCCAAAGCCATTAGATCAGCCGATACTGTCACAGTGCCGAGCAATTTTTTAAAAAATGAATTGAATCTTGAACGCGTCCGGATAATACCCAACGCGGTAGACGTAAATGAATTCAATCAAGTTCCGTTTCGCCAAAATTTAGATAATCCAAAAATTCTTACGGTAATGAATTTTAATTTTTGGCATAAAGCCAAAGGAGTTATTGAAATCGCCAAAGTATTAAGCAGGATTTCTCATGAAAAACGGCAGAATATGGAATATACGATTGTCGGAGACGGCCCAGAACGGTTGAAGGTTCAAAATGAGATTGAGCATTTCAAAACTGATTTTCTGAAAGTTAATTTTGCCGGTTTTGACGATCCTAAAAAATATTACGCAAACGCGGATTTATTCGCGTATGTTTCTGGTTTTGATAACATGCCGATTTCAATAATGGAAGCCATGGCGGCCGGTCTGCCGGTGGCCGCCAATCAAATCGGCGCCTTATCGGAGATAATCACCAACGGAGTTGACGGACTTTTGAGTCCGGATCCGGAAAACTATAAATATAACGTAATCAGACTACTTGAGGATTCGGATTTGCGCCAAAAATTAGGTCAGGCTGCCAGACAAAAAGTAAAAGAGAAGTTTGATTGGTCGGTGATTTTGCCGCAGTGGATTAATATTTACAGCGAGTTGTTGAAATAAATATGGCCAAATATTTTTTCCGGTTAGACGACATTTCGCCTAATATGAATTGGGAAAATTTTTATTGGCTACGCGAACTTTTTAAACGGCACGACGCAAAGCCTCTTTTGGCGGTAATTCCGGACAATCAGGACCCTGAATTGCTCAAATATCCAGGTAATCCCGATTTTTGGGGAATTATCAATGAACTTTACCATAGCGGCTGGGTAATCGCTCAGCATGGCTATCAGCATTTTTATAAAACTCGGGATGGGGGGATTTTGAATATTAATCTCCGCAGTGAATTCGCCGGTTTGGATTTTCAAACTCAAAACTACCAGATTGCCGCGGGTAAACAAATACTGAAAGAAAAAAGCGTTGATCCGAAAATTTTTGTGGCACCGTCTCATTCTTTTGATAAAAATACCTTAAAAACGCTTGCGCAAAACGGTTTTCATTATGTCAGCGATGGTATTGCTCTTTATCCATTCAAAAAACGGGGACTTGTATGGTTGCCGCAAATTTTTTGGCGACCTAGAAAATTTGCGGCAGGATTGATAACCATTGCTTTACATCCGAACACAATGAGTCGTGAAGACTTGACTAGTTTTCAAAATTTTATTGAAAAAAATAAAAGCAAAATCGGAGATTTCTCCGAACTGATGAGGTGGCATAAAAAATCGGGGATCTTTAAAAAATTTTTCACTTTTTTGGCCAATCAGGTGTTTAAAATCGTTTGGTGGGTGTTTTTTAAATTCAAAACTCAAAATGCAAAAGTCAAAAGTACAAGTTAAAAGTCAAAATTTTGAACTTTTTAATTTTGAATTGCAATTTTGCATTTTGAGTTTTGAGTTTTGAATTTACAATGAACTATCAAAACAAAAATTTAGAATATATAGATGCCGAAGCTTATGATAAACGCGGCGAGGCGTCTTTATTGGAAAAATACGTTTTAGATCTTTGGCAGCCGTTTTTAAAAAAAATTATCCGCAATTTAAGCATCGGCAAAACGGTTGTTGACTTAGGATGCGGCACTTGTGAATACACTCAAGCCGCCCAGGCGGCCAGAAAAATCTACGCCGTTGATATTTCAGAGTCGATGTTAAAAGTTTGCCGGCAGAAGTTGGGAAGATTCCCGCAGGCGGAAATCATTAATCTTCCAATAAAAGATTTTAATCTGACAGGCGAGTCGGCCGACTTGGTTATTACGATCGGTGTGTGGGAATATATTGATTCTCAAGAATTATTAGAAGCAATTAAAAAGATCACTCATCGCGGCAGTAAAATTATTATCGTTTTCCCGAACAGATACAACGGTTTTCATATAGAGCGTAGCATTGCGAAAGGAAAATGGTCTGGCTTGAGGCCCGGTTTTATCAGGAGAATTTTTAAAGAAGAATTTTTATTGTTGGATTCCGCCAGTTTCGCAAATGTTTGCTGGGCTCCTAAAAGTATACAATTTTTGGTCAGGCCGTTCTGGCAATTCGGAGACTGGCTCTGGTCTCCGTTTCAGAAATTTTTGCCGCTTGGCGTAAATATTTATTATTTATTTGAACGAAAATAAATTTTCTGTTATACTACAATACAGCGATGTATTGTAGTATATATTAAAAAAACAAAAATATGCCTCATATTTCAAAGAACAAACTTGACAATAAAACCTTTTTCAAAATTAATGAGCAATTATTTAAAGCCGTGAAGTATTTAAGACGAGAGGAAGAAGCAGCCCAGTTCCTTTCTGATTTGTTTACTAAAACAGAAAGGCTGATGTTCGCTAAAAGACTGGCAATTGTGGTTATGCTTGAGGCCGGATATCCATTTCGGGTAATCAGTGAAGCTTTGAAAGTCAGCGAATCTACTATTAGCGCAATGAGAGACAGGTTCGATCGAGGCGGCAATGGTTACCGATTGGTATTTGCCAAATTTAAGAGGGAAGAGTTTTGGCAAGAATTTTTTAAAGCAGTGGACAGTATTATATCGCCAAAATTTATGCCATTGATTACTGGCAGGGGTCGCTGGAGAAAGATTATTTCCATGAGATAAATACTACAATACAGCGATGTATTGTAGTATTTTGAAAGATATATGAACGTTTGTTTTATAGGAAAACATATTTATCCGGGGGATGTCTTTAGTAATGAACAGGATATGAAAACCTGGCGGTCTATGGCCGCTTATTTTGGCGAGCTTTTCGTTATTGCCCAGTCGCCGGATTTGTTTTTTCATCGCGCTAAAGAAAAAAATATCTGCGTCTATCTCGTCCCAAGATTATTTGGTTATTTTGGATTTATTTTATTTGCCGCCAAACTCGGATTTTTTTTGAATTTAAAATACAGCATTGACGTTTTTGACGCCTCAGAGGTGGCGGGGGGCGGCATAGCCGCAACATTTTTGAAATTCTTAACCGGACGGCTTTCGGTTATAGAAGTTCAGGGAGAGGTTTTCCGAAAACCGGAAAAACATCAGAATCTTAAAAGCTGGCTTTTGCAAAAAATCGGCAAATGGACGATGCAGCGTGCCGCGCGAATTAGGGTTATAAGCCGCGCTATTTATAATCAGGTTTTAGAGCGCGGAATTGATGAACGAAAAATCAGATTAGTTTCTTTGAGAGTTGATCTGGATAATTTTAATCCCGATAAATTTAAATTGTCAGAGAATCGGTCTCTGGTAGTAGGTTATGTCGGCAGATTAGTTGATGGCAAGGGGCTGGAAGATTTGCTTCAGGCAATATCAATTATCAAAGGTCAAATTTTCCCGACGCTTCGGTCGGGATCCTCGATTTTTCAACCGAATCAAAAAGATTTGGGAGAAATCGGGACAAATTTCAAATTATTGATTTTTGGGAGCGGACCGCTTGAAGAAAAGCTCAAAAAAATGGCTCAAAATCTCGGGATTTCAGATTTGATTGAATGGCGGGGGTTTGTGCCTTACGGCGGAGTGCCGGAGGCATTGTTGGGAATTGATGTCTTTGTCTATCCTTCCTGGCACGAAGGATTCGGCCGTTCAATTATGGAAGCGCTGGCTATGGAAAAAGCGGTAGTGGCAACCGAGGTCGGCGGCATTCCGGATTTGATTGAAGACGGCAAAACCGGCTTTTTAATTCCGCCGCATAACTCCGAACAGTTAGCCGTAAAAATAAAAGAGCTTCTATCAAATGAAGAACTGCGGAAAAAATTTGGTAAAGCCGGCCGCGAGTGGGTAAGCAAAAATTATGAATGGAATGCTGGCATTAAAAAATTTGCCAATTTATTTTTAGAACTAAAATGAGAATCGCAAGAATCATAGAATATTTTCCGCCCCATATCGGAGGAATGGAGGGTCACGGCCTGATTCTTTCGCTTGAACAGATTAAAAAAGGCCATGACATAGAAGTTTTTATCGGCTATGGCGGCGAATGGAAAACTAATTTTAAAGGTGTCCCGCCGAACTTTCCTATTTACACGGCGCCGTTTCAATTCCTACCGCTCTATAGTAAAATCAGGCGCATCTGGTTTAATTTTTGGGCC
>Ga0209343_10002462_pt1 | contig 23896 bp, 18 predicted proteins | sample RifCSPlowO2_02_FD_184026 | JGI IMG/M metagenome (GOLD analysis project Ga0209343, IMG submission 184026) | Groundwater microbial communities from Rifle, Colorado - Rifle CSP2_plank lowO2_0.2 (SPAdes) (version 2) | ecosystem: Environmental > Aquatic > Deep subsurface > Groundwater | place... | reverse complement strand
AGACCGTCTATTTATCGCTGCATTTGAGAGTCGCTTATAACAAGCTTAGGGAGAATTCAAAAATTAGTTGGCTAGATAAGTTGAATACACTACCCCCTTCTTCGTACCAAATACTAAATACAAAATACAATATACAAATTAAGTCCTGGCAAGACATTTATCAGATTATTTTCCTGCCCCTCTATAAAGAGAGCTACGAAATTGTTTCGGCGTCATTAGAGGGGTTGCTCGAGACCAACTATCCTAAGTCCAAAATGCTCATTGTTCTTTGCTGGGAAGAAAGGGGAGGAGATGAGACCAGGCAAGTGGCCGAGGCGATAGAAAGAAAATATAAGAACGAATTCTTGGAATTTATGTCGGTGATGCATCCGGCGGGTCTTCCCAACGAGATACCGGGCAAGGGTTCGAATACGACCTATGCCGCAAACGTGGTTAGAGAACATTTGGTTGACCGGTTAAATATTCCCCACAACAAGATCATTGTTTCAAATTTCGATATCGATACGGTGGTCTCTCCGGAATATTTCGGCGTACTGACTTACGCCTTTTTAACGACACCGTACCCCCTACGAGCATCCTATCAGCCGATACCCTTGTACGTGAATAATATCTGGGAAGCTCCTTCGTTTGCGAGAGTGGTGGCTTTCTCGGCAACATTCTGGCACACCATCAAGCAAGAGCGTCCCGAGAGCGCGACCACGTTCTCGTCCCATTCAATGTCTTGGCAGGCCCTTGAAGACGTCGGATTTTGGCAGAAGAATATGGTCTCGGAGGACTCAAGGATATTTTGGCAGTGCTTTTTGAGATATAACGGCAGCTATAGGGTCGTCTCCCTTTATTATCCCGTATCGATGGACGCCAACGTCGCGCCGACGACTTTTGGAACGCTTAAGAACGTTTACAAACAGCAGAGGCGATGGGCTTACGGCGTTGAGAACGTGCCGTACTTTTTGTTCGGTTTTATAAAAAACAAACTCATCCCGTTGAAGAAAAAGCTGTATTACGGATTTATCGCCGCGGAGGGCAACCATTCCTGGTCAACGAACGCCGTAATACTATTCCTCTTGGGCTGGCTACCGGTGGTCGTCGGAGGGCCGGAATTCAACAAGACGGTCCTGTCTTTCAACCTGCCGTACTTTACGAGAACCATAATGACGCTGGCAATGCTGGGACTTGTTTCTTCGGCGGTGCTGTCCATTGTCCTACTGCCGCCGCGTCCGCCCCAATTCGGCCGCTTCAAACATTTTTTGATGATACTTCAGTGGCTCCTGTTTCCCATAACGACCATTTTACTCGGGGCAATTCCGGCGCTAGACGCCCAAACGCGTTTAATGATAGGTAGATACATGGGATTTTGGGTTACGCCTAAAAGTAGGAGAAGTTAATAAATGACTCAATCGATTGGGTCATTTAAATAAGCCGGAAAGTGTTGATTTTTAGCGAGGAAAAGGCGATAATTTAATGGATTTTATGACTCAAGCAGAAGCCAAAGGAGCAGTTAAAAAACTTGTTGAAAAATATGAGGAGGTTTTGAATTCCGGGCAAGTAAAAAAGTACACGGAAGAAGAAACAAAAAAGGACTTCATCCTACCTCTTTTCGCCGCGCTCGGCTGGAACACGGAAGATAAAAGAGAGGTTTCGGCTGAAGAAAATATAAAATCCGGGGGACGAGTTGACTACGGATTTTATGTGAACGGAATTCCGAAGCTTTACCTTGAAGCAAAGAGATTCGCCGCCGATCTAGACGACCCTGATTATGCTAAACAAGCGATTCGATACTCCTGGAACAAGTCCGTCACATATTCTGTTCTTACTGATTTTGAAAATATAAAACTTTATAACGCTAAAATTGTCTCTGATGCTCTTATTCACAAACTGATCTTTAATGTTTCTTACCGTGAATTTATTGAAGAATTTGAAAAACTCCGGCTTTTGTCAAAAGAATCGCTCAACAACGGCGACTTGGATAAATACGCCGAAAGCATCGGCAAAAAATACAGAAAAATATCCGTTACGGACAAACTGTCGGAGGACCTTAATAAATGCCGCGCTATTCTTGCGGAAGGATTTATAAGCTGGAATAAGGACAAAGCATCAAGTGAACTTATAGACGAGGGGGTTCAGAAACTTTTAAACCGCCTTGTTTTTATAAAAGTTCTTGAAGACAGAGAAATCGAGCCGCCGATCATTATGCCCTTGCTTAATGAATGGAAATCGGCCAAAAGAGAAAAGCCGACGCCGTTGTACCAGTCGATGATCTCAAAGTTCCGCGAACTGGATAAAATTTATAACTCAAATGTTTTTGACGAACACCCCTTTGAGGGGTGGGACGATATAGAAAACGCGACTGAAAAAGTAATTGACATACTTTACAGCAAATCAAAAAGCTCCGAATTTGAATACGATTTTAAGATCATACCTGCCGATGTTTTGGGAGCCGTATACGAGAATTATTTGGGATATAAGTTAGAGAAGTCCAAAAAGGAATTGAGTGGTGAAGGTGACAAAAAACGAAAAGAGCATGGAATTTACTATACGCCCGCTTTTATAGTTGATTATATAGTTGAGAACGCTCTTGGCCCCGTTTTGAAAAATTGCCACTCTCTAACCGATCTCAAGAAAATAAAGGTCCTTGATCCCGCTTGCGGGTCAGGGTCCTTTTTAGTTAAAGCCGCGAATATTATCCTAAGACGATATGAAGAACTCGACCGCACATTAGCCGGAGATAAATTCAGGCGGGCTATGACAAAAGTTATGATTCTTGGAGATAATCTTTACGGAGTTGATCTGGACCAGCAGGCCGTTGAGATATGCCGCTTGAATCTTCTTACCAACGCTGCGGAAAAGAAGCAACTATTGCCGTCTCTTTCAAACAATATAAAAAACGGGAACTCACTCATTTCCGGAAGCGACAAAGAACTTGAAAAATATTTCGGCAAAAATTGGCGGGACAAGAAGCCGTTTAATTGGGAAGAAGAATTTCCAGAGGTATTTAAGCAAGGAGGTTTTGATGTGATTGTCGGCAATCCGCCGTATGTTTTTGCAAGAGGACAAAATTTTAATGACGACGAGAAAAAATATTATTATGCCCATTTTAAATTACAGGAATATCAAATTAATACTTTTTTGCTTTTCATTGAGCGAGGATATACCTTGCTGAAAAAAGATGGTTTCTTCGGTTACATTATTCCCAATAATTGGCTAACCATAAATTCTTTTGCCAAGTTGCGTGAATTTTTACTCAAAAATACTGCTGGCTTAAAAATTATAAATGCGGTTGATACGGTCTTTGGCCATGCCAGCGTAGATACTTGCCTTTTGTTGTTTGAAAAACAACAGCCAAATTTTGTGGAAACAGGGGAGCTTAAAGACGGAAAATTCAGTTTTTTGGTAAAACATCAACCGGAAGATTTTTTTAGACAGGATTTTATAATAAAAATTGCTCCTTTAGAAACTACCAACAAATCTTGGGATAAAATGTTTGAGAAATGTAAATTACTTCAAGATGTGGCCACAGTATCTACTGGTCTAAAGGCCTACCAGATTGGAAAAGGAAAACCAGAACAAACGGAGAAAGTTAAAAAAGAACGTCAATTCCACTCACAGAAACAAATTGATAAAACTTATTTGCCCTATCTTGAGGGCGTAGATGTAAAAAGGTATGAGCTTGGTTGGTCTGGTGAATATTTAAGTTATGGGGATTGGTTAGCAGAACCAAGAAAGTCGGTTCCTTTTCAAGGGGCAAGGATTTTAGTACGACAAATTCCTTCACCTTACCCCCATTGTGTTAATGGGGTATTTACCTCTGAAAAATATTTGAACGACATAAATAGTATGGTGATTTTCGAACCTGTTAAAGAATATGATTTAAAATATATTTTATCAATTATCAACTCCAAGTTAATTTCTCATTGGTTTGTTCGGGCTTTTGATAAATTTCAACGTAAAATTTTCCCGCAGTTTAAAGTCAATGAACTTGCCCGTTTCCCAATTTTTCCAGCAACTGAAGCTGAACAAAAAAAGCTCATTCTTTTGGTGGATAAAATTATGAAACTAAAAAACGAGCTTCGGATTTCATCAGAGAATTCTAACGAGTGGTTAAAAATCAAAGAAGAAATAGAGAAAACTGACCGCCAAATTGACGAAGAGGTTTATAAACTTTACGGACTTACGGAGGAAGAAGTTAAAGTTGTTGAAGACAAGAACTAGAATATGGAAGATTTTTATGCTAGTTTTGCCATATATACTAGAATATAGATTTTCTATATTCTAGCTATTTACCCTTATTTTATGCCGAAAAATCCTTTTATACCCCCAGAACTGCCTCCACAAATAGAGTATAAAAGCCTAGTTTCCGATATTGGAAATGCTCATGCTTCAATAGCAAGATTGGACGAAGTTTTGGCTCATCTTCAGAATCCAAAATTGTTAGCCAGAACTTTTGCAACCAAGGAGGCTGTTTTGAGTTCTCAGATTGAGGGAACAGAAGCAACCATTGCTGAAGTTTTCGAACAGGAAGCCAAGGGAATTTCCAGAGAAGATACTCCAAGGGGTAGAGATATAACAGAGATTATTAACTATCGAAAAGCGCTTGAGCGAGGCATCGAAGTGTTGAGAGATCGGCCTCTTACGGAAAATGTTATAAAAGAATTACATAAAATTTTGCTATTTTCTGCTCGAGGACACAACAAGGGCCCCGGCGAGTTTAGGAAGAAATTAGTTTATATTGCCAAACCCGGACTTAGTATCGATAACGCATCGTATGTACCCCCACTACCCGATGAAATACCAGGGTTATTTTCTAATTTAGAAAAATATATACACTCTAATAGTGAACAAGATAAAATAGTTCAAATTGCGGTTTCTCATTATCAATTTGAAGCCATACATCCGTTTGAAGACGGCAACGGCAGAATCGGCCGCTTACTTATTTCTTTAATGCTCTACAATAAAGGTTTTGTTTCTTATCCCTATATTTATTTAAGCGAATTTTTTGAAGAACATCGAAGAGAGTATTACGACTTGCTACTTGGTGTTAGCGAAAGAGGAGATTGGGAGAGCTGGATATCATTCTTTCTCAGGGGCCTTAATGTTCAAGCTGACCGTGCTCAAGAGACAGCTAAGAAAATTTTAGAACTTCACCAAAAAATTAAAGGAGATATCTCAAAATTTAATTCTAAATATGCCCATGATTTTTTGGATGCTTTATTTGCTAGCACCATATTTACTTCCAGAAGCTTAAGATTACATAGCAACATTCGTAATAACTTAATTTTGTACAGCTTAATCGCGAAGTTTTTAAAGGCAGGTATTATTAGAGATGTTACTCCATATCAGAAGCGTAATAAAATATATCGTTTTGATGAGTTGGCTAAAATATTGGGAAAGTAAACTTTAGTTATTATTAAACCTAGTTCTTGTGGGACAAATACTGTTATTTATAATCGCGGCGGTTGTGTTGGTCGTTGGTTTCACGTTGCTTATATCGCGGAAGGCGAGGGAGACGGCTGTCGGTGTATGCGCTTCGGCTTTGGACAGGACGGTTCGAAAAAACGATAACAAAGAAAAGGCGCTGGCGTTTTTACGGGAAAGAGGAGAGGCGCGGAATGAAGAAATACGCGAGTATCTTGACGTTTCTCGCCAGTCCGTGACCCGCTATATGACCGAACTGGAGCGGGATGGCAAAGTTGAGCAGGTTGGCGATATCGGCAGAGGGGTTATCTATCGCCCGCGGTGAGCTATATTACACCACACAAATAACATACCAACAAACTTGAGTTTGTTGGTATGTGCCATAAATGCTCGGTGGAATAAATGACTCAATCGATTGAGTCATTTATTCAAAATGGGTCATCTTCTGAAACTCGTTGAGGCGTTCTTTAAGGAGGGGATAACGAGACAGAGACGGGTCTTCTTTAAGTAATAAGCGCGCTTCTGTCCGCGCTTTTTTGATAAGGTCAACATTGGCCAGGGAAGCCATGGCCAGGTCCGGCAGGCCTGACTGTTTTGTGCCCATAAATTCTCCGGGACCGCGGATGGCCATATCTTTCTCTGCAAGCTCGAAACCGTCGTCGCAGCTGACCAGAGCTTTTAATCGCTGGTTCGTCGGCTTGTCTCCGGAGGAAGATAACAGCAAACAGTACGATTGGTGTTCACTTCGCCCGACCCGGCCTCTGAACTGATGGAGTTGGGCAAGACCGAATCTCTCGGCGCTTTCTATGGCCATTACTGTCGCGTTTGGAATATCAACCCCGACTTCTATAACGGAGGTGGAAACAAGAATATCATGCCAGCCGTCTTTGAATTCCTGCATTATTTGGTTTTTTTCTTTGGGTTTTAACTTACCGTGAAGCATCGCCACTTTTAGGTCTGGGAAAATTTCTTGAGATAATTTCTTGTGCTCTTCTTCAACAGCTTTAACATCGGCCCATAAAATATTCATTTTGGACTGCTTTGAGTTTGTTCTTACTTCTTTATGAGGGTCGCTTATTTCGATACGTGGGCACACCACGAATACCTGCTTGCCGTTTTTAACTTCGGTTCTCACGAACTCATAAGCATCTTTTCTGCGTGGAGAAGAAACAACTTTCGTTATGATCTTCCGCCTGTTTTTTGGTTTCTCCTTAATTATTGAAATATCTAAATCGCCATAGATTGTAAGGGCTAGTGTTCGAGGAATAGGTGTAGCCGTCATGCTAAGGAGGTGGGGGACTATCTCGGTGTTCTTAACAAGAGCAGATCGTTGATTAATCCCGAAACGGTGTTGTTCGTCTATAACTAATAGGGCTAATTTGCCAAACAAAACATCTTTCTGGAGTACGGCGTGAGTTCCAATTATTATGTTTATTTCGCCGGAAGATATTTTTTCTTTGAGTATTTTTTTAGACACATCTTCGTTATTGACCTTTGACGCCGACGCGGTTAATAACCCAATTTTTACGCCCTCGTCGTTTATGAGAGATTTTATCGTGTTAAAATGTTGGCCGGCCAACACTTCGGTTGGCGCTAAAAAAACCGTCTGATAACCTGCTTTGGCTATTTGATAGGCGGCTATCAAAGCCACTACCGTCTTGCCGCTTCCGACGTCGCCTTCCATAAGCCGGTTCATCGGATATTTTTTCTCAAGGTCTTTCAATATCTCCCATGCCGCCATCTTTTGGTCCTTTGTGAGTTCGAACGGCAGATTGGCGGTGAAACTTTTTACCAACTCTTCATTGAAGGGGATAGGCACCGATTTCAGCTGATTCATTTTTCTTCTTTCCAGGAGCGCTTTTATTTGAAATAGCATCAGGTCGTCAAAAGCAAGCCGCTCTTTTGCTTTTTGAGCGTTTTCTTCAGAATTGGGGAAATGGATATTTTTTATTGCCGCGGCAAGGGCGGGGAAGTTGTGTTTTTTCAAAACCGTTTCAGGCATATGGTCGGTTATTTGTAAGCCGGATAGCAGGGGTTTGATCAAAAATCTTAAGTACTTTGAGGTTATGCCCTCTGTTTCGGGGTAGACGGGCACAAGCCCTTTTGTGTGCCTGAGGCCTTGGTTTGAGTAAGTTAGCTTTTCATATGTCGGGCTGGAAAGGTAAGTACCGTTCTTGCCCGCCTTTACCTTGCCGGCTAAGCTGACGAACGCGCCTTCGGGCAGCTGATTCTCTATGAATGGCTGGTTGAACCAAACGGCTTTTACCGCGCCGCTGAGGTCTTTGATTATGGCGTCGGTAATGAACATTCTCCGGGGGAACAGTTTTTTGGTGGTTATCTTGATTATCTCTCCCTGGATGTTGACCTTTTGATCCGGCGCAATATCCGATATCGGCACGGTCTCGCTATAATCTTCGTACCTTGCCGGGAAATGCCACAAAAGATCTTTTAGCGTTTTAACCCCAAGACGATGAAGGCGGGGAGCGTTCCTTGTTCCGACGTTTTTCAGTTTTTCTATGGGCAGGGAGAGGTCGGTCATATGCGCCAATATTTTAACACTTCCGTCCCGAAAAATAAACACGCCGTTTGATCGGCGTGTTTATTTTTGGTGCCCTCGAGAAGAATCGAACTTCTATTTGTAGCTCCGCAAGCTACCGTCCTATCCGTTGAACGACGAGGGCAGTTATGTGGTGACTTTGTCTATAACCCCAACCTTCTGCCTATATGGTCAACAAGAGAGTTCTCATGCTCTTTCTCCGGGAGAAAGTTTACGATGAGAGACCTTACTTCGACTGGATCCCGGTCGCTAAGCATAACTTTGACATACGGCATATACCATTTTGCCGACTCCAGGCTTAGTTCTTTCGGCCCCCCGGGATTATATTCTATCCAGAAAGATTTAAGGTCCTTATAGTAATACATAATTTCATCCACTAAAATACCCGACTGGCCGACGGCTATTTTTGACATAGTCGGTTTTTGTTTGCTGTAAAGCAGCAAGACCAGAGATGCCAGGATCAGGAAGATGGAAGTAAGGGTATCGTATTTGAATATCAAGAGCGCCGCAGCGCCCGCTAATAGCGCTACCGTGATCAGAGACAAATATCTTTTTTGCGGATTGTAATAGAATGAAGGCGCTTCCCAGAATATTTCCGGTTTTTCCGCAAATTGTTCTATAACAACCGCGGGTTTTTCGGTCACTTTAACTTCCTCTCTTCGTCTCTGAAGAGTTTGAGGGGCTTTGGCAGGCTGTTTTCTAAGGTTTAAAATCTTGCCCATAGTTGATTGGCGGTGGGGGTGAGATTCGAACTCACGGTACGGTTTCCCGTACAATGGTTTTCAGGACCATCCTCTTAAACCACTCGAGCACCCCACCGTTGATTTTCTATTGACTACGCCTGTAAGCGTTTATGCTTTTTGAGATCTCACTAAGAAGAAATGCTCCCAGCACTTCGTATGCCAAATGCCTGATAGGGGGAGATACCTCGAGATGGGCGAAGAATCCTATCAAGAACATTGCCAACAGCGATATCCACCAAACGTAGACGAACAACTCACCTGGTTTGACGTTTAATTTGACTCCGGTCCATCGTGAGGTCTCCTTGTGTATTATGTAGACACCGAGAAGTATCAAATAACTTGTTACAAGAGCGTCACTAACTTCTAAACGGGGGATGAAGAAATCCAGCCAGCTTAACGCAAGCAATATGACCGTCCATATAAGGAGGAAGTAAAATAACAGGTCTTTTACCGAGGATAATTCAATTCTATAGCGCTTTGCCACTATTTGATCATCCATACATATATAATACCACGATTTTCGGCTATTTTCCAGGCGGTTGTGGGCATTCTGTGTATATAAATGAGCCACCCGAGTGGCTCATTTCCTAACTGGCGGAGGGTAGAGGAGTCGAACCTCTAAGTCCTTGCGGACGCCGGTTTTCGAAACCGGTGGAATACCATTATCCGAACCCTCCATAATTAATTCTTACACAATTTAGAATAAGACCGAAATTTTTTAACATGTTTTGGATTGCTCGAACCTATATCAGAAAAATATCGAATCACATTTTCTTTTCGTCTAATAAAAATACTTTTATGACGATTAAGTGTGGGGCCATAGTTAAATCTCTGAAAAGAACTTAGCACAGATTTTAATAAAATTGGCGAGTGATTTGTAAAAACCAAACATGGACTATAATAACTTCTTCCGTTTATTTTGTGCTTGTCTATATAGAAACATCCATCGGTATCCATTAAACCTCGCAGACAAGCTTTTAAAAATTCCTTTTTTCTTTTTATCCAGACAGGTATATCAGTTCCCTGTCTAATTTTGCTTCCCCTTTTTAGTCCTAATTTAATCAAAGAGTCAATTAAATTTATACTCGATATGACCACACAGTAAGTGTTCTCGTTTTTTATTTTTGACAATGTCGGGTTTACGGAAAACAACTCTTGAAATAAATCGGCAACATAAAAAGCGTGTTCTACATCTGTTTCACTATCATGATAAACTCTAACTTGGTAGTCGCTTATACTGCCATCGCCAAGTAGAACTCCAATCAGTTCCGCTAACCTAGAAGATTTTTTGGGTAAAGCAATATCTTTCGATATGCCAAAACCCAACTTCTTTGCTAATAACGGGTTTAAACGAAACTTTCTACAAGTGGCAATTCCACCCCTACTTCTACCTTCGGATGTTCCTGGATTGCCATAAATTCTATTTCTGTTTATTGCACCTCTTTTAGCTGCCTCTTTTATGTGCCAAAAATCTGGAAGAATTTTAAATTTCGGGGGATCTAGTTTGCTGATCCTAATTAATTTATTAAAAATCTCTTGAGGCATTGAGTATTTATTATTCTTCCAATCAGAAAAAGACCGTCTATTAGTTCCACAAATATTGGCAAGCTGATTCATCGAAAGGTTGGTTTTATCTTGAACCATTTCTAAAAATGGTTCAAGGTTATCTGTAAATTTAATGCGACCCATACGCTATTTTAATTAAAAAATAAATATAATACAAGTCGCTCCGCTATTCTTCCATTTATAAAAATTAACACCTCCCCGCAATAAACGAAAGCCCTCCTTGAGGAGGGTAGAAAGAGTATTAAAGTATTTTGTGGGCGAGACCGAGTTTGACCGCGTGCGTTGCTGTTATGACGGCATTGTCATCGAGCAGGGTATTTATTGCTTTTCTAGTAATTTTGCCCCTGGTTATGTTTACTATTGCGTTTACATATTTCTTTTCTGATCTTTCCAGATCTTCGCGTGTTTGAGATGCTTTCTGAGAAGTCAGGCTGGCACTAACGCCCATTGAAAATCTGTGAAATCTCATAACAGCCAATTCGCCGATATGTCTTTGTTCTCCCATTAGAAACAACAAGGCCGCCATTGAGTTAACCTCTCCTAAAGCGACTGTTTCAAGTTTTGGTTTTAAGGCCCTCATAACGTAGTCGTAAATAGCAAAAGTATCAGACACGCTTTCGCCGCTTGAAGCTATGAACATAGTGATAGGGGACTTAGGATCTGCTGCATGGAGCTTGGTCATTGAGATCATTAACTCCATTGCGGTGTGAGTATCTATCTCTCCGCTGAAATATACCGCTCTCTCCGGCTTGAAGTTCATATTACCCCCCAGTTGTTAAGGTAGTGATATCTAATCATTTTTGAGAAATAAAGTAAATCAAAGCCACCCGTGAAGAGTGGCTTTGATTTACTTTTGTTGCGGGGCCGAGAATCTCACGTCGAAACAGATTTGACTCGCAGGCTAGCAAATCTGTTTCTCCTTGAAACCCCTCGGTTTCAATTTTTCCGCCACGGGGAAAACCTATTTTCCCCGACCCCCTTTCGTTCGAATTCCGGCCGGCGAACATTTACGAGAAAAGATAAAACACCTTTTCAGGCGCCTTATCTTTTCTCGATGTTGCGGGGCCAGGATTCGAACCTGGAACTCAAGGTTCTGACTGTTAGCTGTCATTACTGACAGTGTCGGACTATCCCATCATCCCGCCAAGGCGGGATGCTTCCATTATAGTCTCTGAACGTTTTCTTCTTCGCATAAAGCTTCGAAGAACTTCGCTGCTGATTGCCCTTCGTTATGAACGAGTCGGGTTTCCGGCAGTTTCGGAAGTTTTTCCATACCACATTACTATGATAGGTCACAATTTCTACAGAGTTCCTTTGACCGGCTAAAGCACGGTCAGGAAACCACTCCGAACTATGAGCCTCGCATGATGCCGTTTCACTACCCCGCGATATGTTGATCTTGGTTATACTACCACAATTTTGATATACAAATCAAGCGCAAATCCATGCTTTTAAATTTACCGTTATCCACTTTTAACGCTCTACCGCCTATAGTATAATTATTCAGTAATCAGTATATCCAAAATTTAAATGGCCAAATCGCTTTTAAGAATTAAAGCAGGAGAACTAAGGAGAAGGGGAACAAGCATAAAAGAAATATCAAAAATCCTCTCTGTATCTACTAGTACTGCTAGCAGATGGTGCGGTGATATTTTCCTTACCAAAGAGCAGTCATACAAATTAGAACTGCTTCGCATAGAAGGTCAGAAAAGAGGCAGGATTCTGGCCTCCGAGGTACTTAGGCAACGGCGTCTAAACAGAATAAAACAGTATGAAGCAGAAGGTCTTAGCAGGTTTAAAAGGATATCAGAAAAAGAATTTTATTCTGCGGGTTTGGCGCTATATTCAGCAGAAGGCGCCAAGAAAAGCAGGAGGGTTATGTTTACTAACTCTGACCCTAAAATTATCAGATTTATGATCGGCTGGTTTAAAGAGTTTTACAATATAAATATCAACAAGATGACTTGCTCTGTTTTAATCAACATTTCTCATAAACACAGAGAAAAAGAAATTAAAAAGTTTTGGTCCAAGCAACTCAATATGCCCATAAGTCAGTTTAGAAAAACAAAAATAGTTAAGTCCAAAAACAAGAAAATTTATGATAATCCACAAGATTACCACGGCACTTTTACCTTTTCAGTTATAAAAAGCGCGGACTTATGCTACAAAATACTGGGTCAGATATATGGAATGATGACGGCGATATGACTCGCAACAAATTAACTTTCAAAAAACAAAAAACCGGTCGCCTTAGGCGACCGGTTTGAAAGTATTCTCAACTCCATATCTGCAACAGGCCTCATCAAGATAGTTGGCGAAACTTCCTCTCATTATGTCTTTATGAGTGGCCCACTTGGTTTTTGCCCAAGCGATAGTGTGTTTAATGAATTTAACGCCGTCCTCCTTGCTTATTTCGTGCTCGCCGTACAGCAACCATCCTAAACGAGTTATCCTGCATTTGACGCAAGAGCCGCACTGCGACTCAAAGAGGGGAAACGTCGGAGTCAGTTTATCCCAAGATCTGCGGATGGCTATTTTGTAGTTGGTGGGCGTGAAGCAATTATGAACCTCTTTTATCCAGTCGGGTCGACGCAGAATAAGCTCTTTCACAACACCGCCGGCTGGCCTTTTGAACCAAGATATCCTTATCGGCAAACCGGAACTTCCCAAGAAACGCTTATTGAACCATCTTATGGTTTCGCTGTTGTTGGTGAAATATCTGGCGCTGCCGGGAGCTTCTCTTATAATTTGAGTTGCCCCGAACTCCAAAGCGACGGGGACTACCAATGCCGGGTCAAATATCAGTGCCGAACGCAACACTTCCGCTCCGCAACTTTCAGAGCCGTTGCTTAAGCCGATGATCCGAAAGTTTTGAAAACCGAATTTTGCCGCTTGCGAGATCGCGCTTCTCTTTTCTCCGGATGATATTCCCTTGTTGAGTCCGGCTATGTGTACGGCAATAACGTTTTCAGGGCCATACTGTTCCTGTGCCAAGGCCATATGATACATCGAGTCCTTTCCGCCGGAATAAAGCACGGCTACTCTTTCAGGAGAACCCGAAGGACATAGACGATCAACGTCAAATCGGGGATTTTCACAACCGGGGGCAACTATCTTGGGCTTGGCGATATCATCGAAAGCATACATATTTTCTATGAGAGTGCGCGTTGCCGGCGAGACGGAGAAGTCGGTCTCTATCACTCTTGGCAAATGGGGAGATATCAAATGGAAAAGACCAATCTGAGAAAACAGCCAACTGGATAATTCTCCTTCTGGATATCCGTTGGTTATTTCAAGAGATTGGCACTGTTGCAACCCCTTGCCGCTCATAGTTAACGCTAAACCATCCAAAGAAAGTTTTACTTTTTTCAACCGTCTGATGTTTCTCGGCTTTGGCATATCTGATTTCCTGATTTTAAAACAGCAAAACTTGGCTATTGTATATCACAACTTTGCTTTTGAGAGAAGTCCTTGATTTGATAAACTAGTTATATGACCAGACAGGAACTAACTCGAAAATTACTGGACTTCGGGATAATTCACAAAGGCAAGGTGACTTTGCGTTCCGGCAAGGAGACAGATTTTTACATTGACCTCAAGAAGGCCTACGGTTATCCGAAACTTCTTGCGACCTTGGTCGCGGAGATGAACAAATTAGTTCCTCAAAAAACAACTTGTGTTGCGACGATAGGCCAAGGCGGAATACCGCTTGCAGTTTTAGTTTCTCAAAAATTAAATTTGAAATTAGCGCTTGTCAGAGATAAGCCCCGTAAACATGGAACCCGGAAGATAATAGATGGCCATGTCCCTTCACAAAAAGACAAGGTAGTTATTGTTGACGATGTTTTTACTACCGGCAGCAGTATCAGAGACGTGGTTGGTCATCTTCGGCCGACTGGATGTAAAATAGTTTCGGCCGCTGTCGTGGTCAAAAGGGGAGCGGGCAAAGTTGGCCTGCCTCTTGCCCATTTACTTACGCTCAAAGATTTGACAGATTAAGAATAAAGATTTATAACCTAGATAACAAAGCACCTCACAAGGATATTGGAAATGCTGAAGCGGGTTCTGTATCAGGTTGCCAAAGCAATCATCGAGTTTAAGTGGTTCTTGCTGGGCGACTACTATTCCCGGCTTGCCGTTCAAGCCAGATACCTATACAGGCAAAGCTCTCTGTTCAAGGACAGATGGCAGCATATCGGTCTTGATTATGCTGAAAACAGCTTCGAAGACGTTGCAGACCACTTTTTCCGCAAAGCCAAGAAGGAACATATTCTGAATTCGCGGCCGGATATTTCTGGACTCAATTTTAGGAAAACCGCCGCGGCCATATGCAATAAGGGACGATAGCGTCGTCTAATGTATAATCCCGAGATGGCTATGCCATTTTTCGGGATTTTTCTTGTTTTAGCCCTAAAAATGATGTATAGTAAGTACGGCTTTATCGTCTAGCCGGCGTAGTTAAACGGTATAACAAAGGACTCATAAGCCTTGATCGGAAGTTCGACTCTTCCCGCCGGCACCACAACTATGGAAAACACTTTCAACCACAAATTATATAATCTTGACTCGGGGCTGCGCTTAGTCGTTATCCCGATGGAAAGCACCAGAACCGCTACCGTTTTGGTGATGGTCGGCACCGGCTCGAAATACGAGACCAAAAAAATAAACGGCATTTCCCACTTTCTTGAACATATGATGTTCAAAGGAACCGAGAAAAGGCCGAACAAACTCGATATATCCAGGGCGCTGGACGGCATCGGTGCGGAATACAATGCTTTTACCGGCAAGGAATATACCGGCTATTACGCCAAAGCAAGCGTCAAAAAGATAGACACTTTGATGGATGTGATATTTGACATCTTCCTGAACTCAAAACTGGACGAGAAAGAAATTAACACGGAACGGGGCGTAATAATCGAGGAGTTAAATATGTATAGGGACATCCCCCAGAGATATGTATCCGACCTTTTCGAGCGGCTTTTGTACGGCGATCAGCCGGCCGGTTGGGACATAGGAGGCGACAAGGAGACGATACTGAATCTTAAAAGAGACGAATTTTTGAACTACTTCAACACTCACTACGTAGCGTCAAAAACCGTTGTGGCCATAGCCGGCAACGTCGACCCAGAAGAAATAAAGAGCAAGGTCGAGGGACATTTCAAAAACATCAGGCAAGGCAAAGAATTCGGCAAGCCGGCAGTGGCCGAGAAACAGGATGAGCCGAGAATTCTTCTGCACAACAAAAAGACGGACCAAACCAACTTCATTCTCGGCGTCAGGTCTTATGACAAATTCAATGACAAAAAATACCCGCTCGGCATTATGTCGGTTGTTCTTGGCGGAGGAATGAGCTCCCGGCTTTTCAGCGAGGTAAGGGACAAAAGGGGGCTGGCCTACGACATTCACGCCGGCGGCGAGACCTATACCGACAGCGGGTTTTTTATCGTCAAAGCCGGAGTTAATAATCAAAAAGTCGGAGAAGCGTTGGAGGTCATTATGGAAGAGTTAAGAAAAGTGAAAAAGGACGGCATTACTCCTCAGGAGCTTCAGCGGGCAAAGGACCAGATAGAGGGCTCTATGGCGCTTGGCCTTGAACACTCCGATGCCGTCGCCGAAACATATGCCGAGTCGCTCATATTTCATAACAAGGTTTTGACCCCGGAAGAAGAGCTTGATAAAATGAAGAAAGTGACGCTTGAAGACGTGCTCGAAGTCGCTTCGGAAATATTCGACGACAAGAAACTCAATCTTTCTCTGATAGGGCCTTTTGAAAAAGAAGATGAATTTAAAGAAATATTAAAGTTTTAAACAATGACTGATAACCGCACAGTATTAGAAATATCAACCGGCAGTATTTTTAGGGCTGTTGTGATAGTTCTATTTTTCTTTTTTCTTTATGCGCTCAAGGACGTACTGATAGTGTTTTTATTCGGTTTGATAATTGCTTCAGCCATCTCTCCTTTTTCTAACTGGTTGGACCAGAAAGGATTCCCCCGATTGTGGGGGGTGCTTTTGCTCTTCCTGGTGGTGCTTGGCTTGTTTGCTCTGATAGCTTCATTGGTTATCCCATCTCTTACTGCCGATATTGATCAGCTCATCACCACTTTGCCAACGGTATTTGAGAGAGTTTCCGTATCCTTGGAGAATGTTCAGCAGGGAGCTCCGGCATATCTTGATTTTGTCAGCGAGATACAGAATATCCTGTCTGGCTTTTCTTCGTATCTTCAGCAGTCATCGCAATCGGTAGTCGGGTTGGTGGTCGGCATATTCGGCGGTGTTATATCGTTCATTGCCGTTTTGGTTATATCTTTTTATCTGTCTGTCACAAAACGGGGTATAGATAATTTCCTTGAGTCCGTTGTGCCGGAACAATACGAGTCGTATGTTAAAGACCTTTGGAAGAGGTCGGAAAGAAAAGTCGGCCTATGGCTTCAGGGCCAGTTGCTTCTGGCGCTTATAGTTGGTCTGGTGGTTTACGTGGGGCTTTCTTTGATGGGAATTAAATTTGCTTTGATAATGGGGCTGTTGGCTTTTGCCTTTGAAATAGTACCGGTTGTTGGCCCAGTACTAGCTGCCATTCCGGCCGTAATTCTTGCCTTTTTGCAAGAACCAACTTTGGGCTTGTGGGTTATCCTGTTCTACGTAGTTGTTCAGCAGTTGGAGAATCACATCTTGGTGCCGGTTGTGATGGGCAAGACAATCGGCTTAAATCCGGTGGTTGTGATCATCGCTCTTCTTGTTGGCGCTAATTTAGCCGGTATCGCCGGTATGATAATTGCCGTTCCTGTTGCTACAATTATTGTTGAAGTTCTTGATGATATGGCCAAGAAGAAAGAATCAAGACGCTCGTCAGCATAATGTTATACATAGTTGCCACTCCTATCGGTAATCTCGAAGATATCTCTTTAAGAGCAATTAATATTTTGAGAAACTCCGATCTGATACTTGCCGAAGACACTCGGGTGACGCGCGTGCTTCTTTCAAAATACGGGATAGATAATCCGATGTTGAGCTACCATCAACACAGCAGAGTCGGAAAAATCAACGAAATCGTCAACTTGTTAAAAAATGGCAAGACATTATCTCTTGTTTCTGACGCCGGAACTCCTGGGATTAACGACCCTGGTAATTTTTTAATTCAAGAAATACTGAAAGAACTGCCCGACCTGAAGATCGTACCTATTCCTGGCCCGAATGCGGCGATAACGGCATTAAGTGTAAGCGGATTTCCGGCGGACAAATTTGTTTTTCTCGGTTTTCCTCCGCACAAGAAAGGCCGGCGGACATTTTTCAAGATGATTGGTCAAGTTGAGGAAACTGTTGTATTCTATGAATCAAAACACAGAATACTGAAAGCGCTGGAGGAGTTGAGAGAATTATCAATGCTCAATGATCGGCCCATTATGGTTGCCAGAGAATTGACCAAACAATTTGAGACGATATATCGAGGAACGGTTGGCGAAGTTGCGGGTCAGCTTAATAAGACAAAAGTACTAGGAGAGTTTGTAGTTGTAATAAGAGCAAAATAATATGAAGGAAACATTACCAAAAGTTGAAACAAAACCGAGAAAAGGGATTGAGCTTGAAGAAGTAGCCGAGTTGGAAGAACCGATCAGAAAAATTATCGAAAAGATCAAGAGTAGGATAGAAAACGGGGAGTACGGATTAATTATTGGGGATGACGCATCGGGCAGAATACCAACATTAATTTTGGGCAATTTTATTAAAAATATTTCAGAAAAGAAAGGGTTGGATAAGCTAAACATTATTTTCATTCCTGGTAAGTTAAATTATTTTTTTCACAGAGAACGCTCAAAAGAACTTGACAAATATATCTCTGGATACGGAGCAACTAAAAAAAGACGTATCCTAATTGTGACCGATACGATTCAATCAGGTGGTTCCCTGGAAACTCTAGTAAAGCTTCTGAAAAAATCTGGCCACAGTTGCGATATTGCTACAATTGGTATTGAGTTCCCAGACGAGTACGATGATGAAAGATTTAAAAATCTAGGAACCACAGAAGTTATATCCGGGGAATATCAAAAAAGAAATTCTGATTTTCATCCTAATACCCCCGGAGTGTATCAAAGTGAATCGAGTGGTGTATATAAAAGGCCAGGAGATAAGGTATCAAAAACTCTTAAGTCTTCAGCTTTGCCCGAAGGTGTCGATCCTGAAGACGTTAATCCAGAAAGTATTAATACGCATAGTTCTCGGCAGGAAATTCAAGAATCTATCAACAAATCTAGAAAAGATGCCAATGTTGTTGTTGAGCATTTAATCGACTGGTACGAGTCCCAAAAACAAGGAAAATAAGAAATGAAAAAAGAAGGATAATGCTTTTTTGGTTTTGGAAATTACTGAATTTTATGTTAAAATTCAGCAATGAGACAAGTTGATATACAAGAAAATCTTCTAAAGAATTTATACATTGACCAAAAACTCACAACTTATCAAATAGCTGAAAAGCTGGGGTTTTGCCAAGGCACAATTTGGAAAAGATTACAGGAATACGATATAAAGACTAGGCCACCTTCTACGCCTGTTGGTTATACGAAAGAACAGCTTAGGAAGTGGTACTTTGGCCAGAAGTTATCAACCTGGGAAATTGAGAAACGATTTGGACATCCTCGCGGAACAGTTTATAGGAAGTTAAAAGAATTTGGGTTAGGCGCTAGAAATATAGCCGTATCTCACATTAGATTTCCTCGCAAAAATTTTAGCGGCGATTTTTTAGAAAAAGCTTATCTAATAGGGTTTAGAATTGGAGACCTTAATATTTCTAAATGCGGACCACAAAGCGAAACGGTTGCTGTTAAATGTGCTACTACAAAACAGGGGCAACTTATATTATTTAAAACTCTTTTTTCTAAATACGGCCACATAATTGAAGGAAGACCAACCAAAGAAGGAAAGATAAACATACAAGCAAGTCTAAATCCATCATTCTGTTTTCTTTTTGATAAAACTCCAAGTAGCTATAAGTGGGTTTTTAAAGATAAGAATACATTTTTTGCGTTTCTCGCTGGTTTTTCAGACGCAGAAGGTTCGTTCTTTGTATCCCAAAATAAGGGCGTGTTTTCCATAGGCAACTACAATAAGCCCCTTTTGATCAAAATTAGGGAGTTCTTAAAACGGTTTAGTGTAGAAACCGCAAAGTTAGGAGTTTATTATAAAATCCAAAGAAAAGCATACGACGGATATCTTAGTAAAGGTGATTATTATATTTTGAGTTGCCACAAAAAGACCAGTTTGTTAAAGTTGATAAATTTATTAAAACCCCACATTAAACACCCAGATAAGGTTAAAAAGATGTTAGAGGTCAAACAAAATATTGTTGAACGAAATTTAAAATTCGGGAATATTAATATGTAGAGATGAACAAGTTTTATATTACGACAAGCATAATGTACGCCAACAATTTACCTCATTTAGGATTTGCTCTTGAATTAATCCAAGCCGACGTTCTTGCTCGATATCACCGCCTGATGGGGGACGACGTTTGGTTTTTAACGGGAACAGATGAGCATGGTTCAACTGTCGCGAAAGCTGCGGCAAAAAAAGATACGGATCTCCAAAATTTTGTGGACAATATCAGTGATCAGGTAAGAGACTTAGCAAAAAAACTTAACATTTCTAATAACGATTTTATTCGTACTTCTGACCAAGAAAGACATTGGCCCGGTGCTGTCAAATTTTGGAACGAGCTAATTGAAGCCGGTGACTTGTACAAAAAGAAGTACAAAGGGCTATATTGTGTGGGCCACGAGTCATTCATCAAAAAAAGTGAGTTAGTTGACGGCCGCTGTCCTTTACACAAAACACTGCCCGAAGAGATAGAAGAAGAAAATTGGTTTTTCAAACTGACAAAGTACAAAAAAGAAATAAAGAAAAAAATAGAAAACGGCGAGTTGAAAGTAGTTCCTGTGTCAAAAATCCCGGAGATCCTTAATCTTATTGACGACGCCGAAGATATAAGTGTCTCAAGACCAATCTCTGCGTTAACTTGGGGTATTCCCGTTCCCAACGATCTAGAACAACGAATCTGGGTTTGGTTGGACGCTTTGCCAAATTATATTTCTGCGATTGGCTATAAAGATAATGCGGAACAATTCCAAAAATTATGGCCAGCGGACGTTCATCTTGTAGGCAAAGATATCACCAGATTTCATAGTCTTTTGTGGCCAGCGTTTCTTATTTCAGCAGGCCTCAAGTTGCCTAAAGCAGTATATGTTCACGGCTTTATCACCGTAGAAGGGGAGAAAATGTCTAAAACCATAGGCAACGTTATAGACCCTTTTGCTCTAGTTCAAAAATATGGCGTTGAACCGGTAAGATATTTCTTGCTTCGAGAAATATCGTCAACTGAAGATGGGGATTTTTCATATAAAAAACTGGAGGAAAGATATAATGGCGATTTGGCGAATAATCTCGGCAACCTGGTCAGTAGAACAGTTAAACTCATAGAAACAAAACTTAACGGAGAACTTATCTTTGATGAAAGATTTATAAACTCCGAAGCAAAAGAAAAAATTGAGAAGACGTCGGAAGAATATAAAGACGCTATAAACAGTTTCCGTCTACACGAAGCTTTGATTTCTGTCTGGGAATTGCTTGGTTACGCCAACTCTTTTATTGATACTCACAAGCCGTGGGCAAAAGATAGCAAACCCGAAGATGTTTTAGAAACCCTGACCACCACTTTGGGTATTATTTTGAACGTTGCTTGGTTCATAAAACCGTTTATGCCCGAAACATCCGACAAAATATTTGAGACATTTGGAGCCGATGACGATTATAACGCCTGGATTGGCAGAAAGTTTGAAGTTAAAAAGGGAGAGCCACTATTTCCTCGTATTTAGCCATTTTTTTGGAATATTTATAAACCTCGCTAATATATAACTAATTACTACTTACGATGTCCAATGTCTTTGATACTCATTGTCACCCCCAATTTCCTCAATATAAAAACGACAGAGAGGAGGTAATACGGCGCGCCCTGGACGGGGGAGTGTCTATGATCTGTGTGGGGACGGATTTAGAGACGTCAAAACAGGGGATTGATCTCGCGCAAAAGCATAAAGACATCTGGGCAACCGTCGGTTTGCACCCTAACGACGCGAATGATGAATTAGGAATTATGAATTATGAACAACTTTTGGCTCAGCCTAAAGTTGTTGCTGTCGGGGAAGTGGGACTGGATTATTATCGAACACCCGAACCGGAAAAACAGAAAAAGCAGAAAGAAGTTTTCGAACAATTTATTGATCTAGCATTAAAAAATAATAAGCCAATGGTTCTACATTTCAGGGATAGCCCCAAGGGAAGTTCTGGTAGAGTGCACAAAGATGCATTAGAAATATTACCCAAAAATATTGTCGGCGTCTCTCACTCCTTTACTGGTAATATTAATGAAGCAAGAGAATACATCGATCGGGGAATGTGTCTGGGATTTAATGGAATAATTACCTTTGCCAGACAGTATGATGAGGTAGTCAAGTATGTTCCACTGGAGAATATTTTACTTGAAACCGATGCGCCGTATCTTACTCCCGAACCTTACCGAGGCCAACGAAACGAGCCGGTATATGTAAAGGAAGTAGCCAAAAAGGTAGCCGAGCTTAAAAACCTCCCGGTTGAGGAGGTTATTGGCATTACAACCCAAAACACTCTGAATTTGTTCAAGATTTCTTTATAAACTTGTATAAACATTTATAGAATTTTAATTATTTTTAACCCTTAACTACTCCAAACAAGACACAATACCGAAGATTAACCAATAGCTATCCATTTATCCACTTGCCCTGCTTAGCGGGGTTATTTTATACTTCGTATAATAGGGTCACTCGGGTGAACTGTGAGTTATCCACTCCCATTCACCCTCACTACCTATTATAATATTGAATATATCCTTTAAAATATAGATAAATTGAATATTCAATATTGAATATTCAATTGAGTAAATCTTGAGTTGGCCCTCAAAGATAAGTGCTCCTTGTTACGAATTTGAATTTTGACGTAAAAGACAATTCGGAAACAGGGATCACGACGGCAGATCAGGCGTCGGTTTTGGCGCAAGGCAAGCCCAGTAATACTACTTCGACAAGCCGCTTTGCGGCTGATGGCCGAAGGCAAGTCGAAGAAGATATACTGGGTAAGGTTGTCTTCCATAACGGCAAACCATATGTTCCGGCCGGAATTATTGCCAAGGAATTCAACTATGCCCTAAGCCATGTTTCTCTCCTTTCCAGACAGCAAAAGATAGACGCGGTTTGGATAGGGAAAAGGTGGTATGTTGATCGCGATTCTGTCATTGAACATCGCAACCTATCGCAGAGAAACAAAACCCTCGGCGCCCTGAAAAGCCACAACGCAGTTCCTTCCATAGTTCCTTTGTCCTCATCATCTGAGGAGCACTTATCGAATAGGGCCAACCTACTTAAGACCGCTATGTTTGCGTTATCGCTCGGCGGTCTTTTAATTTCCGGAGGACTATACTATGACATAGTTAAAGTTGACACCGGTCTTTTAAAAAACAGATCTGCCGATATTTTAAATAACATTTCCGATGACGTCTCTGCCCTGCCTGCGCAGGCAGGCGACATCCTCGACCCCCTCCGCAATTTCGTAAGAAAATACCTCCTCCCCGAATATGGCCCGGAAACATATCTTGTTGTTGACCCGTACAAGTTGCGAGAGGAAAAAATAAAAGAACAAGGAGAAAGGATTAGCGCTTTGGAGAATCAAATTTCCAATTTCCAATTTTCAATTTTCAATCAAGCTCCAATTTCCAATGATCAAACAAAGAAAACAACGATAATCAAAGAAGTTACCGTCGGACCTTCGGGAACGACCCTTACTCTTCTTGAACAGCGTTTGGACAACACCGTCTCCCTTATCGAAGCCACAAGAATAAATCTCTCAAATCTGGCCGGCGACTTTACGAATTTCCAGAGAATAACCCCGACCACAATACAACTCCCTTCCACCAACACCAAAGGAGTAGGTCCACTCACATTGAACCCTGACACTCTTGACGCCAAGACCCTTAAGATCTCCGGAGGCACTACACTTGAAGGCGGCGCCGCGCTAAACAGCACTCTTTCCGTGGTAAGCAATCTGACCGTGGATACTAACACGCTGTATGTTGACGCGACCAACAACAGAGTAGGTATCGGCACCTCTTCCCCCGAGACCACGTTTGAACTGGTGGGTATCGCCTCGATATCCGGCGACGTCACCATCGGAGGCACTCTCACCGCCTTAGGCAACATCGGCATCGGCACCACTTCCGCCCCCAATGAGCTCACCGTCATCGGAAGCGGTTCCTTCACCGGCCAACTCAAAGCCACGAGGAATCCCACCCAAGCCCACACCGGCACCTGGCCGTCATTCACCAACACCAATGACTCCACATTGTACATCAACCCATCTTCTTCCGTGGCTGACGGCAACGTCATCGCCTATGTCTCCGGCTCCGACCCCAAGTTCTTGGTAGACGCCGAGGGAGATATCTACGGCAACAACCTCATTCTTCAAGGAAGCACCAGTACCGGCACGACCACCATAGCCGGAGATCTCTCGGTGGAAGGCAACTCCACCTTCGGAGACGCAT
>Ga0209343_10002460_pt1 | contig 23906 bp, 22 predicted proteins | sample RifCSPlowO2_02_FD_184026 | JGI IMG/M metagenome (GOLD analysis project Ga0209343, IMG submission 184026) | Groundwater microbial communities from Rifle, Colorado - Rifle CSP2_plank lowO2_0.2 (SPAdes) (version 2) | ecosystem: Environmental > Aquatic > Deep subsurface > Groundwater | place... | reverse complement strand
AAGAATGATGGAAAATGAAAGTGGTTTTATCGGGCCGGTAAATCTCGGCAATCCTGACGAATTTTCTATAAAAGAACTCGCCGAGAAAATATTAAAATTGATTCCTGAAAGCGAAAGCAAAATTATTTATAAGCCGCTTCCGCAGGACGACCCAAAGCAAAGACAACCGGATATAACTTTAGCCAAACAAATGCTTGATTGGGAGCCAAAAATCAAGCTTGAAGAAGGCCTTAAAAAAACAGTAGAGTATTTCAGGAAAATTTTATGAAATTATCGATTTTCGGCGTTGGTTATGTCGGCTTGGTAAGCGGAGCTTGTTTTGCTGAATTGGGAAACGAGGTTTTATGTTGTGACATTGACGAAGAAAAAATCAAAATTTTGAACAAGGGCGAAGTTCCGATTTACGAGCCGGGACTGAAGGAATTAGTTGAAAGAAATGTCGGAGAAAAAAGACTTTTTTTCACGAGTGACCCGGAAGAAGCAGTAAGATTGGGAGAGATATTGTTTATCGCGGTGGGCACGCCTCAAAAAGATTACGGCGCGCCCGATTTGAAATATGTGCATGATGTTGCCAAAATCATCGGCGAAAATTTGGACAAAGAAAGAAAAATTATCGTCAATAAATCAACTGTTCCGGCGGGAACAGCGGGAGAGGTAAAAAGCATTATCGCCGAAGAATTAAAAAAAAGAGGAGCGAATTTTGATTTTGCCGTTGTTTCCAATCCGGAGTTTTTGAAAGAAGGGGACGCTATAAACGATTTTATGAAGCCCGACAGAGTGGTGGTTGGCGTTGACGAAGAATGGGCGAGAAAAATAATAGAAGAGCTTTATTTGTCCCTGACAAAGAACGGACACCCGATATATTTTATGGACACGGCTTCTTCGGAAATGTCAAAATACGCGGCAAACGCCCTGCTTGCCGCCAAGATTTCTTTCATCAATCAGATAGCGAATTTATGCGAGATTGTCGGAGCAGATGTTGAAGAAGTTCGCAAAGCAGTTTGCGCCGACAAAAGAATAGGGCATCATTTTTTATATCCCGGCATTGGCTACGGAGGAAGTTGTTTTCCCAAAGATGTTCAGGCGCTCTCCGCCCTTGCCAAAAAATTCGGCTATACCGCCAATCTAATAGAAGCGATTGAAACGGTAAATAACGAACAAAAAGAGAAATTTGCCAAAAAAATAATTCAGGAATTGGGAGATTTAGACGGCAAAAAAATTGCCATTTGGGGATTGTCTTTCAAGCCAAACACCGACGATATGCGAAGCGCGCCCTCCATAAATATTATTGAAAGATTGTTGGCTAAGGGCGCGAGAATTTCCGCTTACGACCCGGCGGCCCTTTCCGAAGCGCGCAAGATTTTCAACAATCGCGTGGAATACGTTTCCGATATGTATGAGTGTTTGCGGAGCGCCGAAGCTCTTGTTTTGGCGACGGAATGGCCGCAATTTAAAGAGCCGGATTTTGCTCGCATGAAAAAATTGCTCAAAAGTCCGATTATTTTTGACGCTAGAAATATTTATTCGCCCCGAAGAATGAAAGAATTAGGGTTTAAATATATCAGCGTTGGAAGGCAAGCGGTATGATTAAATACAGCTTTATTGTTCCCGTCAAGGAAATTAACGATTATATCCGCGAAACAATTCAAAAAATTTTAGAAATTAAAAGAGATGATTTTGAGATAATTGTTTATCCCGATAAAGCTACTCGAGAAATCTGGGACAAAACTCGTCAAATTTCAACCGGTCGCGTCGGCCCGGCTCAAAAAAGAAATTTGGCGATTCGCGACAGCTTAGGCGAAATTCTGGTTTTTATTGACGATGACGCTTATCCGGAGAAAAATTTTCTTGACATTCTTGATGAAAATTTTAACGACCCGAATGTAACGGCGGTCGGAGGTCCCGCGATTACTCCGCAAACCGATTCTTTTTTTCAGAAAGTTTCAGGCGCGGTTTTTTTAAGCAGATTGTCCCATAGCCACCCCGAAAGATATTGGTCTCTCGGCAGGAAAAGGTTTGTTGACGACTGGCCGAGCGTAAATCTCTCAATAAGAAAAAAAAGTTTTACAGAAATCAACGGATTTGATTCTGAATACTGGCCGGGAGAGGATACAAAATTATGCTTGGATATAATTAAAAAAATAAACGGCAAGATATTGTACGAACCGGAATTGATTGTTTATCATCATCGCCGCTCGGGTTTGATAAATCATTTAAAACAAGTTGGCGGCTATGGATTGCATCGCGGTTTTTTCGCCAAAAAATTTCCAGAAACTTCTTTTAAGCTGAAATATTTTATTCCTTCCGGATTTTTTATTTTTGTTGTTTTCGGCTGGGTTCTTTTATTTTTTCCGTTGTTTTTTAAATTTTTATATTTTAGCGTTTGGATTTTATATTTATTCGCTCTGATTTTCGCCATTTTTGATATTTATGTAAAAATTAAAGACGCTAAAATCAGCCTTGTTTCCATTTTTTATATTTTTTTAACTCATATTTATTACGGCTTCAGATTTATCCAAGGCTTTGTTTTTACAAAGAATTTGAAAAGCAAGCTGAAATAATTTAAAGTTTACAAATCAGCTTATGAAAATCGCCATTTCTTATCCGCCATTAAAAGATATAAAAGGAACACCTATGATTAGCCAAAATAGGCAATATCAGGTTTTTTCTAACCCTACTTATATCTATCCAATGGTTCCGGCTTACGCGGCCACTTTGCTTAAGAAAAACGGCTATGAAGTTTTTTGGGACGACGCCATTGCCGAAGAATTGACTTACGGAGAATGGATTGGGAGGATTTGCGAAGAAAAGCCGGATGTTATCGCCATTGAGACAAAAACGCCGGTCATAAAAAGGCATTGGAGAATTATTGATGAAATAAAAGAATTAGTGGAATTAGAAAACAAGCAAAGATGCGAGTCTTGTTCTCAGGCGGAATTTTGCGGCGATAAAGAAGAAAAATTGAAAATTGAAAATTGGAAATTGAAAATTGTTCTGATGGGCGACCATATAACGGCCTTGCCGGAAGAATCTTTGGCAAATTCAAAAGTTGATTACGCGCTTACCGGAGGCGATTATGATTTTATGCTTTTGAATCTGGCGAATCACTTGGCGAAAAGCGAGCCTCTTGAACCGGGTTGGCATTTTAGAGATGAAAAAGGCGAAATCAAAAATACCGGAAAATTTCAACTAAATCACAATTTGGACGACTTGCCTTTTATTGACAGGGAATTAACCAAATGGAAATTATACGCTTATGAAAACGGCAATTATAAATATCGTCCCGGCACCTATACAATGGTTTCGCGCGATTGCTGGTGGCGGAAAAACGGCGGATGCGCTTTTTGCGCCTGGACAACGCTTTATCCTCAATGGCGAACTCAAAAACCGGAAAAACTTTTGGACGAAATCGGCCATTTGATTAAAAAATATCAAGTAAAGGAAATTTTTGACGACTCCGGCACTTTTCCGGTCGGCAAATGGCTGGAAGATTTTTGCAAAGGAATGATTGAGCGCGGCTACAATAAAAAAATAAAATTCAGCTGCAATATGCGGGTTGGCGCGTTGAGCATGGAACAATATAAATTGATGGGTGAAGCTAGCTTCCGTTTTATCCTCTATGGCTTGGAATCAGCCAACCAAAATACTTTGGACAGATTAAACAAAGGAATCAAAATAGACGGCTACGAAGAAGAAATGAGAATCGCAAAAAAAGCCGGTTTAGAGCCGCATGTAACCTGTATGATTGGTTATCCTTGGGAAAGTTATGAAGACGCGAAGCGCACTGTTGATTTCACGAGCAAGCTATTCAACAGAGGTTATATTGATTCGCTTCAGGGAACAATTGTTATTCCTTACCCGGGAACGGCGTTATATAAATACTGTAAAGAAAATAACCTCCTGCTTTTTGACGATTACGACAGATATGACCAGCGGGAGCGGGTGATGAAAAGCGAATTGACTGATGAACAAGCGAAAGAATTGGTGCAGGGCCTTTATAAATCTTTTATTACGCCAAAATTTATTTTAAAAAAATTGGTTTCAATAAGAAAAATTGACGACATTAAATTTTTCTGGCGGGCGGGTTTTAAAGTCTTAGGACACCTAACGGATTTTAGAAAATGAGCGCAGAATTAGCTCTTCATTTATCGGCGCATTTTTTTGCCAGCATTTTTGCCGGTTATCTTATTTGGAAAATTTGGCAAAAACCGGCCGCTTCTTTTTTAGCGGCAATCGCCGGCGGGGTTTTTGTTGATTTAGATCATTTTATTGACTACTATTTTGTTTTTGGTTTTGATTTGAGATGGGATTATTTTTTCAACGGCTATCAGTTTTTAAAAAGCGGAAAAGATTACATATTTTTTCACGGCTGGGAATATGTCCTTATTTTATTTTTTTTGCTGTTCGTGTTTAAAAACAAATCGGCGAAATCAGTTGTCTTGGGATTGGCGTTGGGAATGTTTTTTCATTTGTCTCTTGATTCGGCGCTAAACGGACTTCCCGTGAGATCCTATTCAATAATTGAAAGAGCGAAGAATAATTTTGAAGCCGAAAAATTGGTTGAACCGGAGCGCAAAGCCGAGTATTTGCTTAAAAGACAAATAATTAAATTTTAAATATGGTTAGTCTAGTTTCAGTTATTATTACCACGAAAAACGAAGAAAAAAATATAGAAAATTGCCTAAAATCAATCAAAAATCAAACTTACTCCCCGGACAAGATTGAAATTATTATTGTTGATAATAATTCGTCAGATAAAACAAAAGAAATAGCCGGAAAATACACTGATTTAATTTTTGATAAGGGACCGGAAAGAAGCGCTCAAAGAAATTTTGGCGTCAGACAGTCAAAAGGCGAATATTTTTTGTATCTGGACGCCGATATGATTTTACATCCCGAAGTGATAAGCGAATGCGTTGAATTAGCGGAAAAAAATCCTAAAATCACCGGTTTATACATTCCGGAGATTATTACGGGAAACAGTTTTTGGAGCAAAGTCAGGCGGTTTGAAAGAAGTTTTTATAACGCCACCGCCATTGATTGCGTCCGCTTTATAAAGAAAGAAAAATTTTTGGAAGTCGGCGGTTTTGATGAATCAATGACCGGACCGGAAGACTGGGATTTTGACAAGAAAATAAAGATGGCGGGACAAGTTGCCTTGATAAAAAATCCCGTTTATCATAATGAAGCGGAATTTAATTTGGCGAAGTATTTAAACAAAAAAGCGTATTACGCCAAAAGTTTTGACAGATATGCGGATAAATGGGGCAAAGATGATTCAGACATCAAAAAGCAATTAGGTTTTTATTACAGATTTTTTGGAGTTTTTATTGAGAACGGCAAGTGGAAAAAATTATTAAGCCACCCGATTTTGGCTCTGGGAATGTATTTCTTGAGATTTATGGTCGGAATTAAATTTTTAATGAGAAACATATATAATAAATCAAAAACCAGAGCACAAAACAAATAGTTTTGTGCTCGGCCGAGCCCATAAATATGGGCTCTGGTCAAAAATCAAAATGCAAAATGACAAATTAAAATTTTTGATTTTAATATTATGGATTTGAAACAATATATTAGAGAGATTCCAGACTGGCCCAAGAAAGGAGTGAATTTCAAAGACATCACCCCGCTTTTAGAGAACGCCGAAGTGTTTAAATTCGTTGTTGACGAACTCGCAAAACCTTATCTCGAAAAAAAAATTGATTTAATCGTCGGCATTGACGCCAGAGGATTTATTTTTGCCTCGGCTTTGGCTTACAAACTCGGCGCCGGCTTGGCGATTGTCCGCAAAAAAGGCAAACTGCCCGGCAAAACCATCAATCATGATTACGCTCTTGAGTACGCTTCAGGCGCCGTAGAAATGCGCGAAGACGCGATAAAGCCGGACCAATCAGTGGTTATTGTTGACGATTTATTGGCTACCGGCGGCACAATGGAGGCGGCAATTAAGCTTGTTGGGCAACTCGGCGGAAAAATTGAAGGAATAAGTTTTCTGATTGATTTGGCATTCTTAAAAGGAAGAGAAAAATTTAAAAATTATCCAATTTATTCTTTAATTAGTTATGAATCGTAGAGTTAAAATAGGAGTTTTTGGCGGTTCGGGGTTTTATAATTTGCTTGAAAAAGCGCGGGAGATTGACATTGAAACTCCTTACGGCAAGCCGTCGGATAAAATCACAATAGGCGAATACAAAGGAAAGCAAATCGCTTTTCTGCCGCGGCACGGCAAAGAGCATCAATATCCCCCCCATAGAATTCCTTATCGGGCAAACTTGGCCGCTTTTAAAGAACTGGGAGTGGAATATATCATAGGTCCGTGCGCCGCCGGCAGTCTTCAGCCGCATATTAAGCCCGGCGATTTTGTCATTTTAGATCAGTTTGTTGACAGAACTTGGGGAAGGGAAGACACGATTTTTAACGGGCCAAAGGGGCAAGTCGCGCATTTTGCGATGAGCGAGCCGTATTGTCCGGCATTGAGAGAGATTGCTTCGCGCTCTTGCGATGAGTTAAAAATTCCTTTTCATAAAAATGGAACAGCAGTTGTTATTCAAGGTCCTCGCTTTTCAACCAAATCCGAAAGCCGCTGGTTTGCCTCGCAGGGTTGGGAAACGATAAATATGACGCAATATCCCGAATGCTATCTGGCGCGCGAAATGGGAATGTGTTATGTCGGCATTGCTTTAATAACCGACTACGATATTGGCATTGAAGGCAGAGAAGACATAAAACCGGTAACAACGGAAGAGGTTATGAAAACATTTAATAGCAACAACGAAAAAGTAAAAGATTTGATTTTTAAAATGATTGAAAAACTCCCGCCGGAAAAGCTGATTTGCGATTGCAAAAACTCCTTGAAAAGCGCGCTAATATAGCATTTTTCCATAATTTTTTATATGATGGAATATTATGCCTGGCATAAAAAAAGAGGCAATTATAGAAAATATCACAAAGCATTATCAACTGAAACTGCTTTTGCTTTTCGGCTCAAGAGTTTCGGGTAAAATCCATAGAGAAAGCGATTATGATATAGCATATTTAAGCCGACGCGTCCTTGATTTAGATGAAGAAGGGAGTCTTATCTTAGACTTACTGCCTATCGTAAAAGAGTCAGACGAGCGCTTAATAAACTTAGTGAATATTAAAAAAGCTATGCCTCTTTTGCTTTACGCAATGACCTCGCGCGCCCGGGTACTTTATGAAAGCGAGCCAACTATGTTTGCCAAGTTGCGAGCCTATGCTTTTAAAAAGTATATAGAAACAAAACCTCTTTATGAAGAAAGGGTTCGTAGATTAAGTAAATAACAAGCGCTACTGCCGCGAACAAGCCATAAAAATCGCCCTTCTATAAAAATGATGGACATCCGACGTCCGTCAATCGTCCGTCAATTTAGTTGAAAACTACTTTTATTTAATTTATAATTTTCTAATCGGAATTTTTAAAACTTCTTGATTATGCGCCAATAATTATGAAATTATTATATGCTATAGATTTTGAGTCTTGGGTTTTCCCAGAAACAGAAAAATTTTTATCGTTAACCAGCGAGGAAAGAAAAAAAATAGACAATGAATACAGTTTAAAAAGTGGTTATCAGTTATTAGATTTACTTCAAAGAAAAAAGCAAAAATTAACCTTTTTCGTAATTGGCCAAATTTACGAATGGTATCCCCAGCTAATAAAAGATATTGCTTCCGAAGGTCATGAAATCGCTTTTCATACCCATTCGCACAGCAGTTTAAAGAATATCAAAATTTTAAAAGAAGAGTTAGAGGAAGGTTGTAAGTTTATACAAGAATTCAATATTAAAGGTTTTCAAGCGCCCAATATCAATTTTCCGGCCGGCGGACATTATTTATTAAAAGAAGCTGGTTTTACATATAGTTCATCAATATATTCATCTAGTAAAAAAATTTTTGAAATTGACGGCGTGAAAGAAATCCCTGTTTCTATTTTTAATTTCTTTGGCAAGCAGAATGAAAATATATCTTTTCCTACGCAGATGAAGTTTCGGAAATTATTAGAAGGTATTCCTTTTGGTTCAAGCTACTTTACAGCTCTCCTTGGAGGCAAAAAAACCTACAAAATTATTAAGAAAATGGAAAATAGGGGTTATGAATTTGTTAATTTATTTATACATAATTGGCAAATTTATCTTCCCGAGAAGGCAAGTTTTCCCAACACAATTGACTTAATTAAAAACCCTTTATATTTGCCCTATACTAAAAACATAAAAAATGATTTTGAATATTTATTGGATAATTTTAAGTTTTCCAGATTCTCTGATTTCCTAAAAATATGAGAATTTATTTTATAATTGTTGATGAACCGTTTTTTCACCCTAGCTTTCTGGAAGAAATAATAAATCAGGAAAAAGAAAATATTGTTGGAATTACAATTTTACCGAATAAATCTCCCAAGGCATCTTTTATTCAATATTTAAAAAGACAATATGATTTTTGGGGAACAAAAGGTTTTATTTTATTATCTTTTAAGATAATTTTATATAAATTTTTAGATTTTTTTTCCAAAATCTATAAATCTAAAAAGTTTTTTTCAGTTGCTTCGGTGGCCCAACGCCATAATTTACCGCTTTATAGAGCTGAAAATGTAAATGATAAAAAACACCTTGATTATTTAAAAGATAAAAATATAGATCTTATTGTTTCTGCATGCGGACAGGTTTTTAAGAAAGAACTATTAGCTATACCTAAAATAGGCATTATTAACAGGCATTCTTCATTATTGCCTAAGTACGGCGGGCTTTGGCCGATTTTTTGGGCCTTGCTTCATAATGAAAAAAGTTTGGGTGTTTCTGTCCACCGGATGACAGAAAAAATAGATTCCGGAGATATTATTTATCAAAAATCTTTTGATGTATCTGATGCTGATACTTTAGAATCAGCTTATAGAAAATCTTTTGAAATCAGTCCGTTAGTGGTACTGAAGGCCATTGAAAAAATAAAAAACAACAATTACCAAAATAATATTAAATTTAAAAAGAGCAAATTTAGTTATTTTCTTTTCCCCACAAAAAAAGATATAGAAAATTTTAGAAAAAAAAGAAAAATGATTTAGCATGAATTTAAGCTTGCATTTGTTAATCCATTTTTTATTCGCCGTGTTTGCCGGCTATATTGTCTGGAAACTTTGGCATAAACCAAAAGCGTCTTTCTTTTCAGCAATCGCCGGCGGAATTTTTATAGATTTAGACCATCTGATTGATTATTTTTTGGCGTTTGGACTGAACTTTAACTTAGATCATTTTCTCGGCAGTCATCAGTATTTAAAGACCGATAAAGTTTATATATTGTTCCATGGCTGGGAGTATATTATTTTTTTATTAATTGTTGTATTAATTTTAAAAAACAAAACGATTAAATCCGTCTTTTTAGCATTAGTCGTTGGAGCGTTTTTCCATTTAAGCACCGACATAGTGATTAACGAAGCATTTGTGAAAACATATTCTGTGGTTTACAGATTTAAAAATGGTTTTGAAGCTGAAAAATTAATACTGCCCGAACAATATAAAAATCATCTAATAAGGAAAAAACTCTTAAATTTATAAAACTATGCATTTATTAGTTTCGGTAGTAATTGCGGCTAAAAACGAGGAGAAAAATATAGAAAACTGCATTAAGTCGGTTTTGGAGCAAACTTATCCGCGGTATAAAATTGAAATTATTGTAGTTGACAATAATTCCGGCGACAGAACAAAAGAAATTGCCAAAAGGTACGCGGATAAAGTTTTTAATCTTGCGCAAAAAACAGATTTAAACGGCGTTAAAAATTTTAGAGGCGCGCATGAGTTGGTTAAATTATTTGATAAAAAAAGATAAATATGTCAACACTTTTGACGACTATATCAAAAAATGGGGAGAAGGCGATTCAGATATTAAAAAGCAGTTTGGTTTTTATTATAGATTTTTCGGCGTTTTTATTGAGAACGGCAAGTGGAAAAAATTATTAAGGCATCCTATTTTGGTTTTAGGAATGTATTTTTTGAGATTTATAGTTGGACTTCGCTATTTAGCTGCTAAATTGAATTTATTTAAATAAAATGCGATATTAAAATTATTTATGATTTTCTCTGCAGGTAATAAAAATTTATGAAAATATTGCTAATAAATCCTCCCTGGGTTTTAGATAAAGAGAGCCGCGATTTTTATAGAATAACGCAACCGGAAGGACTTGGTTATATTGCGGCAGTGCTTGAAAGGACAAGTCATAAAGTAAAATTGGTTGACGGCGCGGCAGAAGGGTGGAGAAAACAAAATATTTACAAAAATACAATCCATTTCGGAATGAGCTACGAAGAGATTAATTCTATTATTGATTCATACAGGCCGGATATTGTTGGGATTTCAATTATTTCTACATTATTCAAACAAAATGGGTTTAATCTTGCGAAAAACATAAAAGAACATAATAAAGAAATAAAAATAGTGGTTGGAGGAGCGCACCCTACCGTTGCTAAGGAAGATTGCTTATCAAATGAATATATAGATTTTGTTGTAAGGGGCGAGGGTGAGTTAACAATGATGGAATTGGCTAATGAACTTGAAAAACAGTATCCCAAGCTTGAAGCGATAAAAGGCATTTCTTACAATGGCGGAAACAAAGTAATCAGCACAGAACCAAGAGAACTTATAATTGATTTAGATTCTTTGCCTTTCCCCGCCCGCCATTTTTATCCTATGGAAGATTATTTTATGGCTTCAAGAAAATTATTATCTTCTTTCGCTCTTTCAACATATAACAAAAAATGGGCAACAATGATTTCAAGCAGGGGATGCCCTTACAACTGCGTATTTTGTTCAATTCATTTGAGTATGGGTCGCAGATGGAGGGCGAGAAGCGCGATGAATGTGGTATCCGAGATAGAGTTGCTTGTTAAAGAATATGACATTGAACACGTTGCGTTTCTTGACGATAATATGTCTTTAAATAAAACAAGAATGAATGAAATAGTTGATCTTATTCTCCAAAAAAACATAAAATTTACTTGGAGCACCCCCAATGGATTGCGCGCAGATTCTCTTAGCGAAGAATTGCTCAGAAAAATGCAAAAAGCCGGCTGTGTCAGAATAGCGGTTGCCGCCGAGAGCGGCAGTCAACGCGTTGTATCGGAGGTGATTGGAAAAAATTTAGATTTAAGCCATGTCGTAAGAGTTGTAAAAATATGCAAAACAATAGGGATGCCGGTTGATTGTTTTTTCGTGATGGGTCTTCTTGGCGAGAAAAAAGAAGAAATTCGGCAAACTCTTGAGTTTGCGAAATATTTAAAAAAATTGGGCGCTAGCGGATTCAATTTCGCAATAGCCACTCCATTTCCCGGCACAAGACTTCATAAACAACTTGTTGACGGCGGATATCTGCATAAAGATTTTAACGCTTTTACAATGTTTAGAAAAAATCATTTTATAAGCACTCCTGATTTTACATCAGATGATTTGGCGGAATTCCAAAGAATGGCAAATAAAATCAATATGTTTCCTTTTGCCTATGCAAAATTTGCCCTTTTGCTTCTTATCAGGGACCCGTCTAGATTTTTAAGGTTGCTGAAAACCCAGCTTTTATCTTTTATTGGCGTATAAATCCAAAGTTCTCTGAATAAAATAATTAAAATGAGAAACATTATTGAAGAAAAGCCATCGGATGAATTGCGCGGCCGACTGCTCTTTACGATAAATTTTGTAGAAAAATCAGATATTCGGGACAAAAATATCTTAGATATTGGTTGCGGTTTTGGATGGTTTGTTTTTAACGCTGAAAAAATCGGAGCCAAGACTATTACTGCCGTTGAAATAACAGAAAAAGATTTGGAAACCGTTAGAAAATATATCAACAACGAAAGAATAAAATTTCAAACCGCAAGCGCTTTATTCTTGCCTTTTGAGGGTGGCGTTTTTGACACAGTTGCATCATGGGAAGTTATAGAACATATTCCTAAAAATAGCGAAGAACAAATGTTTAAAGAAGTGTATAGGGTCTTAAAAAACGGAGGATTATTTTATTTATCTTCTCCGTACGATAATTTTTTTAGCAAAATATTTGACCCCGCCTGGTGGCTCATTAAACACAGGCATTATACCGGAAAACAAATGATTTTTTTTGGCGAAAAAAACGGCTTCAAAGCGGAAAAAATTGAAGTAAAAGGCGGATGGTGGGAAATTATCGCAATGTTAAATCTGTATTTTGCAAAATGGATTTTCAGAAGAAAACCGTTTTTTAGCCAATTTATATATAAAAAATTAGACGCTGAATTTGAAAAAGAAAATGGATTTACGCATCTTTTTATTAAATTTAGAAAAATATAAAAATGGAAAAATTAGTCTCAATAGTGATACCGGTCTATAATCGCAAAGAAGAGCTTATTGATTGTTTAAATTCACTCAAGAAAATTGATTATAAAAATATTGAAATAATTGTGGTTGATAACGCATCAACAGACGAAACTTTTGAAGCGCTAAAACAGGATTTTTCAGAAGTGAAAATTATAAGAAATGAGAAAAACTTAATGGCCGTCCCCGCCAGGAATCAAGGATTAAGAGAGTCAAAAGGCGAATATATTCTGTTTCTGGATTCAGATAACAAGGTAGCGCATGATTTTTTAAGCGAAATGATGAAATTAACCGAAAGCGATGACAAAATCGGCTTTGTCGGACCGAAAATGTATTTTGCCAACGAACCAAGAAAAATTTGGTATGCCGGCGCGGACATAAATCTCTTAACAAGCAAGACGACTTATCTCGGGATTAACAAAATTGATAACGGTCAGTTTGACCAAATAAGAGAAACGGGACATATACCAAATTGTTTTTTAGTGAAACGCAAAGTTATAGAAGAAATCGGAGAACTTGATGAATCCTATGTAATGTCTTACGGCGAAGCTGATTTTGCGGAACGAGCAAAAAGAGCTGGTTTTAAAATAATATTCTGCCCAACAGCAAGAATTTGGCACAATGAAAAGGCCTCTATTCGTGGGTTAATATTTCGTTCACCCAAAAGAGCTTATTATTTTGCAAGGAACAGGGTTTTGTTTATGAAAAAATTTTCTCCCAGAATCAGTTTCTATATTTTCTTTGTAATTTTCTTCCCCTTTTTTATTATGGCGAATTTAACAATTTTGATTTTTAAGCGCAAACCAAATCTTGTTCTTGCCTATCTTACAGGAGCTCGCGACGGATTTATATATGGATTAACCGGCGTTTTAAAAGATAACTCTTCAAAATTTTTACACCTTGAACCAAGTGATTATGCTAATAAAAAATAAACAAATAATATTCAACAAACATAAAAAATATATTTTATATATTTTTATTATTTTGAGTTTGATTTTTATTATTTGGCTTATATTTTTATCGCAGAGAGTTTCTCTCAGACCCATTGTCAAAAGCGTTGTCCATCCTTACAGCATAGCCATTGACGCGCAAAGCGGGAACATTTTTTTTACGGAAACGACAACTAATAAAATTTTTAAATTTGATATTCACAATAATGAAACGAGTCTCTATAAAGATTTGTCATCTTTCGTGAAAGAAATCGGAACGCTGGCATTTAACTCAATGGCCGAACTTTTCGTAACCGATGCTGTTTTTGGCGCTGTTTTAAAAGTAAGCGAAAAGGGCGGAATTAAAGAATTCTCCTCTAATTTCGCCATTCCGATTTTTGATATTGGCTTTGATGAAGAAGACAATTTAATAGTTATAGAAAGCGGCGTCACCAAAGTATCTCCGGAAGGAAAAAAGACAAGTTTAATCCAAAATCATAGGGTTTCTATTTTCGGCAGAATACAAACCTCTAATAGCCAAGATTCCGGCCTGAATATGAGAAACCTTATACAAGGCGCGCAGGGGATGGCTTTTGATGGAAGAGGAAATCTTTACATATCAAATACAAATTTTGACAGCATTGTTAAAATTACTAAAGAAGGAGAAATTTATTTAATCTATTCGTATCTCATAAGTAAACCAAGGGGCATAACAGTTGATAATAAAGATAATCTTTATGTGGCTAATACCTACCGAGGTAATGAAGCCGGTTATATTTTAAAAATTACTCCCGATGGCAAGATTATAAAGATCACCGATACCTTGCATGATTTAAGCCATGTTGAACAAATAAAATGGAACAGGGCGAACGGAAAAATATATGCCGCCGCTTTTGGAGCAAAAGCGATATTGGAAATCGGCAATTTTAACAAAAACTTCAATCCCTTTGGCAAAAAGCCGAATGACAAAGCAGAAATTATTAGAGTTACAACCGAAAAAACAGAGGTAAGCAAAAAATTCCAAGAGAAATACAACATTGCTTACACTCCGGCAGAATTAAACAATACAGTAGTAAAAAAAATTATTGCGGAAAAACCATATCTTCAAAACTTAAGCCAAGATAAGAAAGAAGTTATTTATTTGTTTCCGGCAACCAATATTTTAAAGGAATGGGAAATAATCAATAGCAAGGCAAGCGAGACAGAAGAATCGGCTGTTCAATTTGAAACCGGAGAGGAGAAAAACAGCATTAACATAATTACAAGTCAAGAAGCTGTTTCTTTTGCAATCAAACATAGAGGAGACGCGGAGATGTATGGTTTGGCAAAACACTATTATGCCGCAAGACCATTCAAGCTCTCTTTTTGGATTAAGGCGTCGGAGCCGGGATGCGCAAGGGGAGGCGTTTACAGAGGCAACCAGAGAATAATGGCCTGGTCTGCTTATAATTCATTTGGCCCTAAAAAAGGTTATGAGTTAGTTGAAGTGCAAAACTGGTTTGACAAGGATTATTCTTTAAACGGCAATGTCTATTTTAACATCGAGAACAATTGTGAAGTTGAAATTGTAAATCCAGTGTTGAGTGTTGACGTTAAGTAAAAATTGACTTATGTGCGGAATTTGCGGAATCTTAAATTTCACCAAAGAGCCGTTAACTGTCAAAAATAAAGAGGTCCTAAAAAAAATGGCCGACACCCTTTATAAAAGGGGTCCTGATGAAGAAGGTTATTTTTTAGACGAAAATATCGGCTTGGGCATCCGGCGCCTTAAAGTTATAGATTTAAAAACCGGCAGTCAGCCGATTCACAATGAAGACAAAACCGTCTGGGTTGTTTTAAACGGCGAGATTTATAATTTTCCGGAACTAAGAGAAAAATTAAAAAATCACTTTTTTTATACCAATTCCGATACCGAAACCATCATCCACGCTTACGAAGAATACGGCGAAGATTTTTTAAGCCGACTTGACGGAATGTTCGCTTTTGCTCTGTGGGACGCAAAAAAGAAAAAATTAATTCTTGCGAGAGACCGCTTTGGCAAAAAACCCCTGTATTATTCCGTTTTTGACAACAAACTGATTTTTGCTTCTGAAGTAAAAGCGATTTTGGCTTATTTAGGTTTTAACAAAGAATTCAACCCCGCTATGCTGTCTAAATACCTGCTATACGGTTATGTTCCAACTCCCAACACAATTTTTAAAAACATAAACAGACTGTCGGCCGGACATTTTTTAACGGCGGAAAAAAACAGAATTGAAATAAAAAAATATTGGGATTTGGATTTTTCTCGCAAAGAAGAAATAAACGAACAAGAAATTATAAATCAAACGAAAAACAAATTAAAATCCGCGATAGAAAAACGACTTGTCTCCGATGTTCCGCTGGGCGTTTTTTTAAGCGGTGGCATAGATTCAAGCTTAATTACGGCTTTAATGGCAGAATTAGTGCCTCCGGAAAAAATTAAAACTTTCACTATTGGTTTTCAAGAGAAAGACTATGATGAATCAAAAATCGCCGAAAGAATTTCAAAAATAATAGGCACCGACCATCATCAAGAAATACTGCCTATTAAAAAAGCTTTGGAAATAGTTTATAAAATTCCTGAATTTATGGATGAACCGATAGCCGACCCGTCAATTATTCCCACGTATTTAGTTTCTCAATCAGCCAAAAAAGAGATTACTGTCGCTTTGGGCGGCGACGGAGGAGACGAATTATTCGGCGGATACCCCAAATATATCGCCCATCCAATAGCGGAATATTATAGTTTTGCGCCAAAGATATTAAGAAAAAAATTTTTTGATAAAATTATTATTCGCTTGCCGTTATTAAAGAATAAAGACAGATACAAATTGGAAAAATTAGTAGAGGGCGTTTCTTTCCCCGCGCCAATTAGAAATCAAATATGGATTAGTTCATTTAATCCCGAAGAAATTGATAAAATTCTAATTAACCATAAGCCGGAAGGAGAAATTTTTTCCGATATATTAAGCTATTTAAAAGACAAAAATTTTAAAGAAGAGTTGGATAGGATATTTTATCTTGATTTTAAGATGACTCTGCAGGACACCTATTTAACAAAAGTTGATCGGGCGAGCATGGCAAACTCCCTAGAGGTTCGTTCGCCATTTTTAGACAAAGATTTAGCTGAATTTGCCTTTAAAATTCCCAATAGACTGAAATTGAAAAATTTTAGAACAAAGTATATACTAAAAGAAATAGCTAAAGAATATTTTCCTAAAGATATAATTCATCAACCAAAGATTGGTTTTGGTATTCCTTTGGCCGAATGGCTAAGAAACGACTTAAAAGAGTTGCTATTAGAGCACCTGAATGAACAAACTATCAATAATCAGGGATTGTTTAATTATTCATTTATTAATAATTTAGTAAACGAACATATAAAAGGAGGAAAAGATAATTCTTCTAAATTATGGCCACTTTTAGTTTTTCAAATGTGGCATAAAACGTGGCTATGAAAATTTTGTTTATTATTCCAAGGGCTAAAAATCTATTTGGCGACGAGCCAAGAAAAGGATCAATAGCCGGTCATCCCCATGTCGGCATTGCTTATTTAACTTCATTTTTAAAACAAAATAATCAGCAAATTACAATATTTGATGAAACAGTTGAGGGATGGGACGAGGGGATTCTTGAAAACGTCTTAAAGCGAAATAATTTCGATATTATAGGCATTACCGCTTTTAGCTATTGTTATAAATTTGTGAATGAAATTATCGGGCGAATAAGGAAGGTTGGGGACTTTCCGATTATTATTGGCGGCCCCCATGTTTCAGCGGTGAGGATGCGCGTAATGGAAGAATTCCCTGTTGATTTCGCTATAAAAATGGAGGGCGAGGAAACATTTATAGAATTCATAAAAGCCCTAAACAATAAAACGCCTTTTTCGGGAGTTGAGGGGTTGATCTGGCGCGACAAAGATGGCAATGTTATTGAAAACAAAAATCGTTCGTTATTGCAGAATTTGGATAATATTCCCTTTCCCGATTATGAAGCGTTTAAACTGGAAAAATATTCTTATACTGTCGCAAAAACTCTTCCGGTTATAACTTCAAGAGGTTGCCCTTACGGGTGTAATTACTGTTCGGTCAAGCTTTCTATGGGAAGGGGTTTCAGAGCGCGCTCGCCGGAGAATGTGGTAAGAGAATTAGAAAAATGGCATAATCTCGGATTCAATAATTTTGAATTTAACGACGATTGTTTTAGTTTAGATTTGGAGAGAGCCAAGAAAATTTGCGATTTAATTATTGAAAAAGGGCTTAAAATTACTTGGCAGTTATATAATGGTATTAGGGTTGATAGAATTTCCGAAGAGCTTTTGCAAAAAATGAAAAAAGCCGGCTGTGTTTTTATCTCTTACGGTTGCGAATCAGGCAATCAGCAAATAATCAATATGATAGGCAAGGGAATTAAATTAGAGCAGGTAAAAGAAGCCGTAAGAATTACAAATAAAGTCGGCATTAAAAATTCGGTTAATTTCATTATCGGACATCCGGGTGAAACTTACAAAACAGCTGTTGAAACTTTGGATTTCGCCAGAGTATTGCCGACGAATTTTGTTAATATGTATAACCTTGTCCCTTATCCGGGCACCGCTCTTTATGACTGGATTAATAAAAGCGGAAAATGGCTTTATTCAATGGAATATATTTTGTCGGAAATTGGCTCAAGAGACTTAAAACCCGCTTTTGAAACAAAAGAATTCACAAAAGAAGAGAGGATTGAAATCTTAAAAATGGCCTTTGATTTATATGAGTATAGAATTTTAATATTTCGTTTGGGAGGAATTTTGGGTAGGGCGTCTTATTACGCAACTCGTCATCCTTTAATAATGAAATTCGTCCGGCAGTTTGCTCTTGAAAATCAAATTGGCAATAAAATATATCGTTTTTTTGCCCGGCTCTCAACATCAAATTAAAATTTTACATTTATATGGATAAAACCGATAAAACAATTAAAATCGTAAAAAAACTGGCGCATAATTTAAATTATAAAAAAGGAGAGTGGTCGTTTCTTACTTCCATTGAATATATGCTTGAAAGCTGTCTTTATACGGAATCTTTGTATAAAGACGCTAAAATGATTTCATCTTACGTAAATGATAGAAATGATTTTCAAATTCTAGATTTTGGCACCGGTAGCGGAATTTTCGCTGTTGTCCTTCGCGATTTTATCAAAAATTCAGCAATTTTTGCAATTGATACCCATCACAACAAGAGTCAATCCGATTCCAGGTTTGATGACGCGCTTGCGCAACAAAAATTAATATACAAAGAATTTGAAAAAATATTTAAAATCAGTTTTTTACATTATGATGGGCGTAAAATGCCGTTTCCGGATAATAATTTTGACATTGTCACGGCTAATGCGGTTATTGAACACATAGCTCAAGAAGATTTAGATGTTGTAATGTCAGAACTTAAAAGGGTTTTAAAACCAAACGGCTTATTGGCGGTTTTTAAACTTCCGAGAAAACTGGCGATACAGGAATATCTTGCCCCGGCGCTGGGATTCGGAAAACATGACAAGCTTTATGGAGATTCTGAAATAAAAATTTTTTTTAAAAAACATTCCTTTGATGTAATAAAAAACTATAAGTCAAATATGGTTTTTGAGTATCCTGGAAAGATTACAAATAAAATTTATTATATCCTCAAAATTTTTGATTTTATTCTTTATTATTCACCTTTTAAGTTTTTTGCGCACCATAATAACTTGATTCTTAGGAAACAGATTTAAATTTATAATAAAATGAATATTTTGCTTTTTAATCAATATTTCACTTCAAGAAAGAATTCGCCGGAAATAAATCTTGCGACCCTGCCGTTGAATTTGTTGTACTTAGTTTCTTTTTTAGAAATCAAAAACTTAAAATGCAAAATTTACGAACTGGGAATTTTCAGTCCTCAATATGCAGTTGTACAAAATAACCGCTTAAGATTTGGAATATCCGATGAAAAAATTATTGAAATAATAAACAAAGAAAAACCCAAAATTATTGGTTTGGGTTGTATGTACTCCCGTCACTATATAGACATTGTTTATATCGCCAGATTAATTAAGAAAATAGATCCATCAATAAAAGTTGTTACCGGAGGCAATCACGCAACGGCTTTTTGGGAAATGATTATGAAGGAGTCGTCATTTGATTTTGTCGTCAGGGGAGAGGGAGAGATAACATTTTATGAATTATGCAAAAATATTCTTGATGGAGAAAAAAACTTTTCACATATAAGAGGCATCGCCTACAGAAACAACGGCGTCATAGTTAAAACGCCAGACAGAGAACTCGTTGCGAATTTAGACGATTTGCCAATGATAAATTACGATTTTTTAGATGTAAAAAAGTATGTTAAGAGCGTATATTCTTTTTACTTTATGAGACCGCCAGTAATTGGAATAATATCAAGCCGCGGATGTCCCGGCCGCTGTGTTTATTGCACCGTGCGGGCGGTATGGGGAAGAACTTGGCGGGGAAAAAGCCCCGAGAGAACGGTTGACGAAATTGAATTATTGCATAAAAAATACGGCATCAACGAATTTTCTTTTCTTGATGACAGCGCCAGCGTTAATAAAGTCAGGTGGAACGCGATTTGCGATGAAATAATAAACAGGAGGTTGGATATAAAATGGACGACGCCAAACGGCATCGCGCACTGGACGCTTGATAAACCGCTCTTGCTCAAAATGAAAAAGGCGGGATGTTATCGGATAACTTTCGGCATAGAATCCGGCAATCTTGAAATTAGAAATTTTTTGGGAAAGCCGTATCCGCTTTCTCAAGCAAAAGAATTAATACAGTACGCGAATAAAATAGGAATGTGGACGATTTGCACGCATATACTCGGTTTTCCTTATGAAACTAGAGAGCAAATTGGAGACACTATAGAATTTGCGAAAAAATCCGGAACCGATTTCGCGGCATTTTACATACTTTGCCCCATGCCGACTTCCGATGTCTATCAATATTTTAAAGATGAAGGACTTTTGGATTTTGATTTTATTTTCAACGATAATGTCTTCAATGAAGAAAAATACGAAGAAATGTATAAAACTTTAAACGACGAAGGAACGCCGACAAAACATTTTACGCCGGCGGAGATTAAGGAAATTCAGATAAAAGCTTACAGAAGTTTCATTATATATAGAGCGCTTACTTTCCTGAATCCATCGCGCATAATCAGGAAGATACATTCCATAGAAGATTTAAAATACACTTCCAGATTAGGATTTACGGGAATTAAATTATTAGTGAAGTCTTTTTACAAAAATACCACCCAGACATTGTTGCGATGACGATTGATATATGAATAAAAAATTAACTGTTGGCGAAATTTGGGACGATAAATGGGAAAAATTGGATATTCATGCGTTTAAAGAAGGCGCTTTCAAGCGCGACCCCTGGACCGTATCTCATAAGCCAATAATAGAAAAATATATAAAAAAAATAAAACAAGGAGGAGTTTTTTTGGAAGCCGGTTGCGGCATGGGGCAATGGTGTTTTTATGTTGCTGAAAAATACGGATTAAAATCATTCGGTGTTGATGTTGCCGAAAAAACAATAGAAAAATTAAACGATTATTGCGGAAAATTGAACGGCAATTTGATAAATTTTATCGCGGACGATTTGAACGATTCTAAAATGGAAAGCCAATTTTGCGATATGTTCGTAAGTTTGGGCGTGATTGAACACTTTCAAGATTCAAAACCGATGCTAAAAAATTTATATCGCTTGCTTAAACCCGGAGGAATAGGGATTATCACCGTTCCTAACGCTTATTCAATGCATTCAATCACAAGGCCGATTTTGCAGATTCTTAACAGGTGGGACATCGGATACGAAAAGTCATTTTTGCCAAGAGAGCTTAAAAATTTGTCGTTAAATTCTGGGTTTCAAATTATTGAATCCGGGATTTTGCCTTCGGGCGAGATGTTTGGTTCTTTTATTAATAATTTGCCGGTTGCGGGAAGGTTTTTCAAAAAATTAAGTTTCTTCATAGAAAAGAGGCAGAATACATTCGGTTTTATTTCGTTTGTCGTGGTGCAAAAACAATCAATAAAATGAAGAATAATTTTATTTTAATATGTTTATTGTTTTTTATAGTTTCGGTTTTCGTAATCTCCGGAATTATTTTTAACGACAAGCTGATTGGCAGGTCGCTGGATTTTCCAGTTCCACCGGTTTCTTATCTGGTAAAAAACAATTATCTGATGAATTTTTATTCCTGGTGGGGGACAATGAACGGCGGCGGACGCAACGCTTTTGGAGGCGCCTTGATACCGGTAAATTCTATTTTATACTTTCCTTTGTTGTTTGACGCCGGAACATGGTTTATAGGCAGGTACCAAATAATATTAACTTTGTTTTCGGCAATGTTCTTTTTTTATCTCTTGTCCGAAAGACTCATAGAAGACCATGATTTAAAAGAAAAAGATAAGGTTATATTATCCGTTATAAGCAGTCTTTTTTTTGCTTTAAATAATTATTTTTTTTCCGATATAATATTCGGAAGCAACGCGCAATACTTTACTTTTTCTTTAACTCCGTTATTGACTTATTCCCTAATTTCTTATTTTAAATATCGGCAAAAAAAATATTTTTTCCTGTCGTTTTTGTCATTGTTTATAATATCGTCAACCTTACAGCATCTTATATTGGCTTACGCGCTAATATTTTTATTTTCGTTGGTTTACAGAGACTATAAATTTTTCCTTAAACTCGGCGTATTGCATTTTTTATTAAGTTTGTATTGGATACTGCCGTTATTTTATGTCTCGCCGGAAATTATAAAGACCGAATTGGCCGTTGATTATACATCGGGACTTGTTAATTCGTCGTCAAAATTTTACAGCGCCCTTATAAACAGCGAGTACTTCGCAAACAGGAATTTATATAATTTAGCCCTGAATAATAAATATCTGTCGTTTATTTGGTTTTTTAACGCCACTCTTTTAGTAGCCGTGTCTTTAATCAGTCTGTTTAAAGCCAGATTTTTTACAAAAAGAAAAAGAGAAATTATTTTGGGTTTTTCCCTGATGTTTTTATTCTCGCTTTTTTTTGTTAAAGGAGGACGAGAGCCGTTTGGCAATGCCGTTTTATTTTTATACGAAAAAGTTCCATTTTTTAAGTTGTATAGGTCGCTGCAGCATTATTTGGGTTTTTATGTAATCGCAATTTCCGCATTGTTCTTATTCTCCGGTTCGTTTCTTATTCAAAAAAATAGGAGGTTTGCGTTGCTTTTATTCGCTTTGATTTTTATAAATGCAATGCCATGGTGGTATTCTTTGGATTTGGGCGCGAAAAATATAACGTCAACAAATCAAGTATCCTCGTATTTTAACCAGTTTTATTTGACCGAAGGCAATGAGAATATGTACGCGCTTAACAATCTTCCTCTTGATTTTGGCGTAATGCACGTTCCGCCCGGGCATTCCATTAATTTTTTTGCCGTTGGAAAAAACGAATTTAATTTTATTACGCGTCCGGAAGGAAAAATTAAATCGCAAGGAGGGGATGAAGGATTGTACTACGGCAATAAAAAATTTTACGCGACCGACGGTCCCGCAAATAACCTGACCGATGTTTTGGATGATATGGAAAAGGATATGTATACGCGGGAAGATTTTTTTGACAGATATAAAAATATCTTTCCTCTCTTAAACATCAGATATTTTGTGATACGGGATGACGCCGGTCCGGTGTTTTCTAAAAATAAATATTTTTTTAACACTGAAAACATAAAAATAGCCGCCGCAAGAAGCGATTTTTTCTCTTCTCTTGAAACCAAAGATTTTATCACCATCGCAAAGAGTAAAGACTTTCTCCCGCATTTTTATACGCCAAAAGATGTTATTACAAGCGGGGCGTCCGTAAAATCATTGTTAGACATAGTTTCTATGCCGGATCGTCAAATCCGTTCAGTGATTTTTTTTAAAAATCAAAATAATGGAAAGTTGGAAAATTTGGAATTTATTGCCAATAATAATGGCCGGATTTTAGAATTCAAGAAAATAAATCTCGTGAAATATAGGGTCAGAGCGCATTACGCGGAAGGCAGGTTCCCTTTGGTTTTTTCAGAAAGTTTTCATAAATGGTGGAAAGCGTATTTAGTCAAAAATCAAAAATCAAAAATCAAAAATCAAAATCCCGAGTTTTATAAAATTTCAGACGGCAATGAAGAAGAGCAGGCAAGTGAAACAGAATTGCGAGATTATGTAGATAACGGCTGGGTGAGCGATTTGGGGAAAGAAAAATACAAAATTGATTTTATTTCCAAAAATTTTCAAGGAACCATTCAAAATGATAATTTGCCGAAAGGCAAAATTTGGGAAACCTGGTTTAAAAAACCATTGTCCGAGGAAAATCATTTGATGGCGAATGGATACGCGAACAGCTGGATAATTAATACTGATGAAATTTGCAAAGAGGCCGATAAATGCGTGAAAAATTCTGACGGAACTTATGACCTTGAACTTGTCATTGAATATTGGCCGCAGAGATTATTTTATTTAGGGTTATTTGTTTCCGGATTGACTGTCTTCGGTTCTTTTGGTTATTTGTTTTTTGATTACAGAAGAAGAAAAAAAGAAAATAAAAATGCGCAAATACAATTG
>Ga0209343_10002459_pt1 | contig 23911 bp, 18 predicted proteins | sample RifCSPlowO2_02_FD_184026 | JGI IMG/M metagenome (GOLD analysis project Ga0209343, IMG submission 184026) | Groundwater microbial communities from Rifle, Colorado - Rifle CSP2_plank lowO2_0.2 (SPAdes) (version 2) | ecosystem: Environmental > Aquatic > Deep subsurface > Groundwater | place... | reverse complement strand
CGTTACAATACCGTCAGTACTAAAAGTTGTATCCAAACTTCCATCCGGGTTATAACGGGCTAAAGCAACATCGTCTTGTCCTCCACTTTGGCGATAACCTATCGCAATAATTTTACCGTCTAATTGTAACTCAATACTTTTAACAACAGAGAGATTTGAAGTGAATGATGTTGTTACAATACCATTGGAACCAAAGCTACTATCAAAAGCTCCATTAAAATTGTAGCGTGCAATTGTCCATAAATAATTACCCGTAGGCTGACTATATCCACCAACTACAATTTTGCCATCCAATTGTACTCTTACTACTTCCGCTGAATCATTAATTCCGAAATCTCTCAAGATTTTTCCGTCATCTTCAAAACTAGTGTCAATCGAGCCGTTTGTATTATATCGGATTATCGCCCAGTCTAGGTCATTTCCATTTGAAGCATAACCCACCACTACAGCTTTTCCATCTGGTTGTAATATTACGCTTCTAGGAACTGCCTCATGACCAAATGATGTTATAACCTTGCCATCCTCTCCAAATGTTGAATCAAGAGAAATAGCATATGTAGTATTAGTAGAAAAGGTTAAATAAACAAGACTAATAAAAGAATAAAAAATAAGTTTTAAAATATTTTTCATGGAGATTAATTACTAGAATATCTTATATTTTAATTATATGTCAATATGATAAAATACAAAATAGAAAAATATGAAACTATCTTATCTGCGTTTAAATAAATGGCTGTGATAAAAAAATTTAAAAAAATTAACTACGACATTTTTCATAAAACAACTTCTATTCAAACTAAAATTATTAATAATAACAATTTTACTTATAGGATCTTGTTGAAAGAAATTAATAAACTACTAGATGGTCATGAAAAAATTTTAGATATTGGATGTGGCGCGGGAACACTTTCTTTATATTATGCCAGCAAAGATCACAATGTTCTGGGAATAGACATATCAAAAAAAGCTGTTGATACTGCTAAAGAAAGCGCTGCGTTTCTGGGATTGAAAAAGGTAAAATTTCAACAAGCAGATTTTCCAAATAAGATTCCGAAAGAAAAATTCGATTTTGTAATTTTTTCAGAAGTTTTAGAACATTTGGAAGATGATCAACTTGCTTTGGATCAAATTAATAACACATTATATCCTGGAGGAATCATGTTTTTATCTACCCCTTCAATTAAAGCTCCCCTACATAGATTAAATCTTACTAAAAAATTTGATAAAGAAGTAGGACATCTAAGAAGATATTCTATCGAAGAATTGTCGAGACTGATCAATAAAAGTGGTTTTAGAATTTTAGAAGTAAAAAAATCAGAGGGTGTTTTGAGGAATTTTTTATTCATCAACCCTGTTGCGGGGAAATTTGTTAGATTCATTAAATTTTTTCTTTCCGATGTGGTTACATTCGTAGATAATTTAACTATTCCGATTTTCGGGGAGTCGAATTATATTGTTGTGGCCAAAAAAGTTAAAGAGATAAAAACCTAAGATTTTAACTACAGTTCTCTAGTGAACAGTAGTAAAATATTTTATAAAACCCACTTAGTTAATCCATATCATTGGACTAGTCTAATGATACAGGTGAATTCTCCTAACAATTGGGGGGGGCAAGAGCCGCGAGTCAATCTGCTATACTTAGGGTGTGCAATACTGGCGCTCCTGGAAGTATAAAAATTTAACTTTTTTACTTATCTCTTTTATTTTTGCTTTCTTTTTAGGAAAACTTGAGCTCTTCCATCAATTTCTGTTGAATTTGGGAGCCTTAGGATATGTTGGATCCTTTTTTGCCGGTATGCTTTTTGTTTCAACCTTTGGCGTTGCAACAGGTATTATCAGTCTTCTTGTATTGGCCGAAAAATTAAACCCGATTCTGCTTGGTGTTATTGGAGGCACAGGAGCAGTTTCAGCAGATTTTTTATTGTTCAAATTTGTGAAAGACAGATTAATTGATGAAGTGAAACCTATTTACGAACAACTGGACCATAACCATCACCTTAAAAAACTTCTTCACACAAAACATTTCAGGTGGTTATTCCCGGTGTTTGGCGCAATTATTATTGCCTCGCCCCTGCCGGATGAGCTTGGAGTAAGTCTTATGGGAATTGCGAAAATGAAAAACAGAACTTTTCTACTCCTCTCTTTTTTCCTGAATTCCTCGGGGATAATTTTGGTTATCCTTGCCTCCCGCTTCATCAAACCCTAAAGTTCTTAAAGTTGTTCGAGATTAAGTAATCCGTTATAATATTGAGGCCAAACTATGGAGGGTGACTCAGACGGTAACGAGGATGGTTTGCTAAACCATGACCCGCAAGGGTCCAAAGGGTTCGACTCCCTTACCCTCCGCCTCGCTTTGCTCGGCGCAAGCGCATTGGCTTGCTCTGAGGAGCGATAGCGACAACGGGAGGGTTGGCAGAGCGGTCAAATGCGCGGGTCTTGAAAACCCGAGGGCGAAAGTCCTACGCAGGTTCGAATCCTGTGCCCTCCGCATCTTTCTTGCTATCCGTTTGTTACCGTTTTATGAGCCTGTTTTGGTATCTAGCTTGACTTAATGGTTGATTCCAATAATAATTGGTATATGCCAGAAGATAAAGGTGGTGAATTCCCCCTAAGTGGATCAGGAAATGGGCCAGAAAGCGGCGTTGCTGAAGGCCTGAAACTTGCTGCCGGAATGAAAGAGGATCCAGATTTTAAGGTAATTCGCGAACAAATAAGAAAATCAAGTTTAAAAACAAACCCTCATTTTTTGGACGATGACCCCAATCGTGGATCTGCTATTTTTGACCTGGATGCCGGAAGGATTTACAGGGAAAAATATCCAGAAAAAGCAAGAGCTTATGACCGGCAGGAAAAAACGAGAATATACGAAAACCCAAATGAAGATCCGGCAGTAATTCGGACTCAGAACAGAATAACCAATGAAACATATGCTCGAATGCGGGCGAATGGCCAGGGATCTGCGGAAATCGCGTCTCAAAGATGGAAAAGATTTGTAGAAGAACTCCCGGAAAAAAGTGCGCGCTATGCTGACATGGGACATTCGGGAATCGCTCAGGCTCAAGAAGCCAAAAGAGCGGAAGAAACGGCCCAACAAGCAACACCAGCCGAAGTTAAGGCTTAAATTCCGTTATCTTTCCGTTAGTCTTTTGTAAGGCTATTTTGGTTGCCCCACACTTTCCCTTGTGCTATTATTTAAGCATGGTAAATGAAGCCGAAAGAAAACTCGTGGAAGAAGCGGGGGCTCATGCTCCCCTAAACTTGCATCCTGAAGTAGAAAACGTTGGAATTGAAACTTGGCACGAAGATGTGGAACATGAAATAATAAGCGCCGCGCTTGAGGGAACCGGAGCCAAACTTGAAAAAGACGCAGTTCCACCGTCTAGCGTTACGGGGGCACTTGACCATACCCAATTTGAAAAACTTGGAGTCGATGATCCAGTAAGATGGAATGCGGTAGGAAAACTTTTAAAAATTAAGAAAGGATTAAAAAATGCCGCTTGATAATTTTACTCAAACTTTACTAAATCTTCTCTTTGTTTTTTTGCTGTCTTTTTTGATGGCCTCAATTATTATTGTATGTCTTATAGGGATTGTCTTTGCAATTGCGTACTGGAAAAAGTCCAGGGAAAGACATGAGCGGTCTCTTGAGACAACACTCCTTGAAATTGCTTTGCCTCGCGACAATGAAATAAAAATTGACGCTGCGGAGCAGCTTTTCTCCAGCCTTACTGCAATTAAAAGCGCAAAGGGAATTCTTGGATTTTTAAAACTGGCAGAAAGTATTTCTTTTGAAATTGTTGCAAGGCCGCAGGATGTCAGATTTTATGTGGGAGTCACTAACAAACTCAGAGACATGGTTGAAAAGCAAATTCATGGAGCTTATCCCGATGCGCAAATTCTTGAAGTGGAAGACTATAATCTTTTTGAAAATCCCGGAAAAGTTGCCTATGCAAGTCTTAAGTCATCAAAATCATTTTATCTCCCGATTAAAACTTATAAGGATTTACCTGTTGATCCGCTCTCGTCCTTGACGAGCACTTTGGGAAAAATGCAAGATGGAGAGGCCGCAGCGCTTCAGATTCTAATTTCGCCGACAGGAGATTCTTTCAAAAAATCAGGGAGAGATTTTATAACAACAACAAAAAAAAGAGAAGCAAATCCCGAGACTGCAAAATACTCGGTAGATCAAAAGGAACTGGAGGCAATTGAACAAAAAATTACAAAACCCGGTTTTAACACCTACATCCGAATACTTACAATCTCCTCAACCAAAGAATCGGCAGAAGCCCATCTTGCAAATATTGCGGGGGCTTTTTCCCAGTTTTCATCCTTCAATTCTTTTGATCGGGAAAAACTTCGCTTCTTTAAGGGAATGGCCATTGTGGATTTTATTTATAGGCAACTTCCCTTGCTTCCCTCCATCAGAAACATTTTGACAATTGAAGAACTTGCAACGATATTTCATTTTCCAAATAAAACAGTTGAGACTCCAAGTATTCATTGGCTTGGGGCCCGTGTTGCACCTGCTCCCGCAAACATTCCAAGCTCCGGCCTTTATATTGGAAAAAGTATTTACAGAGGCATTTCCCGTCCGGTATTTGTTCAGGAAGATGACAGGAGACGCCATATGTATATTATAGGTAAGACAGGCGTAGGAAAATCCGAATTCTTAAAGGATATGATCCTGCAAGACATCCGGGCCGGAAAGGGAGTTTGCTTCATTGATCCACATGACACCATTGACATGCTCCTTCCTTTAATCCCGCCTGAGCGAGTAGAAGATGTGATCCTGTTTGATCCCTCGGATACGCAGCGCCCAATGGGAATCAATATGTTAGACGCTCAAACCGAAGAGCAAAAAGACCTGATTGTTACTTCAATTATTGGACTCATGTACAAACTTTATGACCCTAATAAAACAGGAATTATCGGTCCCCGATTTGAACACGCAATAAGAAATGCCATGTTAACAATTATGTGTGAACCGGGGAATACTTTTGTTGAGGTTGTAAGAGTTTTGACCGATTCATCCTTTGTCCAGGAACTTCTTCCAAAAGTGCAAGACCCGATTGTCAGACGATACTGGACAGATCAGATCGCCCAAACTTCAGATTTCCATAAATCCGAGGTATTGGATTACATTGTCTCAAAATTCGGCCGCTTTGTTACCAATAGAATGATGAGAAATATAATCGGCCAATCAAAAAGCGCTTTTTCTTTCCGTGAGGTAATGGATCAGGGGAAAATACTTTTGATTTCACTTGCCAAAGGAAAAATTGGTGAGGATAATTCAAGCTTTTTAGGACTGATTTTGGTACCAAAAATTCTGGCGGCGGCAATGTCAAGACAAGATGTGCCTCAGGAACAAAGGCGGGATTTTTATCTTTATGTTGATGAGTTCCAGAATTTTGCGACACCTGATTTTGGACAAATTTTATCCGAGGCAAGAAAATACAAGCTCAATTTAGTTGTTGCAAACCAGTTTATCGGGCAAATTGAGGAGGATGTTAAAAATGCAATTTTCGGAAATGCCGGAACAATTATTTCATTTCGGGTGGGGGTATCTGACGCAAATTACCTTCAGCATGAATTCCAACCTGTATTTAACGAGGCGGATTTAATTAATGTCGAAAGATTCCATGCTTATGTTAAAACTCTGATAAATGGGGAGCCCGCAAATCCCTTTTCTCTTGATTTGACCCGTGACCTTGCGGAAGAGAAAAAATTAGAGAATCCGAGAGTTTCCGAACTGGTCCGTGAACTCTCAAGGCTGAAATATGGAAGGCCTCAGGAATTGGTTGAGGCGGAGATCGCGAAAAGATCAAGACTATACGAAGTATTGGACGACATTGAATCAAGAGTTGACAGGGGCCCGGAAGGCCGCCTCGGCCCCGGGGGATCAATCTAAACAGCAACTAGATATTAGATACTAGCTACTAGGAAACGCAACTTCAAGTTTAACCCCAATCTTGGTATAATATTCGAGCTCGGGCGTGTAGCTCAGCGGTAGAGCGCTACTCTTATAAAGTAGATGTCCTTGGTTCGAATCCAAGCATGCCCACTCTCAGCTTCGATCTGCTATAATAAAATGTCCAATGAGAAAATTCTTATTACTTCTCCTTGTGCTTTCGATTGTTACTCTAAGGTTCGCCATTCCCCAAGTTTTCTCAGATGAACTTGATGATATTAACAAAAAACTTTCAGAACTTCAGACTGCTCTTTCCGCCTCCCAAAAAGCAACGGCTCCTTTGGAAAGTCAATTGAACAGCCTTCATTCCCAACTAATAGCGATTGAAAACCGGGTAAAAGCAATTGAATACGATATTGCTCAAAAGAAGAAGTTTATTGATCGGGGGTATCGTGAGCTTGATGAGAATAAAACTATTTTTAATAAGACTGTTCGAGATTATTATATAAAAAGTTACTTTTTCTCTCCTCTCCTGGTCTTCATATCATCTGCTGATGCGGCAGATGTGACAAGGATGATTATTTATCAAAAAAAGGATGCAGACCGCGATAAAGAAACTATCACAGCGCTTGCCCTAAAACTTGTTGACCTTGAAACACGCAAGCAAAAACTTGAGGAAGAGGAAGAAAAATTCGCAATTGTCAAAGAAAAACTGGCACAAGAAAAAGGGGAAATAGAAAAAGTTGTAAAAGGAGCAAAAGATTACCAAGCAAAATTATCAGGAGAGATTGCAGAACTGTCTGCAAGACAAAATGAGATCATAAACGCGCGATCCGGTGGATTTACTGCAACTATTGGAGACAGCGAACTAGCTGATGATTACAATGCGTCTATAAAGGGGTTTCGAGAGGCTGCGCCCTCAGGCTATTTTGCTGCTTTCGCTTTCGGTGCACATACCCATCGAAAAGGAATGAGCCAATATGGCGCCCGCGGTAGAGCACAATCAGGAAAAAACTTCTCGGAAATTTTAAATGCTTATTATGGAAAGACCCCAGTTGGCAAAGACACAGGGGGCAGCATCAAGGTTTCAGGTTTTGGAGAAATGGATTTTGAAACAACTTATCTTTATGGAATTGCTGAAATGCCGTCGAGCTGGCATCCTGAAGCATTAAAAGCACAAGCTATTGCGGCGCGTACTTATGCTTATCGCTACAAGCAGGAAGGAAAGGATATCTGTACAACCGAAGCCTGCCAGGTTTTCAACAAAGGTAAATCAGATAGTCCTCCAGATGCATGGAAAAGCGCAGTTGACTCAACACGCGGACAAGTACTTGAAGATGTTGTAACATACTATGCCTCAACCCACGGAGGATTTGCTTCACCAATTGGCTGGGACACAACAGACGGGTCAGGTGGAAGCAGCTTTGTGGATAAATCTTATGATAAATTAGGAGGATCTCCTTGGGTTTATAAAGCATGGTACACTAAAGGCTATAGCCCATCATCCGATAAATGCGGGAGATCCAACCCATGGCTTAGCCCCGAAGAAATGGCAGATATTGTAAATGCAGCAATCGCCCTAAAAACAGGGGGCATTGACACATCAAGAATTACCCCAACTACAACTTCTTGCTGGGGAGGAAGTCCCTACAGCATGGAAGAGCTCCGTAATTTGGTGTCAGGAAGCGGAGGAATTTCGTCCGCATCAAGCGTGTCTGTTTCTCAAGGAAACGGATCAACCAATAGTGTCGTAATAAATGGAGTATCGCTTTCAGGAGAAGACTTTAAAAGAGCGTTCAATCTTAGAGCTCCCGGATATCTTTCAATCCCGCAGTCTGGTTTCTATTTCTTTAATATAGAAAAAAAGTAGCTTAAATTTGTCTTTGTCTTATTCCTTGATTTATAATAAGCCCACATGCCTGAAGAACAAGAAAAAGAACTTACTGGAGAATTTATTTTAAATAATGAAAAACAGCCTGTGACAAAGGCATTGGGAGAAGAGGAAAATCTTCACTTCTACAGTTCCTTAAGCTACCATCCAAAAAAAGTAAAATTTGAAAACCAGGAAAAAGATGAAGAGATTGTGCTTCTTGTCCGTCGTGATTTAATTACCAATGTACCCTGGATCCTGACTGCATTAATCTTAATTTTTATACCTCCACTTCTTTTTTTATTCTCTGATTTTATTACTCCGTTTATTCAAATTTCGCCTCAGACACAATTGGTAAGCATTCTCTTTTATTACCTTGCAATTTTTGGTTTTATTTTGGTTGAATTTACGCTATGGTACTTTAACGTCGGCCTTGTTACAAATATTAGAATCATAGATCTTGATGTGTCGGGAATTCTGTATAAGCATGTCTCAGAAACAAGACTTAATCTAATAGAAGATGTTTCTTATTCCCAGGTGGGATCCGTAAGGTCTGTCTTTAATTATGGGGATGTGCTCATTCAAACCGCAGGAACTCTTGCGAATTTTGAATTTGACAGGGCGCCTGAACCGGCAAGAATTGTTAGAGTTATTGCCGACATGATTGGAGGCAAGCACTAATGGAGCTATTTCAATTCTTGATTCAACTTTTTTCAAATCAGGATCTTCTCTTCCGAATTATTTTAATTATTCTTATCTCTTTTTATATTCTATTTGCCTTAATTCTGGCAATGCAAATAAGAAATTTAAACAGAATCGTAAATCAAATTACCTTCTCTCCAATCTTTAAGTTATTATCTTTTATCCATTTGGGGGCGGCTATTGCGCTTCTTATATTTACAGTGCTATTCTTATAATATGGAGACTAATGTCCTCCTTTCAAAAATTGTCGCCAACCCGCAAGAGACAACATGGGCGCAAGCATATTCAACCTTAAACCTTTTTATTGTTCTAAGTCTCAGGTCGCAAAATTCTGAAACAAGCATTGTTACGGAAGGCAAAGAGTTGTTTGAAAAAATTCAAAAAGAATATTTCTCTTTAGACGAAAAGGGTCTAAGCAGTATTAAAAAAAGCGTTGAGAACGCAATTTCAGATCTTGAACCGGAAAAAGAAGTTTCTATAGTTTTATCGACTGTAACTCAAAACTTTCTTTACATCGTTATTGCATCGGGCGGCGCGGTCATTCTTAAAAGAAACGGAAAAGTCGGGACAATTGCAGCCGGCGAGGAGGGAAAGACAGTAGCCTTCTCCGGAGAGCTTAAGCCCGATGATATTGTAATTCTTGAAACCGGAGATTTCTCGAAAAAAATTCCAATTAAAAAGCTCACTCAAGTTATTGACAATCTTGAAGTTTCCGAGATCTCTGAAAATCTTGCTCCGATTATTCATGAGGAGTCTCAAGGGACAGAAGCCGCAATTATTCTTCAGTACAAAAATATTAAAAAAATTGAAGAAGAAGGTGCTGTCAAAGAAGATATTGCCTCAAATCAAGAAGAAGGGGAAGAACAGAAGCAGGTTATGTCAATTGGTGCCAAGATCAGACTTCCCAAGATTTCTTTTCCTATCAATTTTGAAGGCGCTACAAAAAAGAAGGCGTTAATCCTTGCGATAGTTTTTTTGGGAATACTTCTTTTGGGAAGCATATTTTTTGAGAGATCAAGACAGGAGCAAGCCAAACGAGCGCAAATTTTGTCGGAGATTATAGAGCCTAATCAAAAAGGATACGATGAAGCTGTTGCTTTAATTTCCCTGAATAAAGGACTTGCTCTTGAAGAATTTGAGGAAATAAAAAGGACGCTTGAGGGGAAAAGAAGCATTCTTCAAGAAGGAACAAAAGAAAGAAAAAACCTTGATGAATTTATAGGAAAAGTAGAAAGCAAGATCGGGGAATTGAACCAAGGCGCGACGCTTTCTAACCGAAAGCTTATCTTTAATGAAGAAGTTGATCTCGTGGGATTCAGGCAAGATTCCTTATTTGTTGTAAAAGCACAAGGAGGCGAAATTAGTTTAATTTCAACAGATGGAAAGGTTCAAAAAAGTGCAAAATCTGACAATAAGAATATTGAGAGCTTGGCTTCCGATTCAAATTCCATTTATCTACTTGGAGATTCCGGAATAACAAAAACGGACAAGAAATCGGGGAAAACGACGGCCATTGTAAAAGACGCGCAAGAACTGGTCTCACTTGACACTTTTGGGTCCAACCTTTACGGTTTGAATGCTAAAACAAAAACAGTCGATAAATATGCCGGAGGATCTTCTGGAAGATCCGATTATTTTAAAGCCGATGTTACTTTAAATAATCCCGTTTCAATGGCTATTGACAGCTCTATCTGGATTTTAGACAGTGGAAAAGTACGCAAATTCACAAAAGGTACCGAGGAAACATTTTCTATCTCCGGTTTAACAAAACCCATTAGTGAAAACTCAAAAATCTTTACAGGTCTTGATTATGAAAATGTTTATACACTGGACAAAGATACAAATAGAATAATCTCGATTTCAAAATCAGGCGAGGTCAAAAATCAATATGTTTCAAAAGAGTTATCTAATGCTTCCTCTTTTTCCGTAGATGAATCCCGGAAAAAGATATATGTAGTTATCTCCGGGAAATTATACTCCTTTGACCTTTAAGTATTAATACTTCATACTTTATACCTTCTTCTTAATACTTTATACTCTTACGGCTTCCGAAATTGATATAATTAAGGCATGAAAATAATCAACCGATATGCTAAAACTTTTAAAATTGAGGAGAAGCTTGAAGCAGGGATTGTTTTGCTTGGGTCTGAAGTAAAAGCGCTTCGCGCCGGACACGCGGACATATCCAATGCATATGTTCGAATTTCAGGACCCGAAGCATATCTTATTAATGCCAAAATCTTTCCTTATAAATTCTCCAGAATCGAAGGATATCAAGAAGATCGAACAAGAAAATTATTGCTCCATAAAAAGGAAATCCTTGCCTTAAAATCTAAAATGGATCAAGGGAAGTTTACAATTATCCCCTTGTCGCTATATTTAAAAAACGGCAATTTTAAGGTGGAAATTTCGCTTGTGCTTTCAAAAAACAAGCGCGAAAGACATAAGGATGAACGAAGAAAGGCAATTGAGCTCGAAGCCAAACGGGAGCTGAAAAACACTATCTAATTTGTGGAGATGGGGAGGAATGACCTCCCGTCCAAAACTGCATCTATAAAAACATCTACAAGCTTCTTCAGTCTTTAATTGTCGATACAACATACTCCGGCTAACAGGATTTGTTGTAACCAAGGTTTATTTTTTCAAATAATAATCTAAACCAAAACTATTATCATATCCAAACTTTGTTTTTGCCCGTACCTTATCGTTTGGAAAAATAGTGGTACGAACAGGTCTTAGTTGTAAGCGTACGCAGGTTGTGCGTATGCAAAACTTTGACCGCCAAGATTGAACTTAGCATTTGTTTTTAATACGCTTTTACGATTAGTATCATTATCGGCTTGCAGTTTTTAATGAGCAATTTTGTCGATGCAATGCATCCCCAATTGAAGCTAATTATATCAAACTACAGGGGCAAATTGCAAGTTTAGTTTAGAGTTCCTTTGCAAAAGTGATTCCCAAGACTTTTTTGGTGCCGGCTCGTTTTAAAACCTTGGCGGCTTCGTGAAGCGTTGCGAAACTTGTTGCGATATCGTCTATGATTATAACGGACTTGGGAATTTCTGTCCGCCGGCCGGCGGATTCGCGGATATTGAATGCGCCCCGAATGTTCTCAAATCTTTCTTTTTTACCTAGTTTATACTGTGGTCTGGTATCTTTGACACGGACTAATAACTTATTACTTATAACTAGATGGAAATATTTTGCGACATAAGATGCCAAAAGCTCTGCGTGGTTATACCCCCGTGAACGGAACTTCTTCATGCTTAAAGGAACGGGAATCAAAGCAGGTGTATATTTTTCAATAAAAGAATAAAAAGATTCATTTTGTAATAATCCTTCAATCATAATCTCACCAATCGTATCTTTTAGTTTTGATACATAAGGTTTGTATTTAAACTGCTGAATCATGCGCTTTGTAACAGGGCTGTAAGCGACTACCGAAATCACACCGTCTAATGAGTATCGAGCCTTACACACCGGGTGCGTAAGGCCATTAACTGATGGCCGAAAACAGACAGGACATTGAAAATTATCATTAAATTTAATTCTTGAGAAACAATCGGAACAAATAAAATCGCCGAAGCGACGGCAGTTAATGCATTTTTTTGGAAATATTAAATCGAGAAAAGACATAATTAAAGTTTATCAATTTTAAATTCGAAATTGAAAAATCTATATTATGGGTCTACATTTTTGTAGTTATTCCCAAGATATTCACAATTTGTACTTTTTACTATAAGCTCTTGTCTATTTTGAGGCTAAAATCCCTAATTCTATGCGACCCCGGGGCCCCCAGGGCATTGATTCTTCTTTATCGAATTCCTTCTCACAGTTTTTACAAATGTTGCACGGACCTACATCGACGAACTTAGCTTGGCAAACAACGCAGTCTCCCAAGTGATATTCCCAATTCCTATTGTGTTCATTATGCAATTCCATTAAAGTTGAGCCGCAGCTTCCGGCAACAGGAGGAGGGGTATCTTTGCCGAATTCAGCGAAAATATATTTTTTTGATAGTTCTTCATCCGAAAAAACTTTCCCCTCTATAATCTCATTTTTTATAGATATTGTATAATTCTCGATCGCATTTCTTGCTCTCACCAATTCCCAATCAGAGGCTCCGGTTTTTACAAGCCTCACATACTCATCCATAAGTCCTCCTACTCTTTGCTTGAGTCTCTCAAACCATTCTATGTTAAATCTTTCCCGCTCTCCCAAAACTGAAAGTATATCGTCCGTCGTTTTAATACTCTCATTGGAAGAAAAGATAACCGGATTGGCAAGAAAGTCTGTGTCTTTCTCAAACCTGCCACAATCATTACTAAATAAGGCCACTCTTCTTCTGTGAGCTTCGAGAGTTGCCACATTTCTGTAGGGAATCACTCTTATTTTTCTCTCACCTGTTTCGGGATCTTTTATGGCTTCTCCTATGAAAGTGAAGCTGTAAAGACCGTAACCTTCCTCTTCTGAACCGGGCGGACTAACCCAAACAAAAAGTTTATCATCAAGCCCCCCCAGTAATTCCTTCTCTAATTTCTGGAATCCTAAACACTCTGCGACTTCGCGCCGGACAGGAAGCCCTTTCTCTTCTTTTGCTCTTATAGCACGCCTGAAAATATCTCTTATCGGTCCAGGTTCCTTACCTGCCAAATATTTTTCAGATGTTGAGGAATCTGTTTCCACTCTGTAAAAAAACTCATCAAATTTTACTCCCAAACGATATTCTCCAAGATATCGCAAAATATTATCCTTTATTCCCTCCTCTCTCCTTTTTAAAATATCAAAGGAGTCAAAGTCCCCTTTAACGGGGGCTCTATAGTTAGCTCTGTCATAAGAAACCGTATATGCTTCACCATTCATATTTCATCGGGACCAAATCCTTTCCTTTTTCTTCTCAATAAAGTTTGCAAATCGGGATGCCGTAAAAAGAAAATCTGATAAGCGATTTATATATTTAATTGCCCTTTCATCAACTCTTTCTCTTCTTGAGAGCTTTACGATTAGCCTCTCTGCTCTTCTTGCCACTGCCCTTGCATGTTGAAGGTTTGCTCCGGCAGTTCCTCCTCCCGGCAAAATAAAATTTGAAAGCTTCGGCACTTTTTGTGTCATTTCATCTATTTCTTTTTCGAAGATTTCAATTTTTTTATTTAAGTCTATGCTGTCAATTGCATCGTATAAACCGGCAAGATATGAATTAACATAAAAAAGCGTCCTCTGAATATCAATTAAAAGATTTTTGAGATGAATAATTTTTTTGTTTGATAATTTAAGATTGGCGATTGATACTCCAATAATCGAATTTACCTCATCCAGAGACCCATAGGTTTCTACCCGAAGATTATCCTTCCAAACTCTTTTCCCCGAAAAAAGAGAAGTTTTCCCCTTGTCTCCTGTTCTTGTATAAATCGCCATAAAAAAACTCCCGATGTCCCCGAGAGTAAAATAAAAAGATTCCCTGCTCGGGGATGAAAATATATATTGTTTTCTGGATATAACAGTACCGGCAGTTCCGCCGACTTTCACGGCGATTTCCAATATATATTAGAGTTAGAAATTAGTTATAAGAAATTGGATATTGGTAATAGAAATTTGAAACTGGAAAGCGGTTTTGCTATTTTCTAATTTCTATTTTCCATTACTATTTTCTAATTTCCAAAAACTGTTTTCATATAATTCAACATTCAGAATAGCCGCAGCTATAGCATTTCTTGCATCCTTCTTCATGGGCAAGGCTTGCTCCTCCGCAAGAAGGACACAAGTCAAATGAGCTCTGAGTTGACACCGATTCAATCGGTGTTGAAGGTTCTGCGGAAATACTTAGCTGCTCCATGACAACGGTATCGGCAGAAACAGCCGATTGCGAAGCCGGAGTAATTTGAGCGCTGGAGGATAAGACCTGGCCATTAGGAACAATCCCGCCGCTTGCTTTCCCGTTGCCTTGCTTGTTCGCCTCGCTAGAGCTTTGGCGAAGCGGGCCGGCAGGCAGGGTCTGTCCATTTGATTGGGATAATTCATTTTTCCGGAGATCCTTTACCACTCCGTTTACGGAAAACCCGAACTCCTCTGCCAAAACCTTGGCAACCGCATCGGGAACAGATCTGACCCGGTTTTCTCCGAAGCCTACCGTTCTCATTCCTCCGATTCCCGATAACTGGGCGACAATTTGTCTTATTCTCTCGCGTGCCGGAACAGGGCTTTGAAGACGAAGGGTAATTGAAATCATTCGTCCCAGGGCATCTGTCATAGCCGCAACATCAGAACCGGATTTACCAATTGTGACAAATGCCTCAAAAGGGTCCCCGTTCTCATTCTTGTTAATTGTTATAAAAGCATCCCCGAGGGGCGTTTGAGTTTTGTAAGTTAAACCATACATAATAGGTGGTCTCTTGCTTATTGCCGGAGCTTGCTTTATCTCAGGCTGGTTTTCTTCTTTTTTCTTATCATCTACCCGCTCAAGAACGCCTGCCCGCGAACCATCCCTCATGTACGCAATTCCCTTGCAGCCAAGTTTATAAGCCAGAGTATAGAGCTTTTTAACATCCTCCACCGTATGGGTCTTGGGAGCATTTACCGTTTTTGAGATTGAAGCATCAACATATTTTTGAATTGCTGCCTGGACCTTGATGTGATCCTCAGGCGTCAGATCGTTTGCCGAAACAAACCAAGAAGGCCGCAAAATCTTGCCGCTTTCAATGTCCGCCTTATGCTTTTGATACCATTTTTCATAAAGATGGTGGAGAATTACATGCTCTCCAATTCTGTCGCGCCTGACAAATTCAAACTCAAAAACAGGCTCAATACCTGAAGTTGTATTTACCATAAGGGAGGTGGATCCTGTTGGTGCCTGCATTAGCAAAATTGAATTTCTTATTCCTTTTTCTTTTATTGATTCCTGGATATCTTCCGGCAGCGACCGAATGAATTTGCCTTGAGGATAAAGTTTCTTGTCAAATTTTCCAAAATGTCCTTTCTCCGCTGCCACCTCAACTGATGTCCGATATGCCTCATCTCTTATAATTCTGTAGACTCGTTCGATAAACTTTAATGATTCTGCCGATCCATAACGCAAATGAAGCTTAATTAAAGTATCTCCCAAACCCATTGTTCCAAGACCAATCCTTCTTTCTCCCTCAAGCTGCGTTTCCCTTATTCCTTCAAATACATAAGTATCCATGTCAATAACATTATCTTGAAAACGAGTGGCGGCACGAATGACTTTTCTTAATGTTTTAAAGTCAAAAACTCCTTTTTTATCAATGTTATTGCCGCGGACTAAAGACGAAAGATTAATTGATCCAAGGTTACAGACTCCCCAAGGGGGAAGACCTTCCTCCCCGCATGGATTTACGCAATTAATCCTGTTCCAGTACCAATTGTTGTGGAGCTTGTTATAACGCTCCATAAAGACTACTCCCGGTTCGGCCGACTTCCAAGCAGCCTCCGCAACCAAGTCCCAGATGGCTCTTGCTTTTACCTTTTTGTGAACTATAACCTTTTTACCCTGTGCTTTCCATTCAAAAATATCTCCATTCCACTTGGTATCATATTCAGGATCTTTTTTGTCCGGGAAAACAAGTTCCCAGTCAAGGTCTTTTTCCACAGCCTCCATAAAGGAATCTGATACGCAAACGGAGAGATTTGCACCATTAATCCGCGCAAGATCCTGCTTGACGGTTATAAATTCCTCAACATCGGGATGCCAATCCCAAAGCATAAGCATTAAGGCGCCGCGTCTGGTCCCGCCTTGCTGAATAATATCTTTTGTAGCAACAGAAAATAATTCCGCCCAGTTACATGGCCCTGACGAGAACCCATTCACTTTTTCAACCCTCTGTCCACGGGGCCTAAGAGATGAAAGATTAATACCCACCCCGCCGCCTCGAGCCATAATTTCAACCATTTGTTTTAAAGAGTCAAGAATTCCTTCTCGTGAATCACGAGGCGAAGGTATGACAAAACAGTTATAATAGGTTACTTCAAATCCTGTGCCCGCGCCGGCCAAAATCCGGCCGCCGGGAACATATTTGAAGCCCGACATTGCTTCATAAAATTCTCTTTCCCATTTTTTTTGGTCTTCCTTTTTTTCAATTGCGGCGACTGCCTTTGCTATCCTTTTCCACATCCGATCAGGAGTCTTTTCAATGGGATTCCCCTTTTTATCCTTCAGGGAGTAACGATCCAAAAATACTTTTTCCGATAATCCTGTAAGTTTCATAATCTAAATATCATTCGTATAAATTTGCACTAGATCTATATCCCTGCAGTAATATCTTCTTGTGATGACATCTATCAATAATAGAAAGTAAACCTTCTGGGTCTTTTTCGTCCTTAATTACTGGAATGTCTTCTGTTTTTCTGTAACAACTAATCGCAAAAGAACCGGTGGTGGCATAATCACTACTTCCTAACGGGGTTATGATAGATTTGCCCTCTGTCAAATTAGCTGTAGAAGACCCTATGGATCCCCCTGCGTTTCCTACTTCGACAATCTCTGATGAAAACGCTTCCAGAGAGCCAAAAGATTCAGTTCCATTTCCAAAAGAACTCGATGGATTTATAGTGGATCCTAAAAGATAGTCTTCGTTATTGTTCATATTTAATTAGCTACCTCCCTTTCTTTGTTGTTATTCATCTTAATCACTGTTAGATGGGTGGAGCCCACTTCTTCTTTTTCGCTGAGTATTTTAAAGTCATATATTCCTTCCTTAGGGAAAGTTATACCAACTAGCTCTAAAAGCAAATTGCTTCTCCCATTTGGACCTGTCTGAACACCCATCTCTAAAGGTGGTAGAATTGATCTTTTTTCTACCTTATGCTCTGCTTTAATATTCAGCTTATAAGCTGTATTCGGCGTACCACTTAATGTTGCAACTAAAAATCCCTTCGCTAAAACAGCAGTTGGATTTGTGGTCCGAAGTTCTTCGAAAATTCCTAACGCGCTTAGCTTGCCTTCCTTAGATATGAGCGCATAATCACAAAGAAGTATTAATTCTGTTTCTAAATTTTGTTTGTTCATATTTTTATTTGATTAGTTTTTTTAGTTCTTTCTCAAAATCCTCTAAATCTACGAATCGCTTAAAAACGCTTGCGAATCTTATATATGCTATCTTGTCCAGTTTCTTAAGTCTTGCGGCAACTATCTGTCCTATTTTTTTTGCGTCTGTTTCAACTGATTCCCCTGACATTAATTCGCGTTCTGTCTCATCTACTATATTATTAATAGACTCCATAGAAACAGTTGTCTTCTCACAAGCTTTCATTACCCCGGACTTCAATTTTTCTCTGTCAAACTGCTCTCTTTTTCCGTCCTTTTTCTGGACAATTAAAGTAATGTTTTCTATCCTCTCGTAGGTTGTGTATCTTTTCCCGCAAGAAACACAGGTCCTTCTTCGTCGGATATTGCTTCCATCCTCAGAAACCCTTGTCTCAACTACCTCCGAATCTGCGCTTTTGCAATAAGGACAAGTCATGTGAGAGTTAAAAATTAAAATTTAAAAGTCAAAAATTAAGTTAAAAGTTTAAATTTTTTCAAATTACAATTTTGAGTTTTGCCTTTTGACTTTTGAATTAGTATTAAAGTGCAAACAATCCTTTAAACACCCATATGTAGTGCCGAAATAAATGGTAGGACACTATATCAGCATAGTCAACTATCAACTTTTGTATCAAACTAGATCAGGTTATTTTTTAGCTTCGCTTTTTGAGGCAGGAAAAAATTTTAAAAAATTGAAGAAATAGAAATTTGTTTTGAACAAAAAAATTATCCGGGTTCTAAAAAAGATCTAATTCACTTAGTCCTTAACTGAATCACAGATTTTTCAAACTCCGAGAGTCTTTTTTCCTCTGATTGAAGCTGGGATAAAAATTCCCGAGAAACTTTTTCCTCCATCCCCCTTACCAACTCTTTGTGTTTTTTTGAGGATAATTCCAGATTATGTAAAACCATATCAATTCTCTTCCCCATATTTCTTGCTTCATTTGCCGAACTTATTGCCTGATGAAAATAATTATTGCTTTTTGACAATGTTTCAATCCCCAGCTTATCTTTTCCTTTGGCGGCTAACATCATCGCGGAACTTATTCTCTTATCCGAAGTCAGAAGGTTAAATTCTGCTTTTTTAAGCGGATCGCTTATAAGAACCCCAACGATCCTATCTCTTATTGCTTTTAAAAAATGGAGAGGATTATCCGGAAGGATTCCGGGATAGGGCAAATCGTACCCTACTGTCTGGGAACTTTCTGTTGCTTTTTCTTCGGAAGGCAATTGGGCAGAAGCTCTTGAAGGAAAAATTGAGAAAAACAAGAGAAAAGAAAAAAATATTAAAATTATTTTTCTCATTGATTGATCGCATAATAATACCACATTCAAACACAATAACCAATAACCAAGCTTTCCAATTATCAAACACCCTTGTTGAATTCTAAATTCGGGCGAAATCTAAATAAATTTTAATATAGAAATTGGTTTTTTAACAATTGTCAGTTGTCAGTTGTCAATTGTTATCCCCCTTGTGTTGACAATTTTTTCAGATTAACCCATACTTAAATTAGGCTGCCCTATGAAACTAAGGTCTATTGCTTCATGGTTTTTTGTTTTTGGTTTTTTGTTTTTGGTTTTTTGTTTTTTGGTTACACCAACAGCCAACGCGCAGTTTTCATCCACCGGCTCGCGGACAAACTATTTAAATACAAATCCTGATGTGCCCCAAAATTTCCATACCTATACCCAATCTGTTCTCTTGGAGATCGCGGCTGCCGCCTCCTGCCAGATAGCCGGGTTTGACCCAATGAATCCAAGCGGCAAGTGTTTGGGAGTGGATCCGGCGACAGGCAAAATTGGTTTTGTTGAAAACGGCGGGGGATTAATTGGAATTACCGGCCAAATGATAGCGGCGACTTTTGATATTCCCGTTTCAGGTTCTCAATATGTAAGATATTTGGCGGGAAATTTTGGAATTGCAAAAAAAACCTACGCAGGAAATACGGGAGATCCCGGATTATCGCAAGATCAGCAAAATTCAGATCCAACAATAGACGATGTCTCCGGGAACGGTGTAGGATTCTCCGGATTAAGCAAGATAATGAAATTATGGATAGTTTTTAGAAATGTAGTTTTTATGTTTTTTGTTTTGATATTTGTTTTAATCGGCCTTGGCATAATGTTCCGGATAAAAATAGACCCCCGGACAGTTATGACTATTCAAAACCAAATTCCTAAAATTATAATTGCTCTGGTCTTGGTTACCTTTTCATTTGCGATTGCGGGTTTTTTAATTGATATGATGTATGTGCTTCTTTTCCTGATTTTCAATATCTTTTCTTCTGCCAATTTGGTAGATGTCACTTCCTTCAGTCCAAATTCAATACAAGGCGGAAATCCACTAAGCGCTATGGGATTTTTAGGAGGAACCGGCATCGCAAAAGATGCCTCTATTGGAATCGGCAGTATAATTGCTAGCCTTTTTAGTCTTGGGACATCCGGAAGAATTATAGCTGGTTTTATAGGGATGGTCATTGGCGGATTAGCAGGCTCTATAATTCCGGTAGGTGGAACGATAGTTGGAGGAGTAGTAGGAGGCAGTGCCGGCGGGTTTCTTGGGGGCGGAGTGGACAAGGTGCTTGGAATACTTGGGGGACTTATTGCCTTTATAGTCATTGCCGCCGCGATTCTGATTGCTCTTTTCCGCCTTTGGTTCCAGTTATTAAAAACTTATATTTTCATTTTGATCAACATTGTTTTCTCTCCTTTTTGGATTGCCGGAGGCCTGATTCCCGGCTCAACCCTTAATTTTGGGGCCTGGGTCAGGGATATTATTGCCAACCTCTCCGCTTTTCCCACCACTTTGCTTATGTTTTTGCTGGGAAAAGTGTTTATTGAGGAATTTGGACGCGGCGGATATGGAACTTTTGTTCCGCCGTTTATTGGAAACCCCGGAAACCCAAAAAATTTCGCCGCGATAATCGGACTGGGGATAATTCTTCTTACTCCAAATGTTGTCCAGATTGTAAGAGCGGCGCTCAAGACTCCTGAAGGCAAGCTTTCGGCGGGTATTGGACAGTCAATCGGCGCGGGAGCCGGAGCGGCCACGGGAACTGTGAGAAGTACTGTTGGGGCCGGAATTACAGCATTTGCTCCAACACCTATGCCTGGAGCGAAGGCAGGGCCATTGGGTATAATCAGGAAAATTGTTGGAGCTTAAAGAGAATTATTTCTTATGCTGATAGCTTAAGCGTGCCTCCTGTTTGTTTTCCAACTTGCCAACCTGCGATTAGGGGAGCCATCACGACTACATCTCTTAGAATCAGCCATAGCAACCAAAAAAGAGTAAGGTGCTTCTTCTTTTTCATTTCATTGTATTGTTCATGAGTTATTATCCCATGTTTCTCAGCTTCTCCCAAAGCTTTTAACATTTCAGGCTCACTCAAAGAAAGGGCTTCTTTGCCTATAAAAGTTTGCGCTTCTGAGGTGGGAACCCTTAATACATCCGCTAAGGCTTTTACAAATATCTGTCTTTTGCCTCCCTTAGTCATAACTAAGTCTCCCCATGCGGAGACTATAGGGAATAACCTTTCGGTTGCTGGGTCGTTTCCCTGGGGAGACTCGATTCCCCGCTCAATTTTCAGCATGGCCTCTAGGATTGTCTCGATCTTCTCCCCTCCAACATTATTACAAATGGCCAATAAATTATTTGATGCCTCGAAAAAGTTGGGGACATCTCCTCCTATCGCTCTTTTATACATGGTGTCTCCGGGTCTTGCATAATCAAGTTCTTCAAAAGGCACATCATTCATAAAAGGAACATAAGAAAACATGATGTCTGCTAGATCGGGGGCTATATCTGAACCCAGATTTCTAATCTTTCCTATGAGCGCCCATTCTTCAGGCGAATAATCTCCTTGGTGGTCGTTATCATTTACCACTTCCCCCCGTGATGCCCTTTGCATATCTTCGGTATGGTGCCTTAACACTCTGTCTTTAAAATTAACCCATTGATCATCATCCATGTCTCCACGAATTTTATTTTCCGCTTTGACGCCTCCTGTCCAGTCGGTGGGTTTATTTTTTGCGTCTTTTTCTGTAAGGTTAATAATCTGATCTCTTATGTTGATTTTTGAAAGGTAATTTATCATTAGGGGCAAATTTACCTGGGCCACTCTCTCCCAAATTCTCTGTCTTGCCTTATAAGCTACCTCCCCTGAAAGCATCCCTTGCTTCAATAAAACTCCAAGCGCCATCCGAGAATTATCAATAAATGGCGCCAGTTCCGCAAGTAACAGTTCTTGGTATTCACCCATCTTTTTCCCAAGCAATTGTTTTTCGTATTCATCCATCTTTTTTAAATCGATGCTGTCTTTTTTCCGAAGAGCTTCGGCAGCCTCCCTTATTTTTTCTATTCTATAGGATCTTTTTGTATGAGGATCCTCTTCGTCTAAAAACTCCTTCAAATTAGTGCTTTTGCCGTTAATTTTGAATGGAACATTCTCAAACAACGCAAGCTCAATTCTCCATGAACTATACATACCTCTTGTATCAAGCATCCCGTCAACCTCAATATTTCTGACAAGCATTCCTCCAATCTCGGCTATTCTGTTTCTGCCTAGCTTCCTTCTTTTATCCTGGGCGAATTCAAAAAACCTTTCTTCCGCCACGTCAAGGAATCTTTGGGCTCCACGCTTAGATGCTATCTTAAATCTTCTCGCTACCCATCTTTCAATGCTTAAAACCCTGGCGGCATCTTCTTGGGGAAAGCCGGCATATACTTTCCCTCCGGGTTCAAGACGGCTATGGGCAATATGTTCTGCCGCCCTCATGGTTAAATTGAAAAATGCTTTTCCTACATTTAAAGCTGTCTGGATTTCCCAGTCTTTCATAAGCCAAGGATTATCTCCTCCTCTTTTATCTGTGTATCTGCTTCGTATAAGACCGCCCTCGTTTAAATTCCTAAAAGACCTTTCAACTTCCCGAGTCAATTCCTCGTATGCTTCTGTTGTTATGCCTTCATGTTTTGCCATAATTTCGGCATATTTTTCTTCATAAAGCCTCATGGCCTGTGGTACTCCGGCGATCGCATTCGTTTCTCTAAAATCCTTATAATTTATTGTCTGGGAAAAACCAACAAAATCTTTTATCTGTCCTGACGTTACTGCTACATTCATTTCGTGAAACAAGCGAGCTGCTTCCTGCAGCTGTCTGAAATGGCTATATCTTTGACGGGCTTCTTCTTTTTCTTTTGGTGTTTCTCCCATTTCCGCCTCCCCCCTTAAATGTCCCATTATGATTCCGATGTTCTCAGACGCAAAGAAGTTTATCTCATACCTCCCAGAATCTGCTTCCAAAGATCTGAAAAGGATTCTGCTCAAAATCATTTCCCGGGTTTCAGAAAACTGCAAGGCCGCAGCAAGTAGATTTTCGGGCAAACGCGAAGCGGCAGGGTCTCTTTCGTTCTCAAGCGCTTGAATGATTTTTGTTCTTAGGTTTTCCTTTTGATCGGGAGCTAATACTTCGAATTCTTCCGGGGTCAATACAAGATCGGCATATCTTCCTCTAAGCCTCTCTTCTTGCCTTTGTTCTTGTCTCCTCTCCTGCCCCTGCCTTTGTTGTCGTTCTTGCTGTATCGCTTCTCTCAGGAGACCTTGTAATTGATTCAGAAGCGCACTTGCCTCCGGAACATCTATATTTGAATTAATCCGCGCGTCTAATCTTGAAATTTGGTCTTGTAAAAAACTAGAATCAGCATTTCCGTCCATCCCTATATTTTTCACTGAAAATGCAATATCTTTAACATAAAGACTTGCGTATGCATCAGGATCAATTGCGGCAAACCTCTCCGGAGGGAGACCGGCAATTCCACTTTCAATCAAAATGCGTCTTTCCTTAGGGCTAAATCCGGCATCTTTAAGAAGCTGCGCTTTTTGAGCAATTTGCTTTTGGGTGTAGTTAAAAACCTCAGCCCTGCCACCTTCTTTTCCCTCCTCTTCTGCCCCAACATTATGTGCTGCTAAAATAGCTGATTGCTCTTTGTCCGACAGCTTGCGTCCTAAAATTTCTGCTGCTTTTTCAATACGCTTCTGGGATGAAAGCCTAGTATTCTCCACTATCAGTTCTTGCTCCTTCTTGTGACTTTGAGTTCCCGATGCTTTTTCGGCTTCTAATTCGCCCACAATTCTACGCACCTGCGCCTTTTCCACATCCCCTGCAGAATAATTACCCATTTGTGCCCTTGGTGTAGTTTCTCCTAATACCGAACGATTCGAGGGTGAACCGCCTCTTAGATTATCGGATGCTTCTGGCATTCTATTTATAGAATAGTTTATCCCCACTCCCGGTGTCAAACTTTCTTTCATATTAAACGCAGTTTATACCGAATTGGTCGAGGCTACTTGATATTAAAGCAACAGGAAGGTAACAGGAAAGTTATAGATTATAG
>Ga0209343_10002457_pt1 | contig 23920 bp, 27 predicted proteins | sample RifCSPlowO2_02_FD_184026 | JGI IMG/M metagenome (GOLD analysis project Ga0209343, IMG submission 184026) | Groundwater microbial communities from Rifle, Colorado - Rifle CSP2_plank lowO2_0.2 (SPAdes) (version 2) | ecosystem: Environmental > Aquatic > Deep subsurface > Groundwater | place... | reverse complement strand
GGTGGTTAATAAAAGATTTTTCAGGCTCTCCATCCAAAAATGGAGGCTGAAAAATCATGCATAAATCAAAAGAAATCTATAAAAGTGGCGAAGTTAAGCTAAAACTATTGGAAGAAAGCGATCAGGAGAGACCATTGCTTCATTATAAAGAAGATGTGTGTGAAACAGAAAACGAGAACAATGATCTCATAGAAGCTGTTGAGCACATGTACACCGGTAGAGTTCCGGTAGAGTTCCTGTTGAGGTCTTTGATGTTGTAAATGAAGCTGGTGTAAATTCAGTTCATGATTATGCGAATATTCTCGGGTTTGCCAGAAATTATAAAGAGAAAGAACAGCCAATAACAGCTAAAGAACTATACTTTGAGGTCTTATATGAGTCAGGAAATAATCCTCTGGTAGCTAATCTTGCATTCGGCAGTGATCTTTGCTTAGCTTCTGATGCTCTAATAGAACATGACACTGCAGAAGAAATTCGTGAAAGAGCCAAAACTTATTCTGATCTGGACCAAACAAACAGAAGGGGCTTTAGAAAATTTGTATATAATTTAACGCATCCCTACCGCAGAACAAAAACCAAAGTACAATTTATGGAAGATTTCACGCATGCTGAAAATATATTCTATAAATCAGAATTAAGAGATAGTAAATTAAATATACCATTGAGGTATTGGATAATTTCTTCATTGCTTGGATTTCTTGGAGGAGATATTGCTATGATATACAATAACGCTGTCAAATCAGAAAATCCTTTACTAAATGTAGCAATTGGCGCTGCAATAGGAGTTACAGCAAGTTTATCTATGCCTTACAGAGAATACCAAAAACATCAAAATGAAATTGACAAAAAAATGAATGAATTAACAGGCTTACGATATCAGGATTATCTTGAACTTTATGAAAAAATATAAATTTTACAATTTATACCTCAATATCCCGGCCACGCCAAAAGATTTAAACCGTTCTCCTGCTTCATGGTTAGCCTCAATAATATAAATATTGCTTTTTTGCTGTTCTGCCTTTTCAACAAGGCTTTCATGCTCCCTGAGCATTGTTTCAATTATTAAAAAATCTTTGACAGATCCTGCGTCAAGAGCTTGTTTTGTTTCCCGAATGCCGTAAACAACAGGCCCATCAGTTGCGAGTAGTGTAAAAAATTTTTCAACTATAACTGATTCTCCTGCTATGCTGAAATGCTTTGATACTTTTTCTATTGTGCCTCTTCTTATTAACTCTCTTATTCCAGACATGCCTGTATGTGATACACTGTCAAAAATTGTTTTTTGCTTTATATCGTCAGAAAGGCTTTGTTTGAGACTGTCTTTTGCAAATCCCGGTCCAGCTATAATCAAGTAGTCGAATGACTTGTCTTTAATATAATCTATAATCTCTCTGTAATATTTTGAACTGTCTGTCTGGTAACGCTTGCCGGTTGATCCCTGAAATTCTGCTTTTTTTGTGATTTTATCTTTTATACTGAAAATGTCACACTCTGTTTCATCCAAAATACAGGCTAGAATATTCACAGGTTTTATTTTTGCTTTTTCAATTTTATCCAGTTCAAATTTGTGCCATTTTTTTTCTATTTTAACAGGCTCGTTAATAACAACTTCCATTGTATGATAAGCATGTTCCACTTCATCAGACCCTTCGAGAATAATACCGCCAACACGAAGCTGATCTCCAGTTTCACTGAAACTGACCTTTTGTACCTGTATTGCAACATAGATTTTTTTCTTTTCACCCCTGATTTTTCTGTTACCCTGCTGGATAGAAATAGAGCGCACAGTGTAACCGCTAATCTTATCACCCGGCATCAAAAGAGATTTTATAATAATAAGATCTCCAGATACTTCAGGCTTTAAAGTCAGAATCCCATATTTCAGGTCTTTTTTCATAATTATCATATGAAAATGTGTGTTATGGAAGATTTAAAAATAACCTGAAAGAATTTAAATCATATGGATGAATTCATGGGCTTTCTTATTGTAGGCTTAGTAATAATGGCTGTATTCATAATAGCTTTTGCATCTATGGATACCAGCAATGATACTGTAGATTACTTTTTAACAGACTCTGATGTGGGAAAAATAACCAATACCAGTTCAGGATTTTTTGTTGGAAGAGATGTACTGGAATTATATAAACCTTATAATATTGGAAATTTTAACACAAGCTACAAGCTGGATATCATAGAATATGATTTAGGCGAACGCAGGCTGTTCAGCGGTGTTCTGTTTGGATCAGAAAGCCTGAAATTTGAAATACAAAACCCTGAAAGCATGCAAAAAATAACACTGAATTTCATGATTAAAAATACAAACAACCTTGCAGACCTTGATATTAAATTGAATGGAAAATTAATTGAAAAAAAACGTTATAATATCGGGGAATATAAAATAACACTGGATAATTCCGTGCCAAAATATATTATTGAGTTAGTTCCAGAGTCATCAGGATGGCAGATCTGGTCTCCGAATATATATGAACTGACAGAAGTTATAATACACACAGAAAATTTCATTGATAAGCAGGATTCATTTACATTTGATATAGATTCTGACACATATGTCAAACTTACAAAAGGGCAGATTGATCTGGACATGGTAGATTATGTTGGCGCTCTTGTTATAAGAATAAATAATAAAGATGTGTTTAGCGATAACATCACAAGGTTTGTGAAACAGATAACTTTTGACAGAAGCATTTTTGAAGTTGGCAAAAACACTGTAACATTTGCTTCTGGTCCGCAATCTGAATTTGTTGGAAATGCAAAATTAAAAGCATTCTATACGTCTGAAAAAGAGAATGTTTTCAGTAGAAATGTTAATCTTTCGGGCTCATCTACCAATTACTATAATAAGTGGCTTAGGTTTAAGCTGGATGATGTCATACGGGCGGGAGGGCTTTCTGTTAAAATAAAAAATGGAAACAGAATTTTGTTTGAAAAATATGATACAGCTGAAAAAGGCAGAATCTATACATATCATCTTATCAATAGAAATGTTGCTGAAGGCATGAATGAAATAATCATTGCCCCTGTTGATAATTCTGCTTTTGTGATTGACTATTTTGTGCTGGAACAGGCTGTTAGTTAACGAGTTAAAAATAATCATGTTTTTATATGTATAATCTTCATTTTAGATATTGGAATGCTTTTAGCATTCCGATACATGGAAATATTTCACATTTCCAATGTGTTGGTGAAGTAAAATGAAAAAGTTCTATGAAATGAGCGTGAAGGAACGAAGGGAAGAACTTGCAAAGAAATGCGGGCTGACAAAGGAAGAACTGAAAAATCTCGACATTGGCGGCATTGATGTTGAACGTGCTGATGTGATGATTGAAAATGTAATTGGCGTGTATAGGTTGCCGTTGGCTGTTGCACAAAATTTTGTAATTGACGGCAAACCAAGATTAATTCCTATGGTTATTGAAGAGCCTTCGGTAGTTGCTGCTGCAAGTAATGGTGCCAAACTTACATTGCCTGATGGTTTCAAAACCAAAGTTGATGATTCCATTATGATCGGCCAGATGCAGATTGTAAAAATCAGAAATATTTCAGAAGCTGAAAAAAATGTTCTGAAAACTGAGGAAAAAATTTTAGAGAAATGCAATGATAAAAATTCAACAATTATAAAATTAGGCGGCGGTGCCAGAAGAATAACAACAAAACAATTAAAGACTGCCGTTGGTGAAATGCTTATTTTAAATTTTCATGTTGATGTGCTGGATTCAATGGGTGCCAATACTGTAAATACGATGCTGGAAAATATTTCAAGCTTTGTTGAAAAGCTCACTGGTGGAAAAACTAGGCTGAAAATAATTTCCAATCTTGCTGATGAACGACTTGCACGGGCAGAAGCTTTGTGGAAAAAAGAAGTTCTTGGCGGAGAAGATGTTGTTGACAAAATTATTGAAGCGTATGAATTTTCAAAGAATGATATCTACCGATGCTCAACGCATAATAAAGGAATTATGAACGGAGTAGATGCATTAGTAATAGCATTGGGAAATGATTTCAGGGCTGTTGAAGCTGGTGCTCATTCATATGCTGCGTTTAATGGGTATAAACCACTGACAAAATATGAGAAAACTCGCTGCGGAGACCTGAAAGGATCAATTGAACTACCTATGGCAATTGGAACTGTTGGCGGAGCAATAAAATCCAATTCCTGTGCGCAGCTAGCATTAAAAATTTTAGGCGTTAAAACAGCAAAAGAAGCTTCTGGCATCTGTGCTACTTTAGGTCTGGCTCAGAATTTTGCAGCACTTAAAGCATTATCAACTGAAGGGATCCAGAAAGGTCATATGAAACTTCACGCCAGAAATATGGCAATTGCAGCTGGTGCAAAAGGAAAAGACATACAACAGATAACAAAGCAAATGATAGAAGACGGCAATATAACTATTTCTCATGCTGAAACCCTTTTGAAGAATAGAAGTTGATACCTATTAATGATTTTGCTGAAACTCTTGTAAGCTATTCGACCAGCTCCATTAATTCACGACCAGCTTTGTATTCTATAAAAGAATCCATATCATTTTCATATTCATTTAGCGATTTGGCTGCTATTAACCAGTCGCATGAATTATTTTTTAAATAGCTTCTTGAACTCGAGACATCGTAAAAAACTGATACATGACCATATCCTCTTCGATTTAAAACATTTCTGCATATATCAGCTATATTCTTTCCTGCAGCAATTACTACATCAGCATCTGCTTCTACAGGCATTTCTTCTGTTTCCAGAACATAAAATATATTTTTCCTATCAGCAACATCGATGTAAGGAACAGCTCTGAATCCAGATTCTTCCTCATCACCAAATCCTGACCCATGTAACATCCATTTTATTGTCATAACATTATCACCTTTTCTATAAGATTATATTTACTACCTCAAAGTATTTAAATATACCGCACTTTTAATCCTAATACATGATAGTTACCTTCTTTGGTAACTATCATGTATAAATACTTCCCTGACATAAAAATGACAACGAATGTTCTATTTATTAAATTTTCATTGTCATTTCCCTCACATCCGCAGGAAATAACAATTTCAATAGAAATTGTTTCTGGCAAGCCAAATGAAACGCAGTCTTCTGTATTGTATTCGCCGTATCCTGATATTCATCCGATTGAACCGTTAATCGTAACGAAGCTAATGACACTGAAAGAAGAAGCCGAGTACATCTTGCCGTGTTTTTCGGATATCAGAAAATCAAATACCCCATGATTTATCATGGGGTATACATTTGCTCAATGAATATAAAATAAAAACGGGCCGCGACCGGGAATTTCACCAAACACCTTTTTTCTTTGTAAAGAAAAAACGCGTCCGAAATAAAGAAACACTTGTCAATTTTATTGCATATTATTTTGTTAATTTTGATATCTTACCTTTTCTTTTACAAAAGAAAAGGTAGCTTTGAACCCGAACTGGAGGATCCACAGTCCCACGTGCTAACCAGGTTACACCATCGCAGCCACTGAATGTGTATTATTTGTGAAACTTATAAAAAGATTAATTTTAAAAGCATTCATTTACATTATATTTTAATATGTCAAATCTGCTGAATTTAAGTCATATGACAGATTTAGATATCTCCGGAATTCTCCTCGCTACTCGAATTGAAATTATTATTGCATAAAACTGCTTCGGCATTCTGAAGCAGTGAAATTTTGCCATTACTTAGAAGCAGGAGGCTGGATTGGGGGAGGATTGAAAATATGTATTTTGTTCCGTATTATCCTGATGGTGAAAACTACGAGACTTTGGTTTTCGCAGAAGGAGTGCCTATAAGTTTTCCGCCAGAAATGTGCTGCGAATTAGATCATGCACGTGCAAATATATATGCAAGAGATGGATATGTAAAACTTATACCACTTGAAGAAAAAACTTTCAGAATATTTTATCCTTTTGGTACAAATGGAGGAAATTGCAAATAATGGATTAAAAGAAAGGTATGTTGAATTGCATATCTGGAAATAAATATCAGATTTAAGAGAATAGAAACTAAATTATAAATATAAAATCAGTGCTAACCAAGTGATATTATGAAGAATTATGATCCGAAGGCAATAGAGAAAGAAGTACATGAATTCTGGAAAAATGAAAAGATACCTGAAAAAATTATAAGAATGGACTGGAAACGGAAAAAGTTTTACCTGCTTGATGGGCCACCATATGTTAATGGCATACCGCATGTTGGCCATGTTAAAACAACTACTTTCAAAGATGTCTGGAGTCGTTTTAAATACATGCAGGGGTTTGCTGTGTGGTTCCAGCCTGGTTTTGACTGCGGCGGGCTGCCGATAGAAAACAAAGTTGAAAAAGAACTGAGAATAAAATCCAAATCTGAGATTGAAGACAAAATTGGCGTGGATAAATTTATTCAGGCATGCAAAAATTTTGCAAAAGGAAATGAGCCTGTCTGGCTTAATTTGTATAAAAAAATAGGAGCGTGGCGCGGGTGGATTACTCCTTACTTAACTTCAGATGATTATTATATTGAAAGCGGATGGTGGACTATAAAAAACTGGTATGAACAGGGTCTGCTTGTTCAGGGTGAGAGACCTGGATTCTGGTGCACTAACTGCGAAACTGTTCTTGCTGGAATAGAAGCTAGTGAATCCTATAAAAATGTTGAAGATCCCTCTATTCTTATAAAATTTAAACTGAAAGAAAGGAATGAATATCTGCTTGTATGGACAACAACACCATGGACACTGCCTGCTAATGTTGCTGTTATTGTGCACCCGGATGAAACTTATGTAAAAGTTAAAATGGGAAAAAACTTCTACATCATAGCTGAAAAGCGGCTGGTAGTTTTAGATGGGGAAGATTATGAAGTTGTTGAAAAATTTTCCGGTAAAAATTTAGAAGGCCTGACGTATGAACCAATATTGGATATGCCATCACAGGAAAAACTAAGAGAAGATGATAAAGCTCATCGTATTTATTTGTCAATACCAATAATGAAAAAGCGGGTAACAAGCAAAGCCATTGCCAAAGGTGTTGGAGAAGGCAATGATGAGTTTGGGCATATAGTTACAATGGATACTGGAACAGGGCTTGTTCATACAGCTCCGGGACATGGTGATGCTGACAGTAAATTAGGAAGACATTATAATCTTCCGGACCCGTCACCGGTAAATGAACGTGGAGAATTTACAGAGGATGGTGGGGAATTAAGCGGGATTTATGTAAAAACCTCTGATGAAAGAATAATCCAGAAACTCAGGAATGAAAATAAATTATTCAGGCAGGAGCGAATAGTTCATTCATATCCACTTTGTTGGCGGTGCAAACATCCGTTAATATACAGGAAAAGCAGGCAGTGGTTTTTGAAAATGGACATGCTTCGCGATAAAATAATCAAGGCAAATAAAAAAGTTAACTGGCTCCCTGAATTTGGCAGAGATCAGTATGAAAATGTAATATCAGAAGCACCTGACTGGGCTGTTACACGTCAGAGATATTGGGGCATTCCTCTGCCGATATGGAACTGCCAAAAGTGTAGCAGCAGAAAAGTTATTGGGTCGAGGAATGAAATTAAATCAAAAATAGATGCATCGAACATAAGCCTGCATAAAGATGCAGTTGACCTTATTGAATTTAAATGTGATTGCGGCGGCAGGATGAAACGAGACCCGGATATACTTGATGTCTGGTTTGATTCCGGGATAGCGCCGTGGGCATCATTAGGTTATCCGTATAAAAACAAAGAATTATTTGAAAAATTATGGACTGTTGACCTTGTTGATGAAAGCCAGGATCAGATAAGAGCGTGGTTCAATACAATGATGATATGTGGCTTTGCTACATTTGGAAAAGCTCCTTATAAAACAGCCTGCATGAATGGCTGGACACTTGATGAAAAAGGAGAGAAAATGAGCAAATCTCTGGGAAACGTTATAGATGCTTCAGATGCATATCAGGAATTGGGGGCAGACTTGCTTCGATTATATATTTGCTATGATATTGCACCGTGGAATACGCAAAAATTCAGCATGAAAAATGCAAAGGAACTTGGAAGATATCTGAATATTCTGTGGAATACTTACATTTTCTACAAAACATATCTCAGTAATATAGAAAAGGGCGAGCTGGAAATAGAAGACATGTGGATATTATCCAGACTAAATAATTTGATAAAAAATACTACGCAAAACATGGAAGCATTCAATTTTCATTCGGCCAGTAGGGATGTTATATCATTTATAGTTGATGATTTTTCCAGAACATATATCAAGCTGATACGAAACAGAAAAGACGGCAATACAGGATTCGTGTTTAAGCATGTTCTTGAAACGGTTTCTAAATTACTGGCACCAATATCGCCGTTTTTGAGTGATTATATTTACAATGAAATCTGCAAAAATTCAGTTCATCTCGAAAGCTGGCCTGAATGTGATGACAACTATATTGACCAAACTATAGAAAATGAAATCAGGTCTGTGGATGATATCGTAACAAATGTAAATAATGTCAGAAAAGAGAAAAACATAAAACTCAGATGGCCTATCGAAAGTATAGAACTGGATGGAGAATTTGAAAACAGAATTGAAAGCATAATAGAACGAATGTGCAATGTAAAAAAAGTTTCGTTCAAAAATATAACAAATCCTGATTTTGAGGTAAATGGCATAAAGGTTAAAGTTGGTACTGGTGTTGATGAAGAAGATGCTTTGATCAGGGAACTACTGCGTGAAATTCAGAAATGCAGAAAAGAGGCAGGGCTTGTTGTAACTGATAAAATAAATCTGGTTCTTGACAATACAAAACTAAAACATCGTGCTGATGAGATAAAGGAACATGTGAATGCAGGCAAAATAGAATTCGGAAAGGTGGAAAATCCGCTTGGAACAGCAGAAGCTCTTGGAAAAAAATCCGGGTTTAGGTTTGAGAGGATATGATAAATTAGCTAACGAGCAGAGCGAATCAGCTAATTTCAGGGAAATCAAAAGTTTTTTAAACCCTGACATCTAATTAAGAGAGGGTTTAATGCATACATATGTGCGTGTGAAATTAGAAGAAAACGAACCTTGTTCTGCAGATATCAAAGTCTATAGAAACCACTACGCTGACCTTTCGAAACCAGGGGAAATGTTGTTTCCGGGAACCATGGTAAGATACGATTTGTTGATTGTGTTAAATAGGGTATATGCCAGCGCAGTTGATATGAGAGATTTAGAGCAACCTAGTGCTATAAGAGGACACTATGGAAATCTGGTAGTAGAATGCTGTCCACCTGTAAGAGTGAATGTAGTAGCATTGCCAGAAAAAATAAACGAAGGACTGAATTTATATCCTGGAACATTTGATTCGGAACATGAGAACTGGAAAGACATCTGTACTTTGGTTCATAGAACTATGGAAGTAATGGATCAATGATCAAAAACATTAATTCATAAACTTATAGAGAATTAATGACGCTAATTTATCGGATTTTTCAGTTTCCTGCATATTTCAACGAGATTCAATTTGTAAGCATCCCAGTCTCTGACGTCGACTGAACCACCTGCTGCATTATTATGACCGCCTGCGCCTGCTTTTAATGAAGCAGCTGAATCCTGAAGAACTTTGGCCACATTAAAAACACCCAATTGATGACGGCCGCTTAGTTTTACCTTACTGCCTTTTTTTTGATAAACAACAACTATTTTTTCATGATGCATTTCACTAAGTTTTGTCGAGACAAAAGCTCTCAGATTGTATTTTGTCTTTAATTCATACAGGACGAGATTCTTATGCATTTCTGTGCTTGCCTGAATATCACTGTCCAGAAAAGCTATTTCTGTCTGCACAATTTTGTATGCATTGATCAGACTTTCATTCTTCATGACATCTTCCATTGAGCCTGCCTTCACAATTATGTTGACTATATTTTCGCTTTTAATTATTTCTGAAGAATTCGCAAGTGATATAATATCCACAAGTCTGCCGAATTCTGTTTTATACAGGTCTTTATCAACATTATATTTTTTGCATACTTCTTTCACAAGATCCTGCGAATCTTTTAAGTCATAATCACCTGTCATTCCTATACCTGTAATCCAAAGCCTGTTAGTCATGTCGCATAAATTAGAGCATATTTTATAAGTCAGGTATGTAGTTGACTGATAAATATGGCTGTTTCTGAAACGGGGATTGTAGTGTAAAATTCTTTTGTTGTTTATGTTGTTTGTAATCTGATGATGATCAATGATAAGCAGAGGAGCCATTCCTGAAAGCTTTTCAGCAACCTGTTTTTGCTGGTCTATTGCAAGGTCCATAATAATTATTTTTGTAGGAAGTGTTGTTTTTACACGGGAAATCAGATTTTTATCAGTTGGCATCGGCTGTGAAATTAAATATGGTTCAATACCATGCAGCTTTTTAAGACAATTAACCATAAGGCTGGCTGATGATATACCATCTGCGTCATTGTCGAATATTACAAGCACGCCGTCTTTTTTTGTCATGCTTTTGATAAAATCTTCTGGTTTCATAGTATTTTTACAGCACTGCATCTTTTAAAGGTTTAATACTTCTTAACCCATTCCACTATCTTATTTCTTACAGCCGGATTTGGCAGCATATCTGTTCCATGAGCACTGCCTTCCAACGGGATAAATTCGTGATAAGACCTAAACGCCTGATTTATCATCATGGATGACTGATATGAATATGAATCCATTCTGCTGGCAAAAATCATGACAGGATTCGCATATAATGTCATTGACTGTCTGATACTAACACCATGATAATCCATTCCGGGCGAGAGGAGAACAACTGTGTTTATATCATTGTCAGCTCTCATTAAAGCGAGATTAGATCCGATGCTTGCACCTATGATATTTATTTTTTTACAGTTTTCTGATTTGAGATAATCTACACCCGCAGCAACATCCAGAATCATGTTATGGAAATCTTCTTCGGTAAAATCATTCAGTAATACATTGCCAGTGCTTTTTCCATGACCTCGCAGGTCAATGGCTAATGTAGAAAACCGGTTTTTATTCAGGTCATCTGCCAGAACTGACCAGCTTGTGCTGTCGCTGCCGAGCATATGAACCAGCAGAACGCAATCGTCAGAAGATTTTGTGAAGTTGGCATAAATATTCCAGTTGTCAGCAGTCTGGAGTATAATATCTTTTAACGAATTACCAGGTTTCATTTCAGGCTGTGTACTTTCACCGGCTTTTTCTACACATGCACTGAGTAATATTAAAAAGAATATTAAAGGTATGGCTTTTTTCATAATATGATTTGTTGTCGTGGGTTTAAAATACAGCCTTTTTGGAGAATAATGATAATATATTTTCGGACGCGTTTTTGCATAGATATAGATTTTACTTCTTGCAAAAAGGTGTCTACTGAAAACCATGGGGAAAAATATTATAGTCTTTTTCCAGGTAAGCTGACTCACTCCGATCGTCAGCTAATTTTTTACTGACATATGCTCAACGCATTCAGCATTCTTAACAGCGAACTGCAGTTTAGTTATAGTAGATTCATATAATTATTGAAACTTTATTTTGAACCTGCTATATGTATGTTCAGTATCCTATGATTAAATTCTGTACCAAATATTTCATTAAATTCAGAACAAAAAACCTTTTATACAGCCTCGCAATAATTTTATATATGATTAAGCCTGATTTTGACCGTATCATTGGAAGTACCGAAACAAAGCGAAAACTAAGAAAGCTTCAGTTAATTTACATTATCATAGCTGTTGTTCTGATGCTAATACTTTACGCTGCCGGTCAGTTCAATTCGAACTCTACGATGGTAAAATATTCCGAGTCTACTCAGGCAAAAGCCTATGTTCCAGAATATCCTGTGGTAACCGAGAATTCAGTTTATGAAGGGCCTTCAGAAATTTCTGAAGATAGAGCTGCATACAAAGTAGCATTGCAAAACGTTAATGTTGAAGACTGTTATAAAATTACTGTAGAGAGCTATAAGCTACGATGCGAGGCTATTATTTTGCTTGATCAGAAAACGTGCGAAGGCATCGAATCAGATATTAATAAAATGAACTGCTTTAATGCTGTAGCTGCAAATGTTCAGGAAAAAAACAGGTGCGAAAACCTTCCCGGACCTGTTAAGCCTGTTTCCTGCAACTACAGATATGACAATATCATATAAAGATTGATATAATAGAAATCGGGTGTTGTCTATGAAATTCTATTACAAAGACCTTGAACTAGAAATTCCTGCCAATATCTATTATCCGCGGGAAGATTCTATGCTTATGTTAGATATACTGGAAAAAACAGATCTCAGAGGATTGAAAGTGCTTGATATGGGAACAGGATCAGGTATTTTGGCTGTGGCTGCAGCTAAAAAAGGTGCTCTGGTACTTGCTGTGGATATAGATAAAAATGCAGTTGAAATTGCATGGAAAAATGCAGCAGCTAATAATACTGTTATACGATACAGGTGTTCTGATTTATTTGAAAAAATTTCAGAAAGATTTGATTTGATTATATTTAATGCACCTTACCTACCTGCAGATGATACGCGAATACAGGAACTTCCTCAATGGTATGGAGGTCCAAATGGCAGGGAAATTATTGAAAGATTTTTGAGATCTGCTAAGGATTTTTTAACTGAACATGGAAAGATACTTTTGTTAATATCAACTATTACAGGTGAAAAAGAGGTTAAAAATATTCTCGACAAAGAAGGATTCGGGTGGGTTGCAATTAAACGGGAAAAAATACCATGGGAAGAGCTTGTTGTTATAGCAGCACGTATTAATATCTGAAGGTGAATTATGCCGATAAATGCAACTCCTGAATATTACAAGGCTGAAGAGCGCTATAGAAATGCCAAATCAACAGAAGAAAAAATAGCTTTACTTGAGGAAATGATACGACTTGCGCCAAAGCATAAAGGCGGCGAGCATCTGCTGGCAAGCTTGCGTGGAAAGCTAGCAAAACTAAAAAAAGAAAATATTTCAAAAAAAACTGGAAAGAGTTACGGCATTACAAAAGAAGGCGATTGTCAGGTATGTATAATTGGAATGCCTAATTCAGGAAAATCAACAATGCTGAAAAAATTAACAAGCGCTAAACCTGCAATCAGCAGCTATCCATTTACTACAAAAAAACCTGAAATCGGAATGATAGATTATAACGGAATAAAACTTCAGCTTGTAGAAATACCTTCTACGTTTGAGGTAAGATTCCTGAGTATCTGCAGAACAGCTGATATTGTTATATTGCTTGCTAGAAATGAATCAGAGAAAAAAGAACTGCAGGAATTATTGGATAAGTGGTCTATACGAACAAAACAACTGGTAATAAGGCAGGATTACAACGAGGCGAAAATAAAAAGCGATATATGGAAGATGTCCGGGCTTATGTCAGTTTATACTAAAAACACACCGATGGCTCTGCCTGCAAATTCAACAATAAAAGATTTTGCACACCGCATACACAAAGATTTTATAAAAAATTTCAGGTTTGCACGTGTGAAAAGAAGAATCAAAGGAAAAGAACGCATAATGCAGGTTGGGCTGGATTATGTTTTAGAAGACGGGGATGTTGTTGAAGTTGTGTGCTGAAAGCTTTAAATATGTAATACAATTATTATTATTGTATGACGATAATAGCCGATGCCAGTTCTTTGATACTCTTGGCAAAAGTCAGTGTACTTGAAGAATTTTCGAGGCGTAACACTATTGTTATACCTAAATCAGTATACGAAGAAGTAATCAATGGAAAGGAAAAAGGTCGTCTTGACAGTCTGTTGGTAGAAAATCTGACACAAAATAATTTACTGAAGATAAAAACTCCTGAAAGACGGGTAAAAAACCGCATTGAGAACTTATTCAATATCAAGAAGGGTGAACTGGATGTTATAGCGTTAGCATATAAAACAAAAGACACGGTCCTTTCTGATGATAAAAAATGCTTTAATACAGCAAAGGTTTTGAGTATTGGGTTCATAACATCACTCGATGTTGTTGTAGTGTTATGTAAGAAAGGACATATAACAAAAGAAAAATTACATGAATGTCTTGAAAGACTGGAAGAATATGGGTGGTATAGCAAAAATATAATTAAAATGTATAGGGGGTGTTTGAAATGATGAAAAACGTTTCAATAAGACTGCACGAAGGTTTTATAAAAGAAGCGGAAAGATTGTCCAGATTTGAAATGGTAGATACATCTGCTATATTGAGAGAATCTCTGGAAAGAGGGCTTGCGGATGTCAGGATAGAAATAGCCATAGAGTTATTCAGTAAAGGTAAAGTATCTGTAAGTGAGGCTGCTGACATAGCTAATCTGGGCGTGGGTGAAATGATGGACGAGTTAGTTAAAAGAGGTGTGAAACAGGAGATAAATATAGATGATATACGAGGCAGCTTGGAGAGGGCAATGAAGACTGTAAAATAATTACATCTTAGCCATTATCTCCAGAAATTCTTTATCCTTCAAATTTTACACTACAGCTTCAATTACCTGCAAAATCAATACCGTATCCAGAAATCCCAATATAACAAGCAATGCTATTGTAATTATATTTTTCAGTTTTGAGTTGACATAGCAGCCCATGATTTTCCTGTTGTTGCACATGAAGAATAAAAGCAAAACCAGGAAAGGCATAAGCAAGCCATTCAAAATCTGGGTATAAAACAGGAAGTGAAACGGATTAACCGGTGAAAAAGCAAGCCCGATTCCAACCAGAAATGACAGTGTAATAACAGCATAAAATCCTTTTGCCTTTGAAACTTTTTTATCCAGGCCTTCTTTCCATCCAAATGTTTCAGAAACAGCATATGCTGTTGAGCCAGCTAAAACAGGTATTGCTAAAAATCCGACAATCAGAATTCCTATGGCAAATAAAAGATAAGCCCACTGGCCAGCCAGCGGCTGCAAGGCAATAGCAGCCTGTTCAGGTGTTTCTATGAAAATTCCAGTGCCGAATAAAACTGCAGCTGACGCAATAATAATAAATACAGATACAATGTTTGACCATGTCATTCCAATAATTGTATCAGTTTCCATTGTTTTCATTCTTAATGCAGGTTTTTTCTCTTCCAGCTCTTCTGAAGCCTGCCAGAATAAAATATATGGTGATATTGTTGTTCCTATCATTCCAACAGCAGCTGCCAAGAATACGAAAGAAAAGTTAAAATGCGGAACAAACCCACTGGCAATACTTGTCCATTCAGGTTTAGCAAGTAAAGCAGAAATAATGTAAATACCCATGAGAAAAGCTAATCCAAGAAGAATCCTTCGGATTGATTTATAGCTTTGGAACAGAATAATATACCAGATAACAAGAGTCAGAGGTATAATAAACCAGACCCAGCTGATTCCAGTAATCATTCCCATAACACTGGATATTCCTGCGATGTCAGCACCTATGGTTGCGATATTGGCTATAATCAAAACAATCATTACTATTTTTGCAGTATTAACGCCATAATGTTCTTTTATTACAGATGCTAATCCTTTCCTTTTTACAAGAGCTACACGCGATGCCATTTCTTGCACAACAATCAGCATAGGCGTAATAATAAACATCAGCCACAGAAGAACATACCCTGTTGTTGCACCGACTATAGTATAGGTTACAATGCCAGCCGGGTCATTGTCAGCTCCTCCTGTGATTACACCGGGCCCGACTGTTTTTTTTGCCTTTTTTACATCTTTAACAACTTCTTTCCCTAAGTATTTTTCAGCATTTCTGATCCTTTTCAATCCAAGCGGGAATTTCATTAATTTTAAATTATCACAGCCCGATTAAAAAGATTTTTTAAGCATTTCCTTGAAATTCCTGTTGAGATTTTTATGCCATGATATTCAAATGATTTAAACAAATAAAATGAGAGAATATACAAAAGAAAGGCTTCAGCATTGATGATGAGGGTTATGGAGTTGGATTTAATATTTGTGCAGCACACTGGAAATCAGCAACAGCTAACCCGAAATTTCCCATTCTACGATGTGCAATGCCTCTGTTACAATAAGCCTCATTAAAAGCAGCCATATTTCAAGCGGTAAATTTTTTTCATCTTTCATCACCATCTTCTTGATACTTTATGTTGCGTTGTGAAAATTGAAAAAATTCCGCTAAATAGCGTAATTATTTGGGAATTAAATGTTTTTATATAAACCCAGATAAGGCCTGTATAGTGATAATTATTTTTTGTGATTAGCCATCCTGTAAAATTGCCTTTTATAGGAATCTGTAAAAAACCTTCCTGCTTCTTCCACTGAATAATTTCCACTGAATGGTTCAGTTGGCTCGCCAAGACCAGCCCATTCCCGAAATTGCTTGTAACCGTTTTCTGCTGTTTCAGATCCCCAACCACGTAGATCATAGTAAAATACTTTCAACCCCTTTAATCGCTCTCCAAAATAATCCCGTGATAAAACTAGTCCATCTTCACCACCTAATTTTGCGCACTTAATACCAAATTCTTCGCATTCCTCTTCATCTTTAAGCTGTTTTTCTATAGTACTGTAAGGTCTCGGATAATCATCATTAGTTGCCAAAACAATGTCAGATAATAAAATTATACCTTCTGATACTGGAATATCGTGGCCCGGATCTGATGAATTTTCTGTTAAACCTGTTATAGCCCAGTCTTCATCCTGAAGGCAAGTATTATGGCGATCAGGAATTAACCAATCCTTGTCAAAATTACTAAACAGGTAATTATTCATCAGCCATTCGGGTGAGTACAATATTATGACACCGAATCCTAAATTGCCTAAATATGCTGTCACAACATTAACAGAAAAGTGATTGGCTCTTGAGCCAGCTGCTGTCCGCCTTGCTTTTTCTCCTCTTTCTTCTCGTATGTAGTACGGCGTCAAAGAACCGCTTTTAATTATATCAAAAAACGGGTAAAATAATTCTTTTCTGTCTTCACCAAATCCTGTCTCTCCGTATCGGACAACAGGCGTAGTATGCACAGCTACATTATTGCTGGGGAACATTTTCCTGACATCTTCGCGAACAAGTTCTGTATACATAATCAATATTACTACTAATTAGTATATAAATATAAGATATATATAAAGTTGCGTCGGGGCACCACTAATCAAATAGATTATTGAAAAAACTTATCAATCGAAAATGATTAATGAAAATAAAAAAAATCAAAAAATCCGGTCTTCATTATCATGCACTAGATGACAATGAAGCAATAGCCTTTAGCGCAACAACAAGTGCAGCTGGAGCAGCAAAGACAACGATGTTTTGTAGGACCATTACAATTTGTGGAATTCCGGAAAGAATTACGCTTAAGCTGCTTCCTGAAACTACAAGTGCAATGACTGCTGCCAAGAAAGGAACTACTTCCTTCTCAGTTATGTTCAACAATCCTACAACAATACCCAGTATAGCAAGTACTGCTGCTACCCCGATGTTTTGCGTGACTGCATAGCTAGCCAAGCCAGCTATTACAGCGATTGCCACGCCCAAGATAAAGGCCAATTCGCCAACTTTTTGTAACTTCATACTTTTTTCTCCTTGATTTCATAATAGGCTTTATACAAGTTATTGGAACACTTATCTTTTTAAAGGTTTTGAGTGTGTAGAATTATACATGAAATTCAATTTAAATTTTAGAAAGATTTCGAAAAAGTGGAAGCTTATAAAAGGGAAAAAAATAGCCAGAAAATTCAGGTTCAATGACTTTAAAGAAGCTGTAAAATTCGTGAACAAAGTAGCGGAAATTGCTGAAAGCGAAAATCATCATCCTGATATTTTCATTTTTTACAATGAAGTTGTTGTTGAACTGTGGACACACTCAGCCAAAGGACTGACTGAAAAAGATTTCATTGTTGCGGCTAAAATCCAGAAAATAGCTTCGCTATAATCTATCGATATGCATCATCGCCGTTCTCTTATCTCTTCTTTTAGCCCTTCTATAAATTTATCAGGATCCACGTTGAATTTTGGCTTTTCACCATGCATTCTCACAGCCAGTGTTTTGTTCGTTTCTTCCTTGTCTCCTATGAGAATTATGTATGATATCTTCATCAATTCTGCATTCCTAATCTTCTCGTTCACAGTTGACGGGCTGGTGTCTGAATCAGCTCTTATGCCATTATTTTTTAGTTTCTCAGTCAGGATTTCAACAGCTTTTATGTTTCTGTCTGTAAGCGATAAAACTCTTGTCTGAACAGGGGACAGCCATACAGGAAAATTCCCATTCAGGTGTTCAATAAGCATTCCAATGAATCTTTCTATAGCGCCATAAATTGTCCTGTGTATCATTACAGGTCTTTTTTGAGTATTATCTGAATCCATATATTCCAGATCAAATCTTTCCGGCATTGCAAAATCCAGCTGTATTGTTGCGCACTGCCATGTCCTGTCTAGGGAATCTTTTATATGAAAATCAATTTTAGGGCCATAGAATGCGCCGTCACCTGGATTTACCCTGAATTTTATTTTATGCTTGTTAAGCACATTTTTCAATATTTTCTCTGCAATATCCCACAGTTTTTCATCGCCAATTCTTTTTTCAGGCCTTGTGGAAAGTTCAATGTGATAATCAAGACTGAATTTTTTGTAGATTTTGTCTATCAATGACATTATTGCTATTATCTCATCTTCCAGCTGGTCTTTTGTACAATAAATATGAGCATCATCCTGAGTGAATTTTGTAATTCTGAACAAGCCGTTGAGAACACCTGACAATTCCTGTCTGTGGACAATGCCGAGTTCAGCAACACGCATCGGTAATTCCCTGTAGGATCTTGGCCTTGATTTATATACAAGTATCCCGCTTGGGCAGTTCATTGGCTTGACAGCCATTTCCCTGTTCTCATAAGAAGTAAGAAATATGTTTTCTTTGTATTTTTCCCAGTGGCCTGAAATCTGCCAGAGCTTTTTATCCAGTATTTGTGGGGTTGATATTTCCTGATATCCTAATTTTCTATGTTCATCTCTCCAGAAATTTATCAGTTCATTATAAACTATCCATCCGTTATTATGCCAGAAAACCATTCCGGGAGCAGTTTCACTGAAAGAAAACAGATCAAGCTTTTGGCCAAGTATTCTGTGATCATTATCTTTTAAAACCCGTGTATCAATTTTTGTTTTTGAGATCTGGCGAAGCAATTCCTTATAATCATATTTTTCTTCATTTACTTGTTTTTTTTCTAACCGTATTTCCCTGCTCAATTCAGAAAGCGGGTGTCCTTTGCACGAAATTGTAAATGATTTGTACCAGCCAAATGGGCTGGAATATACCTCAAACTTATCAGCGAGTTTTTTTTCAAACTCAGCAAGCAAATCCATTGCCAGCGTAGGGCTGGCTGGTGTGTTTGTCAGGTGTACCCATGGATAAATAACTATTCTGTTTGTTTTTACATTTCCAGCAACTTTATCGATTTCATCACAAGCCTGAAAAACCTCAGCTGTGCCATCGTTTTTTTCAATGGCAGTGAAAACTACCAGACATTCCTCAATCCTTTTTTTCTCTTTCACCGCTTTTTTTGCGGATTCCAGAGCTTTTGATTTTGGTTCATATTCAATAAAATCCGAATGCGATAATAAAATTCTCATATATATACAGATTTGCACGGTTTATTTTAAATAACTTATATAAAAATATTACAGACAAGATTATTTAGGATAGCCCCGTGGTGTAGTACACCCTTTCTTCACACCCTTTCTTTTTAAAAAGAAAGCCTGTACGGAAAGAAAAGTAATATCTTTTCGTACACGTTTTTCATAGTTGAAAAACGGAAATTTTGAAAAAGGTGTAAAGAAGAAAGCCTGTACGGAAAGAAGAAAAAGAACGGATGATGTATATTGAAAAGAAATATGGATGCATCTTGTTTTCGGAATGGTCAAGCATAAAGGCCTTTGGAGCCTTGGACCCAGGTTCAAATCCTGGCGGGGCTATTATGATAGAAGTTCTAAGACTCGGCCATCGTAGGCTGCGTGACCATCGGATTTCAACGCATTGCGGGCTTGTTGCGAGAGCATTTGACGCATCAAAAATAATTTATTCGGGGGAACATGATTCCAGCTTACTAGACAGCATCAATAATGTTCACAAAAAATGGGGCGGCAGCTTTTCTTCCAGATATGTTGAAAAAGATATTAATTTCATAGAAAATTATCGCGGTGTTAAAGTTCACCTGACAATGTATGGCCTGCCGATTCAGAAGCATATTAAAAATATCAGGAAGCATAAGAAAATTCTCCTGATTGTCGGCGGGGAAAAAGTTCCGGGTGAAGTTTATAAATTAGCTGACTACAACATTGCAGTTGGCCACCAGCCGCACAGCGAAGTTGCTGCATTGGCAATTTTCCTGCACGAATATTTTCAAGGCAAAGAACTGAGTAAAACTTTTCCAAAAGCCCGCCTGAAAATTTTGCCGCATGAGAGAGGGAAGAATGTTATGGAAGTAACTACTAAATGATAGCTTTAAATAGTTTTGTTTTTATATAATAAAATTCCATTTAAAAATTATCTTGAGTTGTTAAATCATCCTGATGTTAAGAGCAGGATAAAAACTGCTGTATCAACTTCATATCGAGTTAATGAAAATATAGATTTCGGTATATGTTATCACAATGATGATTTGTATCCTCATTGTCTTGAGATCACTGGAATTCAATATAGAGAAGTAGCTGATAATGCAGATGGTTTACCAGAAGATTACTATCTATCACCCGAACATAGGGTAAGACCAGTATTAATAACTATTCCTTCTTCCTATCCTACGGATTTTGCAAAACTTATGAGTTTTTGTACTGACTTTAGTGCTTATTATTTTTTTGATTCCCCTTCTCCTTATATTGATGCTAAACGATTGGAAACTGCTGAAATATTATGTGATGATAGTGGGATTCAACCTGTCTGTATCAAGTTACCAGTATTTGATGAAAATGGTGATCCTTTTGGACCAGAAAGTAGAATACTTAGATCAATATTTGGAAAATTTTTACTAAATGAACGTGTTCTGGATTTTAGATATCCTAGACAGATTGGATTGATACAAGGTATACCAGGCAGAAACAGTATAATGTCTTATGATCAGTTACGATTACAAGATATTGAGGATTTGGATGACTATAAAAGACAAATGATAGAACTCGGAATAAATTATGCTGTTTTGAATATTGATGAAAAAGATAATGCTACGATGAGTGAAGAAGATCAGCAACGTTTTATTGATCTTCCATTTTCAATCTATTCTCTACAGAAATAATTTTTCTTTCAGATATTACAAAAATCCGTGCAGGCTCATCTGCACCCCTGCTATGTGCAGCAGCTCAGAATTATGCAGAATTTTTTATCTTGTATACTTTCAGAATTTTTGGAAACATCTCTTATCTGATCATATATGGAAAAACTTATAGCGCCGGGTGTGGGACTTTCGCTAAGCCAAAGATTCATCATTCGGTTTCGAAAGTTTCGAACCCACGCAACTGCGAACACAGTTACTCGTTCTTAAGACGAGCGCAATAGGCCGCTCTGCCAACCCGGCTCTGCTAGTTTTTAAAAGCTTAAATAATTTCATTTAGTTATAATAATTGAAGACTGCGAACACAGTTATTTGTTTTGAGTTCGATTGGACCGACTCTGTTCGGGCCCTTTTTTATATTTATTATTTCTACAGAAAAGTATTTAATGTTTTCCAACCGTGTGGGTAATCATAAAAATCTTTGCAAATTCATCTGCACCCTTGCTATGTGCAGCAGTTCAGAATTCTGCAGAACTTTTTTCCTGTCCATCTTCATACGGGAGAATACTTCATTTAATGCAGATTCCTGAGTTTCATGTACACTCGGTTTTTTCTCAAGTGCGCCACGTACAGCTTCGCGATTTACCCAGACTCCGCATGGAATATTATATGAAGGCATAACCTCTCTTAAAATTAAAACAGAAGCTTGTTTCCTGATTTTAGTTAAATACTCAGCAACAGCCAGCCTGTCACTATAATAAGCTCCTGTAACAGAATCAGCATAAGACTTTCGGCCATTATGATCTTCATAATCATGCCAAAATTGTGCAAACGGATAAGACCATTCTACAACCTCAAAACTCCAACAATGAGGTATCAGCATAATTTCAAAATGATTCCCAAGATATTCATTGGAATACACCAAATACTTGTCTACTATTTTATTGTATTTTATATTTTCAATTAGATTTTTTGACAGCGTATCATCCACAGCAGTAATTGACCATCTGGTTGGAACCAGTTTTTTCTTTCTTCCCAGCAAACCTGTTGATAAAATATTACTAAGTCTTGAAATTCCTGTTCCTTTTTGATAAAGCAATGCTAAAGAATCTTTAGCCAGCAAGTCATCATCAAGCACTTTTTGAATCCGTGCTTCAATTCCCGGATTCTCGCAGAACAAAGCTTTTTTCAGCGGTGCATGTGCTCCTAACGGAGCGACGTAACCGTCAGCATCCACCTTCAGACTGGGTTTTTTCTCCAGAATAAATTCAGTGTCAACAGGCTTTGATGCTGCTGCAATTTCCTGCATAGCTTCTATAATTTTTCCTGAAAAGGTTTTTACACTACTCGTTGTTCTGGAATGCACTAACTGACTGCGGGCACCCATAACATTCGGTATTGAAAACTTCTGTTCATACCAGAATTCCGGTGCATCAAGAATCCATGCATCCTCTCTAATCTGCGGCGGAGCAAGTATACCAATGTTAACATTGGGATAATTATAGCGGCCGATAAATACACCCGGACTGGTGCCTGCAAATTCTGTATTTATTTTGGCAACTAAATCTTTGTATTGCTCCAACTGCTTTCCGATAAGAATTTTGACATTCTGGTTTGCATAAGATATTATTGCCATAAAACAGGATAGGTTTATAAACTTTAATTAAACTATTAAACTATGTCGTTCAAAATACCAGAATCAATAGAAGGGTGTGTAACAGAATGTTTAATAACGAATGATGAATTCGATGCATACCTATGTAGCTTATATACTAAAAACCATGAAGGAATAACTGTCGGAGACATGGCGAGAAATGCAATACCGTTGAGATATTTATTATACGCGGCTATTTGCGATGAAGGAATTGAAAAAAGCTGTAGAACATCATCTGAATTTACTGGTACTGCGATAAAAATGCATAGTGATGGAAGAATAGAAGTTTTTGAAAGCCCGTTAATTGTGCCTTATCCAATGCCTGGCAACAACAGGCTTTTTGATATAACAGCTGGAAGGCTTGTTGGTGAATATGAATACGGTGATGAAGAAAGGCAACTTCATACTGCGTGGTTTAACTTAGAAGATATAAATTGGCATACGGGACTGCCAGAAAATTTTGTAAAACCAACTGTTTATCATGGACCAAATATAGCTGTTGATATTTATGAACAACGTGACTTGAATACATTTGTAATCAATAAACCTCCAAGATATGGTTTCAGAATTTACTGTATAGAACGTACGTCAAGGTGGTTTAATTTTGATCCGTTGTCTGAAAATGATTCAAGGAATAAAGGGATAAATCCGAAACATGTTTATCATCACGGAGCTTTTTCAATTGACGCAACTGTCCGACCAGATTATGTTCCGCTTATCAGTGGATTTGCAAGAAACTGGGAAATATCGTGATATAATAATTTCAAAACCTGTTGCCAGAACATGACAGCAAAGATTTATCCAGTACACAGCACCCATTGCAAGAAAGCACCTTGTTCTTCATGATGCCCGAAGGCGATATGACCCTGAACCTGAATTAACCAACAGTTTTCTGAGTTTTTATAATTTATAGTTAGTTCACTAAATAATGGAACATTTTAGGTAAAGACTTTTTATCATTGAATGTTTTACGCAAATGATATTTCATCGCAGGCACATTCATCAACAATCTGTTTGCAATTCCTTTTCTGCCGATTTTCCAGCACTGTTCTGTTGGATTGAGTTCTGGTGTGTATTTTGGGAAGTACCCAAT
>Ga0209343_10002454_pt1 | contig 23926 bp, 32 predicted proteins | sample RifCSPlowO2_02_FD_184026 | JGI IMG/M metagenome (GOLD analysis project Ga0209343, IMG submission 184026) | Groundwater microbial communities from Rifle, Colorado - Rifle CSP2_plank lowO2_0.2 (SPAdes) (version 2) | ecosystem: Environmental > Aquatic > Deep subsurface > Groundwater | place... | reverse complement strand
TTAATTTTTTGAGGTCTAATTTAGTGGCGTAAGAATTAGTGTTTTTCATAATTGACGAGGTAATTAAAATATAGCACAATCTGGATATATGGCAAATGATAAAGGAGAGGGTAAAGACAATGGTTATGATCGCATTTCTGGGGATGAAAGCACCTTGGAGAAAATCAATGAAATATATCCTGAGAATACGCCACTGATTGATATTGCTAATGCCGAAGAACCTGAGCCTAAACCTGCCGAAACGCCAACAGAAAAACCGCTCTAGATTTTCTGTACCTGCAAGAAATCGAGCTCGACCGGGGTTTCGCGGCCGAAGATAGAGACCAAGACTTTGACTTTGCCTTTGGCGTCGTCGATCGAATCGACCGAGCCCAAAAAGTCGGCAAACGGGCCTTCGATGATTTTGACCGCCTCGCCGAGGCTAAACGAGGCTTTGTACTTGGGCGCCTCCATGGTCATGAACTTCATGATATTGTCGATTTCGCTCTTGGGCAGGGGCGTGGGTTTGTTGCCGACGCCGACGAAGCCGGTGACGCCCTGGGTGGTGCGCACCGCCAGCCAGGAATCGTCGGACAGCACCAGTTTTACCAGTAAATAGCCGGGGAAAAGTTTTTCTTTGATTTCATGTTTTTCGCCTTTTTTGATCTGGATTTTGTTTTGGGTGGGAATGAGCACTTCCAAAATATAATCGGTCAGGTTCATCGAGTTGGCCCGCTGTTCCAGGCCGGCGGCGACTTTGTGCTCGTGGCCGGAATAAGTGTGGACCACGTACCAATTGGCCTTCGACTTACGCTCAGGCCTGTCGTTGATGATCAAGTGGTTGTTTTCTTCGGCCATATTTAAATGATTAAAGCCAGCAATTTAGTAAAGATAAAGTCCAACCCGCCCATCAGCAGTCCGGCAATCACCGAAACGACGATCACTAAAACGCTTAGGCGGACCACTTGCTCCTTGGTCGGCCAAACGACTTTCTTGAGTTCGGCAAGCGCTTCTTTGACGAAACGAATTGGTTTGGATTGTAACATGATAGCGTCTATTATGCCACAAGTTTATGTTATACTGAAAGTCCATGATTACCAAAGCGGTCATTCCGGCAGCCGGTTTCGGTACCCGCTTCCTGCCGCAAACCAAAGCTATTCCCAAGGAAATGCTGCCGATCGTCGATAAACCGGTGATCCAATATGTGGTCGAAGAATTGGTCGACGCCGGCATCAAAGACATCATCATGGTGACCGGCTTTCACAAGCGGACGATCGAAGATCACTTTGATATTCCCAACTTTGACTTGGTGGAAAATTTAAAATTGGGCGGCGCCAAAAAAGAACCGATTTTAAAAGAACTGGAAAAAATTTCCGAGCTGGCCAACTTTGTTTACGTGCGCCAAAAAGGGCCGTACGGCAACGGCACGCCGCTTTTAAACGTGCGCCACTTAATCGGCAACGAGCCGTTTATTTATACCTGGAGCGACGACTTTATCGTGGCTAAGCCCTCGCGTTTTAAACAGTTGCTTAGCACTTTTGACAAATATCATTGCTCGTGTTTGGGGAGCATCCGAGTTAATAGTCCAGAGGACTACAAGCGTTACGGCTTTGCCGGAGGCAAAGAGATCGAGCCGGGAGTCTTGGACGTCGACAAAATTATCGAAAAACCGGGCAGGAAAGCCGCTCCTTCGGATTTAGCCAACGTCTCCGGCTTTGTCTTTACCCCGGATATTTTTGAGTATTTAACCCGCGCCCAGGAAAACTTAGCCGCCGGTGAAGAGCTCTGGTACAATGACGCCTTGAAGTTGATGCTGGCTGATAAGAAAAGAATTCTGGCGGTAGAAATCAAAGGCGGAAAATATTACGATACCGGCAACAAACTCGATTATTTAAAAACCGTGATCGAATTTGCCTTAAAACGCGAGGATTTGGGGCCGGAGTTTAAAGCTTATCTTCATGGACTTAAACTCACTAATTGACCACACGCTCTTAAAACCCACGGCCACTAAAGCGGAGATTTTAAAGCTGTGCCGTGAGGCCAAAAAATTTGAGTTTTGGTCGGTCTGCGTCAACCCGATGTGGGTGAAGTTGGCTAAGAAACAGGGTGTAAGAGTTTGCAGTGTCGTTGGTTTCCCGCTAGGGGCGAACATACTAGAAATAAAAGTAGCTGAGGCCAGGCAAGCGGTGGCCGATGGGGCCGAAGAGTTAGACGTGGTGGTTACACGGCCGGCAGAAATTAAAAAAACAGTCGCGGCGATTTTGCCTGTTGCCAATAATAAAATAATCAAAGTGATCATCGAAACCTGCTATTTAACCAAACAGGAAAAAGTATTGGCAGCTAAACTGGTAAAACAAAGCGGGGCGGATTTTGTCAAAACTTCGACTGGATTTGGTCCGTCAGGCGCCACAGTTACCGACGTAAAATTATTAAGAAAAATAGTCGGCCCGGATTTTGGCGTTAAAGCCTCGGGCGGCATTAAAACCAAGGCCCAGGCGCTGGCCCTGGTCAAAGCCGGTGCCAACCGGTTGGGGACTTCGTCCGGTGTCGAAATATGCCGGTAAGAAATTTATTCGGCACGTCCGGAATCCGGGGTTTGATCGGCAAAGAAATCGACGTTAAGTTCAGTTACAAATTAGGCTTGGCTTTAGGCAAATATATTGCCGGCGGCCGGGCGCTGGTTGCTCGTGATCCGCGTCCCGGGTCAAAAGAATTGACTCAAGCGCTAATTAAAGGATTAATTAAGGGAAAAATTAAGGTGACCGATTGCGGCATTTTAGCCACCCCGGAATTAACCTGGTATCAGGTGAAACAGGGCTATGAATTAGGCGTTTGCGTCACCGGTTCGCATTTGCCCTGGAATATGATCGGGATCATTCCGACTTCGACCGAAGGAGCTGGTATTACCAGCGAAGTCGGTCAACGAATCACGGAAATATTTTATGGTCTTTGATCACTCTGAATATATTGACGCGATCCTGAAAACAGTTGACAGGAGATTAATTCAAAAACAGAAATATAAAATCCTGTTTGATCCGGTCAACGGCTCGGCTATTGCCGTCGGAAAAAAGTTATTTAGCCAGTTGGGAAAGTTAGTCATGATTAATGATCGGCTCGGCCAAAGGCCGACTCGCGCGTCAGAGCCCAGGGCGCAAACTTTAAAAGAAACAGCCAAACAGGTAGTCAAGCACGCTTGTGATTTAGGCATTGCCACCGACGTTGATGCCGATCGGGTGTTGTTTATCGACGAAACCGGCGCGGTTTTGTCGGAGGATTTGACGGCGGTCATCCTCGCCTCCGGTAAAACCACCCTGGTAACGCCGGTTAACTCATCCGGTTTGTTTAAGTCAGAGGTCAAAAAATGGGGCGCCAAAGTGATCGAATGCCGCGTTGGCCCGCCGGAAATAATCAGCGCCATCAAAACCCACCGCGCCGATTTTGCTTACGAAGAATCGGGCAAGTACTTTTTTGCGGATAAGTTTTTGTGGGCCGACGGTTTGCTGGCCGGAGTCAAAATGCTGGCGGCGATGGCCCGTCGGGGTTTATCTTTAAGTCAAATCAGAAAACAGTATCCTGAATATTACCAAGTTAAATTGGCAGTCGCTTGTCCCTGGGAAAAAATGCCTCAAAAGTTTGTCGGCGATGGCGTCAAGTTTAAGTTTCCCGATAATAGCTTCTTGTTTATCCGCGCCTCCGGCACCGAGCCGCTGATCAGAATCTTCAGCGATTCCCCCAATCAAAAACTGGCGCTTAAATTGGCGCAAAAAGGCAAAGTTATGGTCAATGATATACTGGGCCTATGAGGCGGATCGGGGCGCATTTATCCATTGCCGGCGGGTTAGATAAAGCGGTGGAGAGGCTGGCAAAAATGGGTGGAAACTGCCTGCAGGTGTTTTCCGCCAGCCCGAAAAGCTGGGAAGTGCCAACGATTTCCGGCAAATTGCCTGCGGCTGCCCGGCCGGGATTTATTCACGCCAAGTACCTGATTAATTTGGCTTCAGACAGGGAAGATCTGCTCAAAAAATCAATTGCTAGTTTAACATACGATTTACGAGTAGCCAACTTAATCGGCGCGGTCGGAGTGATTGTTCACTTAGGCAGTCATCAAGGCCGGGGATTCGAAGCAGTCAAAGTTGCGCTTACTCACTCAATCAATAACATATTACAGGACACTCAGGGGCCGGCTAGGCTGATTATTGAAAACAGTGCCGGACAGCAGGGTAAATTATGTTCTCAATTATCAGAGATTAAGTCAATCTTCGGCTCCGTTAATAGCCCAAGAATGGCTTGGTGCCTGGATACCTGCCATGCTTACAATGCCGGTTATTCGTTGGGGAAAGGTTCGGAAAACTGGCTGATACACAGTGATATAGTTACCGAGGCTACAAGGTTGGACCTTGTAGGCCGGTTGATTTGCCTGCACGTCAATGATTCGCGCGACGATTTTGCCTCGGGCCACGACCGTCACGCCAATTTGGGCGAGGGTAAAATGGGTAAAGAATTGTTGGCCCAGTACGTCAATCACCCCAAGTTACGTCACTTACCCTTGATCATCGAAACTCCCGGCTTTGATAAAACGGGGCCGGACAAAAAGAATCTGGATATTTTGAAATCATTATGCGTTTGATTGCTTCTTTTGTACTAGTTTTGACTTTTGGTTTGGGTGTTTGGTATGTTTGGCCGAAAGAAAAGAAATTATTTTTATCGCCCGAAGGCGAATGGACTTTTGCGGCTAAGCCGCTGGAGCAGTACAGTTTTCTCAAGTTAAGGGAAAGGGTGTTTTTGCCTGACGGGATTTGGATTGAAGAGGACAAATTTTATTACTGGGTTGACGGGAAAAAAGTCAGCGGGCAGATTCATGCGCCCCGAGAGCAAGCTCCCGAGGGCGGTTGGCCGGTGGTAGTTATGATTCGCGGCTACGTGGACCGGGAAGTTTATCAGTCGGGGGTTGGCACGGCCAGGGCGGCCGAGGTGTTTGCCAAAAACGGCTTCTTAACTTTGGCGCCGGATTTTTTGGGATATGGAGAATCGGACATGCCGCCGGAAAATATCATCGAGGACCGATTTTGGCGGCCGATCGAGATTCTACAGCTGATTGCTTCACTCAAGAATTTGTCCCAAGCTAACCCGGATAAAATCTCGATCTGGGGCCATAGCAACGGCGGCCAGATTGCCCTATCGGTTTTGGAAATTTCCGGTAAAAATTACTCAACGACTTTGTGGGCGCCGGTCAGCAAACCGTTTCCCTTTTCCATTTTGTACTACACCGATGAAGCTGACGATTTCGGCAAGGCGCTAAGAAAAGTCGTCGCCGGTTTTGAGGCGCTCTATGACAGCGACGAGTTTTCCATTCACAACTATTACGACTGGATTAACGCTCCGGTTCAAATCCATCAGGGTACCGGCGACGAGGCCGTGCCGCTTAAATGGTCCCAGGATTTGGCCAAAGCCTTAAAGGATAAAGATAAAGACGTTCAACTGTTTGTCTACCCCGGTGCCGATCACAATTTGCTGGGTGCCTGGGATACGGCGGTACAGCGGGATATTTTGTGGTTTAATACACACTGATGGTTAAGAAAAAAACAATTGTTCTCGGGATTAGCGGCGGGATCGCGGCGGTAAAAACGCCGGAGTTGGCGCGGTTGTTAACTCAAAAAGGCTTTAGGGTTGAATGCGTTTTGACTAAAGCGGCAAGAAATTTTGTTAGCCTGAAAGGTTACACCGATTTATTTGAGCCGGATTTTGACGCGCGCCAGGTTTTACGGCAAAGACAGGTGGAGCATATTGCTTTAGCGGATAAGGCTGATTTAATCCTGATCGCTCCGGCGACGGCTAACTTGCTGGCCAAGTTGGCGTACGGTCTGGCCGATGATTTTTTGACGACGGTGATTTTGGCGACGAAAGCGCCGGTGGTGATCTGTCCGGCCATGAACGTCAACATGTGGCAGCACCCGGCGGTTAAAGAGAATTTGGCCAAGGTTAAGCAGTTGGGTTATGAAGTTATTGATCCGGTTTCAGGGATGCTGGCTTGCGGCTATGAGGGTTTGGGCCGGCTGGTGGAGTTGGAAAAGATTGTTGCTGCTGTCAAAGAGCGGTTAGCAATCAGTGGCAGCTTGCGGGGCAAAAAAATCCTGGTGACGGCCGGGCCGACCCGTGAGCCGATCGACGCGGTCCGGTTTATCACCAATAACAGCAGCGGCAAGATGGGAGTGGCTTTGGCCGAAGCGGCCGCCAGGAGGGGTGCCCAAGTTAAGTTATTAATGGGCCAAAAAGATTTTGTGTCTGCTCAGGATTTATTGGCCCTAGTTAAACAGCACGCGCCAAATTTCGACATTATCTTTCACACCGCCGCCGTAGGGGACTATAGCCCCGAGCTTAAGTCGAGGGGTAAATTATCAAGTCGTCGACCAGTTGTTTTGCGCCTGGAAACCCAAGTAAAAATTTTGGAGCAAATTAAAAAATATAATCCAAAAATAACGGTGATCGGTTTTAAGGCTGAATTTGGATTGCCCAATAAATTAACCGTCCAGTCCGGGGCCGACGTCACGGTTTATAATGACGTTTCCCGGCCAGACATCGGTTTTGGATCAGACGATAATGAAGTTACCTTGGTATTACCACGTTCAGTTTACATGAACGTGGAGAAAGCGCCGAAAGCAGTCGTCGCAGGTCAGCTTTTAGATTATTTGTGCCGTTACTATCATTGGTAATGGTTTGGTACGGGATCCGCGGCGCTTCAAACAGGCTGTCCATGGTTTTGACATAAGTTTCGTTCCAGGGGTAATCGGCCCGCTCGCGTCGGCGCCGGTAGCGCAGTGAAGTTTTTGTTTGCACCAAGATAAATTTGGCCTGAGGCAGTTTCTTTAGCAATCTCCGGCGGTATTTATCTTTAATAAAAGTCTGGGCCACAACCAGCTTATCGTGGTTGTAGCAGAGCCGTTCAATTGAGCGAATCAGCTGGGTGATAAACCGGTGGCGCATTTGGTCATTAATTGGTTGCATTGAATGCAGCGCCTGTTTCATTTCATCGGTCAAATCGCTATCGCCGTCGTAAAAAAAATAGCCAAACTCTTTTGCTAGCAACTTACCAACATAGGTCTTGCCCGCGCCGGTCGGGCCAAAGAGGATGATTAGAGGCATAAAGTTACTTTTCCTGCATGTAATCAACAACAACATTGATTATTTTTTTTACCGTTGGGTTGCAATTTTTGAAATAAATTAAGTCTAAGACTTCTCCCTGGGTGTCTCTAATCAGTTCACTGAGCAGCGCATGAATAAATGATTGGGTGGCGTCATCAACTTTGGCAAAGTCTAATTTTGTTTTCAGACCGGCTTTTACCCGCGGCCACAAGATATTTTGGCGTATTTGTTGCGCTTTATCTTTGTCTTCGGCAAATTCGCCTATTAGGTGGTACAGGCGGATAGTTTTGTGGTTTTGTTTCAGATGAATTTCGCTTTTCTTTTATAGTACTGTTTTTTTCTTTCCCTGATGGTTTTTTGGACAATATCGTATATTAAATTTAACAGGTTGTTAAATTCCTGTCGATTGTCTAGATTTAGATCGACACCGACGACTGTCCCTTGCCAGTAAGGAAATTTATTGTCTTTAGAGTGTTTGTCTCGAAAAGGATCGGCATATAGACGCACCTTTTTGGGTAGAGAAGTCTTGAGTAGTTTATACATTCCGCTGCCGGAATAAATCATGAAAAAATCACGATTGACCTTGGTAATGGATTTAATAAAGAATAACCCGGCGCCCATGTTCTGTTCTGTACCCCCAATACGTCTAGTGGTACCGGTAATGCCCGGGGTAAGCGCTAATTGTATGGATTCTAAGTCTTCCTTGACAGGATAAACGGCAGAGATAGTTTTTTTTATGCCTACGCCTCTGTCGACAATACCCAGCCTGATCGTATTGCTTTTTTTATAATATTGGGCGCAGAGAATCGCTCCGGTTTTTGATTGCGAGTGTTCAAATACATTGCGGGTTAATTCGCTGATGATGTAGCGGATTGGTTTCGCCTGCTTGGGCTGAAGATGCAGCAGGGGAACCATATCTTCTATAAAGTGACTTAAGGTTTTTTGATCTGTAATTTGGGTGAGTGGAATAAATCTGCCCGCCGGTTCATGCTCAATGATTTTTATATCCGACCTAATTTTAAGAAGTTTAAATAGCCCCATTCTTTTAAGGTAGTGCCTGGATTTGGCTTCCAATTTATTGAAGCTGATGTTTTGGGGTTGACAATCAAGTCCAAGAGCGGCCACCATACACAGAACCACCGGGTGGACGGAGATCCATTGTTTGTGGGCGGAAATTTCCAGCTTTTCCGAATGTGACGCCTGGAAAGAACTAAGAAATGGGTCAATGTTTCCCAGCCAGGCGCTGTTGGGAAGATGTATTCTCATACTAAGGAAATTTTACCGGGAATCCCGGTATTTGTCAATATTTACTAAAATTAACCGTAATCCAGGTAGGAAGTGATAAGTGCAGGGTTGGTGGACTATATCAGGACTTGGTTTAGAGATTCTTTCATTTTACCTGAATTAACTTTATAATACCTCTAACCTGCCAGATTGGCGGGTTATTTTATATGGCAAAAGAAAGGATACAATTAGGGGCTCAGGAAATTATTCCTGGGAGTTGGTTTACTGCAGAAGCATTGTCGCTAACTTCAGAATCAGTAACTGTCGGAGGAAATGTTGAAGGAATAAGGGGTGGAGGTTTTTATGGCAAGGTCATGTTATTTGAGAAAGAAGTAATTAAAATCACAGAGCCTGATTCTTGGCATAAATTATGGCGCCATATTAATTGGGGATTATCTCCGTTTCCATCGCAAAGCAATGAGTTAGCAGCTCAACTAGATTTTCTTGCGGGCAGAATTATTAACAGAGTAGTGCCGGAGGTTACTGATGGTAGAGTAGTAACTCCTGACGCGATTGGCTATGTAGATTTAGAAAAGATAGGCTTTGGGCAAGTGATAGAAAGGATGAGAGGGAGAGGAGCTCGTTTTTATCCAGAATCAGAGAATGATATTTTTAATCAAACAAGACAACAAATATGGGAACTAGGCATAGCTTTAGGTTTAGAACAAGTTGCTCAAGTCCATCCAGACAACCCTTTTGGTAAACCAAATTTATGGACAACGGATGATGGCCAGATGATTTGGCTGGATGTGTTACCGGCAATTAAACACACTGGTTGGGTGTGGCCAGCGTTTAACTTTAAATTTCATAAAGATGTACGGGAAAGGGTAGGCGGCGGAGAAGAGACTTTTAATAGGATACACACAGATAGATTAAGGAAGTTTTTGGGTAATCGTTCAGAGGAATTATCTGGGAACCTTAGTTATAGAGGATGCAGTTAGTAGAAGACTTATTTCTTCAGGTAAAGGAGAAGAGTTAATGCATTCTGATACTGCCTATATAGCTTTTCTTGCCGGAACTGTGGTGAAACCGGCTTTAGGTGCTTTTATGGAGTTTATTAGCAATACGCACATATATCGTGCTTTTACAGACAGGCAATTTCAGGCAGATATAGTGAGATTTGGCCGCGACCCGATGTTTCGAAGACAGAAGTTTATTGAACACACGATTCTTAACGGTGCTAGGGAGGCATACAATTTAGGATTAATTAACGAGAGAGAATGGGAAGGGGCTTGGGATGTTCTAAGCCAGCCAGCCAGCTATCTCAAAAACAGAGGCGAAAGTTAGCGTCAACTTATTTAGGCCTGCAAGCGTGGTATACCATTAGCAGTAATATTATTAATGCAGTATCCATTCCTTTGATAGCCAGTTCTATAGTGGCTGAGAATCCTGGGGTCAGGTTAGCTTTAGGTTTGTTTGTTGATATTGTAGTGCCACCTGTAGTTAGAATGGCATCAACTTTAGCTGTAAGTCTGATGACTAAGCAGGAGTTAAAGACAGCCATTAAAGTGTCTGCTTTACCAAAATTAGGAGGTTATTTAGCTGTACCAGCAGATATGGCCCACCGCTTTGGTAATCGGTCAGAAATGATCTGGCATTATACCAAGCGGGGATTAATTGCTTCTCTATCAAAGGTATTGCGGCCTTGGGGAGGCTGGAATAGTGATTTGGAAGCCACTTTATGGGAGAAGTTAAGAGTAGAGAGTTGGTAAATTTTGCAGGGGTTGGTGGATTACGTCAGGGCGTGGTTTAGAGAGTAAATTTAAGAGTGTTTTCGAGCATTCGGTGAAGACGTTTCCAGCCAGCCGTAGTTTTAAAATACTTTTCGCAGTTGATAGCATCTTGTCTATTTTTAAAACCAGAGTAAAAAATTAATTCATAAGGGGTGTCAAGTACCCCGTTTAGGGAGACGGTTTTCTGAGACTTTGGCGGCATAAACGGCCGGCGGCATTTTGAGAGCGGTGTGGATCCGGTCCTGGTTGTAGTAGCGGATTTGGGAGTAAATTTCCTCCATGAGTTCGGCGATTGAGTTAAACCGGTTAACATCCCCGAACTCGTCTTTAAACCGGCCAAAGAAGCTTTCCTTGTAGCCGTTTTGCCAGGGAGAGGCTTTATCTGAGACGGAGATTTTAACGCCTTTACTTTGGAGGAAATTAATCACCGCCTCCGCCATAAACTCGGTTCCTTGGTCAGAGTGGAAGATCAAAGAAACCGTACCGGTAATGAGGATAGCCATCTTTAAAGCGGCTAATACCAACCGGCTGTCATGGTGACGGCCAAAGGCAAACCCGACTACCTGCCGGGTAAAGATATCCTCGATGGTAGCCAGATACCAGAACCGGCCCTGAAAGAAAACATAGCTGACATCACTGCACCATACCTGGTTAATGCCGATGACGGTGAGATTTTTAATTAAGTTGGTGAATGGACAGTGGAATACCGACCGGGTGCAGTAGTGGCGCCGGATTTTCCTCCGGGGTGGTTTAATGCCGAACTTGTGCATTACTCTTAAAATCCGTTTGTGGTTTATTCCCAGGTGCCAGGCCAGGCGGCGGTGGCCGTAGGCGGGGTGGAACCGGTGGGCTGCCTCGATCTGTTGTTTTAAATCCAAGTCTTTTTCTTCCCGTTTTGACCGGCGGTTTAGGTGTTTGTAGCTTATTTTCAGGGCCTGGGTGACGGCGCGGCGGCTAGTTGAGAAGCGGGCCATTTCTGCCTTTTTTTCCCCACTTTAACTCCAAGGTAACTTCACCTAAAAGCCGTTTGAGCTCCTGGTTTTCCCGTTTGACGTACCGTAACACAATTACCTGGACACTTTGGCAGTAAATATATGAACGGTTACGGCCTGCGGTATCTTCTGCCTAGAATACCGCATATGCATCAGTGTATTAAATCCCGCTGGGTGGCAGAAAAGATGCTCTGGGTAACTGCCTACCAGGAGGGTAAAAACGTTAGCAGTATTGCCCAGAGTGCCAAGGTCAAGCGGGACACGATCTACAAGTGGCTCAGGCGCTACCAGGCTGAGGGCATTACCGGCTTGATACCCAAACGGCCGGGCGCTCCCACCGGTTTTCACCCCTCCAGGATTGAGCTAAAAGTGATCGACAGAATTGTTGACTGTTACCGCGAGAGTCATGACGGCCCGAGGCAGATAGCCGCCAAGTTAAAACGGGAAGGGATTAGTCTCTGTCACATGACCGCCTACCGGCACTTGGTCAAAAAAGGCTGGATTGTTCCCCAAAAGAAAAGGCGGAGAAAAGAGGCTAAGCTCCATGTCTGTGACTACCCGGGAGAGGAACTCCAACTGGACGTGATGCACGTTGACCCGTTGCCGGGGACGGAAGACCCTAGGGGTAAATCCCGGCAGGGATTTCATTACCAATATACTTTGGTTGACGACTGTACCCGGATCCAGTATGCCGGTCTTTTTGCCAGATTGTCCCAGGATAATACCTGCCTTTTTTTGGAAGCAATGCTGGATAAAGCTCCGTTTGGCTTTAACCGGATCCGCATGGATAACGGGGTTGAGTTTCAAACCCGGGTGAGTAAATTCCTGGAAGCCAGAAAGATCAGCTACATTCACAACCGGCCGTCACGGCCGGACCAGAACGGCAAGGTGGAACGGGCGCACCGGACTGACACCCAGGAGTTTTACTTAAGAAGCGAGGCTGATAGTTTTGAAAGGAGGCAATCGGGATTAAAACAGTTTCTGCTATATTACAATAACCAGAGACCGCACTGGGGTTTAGGTATGCAGGGTAAAACACCGCTAGAAAAATTACAAAGTTTTAAGGAGTACCAAACTGTCCACTTAATTGTGTGATACTACCGGTTTTCCCGTTTGAGCTTGTTGTATTTAAGAATGGAGACGGAGTCGTCACCGCCGTCTTTAGCCAACCAGCCGTAGATAGTTTTAACGCTGATGCCGTACTGTTGGGCCAGAGCGGCCACCTTTTCTCCGGCTTTGGCCTTGGCAGTGACTTCTTCCCGAATCTCCTTGGGAATCCTGGTAAACATGATTTGTACCCCTTTCTGCTGCTGATTTTAGCTTAAAAAGCTTCAGACAACAGTCTCACTATACGGGGTACCGGTCAGGGGCGAATGGTTTAGTTGCTTTATTTTGTTTGGAATTATGAGATTTTAATCTTGCTTTTAAATTAGAAGTACATCCAAGATAAAGTTTAGAATTGATTTGGCTTTGGAGAATATAGAAATAGTACATTGCGGATACAATTATACAAGTTAATTGTATCTTGCAGGCCACAGTTCAGGCTCATCATTATTTATAGTGGCTACGCCACGTTCACGAATGTAATGAGCTGAACGTGGCAGGGGTGATAGGTTTCGAACCTATGGCCTTCCGTTTTGGAGACGGACGCTCTGCCAGCTGAGCTACACCCCTAAACATAACTATTTTAGCATATGCTATCCTTAGATTATGCGCGATTACGGCCAGAAGCACCAGGCGCTCTACCTTTTATCCTTGGTGATTTTGTTCTGGGCGGTATTTGACGGCATTACCACTTATATAACGCCCCTGGTTTTGACCCAAGGTGGTTTGTCTAAAACCGCTATGGGTTTGATCATCGGCAGTTCTTCAATTTTCGGCGCCGGCTTTGATTTTTTGATGTGTAAACTGTTTAAAAACAGTTATTACCGCCGGATATTTTTAGCCATGTTTGCCTTTAGTTTTTTCTATCTATTGGCTTTAGCGGCGGCTAAAACACCTTGGTTATTCCTGCTGGCGATGGTGCTGTGGGGAGTTTATTACGATTTAAAAAATTTCGGCTCGTTTGACTTTGTTGTCCGGTTTACCAAAATCCAAGAGCACAGTTCCAGTTTTGGGGTGATATCTGTTTTTCAGGCTGGCGGTTATCTGCTGGCGCCCATCATTGCCGGGCTCTTGATTGGTGACACCGTTGGCATTAGTCCGTTTATTGTCTCGGGGGGTTTTCTCATAGTCGCCTTTGTGATTTTGCTGGGCTTGTTTAGCCGGGAGTCGGCTTACACGCAGGAGGAGCTAGAGCCACAATATCGTTACCGGGGGATTCTTTACGAACTCAAACTCTGGCGCCGGTTGGATCGGGTGTTGTTGCCGGTTTTGGTAATGGTGGCGATGCTTAACATTATCGACGCTTTTTTCTGGACAATCGGGCCGCTGCTCGCGGAAAGTTTTACTTCAATGCACCAATTTGCCGGTGTCTTTATGGCTGCTTACGAACTGCCGGTGCTGTTGGTTGGCTGGCTGGTGGGTTCGGTGACCAGAAAATTCGGCAAAAAACGAACCGCGTTTTTGTCGCTTCTCACCGGTTCGTTGGTCCTGATTATGCTGGGTTATTTGACCGAGCCGCTGTTGATGATTGCGGCGGTGTTTTTCTCCTCGATGCTGCTGACTTTAGCCTGGCCGGCACTGCGGGCCGCTTTTGCCGATTATATTAACGAAACCGGCAAGTACGAAAAAGAGATCGAGGGATTAGAGGATTTATACACTAATATTGGTTATGTCCTCGGCCCGGCGCTGGCGGGGTTTCTGGCCGACCAGTTGGGGAATGCCAAGACCTTTAGCGTTATTGGCGCGGTTGGGGTAATCACGGCATTAATTCTTTGGAAAATTACACCAAAAAAGATTGTCGTATCAATCTAATGTGGACCCGAGGAGAATCGAACTCCTAACCTCTTGCATGCCATGCAAGCGCTCTACCAATTGAGCTACGGGCCCGGACAAATTATTTCAATTTGGTTGATTCTTTGTGCGGCGTGTGCTGGCGGCAGTGCCGGCAATATTTTTGCAGCGTCAACTTTTCCGGAACGTTGGTTTTATTTTTTTGGTTAATATAGTTTTGCGATTTGCACACCGAGCAAACCAGAGCGATTAAGCCCCGCGAACCCTTTTTTGCCATAAATAATTATACTCCTTTCTTTTAGAGCCGCCTCCGGGATTCGAACCCGGGACCCCGCCCTTACCATGGGCGTGCTCTGCCAACTGAGCTAAAGCGGCACAAGTGATTCTAACACCTCTTGCCAGTTTTTACAGGGAACAATATTAATATCGCCGCGCGGGGCCTGGTCGTGATAGTCATACAAATACAAAGTGCCGGGGTAATGTTTGGATAAATCTTTGGCCAGCTGGGGATGATCGTCGACCATGCCGACTACCTGGGGGTAGAGATATTCCAGGACCTTGGCTTTCCAAGCCAGGTTCTCCGGCAATCTGACAGAGGCCGGCCGGTAAATAATTTCGGCTTTGGGGAAACCGTGTTTTTCCAACCAATTGCGGGTCGCCGCCAAAATACCTTTGGGCCGGGCAGTTAAATAAACTACGATCGGCACCAGCTTGTGAATTTTTTCGACAACATGATTGGCGTTTTTAATCAGCGGCAGTTTAAAGTGCCAGTTTTCATCGTAGCGGACGCTTTCTTCCCATTTGCGGATCGCCGGGCTGTTCCAGTAGGGGGCGTTGTAGGAGTAGCGGTATTTTTGTTTGACTTCCTCCACCGATAAATTCTCCGGGTTGCCGAAATGTTTTTGTATCCCGATAATCCAGGCGTCGCCGGACTGGGCCAAGGTATCGTCAATGTCCAAGGCAAGGCCTTTTAATTTTTTGGATTTAAGCCGGTGTTTTAATTGAACAATAAATGGATTCATAGAAAATGTGCTGGGACCAGGATTCGGACCTGGGTAGGCTTGCGCCGTTGGTTTTACAGACCAATGTGTTTGACCGCTCCACCATCCCAGCAAAATTCCTGTGCTATTATAGCAATATGAGTGCAGTTTTGATAAGAGATAAAATTACCACGACAGATTTAGTTAAAGCCAAAGAAGACTATGGCGATTATATTAAGGTGGTTGTCAACGTTGAGACAAAAGCGATGGCCATCGGTGGCCAGTGGCATGCTGACGGAGAAAAATTACTGCTTGATGAGGGTAGTCAACAGAGTAATCTTTGGGGCGGGGGCATAAAACTAACTACCAAAACCATTGACTACACCGCCTTAATCAACATTCGCGCTCAAGTCAATCCGAGCCACGTAATTATGGATGCTAAAATAAGAGCAGTATTTGACCAAATTATTAAGGATAAATTTAATTTATGAATGATAGACTCAATTTATCAGCCGACTTAATGCGTATTGGCGAGTGGTTGTACAAGGGAGAAAATGAGTTGGCCGATCAATTCTTAAGTAGCAACAAAGCCATTGCCCGGCGGTTAAAGCTTGACGAGTGGTGGCAGAAGATTCAGGGGCGTGAGGGCGGGCAAAAACGGGCGGCGGAAAGAGCCTTAACTTTGGCGGCAATTTTGGCTTAGATTTTTTCCTTGAGCCGGAGGTGGGTGTCGAACCCACGGCACCCAGTTTACAAAACTGGTGCTCTACCGCTGAGCTACTCCGGCGGTATTAGCACCATTTTACTACAAAACTACCCCACTTGGCCGTTGGTGAAAAGTTGTCCCCAAGAAAAGGTCTTAGGGTGGGTAGGCTATCCGGCAAGCCTCAGCTTTTCGGAATTTTTGCCTCCCGTACAAAAATTGTTGAGGAAAAAACCTTTTCACTTGTCAACGGGCCCCGCAGGGCAGTAAGATCATTATAGCAGTTTGTCAAGTATAAGGAGATAAGGTATTATGCCGGATATGTCAAAAGATGTTGCTTGGGAAGCGGCCCATTTAACACAAACAGAAATTAACAGAAGAGAGGTCAAGAGAGGAAGGCCCTTGGTAAATAGAAGTAGAATTGCAGAACAGCTGGGAGACACTCACATTGAGGCGGCCAAAAAAATTATTGAAGCGGACCAAGACGCTTTAACTGATCCATTAACCGGTTTACCAAATCGCCGGGCTTTGGATTTATATTTAGCAGAGCAGGTGAGGATCGCTGAAAGATATAATCGTCCTTTGACTGTGGCAATGCTTGATTTGAATGGTTTTAAAAACATCAATGATACGGCGGGACATGGATTTGGAGACTTGGTGTTACAGGCGGTTGCCGGTTATCTCCGCGGCACGGATTTTATAGCCAGATACGGCGGTGATGAATTTACAGTGGTTTTGCCGGAAACTTCCATAACTCAGACTGACCCAGTTGTTAAAAGAATTTTAAGTGGATTAAATAAATATGAGGGGAGATATAAAGAGGAGATTTTAAGAGTGGGGGCGAGTATAGGCGTTGCGGCTCTTGAAAAGAAAATGACACCTGTGGATTTACTTAATAATGCTGACAAATTAATGTATAAAGCGAAGGAAGATGGTAAGAAAATTCCCAGACAAGAATGGCTTTTGGGCAGCGTTGCTTACCGAAACAATCAGGAACAGATTATTATCGAACATTATGAACGCGGAGAAGTCGGCTCCATATTTGAAGAACCTACAATAATAAATTCGTAATAACATTAATCACCGGTAAAATCAGATTGATCGCCAGGGACGAACCGCCGATGGGAACAATCAGTAAAATCAGCAAAACCGTGCCGTAGCGGCCCATAAAGTCGTTGTACTCGTCGGCCCAATCCCGGGGTAGAAAACCGTAGAGGATTTTAGCGCCGTCCAAGGGTGGAACAGGCAGTAAGTTAAAAATCGCCAGATTAATATTTATTAAGATTACAGGAATTAAGAATACAGAGAATAGGGAAGATGGGGAGAATTTTAAGATTAAGGCCAGCAGCGTCGCCAACACCAAATTAACCGCCGGCCCGGCCAGGGAGATTAAAGCGGCGTCGCGGCGGGGATGGCGTAAGTTATACGGGTCAAACTCGACCGGTTTTCCCCAGCCGAAACGGAAAAACAGCAGCATCAGCGAACCGACCGGGTCCAGGTGCTTGAGCGGGTTTAAAGACAACCGGCCCTGTAGCTGCGGCGTCGGGTCGCCCAGCCGGTCGGCCAAAAAGGCGTGAGCAAATTCGTGAATGGTAATGGCGATTATTAAAGCCGGTAGGAACAAAAGCAGCGCCAGCGGATCGGTTAACATAACTCTCCAATTATGCTATCATATCGTTTATGTCGATGAAGTGTCAAAACTGCGGCAAAGGCAGCCAGTACGGCCACTTTGTTTCTCACGCCAAAAACCGGGTGAAGCGGACTTTCAAACCCAACTTACACCGGGTGACGATTGTTAAAAACGGCGTCAAACAGCGCCTGACTCTTTGTACCAGTTGCCTTAGGCAACTAAAAAGAGCCGCTTTTGCCTGATATAGTCGGCTACTTTTGCCGGCACCAAATCTTCCCAGTTTTTCCCGGACCGGATTTTTTCCCTCACCATGGTTGAGGCAATGTTGGTAATTGCCTGTTGCGGATGGGTGAGTGGCTTCATTCCCGGATACAGCGGTTTAAAGGCAAAACCCCGGCGCGGGTAAATATAGAAGGTCATTAATTTTAACAGCCTTTGCCACTTCGGCCAGAGGTCAAAAGTTTTTAAATTGTCCGAACCCATTAAAAATGAAAACCGGTGCCGCGGATATTTTTCCCGCAAATAAGTGACGTGGTCAATGGTGTTGCCGGACATTTTTTGGTCAAGGCAAACGGTGGAAATTTTGACCTGCGGCCGCAATAAAAACTTAGTCATTTTGAGGCGGTGCCAAACGTCAACAAGGGATGAATTTTTGGCAAACGAGTGCTGGTATTCCGGCAATAACCAAATTTGATCAAGTTTAGGAATTAACTTTAATTTAAAAATCTGCTCCAGGACAATTTGGTGGCCCAGCGTCGGCGGGTTGAACGAGCCGCCGAAAAGTGTTATATTCATGTCTTATTGTAGCAAAAAATTATGTCAATTAAGGTTAACAATGAAAGATTTTTTATTACCGATGTTGAAGTCACCGGTTCTCAAAGTGCGGTTAGCGGCTGGAAAGCCCAGCAGATAGCCGAGTTTTTATGGCCGGATTTTAGTAATGAATCATTGGAAGAAGAACTAAAACCTCGGGTTGATTCTTTGCAGAGTGGATTGAAACTTTGGGGTGTAACTGCAGAAATGCTTCAGGATACAATCAATTATTTGGTGACGGCGAAAACTAAGCATTCCAAGTCTCCAAAAGTTAATCCCATGCACATTCATCTTGCAGTAGATTTATTGAGGACAACCAGGGATCAAATGTTTCCAGAGCAAAGTTAGAGTAGCTGTTTGTAGCCCGCTTCGAATTGTTTCCGGGTGATCGGCTGTTTGCCTTCGAGCTGGTACATGTTTTTGGGCAGAAGTTTTAGGGTTTTGCCGTTGGGCCCGCCTGCCGGCGAGGCAGGCATAGTCGTCCACACTCCCGGCCAGGGATAGAGCGCCCGGATTTTTCGCTCGTCAACGCCGCGCTTAAATTCTTCCCAGGTGACAAAACCATCTTGCTTGGTAAAGCGCCGGCAGTAAGCGGTTTTTGAATCGGCCTGTGGCCGAAGAGTAATTTTGTTGTTCAAATAATCGGGGAGGATCTTGATTAACAGATCAGCCCCTGTTTTGAAACAGCGCCTTAATAAATCAGGAGCGGTGTCCTCTGGCAGGACCGGGACGGTTTTTTGGGCGACGATCGGTCCGGCGTCAAACTCGCCGGTCATTTTAATAATGGTGATGCCGGACTGCTTTACTCCGTCCAGAATTTGCCGCGGCACCGGCGTCGCCCCGCGGTACTTGGGCAGCAGCGACGGGTGAAGATTTAACCCGCCCGGCGGCAGTTTTTGGCCGTAAGCGGCGGAAACGGTTAAATCCGCCTGTTTTTGATCGTCGACCAGCGGATATCCGGCATTCTCCAGGCCGGTTTTGACTCGATTGGAGTAATCAGTGTCGTTTCCCAAAAACAAAACCTTGACCATATTGGTATAATAGCAAAATTATGAGTACGGGGGGGGGAACGGAATCAACTAATTGATAAGATAGGCGAAAGTCCTGATTTGGCTGGAGCTTTTTCAGTGGCTTCAGCATTTTACCGATTGATTATTAAATATGAAAGCGTTGACTTGGCTTTAATGGCTGCGGGTTTTGAGCCTGATGAGACAAAGTCGTTGTTGCAATTTGATCAATATTTAAAAATTGGCGCTTTAACAGGTAGTGGGCAACAGGATTCAGACCCGCAAATTCGAACAATTCATCAAGTGAGAGAATATCTTGCCTCATATTTACCTGAGGAAGGAGCGGGAGAGGACGATGGGGTTAAACGGGCTGGCAAAATCAGCCACAAAGACCACCGGGGGCGAAAAAGCACCGGCGGGACCGGCTTTGACCCGGATGAATGAAGTTAAATTTTTTGTTATTTTCATTCCGGGAATGGTTTACTCTTGACAGATAAGGAAAAAGAGGTTAAATTGAGTTAATGCCGATCAGATACATGCCTTTGGTGACCGGAGAAATTTACCACGTTTTAAATCGGGGCGTGGCCGGCCAGACGATTTTTCCGGATGTCCGGGCGAACCAGCGTTTTTTACAACTGCTCAATTACTATCAATATTTAGAGGCTCCGGTAAAGTTTTCCTCGTTTTTAACCATAAACCGTGACGATCGGGAAACATTGGAGCGGCAATTGTTAAAATCGGGCCGGCGCTGGGTGGAAATTATTGCCTATTGCCTGATGCCCAACCACTTTCATTTGTTGGTGCGGCAGGTGGCCGATCGGGGAATTTTCCAATTTATCAGAAGAACGGGGATCAGTTATAGTCGCTATTTTAACTTGCGGCATGACCGCTTTGGACCGTTGCTCCAAGGTGTGTTTAAAGCTGTCCGGGTGGAAAGCGAAGAGCAATTGATCCATGTGATCCGTTACATCCACATTAATCCTTATGTGGGGATGGTGGTCAAAAAAGAGGGATTGGCTGATTATCCTTGGTCATCCTTGCCGGATTATTTGGGGTTGGGTGCTGGCGAGGTGCGCTTGGTGAAAGAAAAATTAATTAAAATCGGCAAAGGTTATTTACGGCAAATAATGGAAGAAGCGGAAGACAGACGGCGGGTTAAGGCTTTAGGGCGGTTAAATTTAGAATAATCCTTATCTGTCTTGAGTATCCCATTCCGGGAATGGAAATTTAGAATACCTGCGTTGAAAAAGATTGCCGTCAGTTAGTAAAAGTACTATAATACACCACTGCCTAAAATTTAAGGCAGTTTTTTATGAAAGAAAAATCAACCAGTTTAAATCACGAATATTTAGTAGAACAAGTCAAAGAAATTCAAGCGGTTGGAGTAAAAGAAAAAAAATTAACTCTAGGTCAACGATTAGTTATTGCTACGATTAGAGACTTAGTTGTTCATCTAATTGAGGGAAAGAGTTTTGAAGAAAGTTATCAGATGGCGGAATCAGTGGGGCAGGTGACGGAAGGTACAAAAGTAATGTTGGGAGTTAATGGTTGGTTACGGACTTTTAATCTAGAAGAAAATTTTTATTTCAGTTCAGAAGATTTAGAATGTGAGTTAACGCAAATTGCCGGGAGAGACACTGATAAGGGAATGACCCATTTTCAAAGTTTAAGTTCAAAGTGGAGATTGACCGGATTGAGGGAAAAAGATATGAATGGTAAAGAAGGAATGACTGGTCAGGAGAGAATTGTCTTACTCCAACAGGCCTTAATTAGCGGCAAGCTGGGTATTAAATTTTTTAACGAACAAATTTTAAGCTGCGGTAGTGGTTTGGGCCCGGTAATTACAGGAAAGAAATTGTAACTTTTTTGAGTTTGCCGGATTTCTTATCGGCCAGATAAATTGGTTCGCCGGAGATTTTGAGGTAGTCGATGAATAAAATTCCGTCCAGGTGGTCGCGTTCGTGCTGGAAGTAGGAAGAGAAAGGTTTAAGCAAAATTTGTTCGCGAGTCTTGCCGCCAACCGTTTGGTAGCGGACTTTAATTTTAATCGGCCGGTCGACAAAACCGTAGTAGCCAAGAAAAGACAGACAGCCTTCCATGAACTGCTGATCTTCCGGCAGCTGGGCCATGGTTTTTGGATAAATTTTGACGATTTCCGGGTTGACGATGGCCTCAATCTTTTTATTGGGCAGGGTCATCAAAAACACCCGTTTAAGCACTCCAATCTGGTTGGCCGCCAAGCCGACGCCGACCGGCTCGTGCGGGTTAGGAATCAGGCTGTCCTTGAGCGTCGTTACCAATTTAACCAAAGTCTGGTCAAACTTAGTCACCGCCTCGGCCTTTTGCCGCAGGGCGGGATGGGGATAAGTTAAGATTTTTGCCATGGGGCGATTATAGCAATTTCAACCGTTCTTTCACCACCTCGTTCTCCGGGTTTAAAAATTCCAGAATATATTGATACTGCTCGCGGGCCGGGTCGGGACGGTTGGTTTGCTCGTAAAGCGATCCCAAGGAATTGCGGGCGGCTTCGTAGTTGGGTTTCAACTGAATCGTTTCAACCAACAGTTGCTCAGCTAAGCCGGTCTGGCCCATTTGATTGTAAATCAGGCCCAGGTTGTAAGTGAGCTTAGCGTCGGTTGGGGCGAGAGTAATCGCCCGGTCAAACGCCTCCAAAACCTGGTTGTAATAATCGGGGTTTATTGTGGCCAGAATCAAAAAGATCTTGATGCGCGAGCGGTAAAAATTTAAGTTAACCGGGTTTTGGGCAATGACCAAATCGGAATCGGCGACGGCTTGGTCGGTAAATTGTTTAGCCAGTTGGGCCGACGGGCTGGAATAGGCAATCGCCAACTGGGCTTCGGCCTCGGCCAGGTCGTTTCGGAACACCGGTTCTTTGGGGGAAAGCCGGACTGCCCGGCTTAAATTCTGCCAGCCCTCCTGTAATAGTCGGGCTTTAACCTGGTTGCGGCCGAGATTGAAGAGATAATCAGAGCGCCAGAGTTTGGCTACAAAGAGTAATAAGTAAAATGTAATCAGTAATATGAAAGTAATCAGAACGGCCTGCAGGTTATTGACCGATTGGTAAACGGCAGGCTTTTTTTTGCCGGACTCTAAAGCAAAAGCCGGGTAGAGAAAGAATAGTAAGGCGACGGGCACAACGCTAAAGCCGAAGAAATTAGACACGGCTAATCCCAGATAGCCGGCAAGCAAACCTGTTCGAGGTTCGATGTGCGATGTTCGAAGAGCCCAAACCGAGAACCAAACAATCAGCAATAAATAACTGCCTAAACCGAAAGCGCCGGTCGTGGCCAAAAAATTTAGGAACTCGTTGTGCGCTTTGTTGTATAAAAAATCCCACTCGGACAGCAAGTTGTGTCCGGCCGGGCGAAAGTTGTAGTAAGAATAGGCAAAAGTCTCCACCCCGGAACCAAAAACCGGGTGGCGGCGCCAAATATTAATTGCCCCCTTCCAAACTACTTTTCTGATGTCTGACGACGACGAGCCGCCTTGGGTAACCGCGGGAACTTCCTCGGCCAAGCCGGTAGTGGGCTGGAAGCGGTCAAGATATTTGGGCACCGTGACCGCCGCCAAAATTGCCAGGGGGATAAACAAATAGATCAGTTTTTTAAATCTGAAAAGTAAAAATATGATCAGTGCTATTCCTAATCCAAAAAACCCGGAGCGCGATTTGGTAAAAATTAAGGCAGCTAAAAAAAACAGTGAATACAGATAATATAATTTAGATTTTTGTGACCAGGCTAAAGGTATCAGCATGACCAGATAGGCCGCCAGCCAGTTGGGCTGGCCCAGGGTGGAAAACACCCGGTTTTGGACGTCCTGAATCCAGATGTGTTTATCGATGCCGAAGCGTTCGGCAATGCCGTAGAGGCTGACAATCAGGCCGGTAGACAGAATTACGCTGATGACTGTTTTGGTTTTGCCCCGCATAAACTGGGCGTAAGCAAAGTAAAGAACCAGGTAACTTAGCGTTGATAAAAGCCCGCCGTGAAAGCGGGAGTAATAGCCCCAGATCGAGGTGTGCCGGTCGATCGAAAATACTGTTGAGAGAATTTGGGAAAGCAAAAATAATAACAAGGGAATATCAAAGGGGGTGCGGGTGATTAAGAGACGGCGACGGCGCAGGCATTCGATTATCCAAGCGCCGGCAATGATAATCGTCAAAGCGTAAACAGCCAGCATTTTATTAAACTCAAACAATTCGTAGTTCCAGGGAGTCAAAATCAGAGGGGTAATGATAAATAAGGCGTAGAAAGCGTAAGCGATCATGGTAGAATGATTTTAACATGTTTGGTTTTAATTTAGCGATCGATTTAGGCACGGCCAATACCCTGATTCACGTTGTCGGTAAAGGGATCGTGGTCTGTGAGCCGACGGTGGTGGCCAGAAAGAAAAAATCCAAAGAATTATTGGCAGTCGGCTCGGAAGCCAAGCGGATGCTTGGGAAAACACCGGATACTGTCGAGGTCGTTAAACCCTTATCCGACGGGGTGATTGCCGATTTTGACGCGACCTCGGCGATGCTTAAACACTATTTTAATGAAATTCACTCTCACGTCGGTTTATTGACGCGCTTCATTAGGCCCAAAGTTTTAATCGGCATTCCCGGCGGCGTTACCGAGGTGGAAAAACGGGCGGTTCAGGACGCGGCCGTTTCGGCCGGAGCCCGGAGCGCGCTTCTGGTTGAAGAACCGCTGGCGGCGGCCGTCGGCGCCGGCATCGATATCACCAAGCCTGACGGCCACTTGCTGG
>Ga0209343_10002452_pt1 | contig 23931 bp, 17 predicted proteins | sample RifCSPlowO2_02_FD_184026 | JGI IMG/M metagenome (GOLD analysis project Ga0209343, IMG submission 184026) | Groundwater microbial communities from Rifle, Colorado - Rifle CSP2_plank lowO2_0.2 (SPAdes) (version 2) | ecosystem: Environmental > Aquatic > Deep subsurface > Groundwater | place... | reverse complement strand
CATCATGATTTTAATCGAGATGAGATTGCTTCACTTCGTTCACAATGACATTCTTTAGAGTTTTTCAGCAACCTTGCAATTATCTCCCTGCCCTTTTTCTAAGCTCAGCCATAATGTCCGGGGTTATTTCTTTTAATCCTTTTTCTCTTGTGTATCTTTCTACGCCTTTTTTCACCATACCTCTCAGGAAGAAAGGTACTTTGCTGAGCCGTTCAGACGCCTCTTTTGTCCAAGGTATCTCTTTTGCCTCTTGCCTCTCGCCTCTTGCCTCTTGCCTGTTTTTATCCGGTTCATACTCGCACCACGGGTCTTCTCCCATAAGATTATCGGCAGCTGCGAGCGCCCTTGCCCTGCATCCTCCACAGACTTCATTGAATTCACAGTCTTTGCACCTGCCTTCGTAACTCGGATTTCTCAGGGACTGAAATACAGGGGATCTAATCCATATATCGGACAGGCTCGTGTCCATCAGATTTCCCACCTTGGTTGGCATATAAGGGCATGGCGTCACATCTCCCTCTGGCGTAATCCTGAAATATCCTGTGCCTGCGATACAGCCGCTTGTTGCGCCTTTGAGAAGCTGGCTATCTGGATTCAGCTTATGCGCAATCCTTAGAAAATGCGGGGCGCATCGTGCCCTTACCATCATCTTTCCTTCATATTCTTTTTCTGCCTTTACAAGATAGGCAAGTGTTTCTTCATATTGGCTCGGGTTTATGTCTGTCATATTTTGTCCCCTGCCTGTGCACACAAGAAAGAAAATATTTGCAGCCCTTGCCCCTTTTTTATATGCAAACGCAATGATGTCTGGTATCTCTGAATAGTTGTCTTTCGTCACTGTTACCTGAACCTGAAAATCAAGGCCGTGTTTCCTTAAAACATCCATGCCGGCTGTGGTTTTTTCCCATGCCCCGCTCAGCCCCCTGAATTTATCATGATACGCTGGACCTACCGAGTCCAGACTTATCCCAACCCCCTTCACCCCGCACCTCATCATCTCTTCTACTGTAGGCTCATTGAGAAAGGTTCCATTTGTCCCTACCACAACCATCATGCCTTTATCTGTGGCATAGGAGAATAATTCCATGCAGTCGTTCCTGAGCAGAGGTTCGCCGCCTGTAAAGATGAGCATGGCTTGCGGGCAGAGGCAGGCTATCTCATCTATAATCCTCTTTGCATCAGAGGTTGGCAATTCTCCCTTACCTTCTGTTAGCTCAGATGCGTCAAGATAGCAGTGGCTGCATTTTAGGTTGCATTTTTTGGTTATATTCCAGGATATAAGAAAAGGAATAAAGTCCATTGGCCCTGCTTTATGAAATCCGTTTTGAGATGGTTTTTTTAAGCTGTTCTATGGTAAATGGTTTACGCAAAAAGGTGCTTCCGGTTTCTCTCAGGAAGTCTCGGGTTTCCTGGCTGGCAGTGTCGCCGGACATGAAGATTATATTGTCAAGGGCCTTGGGCTTAATGGATTTGAGTTTTTTATAAAACTCCCTTCCATTCATGCCCGGTATCTTGATATCGCTCAGTATGATGTGATAGTGAGCCTCTTTCAAGAGATTCAGCGCCTCATCACCGTGGCTGACCGTATCCACATAAAAGCCTTCGTCTGAGAGCGCCTCTTTCAATAATTTCAGGATAACAGGCTCATCGTCTAATACGAGGGCCCGCAGCCCCTTTGCAGATAATTTGACATGAGTATCTGAGAAAGGCAGTTTTGGATGGGCAGCCTGAGAAATATCATCGATTATCGGCAGCTCTATTATAAAGGTAGCCCCTTTGCCGCTTGCATTGTTTACAGCATAGATATTTCCGCTGTGCTCCTCGATGAGGCCGTAGGATATGCTCAGCCCAAGACCTGTTCCCTTGCCAGCCTCCTTTGTAGTAAAGAACGGGTCAAATATCCTGTTGATTATATCACTCGGTATGCCTGTGCCGGTATCAGAGACCTTTATCCGCAGGCCCTTGTCTTCCTGCCTGCTGGTTACCGTAATCTTCCCCTTTTCCTCTTTGCCGGTTATAGCGTGCTGCGCATTATTGATAAGATTCAGAAGCACCTGCTGGATTTGATGCTCATCAAGCATTGTCTTTGGCAGAGAAGGCGCAAGGTCAAACTCTACCTCTATATTATCTACCTTTAGCTGATATGCCCTCAGCTCAACCGTATTTTTTATTATCTTGTTTATATCGCAGGGTTTCTTCTCCGGCTTATGCCATCTGGCAAATGTCAGGAGATTATCAATGATGCGCTTGCACCTCTGGGTTGCCTCATTAATATCCTTGAGCTTCTTCTTTATTTTTTCATCGGTAGCATGATTGAGCAGCAGCTCAGAATAGCCCATAGCAGCTGTCAGCGGGTTATTGAGTTCATGGGCTACGCCAGAGACAAGCTCGCCAAGGGAAGAGAGTTTATCTGACTGCGTCAGTTTTTGCAAAAGGAGCCGGTGCTCTGTCACATCTTCTATATAGAGAACGGCCTTTTGCAAAATTTCGCCTTCGCCCATGAGAGGGAAGGCGTGCCAATGCAGTGTCTTTCCATCAGATGTTGTGCGCTCCATTTCAGCAGGCGCCTTGGTTTTTAGAGATTTTACTACAGGGCAATTTTCTGCCGTATGTTCTTCTTTACTGAAACCAAAGAGTTGATAGAGTTTCTTGCCTATAAAAGGAGAATCGGCGAGCTTGAGATTTTCTATAAAATATTTGTTTGCCTCAAGGACTGTGCAATCATGGTCAACCAGGAGGAGAGATGCCTTTATTCCATCATATATGAGCTTGAGTTTGTCTTTTGTTTTCTTGAGTTCTTCCTCTTCTTCTTTTATTTTTATATTTGCCTCGCTCAGTTCTGTATTTTTTTTATCCAGGTCTTCATTGAGAAGCTTAAGCTCCTCGTTGGCCGAATGAAGCTCCTCGGTCTGGCTCTGGGCCTCTTCATACGCTACCTCAAGTTCTTCGTATGCTGTAGAAAGTTTTTCATTGGCCTCTCCCAACTGCGTATTCTTATCTTTTAGCTCCTTGAGATACCTTTTTTCTTCCTCTCCTCTTTTCTTGACCTCATCCATCATGGAGTTGAAAGTCCTGGCAAGTATCTTTAACTCATCTTTTGTATCTTTATCTCCGTCAATATCTATCCTTGTCTCTATATCGCCCTTTGCAAAGGCGTCAGCCTTTGTCTTTAGGGTGTTCAGTGGTTTTGTTATTTTATAGGTGAATATAAATGCGATAAAGAGCGAAGACGCAAGGCCTATAGCGGTTGTTACTGCTATTAATGTCAGGTTTTCCCATTGGATTGGCAGGAGCGCGGATTTTGGGATGCCGGCAAATAAAGAGCCTATTACCATGCCGCTGCTGTTTTTTATCGGGTCAAATGCAGAGATATACGACTGGCCCAATACATCCCATTCCCCCCGTATAGAGCTTCCTGGTTTTATCATTGACATCACGGAGTCTGCAAGCAACGTTCCTGTTGCCCTCTGGTCTTTGCTGGTTTTCAGATTTGTCGCGACCCTGAGGCCGTCCATGGCAATGGTTGTAATAAGCCCCGGCATTTTATCTGCAACAGTATCCGGGATATAGTTATCGTGATTGAGTATGTCGCCTGTTACGATAGCCCCGATAACGTTATAATTCTCGCCATAGACAGGCACTGCCACCATAAGCGCCATTGCATTCTCCTCAATCATTCCGCCCATCCTCTTATATTCGTCTTTTATGTTACTTGAGATAACAGGGACAGCGAACTGTCTTTGAAATTCCTCTCCTTCCCTTTTTAAAACACTGCTTTTGATAATCTCGGTAGATATTTGAGGCTCTCCTGTTACGATAGTCTTTTTAATAAGTCCGTTTATATCAAATATATCGCCTGTGCTTTCGCTGTTAAGTCTGGCGATGACCCTTCCTTCCTTGTCTACGATTGTCCATATATTGACATAAGGCCTTTTTTCTTTCCATTGCAGCATCATCTTTTCAAGATATTTCTTGTCTTTGAGCCGCACCCCCTTTTTTATATCATTCGTAGCTGCGGCCTGCATCATCCCATAGCGCATCTGGTCGCCGCGAATGTAATATTCTGTCCATGCCATCTTAAGGCCGATGTCAATCTTTTGGTGCGCATTCTTGATAAGATGGGCATCTATTGTTCGGTATGAAAAATAGGCAATAAACAGCATGGGTATAAGGATAACGAGGCTGAAGGCGAGTGTGAACTTCACGCCCAGGGGTTTATTTCCCAACAGATTCTTAAGGCCTTTCATAATCATGCAGTGCCTCCTTTTCTGTACACCCTGCTTCTCTCTTTAATTTCTTTGTAGCGGGATAGAAATGATGCAGGGAGTATCTCTGCCTTGCCGAGCACCAATATGCCGCCGGGCTTTAAGGCAAAGTCAAGCTTTTCAAAGACCTCTCTCTGCAGTTTTTTCTCAAAATACATGAATAAATTCCTGCAGAAGAGGATATCTATCTTGGATAATGGAAAGTCTTTAACAATGTCAAGCCTGCCGTATCTTACCATATTCCGTATTATATATTTAACCTTATAACCCTTATTTATTTTAATAAAATATTTATCCCTGAGGCTGCTGTCTACATTTTGAAGAAGCTCCTCTCGGTATATTCCTTTTCTTGCAATGTCAAGTGACTCGTTATCTATATCAGTGGCAAATATCTTTGTGTTTTGCAGGTTTTCAGGTTTTAGGCATTCATTTAAGATGATGCCCAATGAATATGCCTCTTCGCCGTATGCGCATCCGCAACACCAAGTCTTCAATCCTTTTGCTGCGTTAGAGAATTCTGAGGTTATCACTGTTTTTAATAGGTCGAAGACCTCAGTCTCTCTGAAGAATTCGCTTACCTTTACAGTAATAGTTGAAAATAATTTATCATATTCTTTCGGGTCGGATTCCAGTATCTTATAGTACTCTTTATACGAAGAAATGTTAAGCGCCGACAGCCTTACTGAGATGCGCCGCTTGAGGCTGGCCTTTTTATAATTGCGAAAGTCCCACCTCTTTTCATGGTAGAGTTTTTCCAGCAATTTCCATAAATCATCGTCAGGATTATTATGTATAGCATGAACTGCCGCAGTATTCATGAAATACCTGCATTTTAATGCCGAAGAGTGATGAAAGTCAATGGTTTTGACTAATCTCCGTAAAATAGCGATTAAAAACCTCGCTATTTTACAAGCAGGCGGTTTGCCGCCCCAAGCCTCGCTTGTTAAGCTTAAACCTTGTTACTTTGCCTAAAAAATAAAAGGGTCTGCAATCGCAAAAGACTGCAGACCCCTCTAAGCCCAGAATATGTCTATTTACTGCAAAGAAAAATCCATTACATATTCATTAAATGGAAAATAATCAATTACCTCATTGTCTTCCATAAGAAAAATTATTTCCTGTCCCATTACAGAGGCCTTTTCGGTTTTAGATAACTTGTTGCTTAACCGTACTCCATATTCTATATGGACGCTGTATCTGTGCTTGCCTTCTACTACTTCGTAACGGTACAATTCACAAGATATCAGGTTTCTGCGGATATCTACCGGACCGTCTGAAATGTTTTTACGAAGCTCTGCTTTAATCCATGGCAGTATAATTGCATCATAAATAAGGGCATTCTTAGGCGATAGAGGTATGCGCAATAAATTATGTTTAGGTGGATAAGAATTTAGGGCGAATACAGTGCTTGCAGTTAAGGCCATTACGGATATAAGTATGTGTATTATATATTTCAAACAAAGTCTCCTTACGTCAAATCTTAGCTCATATTATAGGCAATACTCCAAATCCTGTCAAACCATTTTTTGCAGGATAAATCCAAAAATTTTTGCAGTGGAATGGTTATACAAATTTAATTGGAATAAGCCATCCTTTTATGATAAATAGCATCACTGTATAGATAGAATAGATAGAGCGCTCAATGTTGGGAGAGATATGAAAAGAATAGGTATTATTGCAAAACTTAATAAGCCGGAGACTGTAAAGGTAAGCCATGAGATTGTTCAATGGCTTACAGAAAAAGGGATAGAGGTGTATTTAGATACCGAGTTGGGCAGCAAATTGAGGTCTATAAAAAGCTATTCAAGCACGGAGATTCCTTCTCTTGTGGAGCTTCTAATCGTCCTTGGCGGAGACGGGACAATGTTGTATGCGGCCAGATTGATTGGCGATAAGAAAACCCCTATACTGGGCATTAATCTTGGAAGCCTTGGTTTTCTCACAGCCATTACTATTAAAGAAATCTACCCTGTGTTAGAAAGAATTATAAAAGATGATTTTGAGACAGAGGAAAGGATGATGCTTTCTGTCCATGTGCGCAGAGAAAATAAGAAGGTGTCTGCCTATACTGTTTTTAATGATGCTGTTATCAAGGGAACTCTGGCAAGGCTTATAAATCTTGAGGCCCGTATAAATAAAGAATATGTTACAACATACAGGGCAGATGGTCTGATTATTGCGACGCCGACCGGCTCAACTGCATATTCCCTTTCTGCAGGCGGGCCAATACTCTACCCGACCATCCACTCAATTATTGTTGCCCCAATATGCTCTTTTAATCTTACCAAGAGGCCTGTTGTCATACCTGATTGGATGGCAGTGGAGATATTGATAAAGCCTGAACAGCATGATGTGCTTTTAACATTAGATGGTCAGGTTGATCTTCCTTTGAAAGGCGGGGATGTTATAGAAATAAAGAGGTCAGAGGCCTGCATGTATCTTGTCCGATGCCCCGGCAAAAGCTATTTCGATATCCTGAGGGAAAGATTGATGTGGGGAGGGAAGTAGGGTTGAGGTTGGATGGGGGGAGGTTAGAGGCGGGAGGCAACTGCCTCTAACCTCTATCCTTTAACCTCATACGGTTTTATTATGCTTATAGAGCTTAACATAAAAGATTTTGCAATTATTGACAGTCTGCAAGTATCCTTTGGCAAAGGTCTGAATATACTGACCGGCGAGACAGGTGCTGGCAAGTCAATTATCGTGGATGCGGTCAAACTGATTCTTGGAGACAGGGCATCTCAGGATGATATAAGGTCTTCAAAGGAGGAGGCGGTTGTAGAAGCAATGTTTGACGCCTCGTCCCTTGATATAGCAGGAATACTTGAGTCAGCAGGGCTTCCCAATGAAGAAAATCTTATAATAAAACGGGTTATAAACCGTTCAGGCAAGAATAAGATATTCATAAACAGCAGTATGGCGAATCTCTCCGCGCTTCAGGATATAGGCAGCCGCATTATAGACATATACGGACAGCACGACCACCAGTCTTTAACAAAATCTGAGGAGCATATAGATATCTTAGATAATCTTGGAGGCCTGCTGTCATTAAGGCAGGAGATGGCAGCAGCTTATAAAGAATTTTATGCTATCCAATCAGAGTTAAATAAACTCACAGCAGATAGCCAGCGCCTTACTGAAAAACAGGATTTTTTAAGCTTTCAATCAAAGGATATAGGCGAGGCAGCTCTTAAAACAGGCGAAGATGAGGAGCTGAAAAAAGAAAAGGAAAAACTTGTCCATGCAGAAAAACTTTTTGAGGCAACAAATTCAGGCTACGACTCTTTATATGCGTCCAGCGGTTCAATACTGGAGAGGCTGGCGCAGATATTGAATAAACTGAAAGATGCCTCTAAATTTGATGCAGAGCTAAAACCTGTCATCGAAAATATGGAGTCTTCTGTGTGCCAGCTTGAGGATGCTGCTGTCTCGCTGAGGGACTATACTCAGGGGATTAGCTTTGAGCCTCAAAGGCTTGAGAATGTTGATAACAGGCTTGACCTCATAAACAAACTCAAAAAGAAATATGGGGCTACAATTGAGGTAGTTTTACAGAAAAAAGTTGAGGTAGACAAAGAATTGGATAATATCATCCATCATGATGAGAGGATTGCAGAGCTTAAAGAGGCAGTTGAGAAGTCAAAGGAAAATGTCTTGAAATTATCCAAAAAACTTTCGGAAAAGCGCGTAGACTCAGCAAAACTCCTCAAAAAGAAGGTAGAGGAGGAGCTTTCTGACCTTAATATGAAAAAGACTGTTTTTGAGGTGCGTATAGAAAAACATAAAGATGTAAACGGAGGTTTTATATTGGGCGAGAAGGGGATAGACAGAATAGAATTTTTCATATCCCCGAATATTGGCGAGGAGCCAAAGCCATTATCTAAAATTGCATCAGGCGGAGAGCTGTCAAGGATTATGCTTGCCATTAAAAGGATTACAACAACAGGCAAAATACCAGTCCTGATTTTTGATGAGGTGGATGCAGGCATAGGCGGCGGCACAGCAGAGGTCGTTGGCAGGAAATTAAAGGAGGTTTCAAAAAACCATCAGGTGCTTTGCATTACCCATCTCCCGCAGATTGCCGCTTATGCCGACACACATTATTCTGTTGCAAAAGAGGTGCGTGGAGGGAGGACAGTCGCAGGAGTTAAAGAGCTTAAGGCCGATGAAAGGGTTGCAGAGCTTTCGCGTATGCTCGGCGGCGTAAAGATTACGAGCAAGACAAAGGAACACGCAATAGAGATGCTGGAGAATGCAAGGGGAGGGGTGTAACCGGGGGGATATACGGTTTATTATCGTGTCATGCGCTTTTCTGTCTTTGCCGTTTCCTGTAAAAAGTAATAAACTCATTTGGAGAAAGAATCTTAATCCCCTGACACAGTTTGATGGGAAAATGGAGTTTATTTCCTGTAACAATACATGCTGCCTGTCCTGCAATGGCTACTTCCAGGAATGGCTCATCATCATGGTCTTGTAGAGAGTGAGGCAGAGGCAACGAAGCTATTGTTTCTCCTCTGTGTTCAATATATTCCATGAGAGCAGCAACATTGTCTTTGTTGAACCTGAACTTTGGTCGGTGAAGGACCTCGTTATATTCGGCTACAATACGGGCGTCAAGACACAAGGTCAGTTTACCGGATGAAACCATTCGCACAATTTCAGCGCATTGACCGAACGGTGACAAAAGACCGGCAACAAGAACATTGGTATCAACAACAACTTTCATTTAACCCGCTTTTTACGGACTGCTTTGATTTCAGTGTCAACTTCATCCATAGTAATTCTGCCAGTCCGCTGCTCCACTGAGCGGCGCTGAAGACTTGCTACCGCTTCAACTGCACGCGCCTGCCGGAATGCTGCAAGCGATTCTTCAAGGTTTGATTCGCTTATAGCCGCAAGAATGGCTATGGGCCGCCCGTTGCTGGTAACAATCATTTCCCTTTCATCAGAAAGGGCCTTCCAGAGCTGGGCAGACTTGCCTCGCAAATCACGGACGCTTACAAATTTCATAATTTTATCCTCCAATCGTGTATAATATTGTATACACAATTGTCACTCAATTGTCAATCTAAAAAATGAGCACGTAAAAAATCAATGTCTATTTTGGGCGAGATTGATGACTAATCTGTAATGACAAGAAAGTAGACCTGACCCCCAACAGCAGGAGCAACAAGGTGCGGTTAACTTGCCGGAAGGCCGCAGGCCTGACGGTCAATATTAACCAATGGTTTAGCACTTTTCAACTTGTCATTATTACGTTGTTTTCTTCGGGTCGCCTATTCTTTCTAAATTTGAGACAGCGGTAAACTTCACTACACGCAGCATGGAATCCAACAAATCATCTGCAAGGCTTGCCGCAAGCTTCCATATCGCATTATTGAATGGTTTTCCGACTTCAAAGTGATAGACTACTTCTCGATAGCTTATTTGAACATCCTTGTCGTCATGAGGTGAGAAAACACCATTTAAATGCAATTGCGTGTTTCTGATATGCCGCAACATATCGTAAATATTCTTGTCTGAAGATAAATTAAGTCTGTTCAGTAAGTAGTGCCGCATTCAAGGAGCAAGTGCAACACTTGAGTTAAAGACCTCATAAGGTGTTTTATAATCAAGACACTTGTGAGGCCTGTTATTTAATAAAGATTCAATGTGTTTTATCTTGTGACTGCTAACTGTAGCAAAATCACCTCCGCATAGGATTTGGTATTATCATATAGTATTACCAGATAGCATAGAATAAAAAAGCCTCAGGGGGGGGTTGGGGAAAATCTTGAGATTGTAAGGAAAAAAAGGGCAACAGCCTCATTTTTTCTTCATACCAAACAGGATAAAAGCGAGCAGGGCTGTCACTGTTCCGTATAAAAATGTTGCCTCAGGCCCGACCTTATCCCATAGTGCGCCGGCAATGATGCTTGCGGGCAAAAGCGCAAACCCGACTGCCATATGATAGATTCCGAACGCTGTTGCCTTTCTTTCAGGCGGCGCAAGGCTTGCGAGGTATGCCCTCTGAGTGCCTTCGCTCATGCCTTTGAAGAGGCCGTACAAAATAAACAAGCCCAGTATCTGATATTGATTGGCAACAAAGGCAAGCCCTGCATAAATACCCGCGTAGAATAGAAAGCTAAAGAGTATCATCCTTTTCATGCCGAGCTTATCCGCCAGCATACCAAGAGGAGTCGAGGATAAAGAATAGACAAGATTGAAGATGAGATAAATAATCGGGATAAATTCTTTTGGCACGCCTACATTTTCAGCCCTGAGTATCAGAAATGCGTCGCTTGAGTTGCCGATGGAGAAGATAAAGATTACAAGGATATAAAATCTGAAATTGCCGTTAAAATCCTTTATTGTAAGTTTTGGAATGGCTGTGGCTTCTCTTTTATGCGCCTTCTCTGTTATGAAAAATATTATTAAAAGGACTGAGATTATCCCGGGAATAACTGACAGCCAGAACACAAGCCTGAAATTATTCAAATACAATGCGAGCACTAAAAACGCTATTGCAGGGCCTATGACTGCGCCGATGGTATCCATGCTCCGGTGAAAGCCGAATGCCTTGCCGAGATTGTTGTTTTCAACGGAATCTGCTATGATTGCATCCCTCGGCGCTGTGCGGACTCCTTTGCCGAACCTGTCCACAAATCTTGCTGTCAGAACCTCGCCCCAGTTTACTGCGGTTGCCATTATGGGTCTGCTCAGGACTGACACGCCGTATCCAATGCCCATCAGGAATTTTCGTTTGCCCATTTTATCAGAGAGCCAGCCAGAAAAGACCTTTAAGACGCTGGCTGTTGATTCTGCAATCCCTTCAATGATGCCTACAGTTGCCTTGCTTGCGCCCAGAACCGTTGTAAGGAATATAGGCAGAATGGGATATATCATCTCAGATGATATATCCATAAATAGGCTTACGAGTCCCGCAGCAAATACATTTCGAGGGAAGCTGAATAATTTTCTTTCAGACATGGGATTGGTTTTAACTGATTTTAAACTGCATTGCAAGTGATATGATTCTGCAATGATTATGAGAAATCCCAAAAAAAGCGTTTGATTTTTTGGGGAAACCTGCAAGTTGTCCCCGATTGAATCTATCGGGGACAGTGGCCATCCCTGATAAAAGCACTCAGGGACATGTTTTTGCGACGAGCCCTCCCCCTTTGAGGCTGTGTCATAATGTCATTGCGAGAGAGCGCAGCGACCGAAGCAATCTGCAACTTATTGAAAAACAAGAGATTGCCACGCTCCCTTCGGTCGCTCGCAATGACAAAAAGAGGATTATGACACAGCCTCTTTGTCCCCCTGTGGGGACAGATTTCAAATCTGTCCCCAGAAAAGGGGGACAAAGGGGGAGGATACAGTGAGGAGCAAAAATGCGCCGATAACGAAGTATGGCAGGCATCCGCCTAAGGGGGACGCCAGTTTGTAAAATAGCGAGGTTTTCAATCGCTATTTTACAGAGAAATCCTTAAACTTGACAACAATAATAGATTGGTTAGAATGTCTTTGCCTTCCTCTATCTTGAAACAGTATGAAGATGCCTTTCTTGAAAATATCTTCCTTTAGTTATCTTTTCTTCTTCATTACAGCGATGTGTGGATTTATATACGAGATAATATGGATGCATCTCTTTTCTCTCGTGTTAGGGAATAACATCTATACACAGGTAGCTGTGCTTATCATATTTATTATTGGCGTGGCGCTTGGCGCATTAATTTCCAGTAGAGTTGCGGATAGGTTGGTCAAGCCGATGAGAAGTTATGCTTTTTTGACATTAATAATGTCTTTTCTCGCATTCCTGTCGCCTTGGGTTATTTCTGCCACTGAACCCATATTCAGAATTATCTACCAGAATTATCAGTCATATTCCTATCAAGTAAATGCCTTGATGTTTATTCTGTGTAGTTTAGTTCTCATATTTCCTGCGGCTCTTTTGGGCGCAACCATGCCAATTCTTGTGAGTTCTTCTGTTGGCGATAGCAAAGGGGCTGGTTTTAGGGCAGGCGAGTTCTATTCAATAGGCGGCTTTGGCGCATCACTGGGCGCTATATTGGCCGGCTTTATCCTTTTGCCATATCTTGGTTATAACACTACACTGGATATCATCGTGAGCATTAATATCCTTGTGTCCATCGCAGCGTATTTAATAGGCATAAAGGAAGGGCCAAGGATTCTTGAAAAACCTAAAGACATGCCTGATAAACCCAATAACAGACATAGAAAGATTATTATTGCCATTCTCTTCTTCTCTGCATTCTGCGGAGTTGTCTATCAGGTTGCGATGACAAGGATATTGATTTTGATTTTTGATACAACCATATATTCTGTAACTGTCATTTTAGCCTCATACATCTTTGCAATTGCCTCAGGATGTATGATTTCTTTGCCCCTTAAAAATATCTTAAGAGATCGTTTTCTCCTGCTTTCTATTGCGCAGATACTATTTAGTGTTTCACTGCTAATAGTTGCCGCCTTTGTTGGCGAGTTGCCTGCGTATATTGAAAAGTTTTCATTATTGTCCCCTAATAGTTTTATTAAATACCGGCTCGTGCAGTTTGTTTTGGTTCTCATGATGTTTTTACTCTCAGCTTCTTATATTGGTTTTATCTTTACATTGGGAGGGAGGGTCTTCATGAAAAATCCAGGGGCAGCAGGTTATGATATTAATAGAGTATATATAGTAAATGTGGCAGGGGTTGTCATAGGGCTTTTAACAGTTGTGTTTGTCTTTATACCTAAGTTTGGCATTATGAATACGATTCTAATGATAGCAGCCATTAGCATGCTCATAGGGGTTGTTATAATCTTTTATACCAGGCTTTCTGTATTAAAGAGACTTGCTGTATCTTCAGCAGTGATTATAATATTACCGCCTCTCTTCCTGATTATTCCGTCATGGGATAACAATCTGATGGTCAATAGCCTTATTCTCCGCAAGAATAATGTTTATGGGAATGAAGCTGATTTTTTAGGAAGCAAAGCGTCGCCAAAAGAATATATGGCGACTATCTATTATAAAGAAGGCGCTGTATCAACAGTATCTGTAACAAAAAGAGATGATGGCGTCCTTTCATTAAAGATAGATGGCAGTGAAGTAGCGACAACAGGCGCAAGCCTGATAACTCAGGAGCTTTTGGCGCATATAGCGCTTATGCTTCACAAAGACCCCAAAGACATCTTATTGATAGGCCTTGGCAGCGGCGCTTCTCTTGAGGCAGTTGTTAGCCATTCGGTAGAGAGGATAGACTGTGTTGAGGTGTCAAAAGAGGTTATTGAGGCAACACAATTCTTCAGAGATGTTAATAAAGAGGCTATACTGGATTGGCGTGTAAAGCTTCTACCAGTGGATGGCAGGGCCCACATAGAGCTTTCTGGCTTAAAATACGATGTTATTATAGCAACACCTGCCGAGCCATGGATTTATGGGACTTCAGGTTTCTTCACAAGGGAATACTTTAACTCTGCTCGAATGGGCCTTAGAGACGATGGTCTCATGGTGCAGTGGGTAAATGGCAACAGACTTTCTGAGAAAGATTTTCGGACTATTGTGCGAACATTTCTTGAGGCATTTCCATACGCCTCCTTATGGGAGGTTGACAGGGTTGGGGGTGATTACCTATTGCTTGGTTCAACTAAGAAATTGTCTTTTGACTATCAGAAGATGAAGGAGAGGCTTAACATAGAGCTGGTCATGCATGGTCTCGAAAAGGTTGGTGTTACAAGTTTGGCAACTATTTTTAAATACTTTACTATGGATGATGACAACATGAGGGAATATTCCTGGGATGCGGCAATAAATAGTGACGACAATTCATATCTGGAATTCTCGTCTGCAAGAGAGATATTAAAGAAAATAAGACCGATTAAACATAAAATAAATGATTACAGGTCTCCTCCTCTTTCACTTCTATCAAATATAAACAGAGATGAGATTGAAAATATCAATAAAGTATATATGGCGGGCAGCTATAAAAGAAACGCTGAAGAAATTATTGAGACTGGCGGCGATATAGACAAGGCAATTAAGGAGTTGGAGAGGGCAATGACGCTGGTTCCAGATAACAGGGATACAGCATGGTCAATTTCAAAGATTTATCTAACTATTGCCAGGATATACGCTGAGCGCAGCTTGGATGAGGCCATTAAATTGTATAAAAAGGCTTTAGAGTTATATCCAGCATATAGTGAGACATGGTACTTTATTGGAAGCGCTTATTATAGCAAGGGCATGTATAACGAGGCAGTTAGGTCTCTGAAGGAGGCTGCGAGTCTTTCTCCCATGAGTCCGCATATCCATAAAGCCCTATCATTTGCGTATAAAAAAAGCGGCGAGGAGGGGCTTGCGGCAAAGGAATATGAGGCTGCTATAAAGTTGATGCGAAGTGTGGAGAATATCTCTCAATAATTTTTATGCGAATGTTTTTAAGGAGATATATATTTATTCTCTTTTCGTTGGTAATTTTATCATGTTCACAGGGGGAAAATTATCCAGGCAAAGGACCCTGGACTATTGTAGGCAGGATGAATGTCCCAAGAATGGCATTTGCCGCAATTGCGGTTGGTGAAAATATATATGTTATCGGCGGCACTAATGATAGAGGTTATATATCTGACTGTGAATGGGTAAAGGTCAGCCCTGATGGCGCCGTGACTAATTGGAAAAAAGTCTATTCTTTAACGGCGCCAAGGGGATTTGTTGCAGTAGCGAGCTACAACGGGTATGTATACGCAATTGGGGGCGCTAATGGCGAGCATGGAAGCAATCTTTTAAATACTATTGAGAGGGCAAAGATAAACCCTGACGGAAGCCTAGGCCGCTGGGAATTGGAGAAAAATACGATGTTTTCAAGCCGTCGTGGGGGGACTGCATTTGCAGCGAATGGCTACATATTTGCAATAGGTGGTTATAATGGCGAATTTCTTGATACAGTTGAAAAGGCAAAGATAAACCCGGATGGAAGTCTTGGTAAATGGGAGCTCATGATACCAACGCTGCAGGACAGACGGTATATCCATAGTTCTATTTATACAGGAGGATATATCTATGTTATGGGTGGACATGACAGGGGTTCGGGCGGCGCCCTTAATAGCGTAGAGTATGCAAAAGTTAAAAATGACGGTGGGTTAGAAGAATTCGTTAAGGCTTTACCTTCGATTGGAGCGCGATATGGCGCAGGCGTTGTTGTGATGAATGATTTTATCTATCTTATCGGCGGTTATGATGGAAGGGCTATAAATTCTGTTGAGCGCGCCGCATTAAATCCTTATGGAGCGATAAACGTATGGGAATCTGTCTCAAGTCTATCTATACCAAGAAACAGCCCTGGCATTGTTGCATATAAAAATAATATTTATGTTATTGGCGGGTCTGATGATAAAGGAAGGTATCTCAGCAGCATAGAGGCAGTTAAAATCAACGATAAAAATGAGATTAGGTCTTGGAAGAGATAAGGGGACAAGTAATAATGCCGACCACAAGGGTCGGCGCTACGGACTTCACCCCCTTTAGAAAAGGGGGGATGGGGGGATTTGAAGCATTGGGTTTTTCCGTAACAAAAATCGTAGCGCGGGGGTTTATCCCCCGCTGAATTATCTTGAATAAAGATATGCATAAATTTCATAAAAAGATTCGATTAGACAGAAATTTATATACCGAAGAGGGCGCCATATCTTCAATCACTATTTGCACTAAAGATAAGCTTCCATATTTTCAGAAAAACGAGTTAGCTAAGTCCTGTATAGAGCAACTTAAAGCGGACACCCAATTACATAATGTACCTGTATATGCATATTGTTTCATGCCCGACCACTTACACCTCATAATAGCCCCAAGTGCTGAAAAAGATATTGTGGAATTCGTGGGAGAGTACAAAGGGAGGACAACAAGAATAGGGTGGAAGTTTGATATAAATGGAAAATTATGGCAGACAAGTTTCTATGACCATTTCATAAGAAAAGAAGAAACTGTAAAGGATGTAGTAATGTATGTCTTGAACAATCCTGTAAGGAAAGGACTGGTTTTGGAATGGAAAGATTATCCTTATTCTGGATCGTTGATATTTGAGTTGTAGCGCGGGGGTTTATCCCCCGCTGGTTTATTGTTTGAATGGATATTTTAAAATGAAATCAGAGAAACGATTCATAGCATTCATGCTGCTGACAGCCGTAGTTTCTTTTCTTGCCTATATAAACACAATTTCCTATCCATTTGTCTTTAACACCATAAGTCTTATCCAGGAAAATGAGGCAATAAAGAGTTTAAAAAATATTCCGTATTTTTTCCAGAAGCCTGAGCCTTTATATTCACCAATTTCAACTGCTACATTTGCTGTTGACTATTCCCTGTACGGCCTCAACGCAAGCGGTTTTCGCATAACAAATATTATCCTCCATACAATTGCAACTGTGCTTGTAGGGATTTTCTCCTTAGCCTTCCTTGACAGAAAGGGGGCAGTATTCTCAGCGCTTATCTTTGCTGTGCACCCAATTCATACAGAGGCAGTGGCAGGTATAGCAGGCAGGGGAGAGGCGCTGGCCACAATATTTGCAATAATTTCTTTTAAACTTTTTTTGCGAAGCGGAGAGAGACTGTCATACATCGCATCCATCTTTGCATTTCTCCTTGCGCTTGCTTCATCAAAAACTTCTGTAATACTACCGCTTCTCCTTATAATCTATTCGCTTTATTTTACTGATAGAAAGGCGGCTCTCCGTGTCATTCCACATTTTATAATCTCTGTCTTTTATTTGATGCTGTATTTTATGCTCAATCAAGGCTCTTATTTAAAAGATGTGTCTTTGTATACCCATCTTCTTACATCCATAAAAATCCTGGGTATATATTTTAAGCTTATATTTCTTCCCATCGGACTCAATGCATGGTACGATTTTCCAGCGCCAGATAAGCTTCTTACATTCTGGACAGTTTTTGCATTACAGGTTTTTGCCGTGATTCTGATACTTGCCTTCTTCTCCTACAGATTTTCACCACGTATATCCTTTATCGCAATTTTTATCTTTTTAACGCTCATTCCATCAATACACATCCTTCCTGAGAGGGTGCTTGCAAAAGAGTATTACCTCTATCTGCCGTCAATTAGTTTCAGTCTTCTTGTTGGCATGTTATTTGAGAGGATTGGACAGAAGTCCATGAGAATGGCTGGTTCGTTATTCATGATTCCACTTATTTTATTTTCTATTCTTGTGTTTCAAAGGAATACAGTATGGAGAGATAACTTCGTGCTTATAAAAGATATAGCATCAAAATCGCCTGAAAGCGCTGTTATCCATTACAATATGGGAGTAACTTACGACGATAAGGGTATGTTCAATGACGCCATTAAAGAATATGAGCTTTCAATAAAACTCAACCCTCAATTGCCAGACCCTTATTACAATATTGCGTGCATATACTCAAAGCAGGGCAATGTAGAAGATGCCCTGAAGGCGCTTAAATGGGCATTGGCACATGGTTTTAATCCCGAACTTCTTAAGACCGACCCTGACCTTGATCCAATAAGAAAGGAGCCGGGTTTTATTGAGCTTGTGGAAAGAATGAAAAAAAGTGGCGAATTTTATCACTGATTTTACCGATAAATATACGGGCTGTTGCCCAAATCATAAATGTCATTCCTCCTCACCCTCGAGGCTGTGTCATAATCCTCTTTTTGTCATTGCGAGCGACCGAAGGGAGCGTGGCAATCCGACCCGAAAGGTCGTTGCGAGGGCAAAGCCCGTGGCAATCTCGAGAGTTCCCTCTCCGCCTCAGGCGGATCGGGACAAGGCTTCGGTCGCTGCGCTCCCGCGCAATGACATTATGACACAGCCTCCTCATGGAGGGGGATAAAGGGGGAGGGCGGGAATCCAGTTCTTATAAATTCAACAAGTTATATATGCGTCCCCGAATGTTTCTGTCGGGGACAGAGGCATTCGGGCATGACAAATTATTGAAAAACGAACTTTTTTATTCTTCCAGTAGTAAGTCTTTCATTGTAAAATGACAACATAATAGATTAAATGAAAAAAAATTATTCTTTTCTCCTACAGATAATAGTTCTTGCGGCCTTCTTTCTCTCCGGTTTAAGCGCACTCGTCTATGAGGTTGTCTGGATGAGGATGCTCACCCTTACATTCGGCACAACTGTTTTTGCCGTGAGCGCAGTGCTTTCGGCATTCATGGCAGGGCTTGCCATTGGCAGTTATTCATTAGGAAGTGTTGTTGACCGCGCAAAAAACCCTCTAAAATTATATATCCTTTTAGAGCTTGGCATAGGGATTTACGGATTTTTTACGCCTCTTCTTTTCAAACACCTTGATAAAATCTATCTGCCGTTTGTCAACATTATGCCCGAAAGTTTTTATCTGCTTAGCATAGTACGTTTCTTCCTTGCATTCAGCGTGATACTGGTCGGCACAGCGCTTATGGGAGGCACTCTGCCTGCCCTCTCAAAATTTTATATCAAATCCATAGAAGACGCAGGCAAAGGCGCCGGGCGGTTATACGGCATCAATACTATCGGCGCGGTTTTTGGTTCAATTTTAGCTGGGTTTGCGCTTATTCCATACATTGGCGTCAAAGAAACCCTTTATACAGCCGTTGTCGTCAATTTATTGATTGCAGGATTTCTGCTCATTCTTCTTTCCAAATTTAAGAACTATACTGTTGTTTCTGTTGTCAGAAAAAAGAATATATCGCCGCAAGCAAGCATAACATCACAGCAGAAATTTGTCTTAGCCGCCTTTGCCCTTTCAGGTTTTACCGCGCTTGCTTATGAGGTTGTCTGGACAAGGGCGCTCTCTCTCATCATAGGCAGCTCTGTTTATGCCTTCACCACCATGCTTTTTACTTTCTTATTGGGCATAGCATTGGGCAGTTTTATAATGTCGGCCTTGATGGAAAAGGCGAGGGGAAGGGAATATTTGCTCTTTGCAATTATAGAGGCGGGAATAGCCCTTGCTGTTCTTTTTGTCGCGGCATTTACCGGAAAGCTTCCCATGCTTTTTTTCTGGATGGCGCAGGTCGTTCCAAAGAACTTCTTCGGCATTCAGGTTGTTCAGATCGGAATATCATTTATCATGATGCTGCCTGCCACATTGCTGATGGGGGCCCTGTTTCCGCTTGTGTTAAAGATGTATGCTGATGCCATTGATAAAGTCGGCAGAGAGATCGCCCATGTTTATGCCTCAAATACCGTGGGTACAATCCTCGGCGCCTTTTCTGCGGGATTTATCTTTATCCCGCTATTCGGCTCTGAAACCACCCTGAAGGCATTAACATGTGTGAATGTGCTTATAGCGGCCTTTTTCTTCCTGAATTATGCTGAGTTGAGCGTAAGGAATAAGAAGGCGTTTGCAGGTTCTATTGCGGCACTCTTTCTTATCATTAATCTGATAATCCCAAAATGGAACCCAATGCACATGAACAGCAATCTTCCGAATTTTATCAAGATAATAGCAGAGAAGCCGTCTCTCTTTATTGACAGATTCCTAAAGGGGAGCGAGCCTGTTTATGTCAATGAGGACGTGTGGGGCAACATCCTTGTATATAAATTCTTTGATGGAAGCATCAATCTTAATGTCAATGGACACGGGGAAGGCGGAACATATAAAATGGATATGCCGGTGCAAATTGAACTGGCGGCGCTGCCTTCACTGTTGCATCCGAATCCGGAGAAGGCGCTGCTTGTCGGCCTTGGCGCAGGGATTACGCTGGGAGCGCTTGAGCAAATGCAGGGCATAAAAGAAATAGACTGTGTGGAAATATCAGGCGGCGTTGTAAAGGCAAACAGCTATTTTGCTCCATACAATAATAATGCGCTTTCAGACAAAAGACTAAATCTTGTCATTGACGACGCGAGGCACTATCTCAACAGAACTGAAAAGAAATATGACCTGATAATTAATGGACCGTCCTATTCATGGATTTCCGGCGCCTCCAATATCTTTACCTTGGAATATCTTAAGCTTGCGCGTGAACATCTCAACAATGACGGCATTATGGCAATGTGGTTTCACCTCTATAATATGATGCCCTCAGGCATAGAGAGCTTTTTAAGGACAGTAAGCGAGGTATTTCCTCAGACAACCGTATGGTTTTCAAGTTCTGGAGGGGAGTTTATTATAATCGGCTCAAACAAGAAGATATCTGTTGACTATGCCAGGCTTGTAAGCCGCTTAAACGATTCAAATGTAAAAAGTGAATTAGGCAGGGTAAATCTTTTGCAGCCGGAATCTATTATCGGGTCATATCTTATGGGAGAGGATTTGCTTGCTCGACGTGTTAAAAATGCGCCTCTAAATACGGATAATCGTCCATATCTCGAATTTTTCATACCGAGACACCTTTATCAATGGGATATTCTCAATAATGTAAAAAGCCTTATTGGAGAGAGGATGGCAGTAACCGTGCCGATAGAGGGAGCATCATACAGGCAAGGCATTTTGACATATTACCCTTACATAGGTATAAAATCATCTTCTCAAGGATGGCAGTCTGAATCATCATATTTAAACATTTTTAGTTTTTTCAGCCCTCAAGGCAGCGAGAGAGAAATGTCCACAAGGGAAAGCATCCCGCGCATAACATTCCGGACAGATGCTTTCATCTTTGAGCTGAGGGCGATAGCGGTGCAGGGCATGATTTCTGACCTCAAGACAACATTGAGAGATGCTACAGGAAATTTAGACCAAGATTTCAAAAGAGGCAGCTTTGACGGTAATGCGCTTATGTGGACTGAATTAAAGCAGGGAAATGGCAGCGCCTATTTTATGACATGGTCCTGTAAACAGAATAAGATGCAATATCTTGGAAGGGTTTATGCGCCTTCAGGCAAGCTGTCAAAATTTGACAGTGCTCTCTTTGAAATAGATAAGAGGCTTGATTGCTACATGCCTTAGTTTCTGTTAGTATTTTTGTATCCTGAGGCTATGCCATAATGTCATTCTGAGTCCGCTTGACAATATGGGCGTTCAGACAACTAACTGGTTTTTAGGGTTATGACACAGCCTGTGCGTGGGAGAGGAAACTAAAACAGCCACCTATCCCCTGATGGGGAGGCTGTGTCATAATCCTCTTTTTGTCATTGCGAGCGACCGAAGGGAGCGTGGCAATCTCTTGTTTTTCAATAAGTTGCAGATTGCTTCGGTCGCTGCGCTCCCTCGCAATGACATTATGACACAGCCTCGGGGAGAGGGAAGGGTGAGGGGGATTTTTAATGCTATTTTCAGGACAAACCCACACGAGCTTTCGGCTCACAAAGGGGAATGAAACATGTCCCCGAATGCTTATATCGGGGAATAATCCCCCCATCCCCCCTTTAGAGGCTGTGTCGCAATGCCCATTTTGTCATTGCGAGCGACCGCAGGGAGCGTGGCAATCTTTTTATTTTCAATATGTTATGAGATTGCTTCAGTCGCTTTGCTCCCTCGCAATGACATTGCGACACAGCCTCTTAGAAAAGGGGGGCAAGGGGGGATTTGAGGGAATTTCTGGACAAAAGATATTTCCATATATAGTTTGTCTTCTTGTTATAATTTCAGGATGTGCAGGGTATTATGCTAAAAAAGCGGATGTCCATAATAAGCTCGGGATAGAATACGTTGTCAAGAAAGATTACGATAACGCCATAGCTGAATTAAACAAGGCAATTGAACTAAATCCTAAAAAGATAGAAATCTACTACAACCTCGGCGTTGTTTATACATATAAAGATGAAACATCAAAAGAGGGTGAAGAGGCATATCTGAAGGCTGTTGAATATTCTGACAATGCCTCTGATTCTGGGCATAAGAGAGTCCTGCCATATGCGTATTATAACCTTGCCTGCATTTATGCGCTCAGGGGAGACAAAGACAAGGCGTTTGCATATCTCGAAAAGGCAGCGTCCTTTGGGAGCGTAGTCTATCATTCTATGCAAAGAGATAAGGAGATGGATAGTTTAAGAGATGACCCGCGATTTAAAGAGCTTCTTGATAGGGCGCGTAAGGATGGGAAATAGTAAATCCCATTGGCGGCTTTCTCTAACGGGGGGTTACTTTTCAAATAATTGTTCAACCGGTATCTGCAAACCCTTTATAAGCCTTGTTGTTAAAACCTCTTTGTCTGAAAAAACCTTGAATGTCTCATAGCCCCTTTTTCCCAACACCAGCGCCTCAATAGTCCTTTTTTGAGGCTCTACCAGCCAGTATTCCTTAACGCCATTTTTTGCATAAAGTTTTTTCTTTATGGTCTTATCCCTCTGCGCGCTGGATGGCGAAAGTATCTCAATGATAAGGTCTGGGGCGCCTTTTATATTCTCTTCTTTGATTATATTTTTATTTTCATTTGATATGAATATGATGTCAGGCTGAACAATATCTGTCTCAGAGAAAACAACATCTATTGGCGCATCAAATACCTCGCCTAATTTCCTTTCTTCAACGAATCGTGATAACATTTCTTCCAATTTTCTTGAAATCCTCTGGTGCGTAGTTGTAGGCGCTGGAACCATATAGAGCTCTCCTTCCACAATTTCATACCGCTTGCCTTCCGGCATAAGGACATAGTCTTCGTATGTAAATTTTAGGTTTGTATTAAGCATAATTTTCCGCCCCTTTTTGTTTTACTATATACCTGCACAAAGGGTTTGTCAATTCTAAAGCTCTACCGTAAAATAGCGATTGAAAACCTCGCTATTTTACAAACTGGCGATTTGCCTGCCATACTTCGTTGTCGGCACATTTTTGCTCTTCACCGTATTGGTCACATACGGCTCATCGCAAAAATGGACTCCGCCTCGTCTGGCAGTCAACTTGCCAGTTTCCCCAAAAATCAATGTCTATTTTTGGGCTCTAACAGGTTGTGGAAAAACTCTTTGTCATCTATGAAAAAGCATGTCCGAGGTTTCCCCACTTACTACGAGGCTGTATCGCAATGTCATTGCGAGGGAGCGAAGCGACCGAAGCAATCTCATAACATATTGAAAATAAAAAGATTGCCACGCTCCCTGCGGTCGCTCGCAATGACAAAATGGGCATTGCGACACAGCCTCTACCTGCGAGGACAAGTTTATCCCCGATTAAAGCACTCGGGGACGAATCCAGCTTTTGTAACCCCCGATTGAATCTGTCGGGGGCAACAAGTTATGGATTCCCGCTCCCTGCTTAAAGCATGCTGGGACAAGCTTCGCGGGAATGACAACTTTTTGGTTCAATTAGGACTTTTTCTACAGCCTGCTAACGGTAAAAGCTCCAACGATGCCACTGCACCTGCTCCGTAAGTCTTCCTATTTTCTCTCAACAAAAAGGGGGAGAGCCTCTCCCGCCTTTGCCTTGAAAATGCTTCTTATTCACATTACCGTAGCATTGCCCCGGGTGCCCTCTGGGCGCGGCAACCGTTTTTCATTGGGGATAAATTCCGAAGCCTCGGGATAAACCCTCGTGATGCAATTTTATGCTAATGCGGGGGATAAACCCCCTCGCTACGATTATTAAACACAATCAATTATTATGGCAAAATCTTTGTAGCGCCGACCCTTGTGGTCGGCTGTTTTCAGTGAGGGATAAGTCCCGCTCTACGATTATGGGAAAAATAGAAAATATGGAGGTTGAACCAATATTCCCAAGTATTCCCAAGGAACAGAAACTGTAGGGGAGGGGCTTGTCCCCTCCCAATTTTTTGCGGGCTGAA
>Ga0209343_10002450_pt1 | contig 23941 bp, 23 predicted proteins | sample RifCSPlowO2_02_FD_184026 | JGI IMG/M metagenome (GOLD analysis project Ga0209343, IMG submission 184026) | Groundwater microbial communities from Rifle, Colorado - Rifle CSP2_plank lowO2_0.2 (SPAdes) (version 2) | ecosystem: Environmental > Aquatic > Deep subsurface > Groundwater | place... | reverse complement strand
GCGATCCGTCCCAAGCAGGCGCGCACCGATGCGGTGAATGCGATTCGCGACAAGGTGATGGCTGCTGTCATTACACCGGAATCCGCTCCCGGCCAGAAGAACCACGTCAACGATTTGTTCAGCGCGCTGGAAGCCAAAATTGTGCGCGGGCAAATTCTGAGCGGCGAACCGCGCATCGATGGCCGCGATACCCGTACCGTGCGCCCGATCACGATCCGCAACGGCATATTGCCGCGTACCCACGGTTCCTCGTTGTTCACCCGCGGTGAAACGCAGGCCATCGTGGTGGCGACCCTGGGCAGCATGCGCGATGCGCAAAAAGTGGACGCGCTGCAAGGCGAATATATCGACCGCTTCATGCTGCACTACAATTTTCCGCCTTATTCCACCGGTGAAACCGGCCGTGTGGGCACGCCCAAGCGCCGCGAAATAGGCCATGGCCGTTTGGCCAAGCGCGCACTGGTTGCGGTGCTGCCCAGCGAAGAGGATTTCGGTTATGCGATCCGCGTGGTGTCGGAAATAACCGAGTCGAACGGCTCCAGTTCGATGGCTTCGGTATGCGGCGGCTGTTTGTCGATGCTGGATGCCGGCGTGCCGCTCAAGGCGCATGTGGCGGGTATCGCCATGGGCCTGATCAAGGAAGGCAACCGCTTCGCGGTGCTGACCGATATCCTCGGCGATGAAGATCACCTGGGCGATATGGACTTCAAGGTGGCCGGCAGCGAAACCGGTATCACCGCGCTGCAAATGGACATCAAGATCAACGGCATCACCCGCGACATCATGCAGGCTGCTTTAATCCAGGCGCGAGAAGGTCGCATGCATATTCTGGGTTTGATGAAGCAGGCCGTGCCGCAGGCGCGCACCGAAGTGTCTGATTTTGCCCCGCGCATGATCAAGATGAAGATCAATCCGGAAAAAATCCGCGACGTGATCGGCAAGGGCGGGGCGGTGATACGTGCCCTGACCGAGGAAACCGGCACGACTATCGATATCGACGACAGCGGCAACATTACGATCGCCTGCGTCAGTGGCGAGGCGGGTGAAATAGCCAGGAAGCGCATCGAAGATATCGTGGCAGATGTGGAAGTCGGCAAGATCTACGAGGGACCGGTGGTCAAACTGCTCGATTTCGGTGCCTTGATCAACGTCCTGCCGGGCAAGGATGGCCTGTTGCATATCTCCCAGATTGCCCATGAGCGCGTCAACAGCGTGTCAGACCACCTCAAGGAAGGCCAGATCGTGCGCGTGAAGGTGCTGGAAGTCGATGACAAGGGACGCATGAAGCTGAGCATGAAGGTATTGCTGCCTGCGCCTGAGGCAGCCACAACTCACGATTAAGCACGTACGTTAAACAAAAAGCCCCGCAGTTTTTTGGCGGGGCTTTTTTGTTGGGCGATTACGGGTACTTGGCGGCCCGCTTTTGACCAGAAGCAGTTAGCGGGGGGTATTTTGCGACTTGGTTTGGCTACGGCATAACCTGAAGGTTCACCCCCCAGATACGAGAGCCTACGCCGAAAACAAGCAGCAAAATGGCTGCTTTTCGCTACGACATAACCTGAAGGTTCACCCTCCGGGTACGAGAGTCTGCGCCGAAAGCAGGTAGCGAAATGCTATTTTGCTACCTGCTTTTCGCGAATCTCGTCCAGGGTTTTGCAGTCGATACAAAGCGTGGCGGTTGGCCGTGCTTCAAGACGGCTTAAGCCGATCTCGACACCGCAATTATCGCAGTAGCCATATTCTCCAGCATCGATCTTGGCGAGCATTTCATTGATTTTCTTGATGAGCTTGCGCTCGCGGTCGCGGTTGCGCAGTTCCAGACCCATGTCCGACTCTTGCGTGGCGCGGTCATTCGGGTCGGCAAATACCGTTGCCTCATCCTGCATGGTGTGCACGGTGCGGTCGATATCCTTGCCCAGACCGGCCTTGATGTCGTTCATGATCTGGCGAAAATGGTCAAGTTGCTTGGGGTTCATGTATGCCTCGCCCTTCTTGGCTTTGTAAGGGACGACGGGCTTATGTGGTTGTTCCGGCATTGCACTTCTCCAACGGGATAAAATTAAAGTCCGCTTTAATACCAGAAAGCGGCTGCTTGAGCAACTAAATTATCTGGTGCCGAGTAGCAGGAACAGGCTCGGACGCTTGTTTAATTGCGGAACCTGCTGCAATTTCCATTGCGCAATGGAACGCGTCTGGATTTGTTCGCCAGGCAAAGTGATGTCCGTGGCCACGCATAGCAGTGTTTGCGGGCGGCAGTGGGCGAGCAAAGCGCCGAACATCTTTTGATTGCGGTATGGTGTCTCGATGAACATCTGCGTTTGTTTGCGCCGTATGGATTCGGCTTCCAGTGCCGTAATCGCTGCTTTTCTTTCCGCGTCTTCGATGGGCAGGTAGCCGTGAAAGGCAAAGCATTGGCCATTCAGCCCTGATGCCATCAATGCCAGCAGGATAGAGGAGGGGCCGACCAGCGGCACGACGCGGATGTCATGCCGGTGCGCCAGATTCACCAGATCGGCACCTGGGTCGGCGATGCCCGGGCAGCCTGCCTCGGAAATGATGCCGACATCATGCCCCGCCAGTAGCGGCGTGAGCAGACCGGCTAATTCGCCGGGTTCGGTGTGTTCATTGAGGCTGGAGAAGTGCAGCGTCTGGATCGGCTGTTCCGGCTTGAGCGCGGAAAGAAATTGCCGCGCGGTCTTGGGGTGCTCCACGACGAAATACCGCAGCTTGCGTGCCAGGTCGATGACGTGCCGCGGCAATACCTGTTCGGCGGGGGTGTCGCCCAGCGTACAGGGTATCAGGTAGAGCGTGCCCGGTCTGGTCGTCATGGCTAAAATAGAAAGACGTTTTCGCGGCGCAGCATTTCGACCAGCAGGATCAACGGCAGGCCGATCAGCGCATTCGGATCGTCGCCGGACATCCGGCTCATCAGCGCGATGCCCAGACCTTCCGATTTCGCGCTGCCGGCACAGTGATAAGGTTGCTCCTTGAGCAAGTAGCCTTCGATCTCGGCATCGCTGAGGTCGCGTAGCGTGACGAAATTTTCCGCTACTTCGGTTTGCATATTGCCAGTCTTGCTGTTTAACAGCGCCAGCGCGGTATAGAAGCAAGTGGTTTTGCCGCGCATCGCGCGCAATTGCCTGACCGCGTTGTCGTGGGTGAGCGGCTTGCCGAGTTGTTGCCCTTCCAGCAGTGCGACCTGGTCAGAGCCGATAATCAGCGCGTCAGGATAACGGCCAGCCACGGCACGGGCCTTTTCCTGCGCGAGGCGCAGCGAAGTGGCGCGCGCCGGCTCTTGCGGAAAGGGCGTTTCATCGACATTGGGTGCGGCTGTCTCAAAAGGGAGTTGCAGCCGTTTGAGCAGTTCACTGCGGTATATGGAGGTAGAGGCCAGGACAAGCAACTGAGAATTCAAAGATATTCCTTAGGTTTTTTGACAGAAAGCGGCGAAAAATATATCATGCGCGCCTCATGCATGCACGACCTTTCATCGATAGTCCGGATTTTGCCAGAAATGGACAGAAAATAAGTGGTGCAGTGCCGATTGCCGAGCTGCCGCGTTTGCTGGATGTGCTGGAAAATCAGCACGGGGTTTTGAGCTACTCGGTACAGGGGGTGGTGGATAAGCTGGGTAATCCATCGCTGGATATCAGCATAGCCGGAAGCTGTCAGTTGCGTTGTCAGCGCTGTCTGAAGGGGCTGGACTATGCGATACAGCTTGATACGCGCTTGTTGCTGCGCAACCAGGAAAGCCTGGATGCGCTGGATGACAACGTAGCAGGCGGGGATGAAGAGGAGTTCGACAGCATTTTGGCAGATGCGCACCTGGATGTGCTGGATATGCTGGAAGAAGAGATTTTGTTAAGCCTGCCAATCGCGCCCAAACATGAGTTGGGGGCTTGCCAGGCGGCAGATAGCGAGAACGCAGGGGAACAGGAGCAGCACCCTTTTGCGGTTTTGGCGAAATTGAAGCGTAATTAATCAGGAGTATTGACATGGCAGTTCAACAGAATAAAAAGTCCGCATCCAAGCGTGGTATGCACCGTGCCCACGATTTTTTGACAAACCCGGCGCTGGCGGTTGAGCCAACCACGGGCGAAAACCATTTGCGTCACCACATCAGCCCAAGCGGTTTTTACCGTGGCAAGAAGGTAGTCAAGATCAAGGGCGAATAAGCTTCCAATTAACGCAGCCGATCTTCATGGTCGGCTGCGTTTTCTTTTCGATCGCTGTTGCTATTCACCCTGAGGATCGTTTAGTGGATGTCACATTAGCTATAGATGCGATGGGAGGCGACCACGGCACGACGGTCATCATTCCCGCTGCAATTGAATATCTGAGATTGTTCCCCGGCGATACCATCGTTCTGGTGGGTATTCCCGATGCAATTGAAGCAGAATTGCACTCCCTGGGGGTGCAGACCGGAGTGCATTTGCGCGTTCATCCAGCCACTGAAGTGGTGGGCATGGACGAATCGCCGCAATCCGCGTTGCGCGGCAAGAAAGATTCCTCGATGCGGGTCAGCATCAATCTGGTCAAAAACGGCGAAGCGTTGGCCTGTGTCAGCGCCGGCAATACCGGTGCGCTGATGGCGACGGCGCGCTATGTGTTGAAAACCATCCCCGGCATTGATCGTCCCGCGATTGCCTCTTACTTGCCGACCAGGAAGGGCCAGGTTTGTATGCTCGACCTGGGCGCCAACACCGATTGCACCGCCGAGCACTTGCTGCAATTTGCCCTGATGGGTTCCACGCTGGTCACCGCGCTGGAACACAAACCCAACCCCAGCGTCGGCCTGCTGAATATCGGCAGCGAAGACATCAAGGGTAACGAGGTGGTCAAGCAGGCCGCGCAACTGCTCCGGGACAGCGACCTGAATTTTTTTGGCAACGTCGAGGGCAATGATATTTTCAAAGGAACCACTGACGTGGTGGTGTGTGATGGTTTCGTCGGCAACGTCGCGCTGAAAACCACCGAAGGACTGGCGCAAATGCTGGGCGGTTTCCTGCGCGAAGAATTCGACCGCAATGTATTGACCAAACTGGCCGCGCTGGTGGCGATGCCGGTGCTTAACGCATTCAAACGCAGGGTGGATCATCGCCGCTACAACGGCGCAAGCTTCCTCGGCTTGAAGGGTATCGTGGTGAAGAGCCACGGTTCGGCTGATGTGCTGGCTTTCCGCTGTGCGATTGAACGTGCCGCCGAAGAAGCGCGCGGCGGCATGTTGCAGCATATCAGCGCGCACATTGAAAAATGGCATCATGCAAATCTGCAAAAAGCAGCGGAGGTTTCGTGAAGTACTCAAAAATCATCGGCACCGGAAGTTATTTGCCCGCCAAAGTGCTGACCAATTACGATCTGGAAAAAATCGTTGACACTTCGCACGACTGGATCGTGTCGCGCAGCGGCATTGTTGAGCGGCATATTGCAGCAGACAATGAAATGGCCAGCGATCTTGCCTTGCAGGCCAGCCGCCGCGCCATCGAAGCGGCGGGCATCGGCGCGGATGAGATTGACCTGGTAATTGTCGCCACCACTTCACCGGACAAGATGTTTCCCAGTACCGCCTGTATCCTGCAGGACAAACTCGGCATCAGGAATCGCGGCGCGGCTTTCGATATTCAGGCGGTATGCGGTGGTTTCGTGTATGCGCTGAATACCGCTGATTTGTATATACGCGGCGGGCAGGCCAGGACCGCGCTGGTGGTCGGCGCGGAAGTGCTGTCGCGCATGCTGGACTGGACCGACCGCACGACTTGCGTGCTGTTCGGCGACGGCGCGGGCGCGGTAATCCTGCAAGCCAGCGAAACACCGGGCATCATCGCGGGCAAACTGCACGCGGACGGCAGGCATCAAAACATGCTGACCGCCGACGGCAATATCCGCCATGGTGAAATTCAGGGTGACCCGTTCATCAAAATGGACGGGCAGGCCGTGTTCAAATTTGCCGTCAAGGTGCTGAGCGAAGTGGTCGAGGAAGTGCTGGCAGAAAACAATCTGCAGGGTTCCGACATCAGCTGGCTGGTGCCGCATCAGGCCAATATCCGCATCATGGAAGCCACCGCAAAGAAGCTCGGCCTGAGCATGGATAATGTCGTGGTTACCGTCGCTCATCACGGCAACACCTCATCGGCTTCGATCCCCCTGGCGCTGGACAACGCGGTGCGCGACGGACGCATCAAGCCCGGGCAGAATATTCTGCTGGAAGCGGTGGGTGGCGGGTTCACCTGGGGTGCGGTGCTGGTGAGATGGTAAATCAGCTCGTAGCCCGTAGCTTGTAGCCGGTAGCAAAACCGCTTGGCTACTCGCTACAGGCTACCAGCTACAAGCTCAATAAGGTTCTACATATGACAAAATTCGCTTTCGTATTTCCCGGGCAGGGCTCGCAATCGCGCGGCATGATGAACGGCTACGCCGATTTTGGCGCGGTGCGCGACACTTTTACCGAAGCTTCCGATGTATTGAAACAGGACTTGTGGCAGCTGGTCGCGGAAGGCAGCGATGCCGATCTGAATTCCACGGTGAACACGCAGCCCGTGATGCTGACCGCAGGCGTGGCGGTGTACCGTGCGTGGCAATCACAGAACGGCGCAGCGCCGGCAATGATGGCCGGACACAGCCTGGGCGAATACACCGCGCTGGTCGCCGCCGGGGCATTGCGTTTTGCCGATGCGCTGCCGCTGGTGCGCTACCGTGCGCAATGCATGCAGCAAGCCGTGCCGGAAGGAGTGGGTGGTATCGCAGCGATCCTCGGGCTGGATGACGACACGGTGCGTGCCGTGTGTGCAGAGGGCGCACAGGGCGAAGTACTGGAAGCGGTGAATTACAACTCACCCGCCCAGGTGGTGATTGCCGGCAATCGCGCGGCGGTGGAACGCGGCATGGAACTGGCCAAAGCCAAAGGCGCGAAGCGCGCCATCATGCTGCCGATGAGCGTGCCGTCGCATTGCAGCCTGTTGAAAGAAGCGGCAGGGCAGTTGCGCGAATATCTCGCCAATGTCGCGGTGCAGACACCGGCTATTCCGGTGCTGCATAATGCCGATGTAAAGGGCTATGCGGATGCAGCTTCAATCAAGGACGCGCTGGTTCGCCAACTGTATTCGCCGGTGCGCTGGGTAGAAACCGTGCTGGAATTCGGCAAACAGGGCATCACCCACAACGTCGAATGCGCCCCGGGCAAGGTGCTGGTTGGGCTGAACAAACGCATCGACACCAACCAGCAAGCCTTGGCCATCAACGATGGCGAGGCACTGAAATCGGCTTTGAGTATATTGGTATAAATTGTTTTCGTGGTTTTCGCAGGTTGGGTCAGGGAGGATATTATGAGTTTAAAAGGAAAAACAGCTCTTGTTACAGGCGGCGCTCGTGGGATCGGGAAAGCCATTGTCATGAAGTTGGCTCGTCAGGGCGCTAACATTGCAATACTTGATATGGCCGTGGCTCCCGATACGGTTAAAGAGGTTGAGGCGCTTGGGGTAAAAGCCATCAGCCTTGAAGCAAATGTCACCAAGCTGGAATCGGTAGAAAATGCCGTCGAACAAGTGATTGCCACGTTTGGCAGTCTCGATATCGTCGTTAACAACGCAGGGATTACCAAAGACAACATTTTCCTGCGGATGAAGCCGGAAGAATGGGATATGGTTCTTTCTGTCAACCTGACCGGCGCTTTCAATGTGTGCAAAGCTGTTAACAAGCAGATGTTCAAACAGCGTGCAGGCAAGATTGTCAACATCGCATCGGTGGTTGGGCAGATGGGCAATGCGGGGCAGGCGAACTATGCAGCATCCAAGGCTGGTCTTATCGGCCTTACGAAAACATTGGCCCGCGAATTTGCCGCACGGAATATTCAGGTCAATGCGGTTGCTCCGGGGTTTATCAATACGGAAATGACCGCAAAGTTGCCGGATGATGTGAAACAGCATTTTGTTAACAACATTCCAGCGGGCACCTTTGGCAGTGCCGAGAATGTCGCCGATGCGGTAGCCTTTTTGTGCAGCGCCGATGCGGATTATGTTACCGGCCAGGTCATCAATGTTGATGGCGGAATGGTGATGTCTTAGCAGTTAATATTCGAGTGCTGCCTTGCCGCGCTTTGGTTTTTAGAAAAGAAAATATGCCAGTTATTACGTTACCGGACGGTTCACAGCGCAGTTTCGCGCAACCTGTCACCGTTGCCGATGTTGCGCTCAGCATCGGCGCGGGCTTGGCGCGCGCCGCATTGGCGGGCAAGGTGGACGGAAAGGTGGTGGATACCTCGTATCTGATTGCGCAGGATGCCGCGTTGGCGATCATCACCGACAAGGATGCGGATGGCGTGGAGATCATCCGCCATTCCACCGCGCACTTGCTGGCCCATGCGGTGAAAGAGTTGTTTCCCGATGCGCAGGTGACCATCGGGCCGGTCATCGAAAACGGTTTCTTTTACGATTTCTCCTACAAGCGCCCGTTCACACCTGAAGACCTGGCGGCGATCGAGAAGCGCATGGGCGAGATCGCCAGGCTGGATCTGCCGGTGGCGCGCCGCGTGCTGCCGCGCGACGAGGCGGTGGCGTATTTCAAGCATATCGGCGAGCACTACAAGGCCGAGATCATCGCCTCGATCCCGGCGGATCAGGATGTCTCGCTGTACAGCGAAGGCGAATTCACCGACCTGTGCCGCGGCCCGCACGTGCCGTCCACCGGCAAGCTGAAAGCCTTCAAGCTGATGAAACTGGCAGGCGCATACTGGCGGGGCGATTCGAAGAACGAGATGCTGCAGCGCATTTACGGCACGGCCTGGGCAAAGAAGGAGGAGCTGGATGCCTATCTGCATCAGCTTGAAGAGGCCGAGAAGCGCGATCACCGCAAGCTGGGCAAGCAACTGGAATTGTTCCACATGCAGGATTCGTCGCCCGGCATGGTGTTCTGGCACCCCAAGGGCTGGACGCTGTGGCAGGAGGTCGAGCAATACATGCGCCGCAAGTTCCGCGAGCACGACTATCAGGAAGTGCGCACCCCGACGATCATGGACCGAACCCTGTGGGAAAAATCCGGCCACTGGGAAAACTACCACGACAACATGTTCACCACCTGTTCGGAAAATCGCGACTACGCGGTGAAGCCGATGAATTGCCCGGGGCACGTGCAGATATTCAACCACGGCCTGCACAGCTACCGCGATCTGCCGCTGCGCCTGGCGGAGTTCGGCTCCTGCCACCGCAACGAGACCTCCGGCTCGCTGCACGGCCTGATGCGGGTGCGCGGCTTCACCCAGGACGATGCGCATATTTTTTGCACCGAAAATCAGGTGCAGCCCGAGGTATCGAACTTCATCGTGATGCTGAACGAGGTGTATCGCGATTTCGGTTTCAACGAAGTGCTGGTCAAGCTGTCCACCCGCCCAGACAAGCGCGTCGGTTCGGATGAGACCTGGGACAAGGCCGAAGCCGGTCTGGCATCGGCGTTGCAGCAAAACGGTCTGGCTTATGATATTCAACCCGGCGAGGGTGCGTTCTACGGACCCAAGGTCGAATTTACGCTGAAGGATAGTCTCGGCCGTCTGTGGCAATGCGGCACGATCCAGCTGGATTTCAACCTGCCGGTGCGTCTGGATGCTGAGTTTGTCGATGAAGACAATAGCCGCAAACCCCCGGTGATGCTGCATCGCGCCATTCTTGGTTCGATGGAACGCTTTATCGGCATTTTGATCGAGCATCATGCGGGCGCGTTTCCGTTGTGGCTGGCGCCAGTACAAGTGGTGGTGGTGAATATCTCGCAGGCGCAGGAAGAATATGCGATGCAAGTGATGCAGGCGTTGCGTGCAGCCGGGCTGCGCGTGAAATTGGATTTGCGTAATGAGAAGATTACCTATAAAATCCGCGAACATAGCTTGCAGAAATTACCTTATCAGCTGATTATCGGCGACAAGGAAGTGGCTGGAAGTTTGGTGGCCGTGCGTACCCGTAGTGGTGAAGATCTCGGGCAGATGACGCTGGAAGCATTGCTTCAGCGTTTGCAAGCAGAAATCGATAACGGGTAGCACGGCTTGATATTGGGTGTCTCTAGAAATTCAAAATCCTAAGCGAGACATGGCGCGAAGAAAATTTTAGCGCGCAACATATGTTTTATATGTAAGCGATAAAATTTGCTGAGCAACGCCGTATCGCGACGGAGTTTGGATTTATAGAGATTCCCAATTTGTCTAAGTGGAGATATTGCAATAGCACAAGATAAATCGCAGCGCATCAATGAGATGATTACCGCACCGCAAGTGCGACTGATTGGTGTAGAAAAAGAGCCCCTCGGGATTGTTGCCATCGCGGAAGCGTTGCGTTTGGCGGGTGAAGCAGAACTGGATTTGGTCGAGATCTCGCCGTTGGCGGATCCGCCCGTCTGCCGCATCATGGACATCGGCAAATTCAAATATGCCGAAAGCAAGAAGCAGCACGAGGCCAAACTCAAGCAGAAACAGGTTCAGATCAAGGAAATCAAGTTTCGCCCGGGTACGGATGAAGGCGACTACAACATCAAGCTGCGCAACCTGATCAAGTTTCTGGAAGACGGTAACAAGACCAAAATCACGTTGCGTTTTCGCGGCCGTGAAATGGCCCACCAGGAAATTGGTATGCGTTTGATTCAGCGCGTCAGGGATGACTTGGTGGAGCATAGTGTGGTCGAGCAGTTTCCCAAAATGGAAGGCCGGCAGATGGTGATGGTGCTGTCTCCCAAGGGAAGCAAGAAGTAAATCGAAACCTTAAAATTAGTTTGAGCAGGAAATTCAAGTTGTTTTGGCAGCAAGGGGATGGCCAGGGCGATGAAGTAAGCAGTTCCCCGATAACAAGTGGTGTATGGGTTATCAAGTTTTTCCACCGGAAAACACCTGGCATCATAAATTAAGGAGCAATCATGCCCAAGATGAAAACCAAAAGCGGAGCGGCCAAGCGCTTCAAGATCCGCGCCGGCGGCAGCGTCAAACGTTCACAGGCGTTCAAGCGCCATATTTTGACCAAGAAGACCACCAAGAACAAACGTCAATTGCGCGGCACGACAGAAGTTCACTCAACCAACACAGCATCGGTTCGCGCCATGATGCCTTACGCATAAGGAGCAGACCATGCCAAGAGTAAAACGTGGAGTAGTAGCACGCGCCAGCCATAAGAAGATTCTTGACCTCGCCAAGGGTTATCGTGGCCGCCGCAAGAATGTATACCGTATAGCCAAACAGGCGGTAATGAAAGCAGGGCAATATGCCTATCGTGATCGTCGCCAGAAAAAGCGCCAGTTCCGCACCTTGTGGATTGCGCGTATCAATGCGGCAGCACGCGAGCAAGGCATGAGCTACAGCGTATTCATGAACGGGCTGAAGAAAGCGTCAATCCAGGTTGACCGCAAGGTGTTGTCGGACATCGCGGTGTTCGATAAGGCAGCGTTTGCGCAATTTGTAGCGCAAGCCAAAGCCAGCCTCGGCGTATAAACCAGGTCTCGCGGTTTATTGATTAAACTGTGTAACTAAAAAAGGAGGCTTTGCGCCTCCTTTTTTGTTTCTAAACCCCTCCCAACCTCCCCTTGCACCCGCAAGGAGTACGCCGGGAGGTAACCCGCTGCTTCGCAGCGACCTTTCCGCAGTCAGGGATAGGGGAGTAATAAGATGGAAGAGCTCAAAAATATTCTCGATCATGCCCTGCAGCAGTTCGCCGCAATCGGCGATGAAGCCGAATTGGAGCAGGTCAAGGCAAAATACCTGGGCAAGGAGGGCAGCCTCACTGCCTTGCTGAAAGGTTTGGGCAAGCTGTCTGCCGAAGAACGCCCCGCCGCTGGCGCGCGCATCAACCAGGTCAAGCAAACTATCGAAGCCGCCTTGCAACAGCGGCGCGATGCATTGCAACAAACCAGACTGGCGCAGAAGCTGGCTGCGGAAGCGCTGGATGTGACCTTGCCCGGGCGCGGCCTGGGCACGGGCGGATTGCACCCGGTGACGCGCACGCTGGAGCGCATCGAGCAGTTGTTTCACTCACTGGGTTTTGCCACCGCGTCCGGCCCCGAGATCGAGCGTGATTTCTACAATTTCACCGCGCTGAACATCCCGGAGAACCATCCGGCGCGCGCGATGCACGACACTTTCTATATCGACCCGCAGCATGTATTGCGTACCCATACCTCGCCGGTACAGGTGCGTTACATGGAAGCAAATCAACCGCCGCTGAAGATCATTTCTTCCGGGCGCGTCTACCGCGTCGACTCCGATGCCACCCATTCGCCGATGTTCCATCAGGTCGAAGGCCTGTGGGTTGATGAAGAGATCAGCTTCGCCAATCTCAAAGGCGTGGTGCAGGATTTCCTGCAGCGCTTTTTCGAGCGCGATGACCTGCAAGTGCGTTTTCGCCCATCGTTTTTTCCGTTCACCGAGCCATCGGCTGAAATGGATATGAGCTGGAACGGCGGTTGGCTGGAGATCGGAGGCTGCGGCATGGTGCATCCCAACGTGCTGAAACATGTCAACATCGACAGCGAAAAATATCTCGGCTTCGCGTTCGGCCTGGGCGTGGAACGGCTGGCGATGCTGCGCTATGGCGTGAACGATTTGCGCCAGTTCTACGAGAGCGATCTGCGCTTCCTCAAGCAATTCAATTAAGAGCATAGCGATGAAATTTTCCGAGAATTGGTTAAGAACCTGGGTCAACCCGGCGCTGTCCAGCGATGAGCTGGCTCATCTGCTGACCATGGCTGGTTTGGAAGTAGAGGCGCTGGAAGCCGTCGCACCCGCGTTCAATAACGTGGTGATCGCCGAAGTGCTGGAAGTGGTCAAGCACCCCAACGCGGATCGGCTGAACGTGTGCCAGGTGAATGTCGGCGAAGGGCAGCAGCTGACCATCGTCTGCGGCGCGGCAAATGTCGCAGTCGGCGTGAAAGTGCCGTGCGCGCGCATCGGCGCGGTGCTGCCCCCAGGTAGTGATAATGAAAAAGGCTTCGTCATCAAGCAGGCCAGGGTGCGCAACGTCGAGTCGTTTGGCATGTTGTGCTCAGAAAAAGAACTGGGGCTGGTTGCGGAAAGCCAGGGCCCTTCGACTGAGCTCAGGACAGGCCTGTGGCTGCTGCCGAGCGACGCGCCGGTGGGCAAGACGCTGCGCGAGTATCTGGAGCTGGATGACAAGCTGTTCACGTTGAAACTCACGCCGAACCGCAGCGATTGCTCCGGCATGGTTGGCATAGCGCGTGAAGTCGCGGCGCTGACCGGCAGCGCGCTCAAATCATTGGATATTCAAATCCAACCTGTCACCCTCCCCGAACAATTGCCGGTGCATGTGGCCGACGCGCAGGCCTGCCCGCTGTACTGCGGCCGCCTGGTGCGCGGCGTGAATGCCGCTGCGGCCACGCCAACCTGGATGCAGCGCCGCCTGGAGCGCAGCGGTTTGCGCGGCATCAGCGCGGTGGTGGACATCACCAACTACGTGATGCTCGAAATGGGCCAGCCGCTGCATGCTTTCGATGCGGCGCAACTGTCCGGCGGCATCACGGTGCGCAGGGCGCGCAACGGGGAAGAGCTGACTTTGCTCAACGAACAGACAGTGGCGCTGGATGAAGGAGTGCTGGTCATTGCCGACGATGCGCGCGCGCTGGCGCTGGCGGGCATCATGGGCGGGCAGGGCAGCGGTGTGGAAATGTCCACGCGGGATGTGTTCCTGGAGAGCGCGTTTTTCCACCCCGATGCGATTGCCGGCAAGGCGCGCCGCTTCGGCCTGGCGACCGATTCTTCATTCCGCTTCGAGCGTGGCGTGGATTTTGCAGCTACGCGGCAGGCACTGGAGCGCGCCACGCAACTGCTGCTGGAAATTTGCGGCGGCAGCGCCGGGGCAATCAGCGAAGCACGCGGCGAACTTCCGAAGCGCACAGCGATTGCATTGCGCCGTTCGCGTGTGGTGCGGGTGCTCGGCATCGCGCTGGATAACGCGCAGATTGCTGCACTGCTGAAACGCCTGCAATTCGAGTTTAGCGCGAACGGCGATGATTTCCGCGTAACGCCACCGAGCTTTCGTTTCGACCTGTCCATCGAAGCAGACCTGGTCGAAGAACTGGCGCGCCTGCACGGCTACGACAACATACCCGCACAAGCGCCACAGGCCACTCTGACCATGCTGCCATATAGCGAACTGCAACGCCCGCTGTCGCGCATCCAGCAGATTGTTGTGGAGCGCGATTATCAGGAAATCGTCAGTTACGCGTTTGTGGAAGAGCAGGTCGAGCGCGATTTATGCGGCAACGCTAATCCGGTCATGCTGCAGAACCCGATTGCCAGCAATATGGCGGTGATGCGCAGCAGTTTGATAGTCGGGCTGGTCGGAGCGCTGCGCTTCAACCTGAACCGCAACCAGGCGCGGGTGCGCCTGTTCGAGTCCGGTGCATGTTTTGCCAAGGTGGATGGCAATTACGTGCAAAGCCAGCGTTTGTCGGGCATTGCATATGGTGCATCCCAGCCAGAACAATGGGGCGCAGCCGCCAAACCCGTCGATTTCTATGATGTAAAAGCGGACGTCGAGGCCCTGTTTGCACCGCAACTGTTGAGTTTTGTTGCGGCAACCCATCCGGCATTGCACCCGGGGCGTTCCGCGCAGATTTATTGCTGCGGGCAAGCGGTCGGCTGGATCGGCGAACTGCATCCGCACTGGCAGCAGCAATACGACATGGCGCAGTCCGCCGTGTGGTTTGAAGTCGAACTCGGCGAGTTGACCCGGGCGGCAGTGCCTCATTTGAGCGAAATCGCCAAATTCCTGCCGGTGCGCCGCGATCTGGCGGTAGTGGTCGACGAAACGGTTGCCGTGCAGGCTTTGCTGGATGCGATGCAGCAGGCTGCAGCGCCGTATGTGGTTGAGATTGCACTTTTTGATTTGTATCGGGGCAAAGGCGTGGAGCAAGGCAAAAAAAGCCTTGCATTCCGTGTGTTGTTACAAGATACTCATAAAACACTCACGGACTTGGAAATTGAACCGAGCATCGTGAAGTTGGTGGATGTGATGCAACAGCAGGGTGCGCAATTGCGTATGTAAGGGAGAAAAATGACAACAACACTAACCAAAGCCGAACTGGCTGATCTGCTGTTCGAGAAAGTCGGCCTCAACAAACGCGAAGCCAAGGACATGGTGGAAGCGTTCTTCGAAGAAATTCGCGCGCAACTGGAGCAGGGCGAGAGCGTAAAATTATCCGGTTTCGGTAATTTCCAGTTGCGTGACAAGCCGCAACGTCCGGGGCGCAATCCCAAAACTGGTGAAGAAATTCCGATTAGCGCACGCCGCGTGGTGACGTTTCATCCCAGCCAAAAATTGAAAACCATGGTGGAAAAGTCCTATCATGGAAAACCACAAGCCTGATACAGAACTCCCGCCGATTCCCGCCAAACGCTATTTCACCATCGGTGAAGTAAGCGAATTGTGCGGGGTCAAGGCGCACGTGCTGCGCTATTGGGAACAGGAATTCACCCAGCTCAAACCGGTCAAGCGCAGCGGCAATCGCCGCTATTACCAGCACCATGAGGTGTTGCTGATCCGGCGCATTCGCGAATTGCTCTATGGGCAGGGCTTCACCATCAGCGGTGCGCGCCATCGGCTGGAAGATTCAAATCAGCATGATAGACGTGCCAATGAATCTACGGCAGCAATCAATGTCGCTGCGTTACGCCACGAAATCAAAGCGATCATCGCCCTGCTCAGCGTATAACAACGTGCTGCAATGATCATTCCCGAATGATAATGTGTATCAGATGGAAGTCCCCGGGCACCATCAGTCCCCCGTAAGTTACAGATCAGCAGGTATGTCGCACGCGCAAGAAAGCGCAGTGAACGCCCGTGCCGATTGAATCGGGCGCAGGCTCGAATCACCTGTAGCCTGCTGCACTACAGCGCAGGCAGCCTGTGTAAACAGCTGGTCGTCCAGCCATGCTGGAGATGATGGCGCGGAAGGCTGTCGGGCTGTCTTTCAGACTGAACTACTGCCGGAAGAGGCTGGATATTTACACTCTGCAACAATACCGACTATCATCGCGGTTCACTTACGGTGCAGCCGTGATCGCATCGAACATTAAAACTATTATATTCAGATATCTTCATGACCAAAGCCCCCATACGCGTCGCAGTGGCCGGCGCCGCCGGACACATCGGCTACGCGCTGTTGTTTCGAATCGCCAGCGGCGAGATGCTTGGCCGCGACCAGCCCGTCATCCTGCAGCTGCTCGAATTGCCCGTGGACAAGGCGCAGCAGGCCCTGAAAGCCGTGATGATGGAACTGGAAGACTGCGCCTTCCCGCTGCTTGCCGGCATGATCGGCACCGCCGACCCCCGGATCGCCTTTGCGGATGCGCAGCAAGCCCTGCTGGTTGGCTCCAGACCGCGCGGCCCCGGCATGGAACGCAAGGAACTGCTGCTGGAAAACGCCCGGATATTCACCGAACAGGGCAAGGCCCTCGACGAAGCCGCCGCGCGCGACGTCAATGTGATCGTCGTCGGCAACCCGGCCAACACCAACGCGCTGATCGCGATGAACTCGGCCAGAAACCTGCCCAGAAGCAGCTTCACCTCGATGATGCGGCTGGACCACAACCGCTCCGTCTCCAAACTCGCGCGCCTCACCGGCAGGCCGGTCACCAGCGTCGAAAAGATGGCGGTATGGGGCAACCACTCCCCGACGATGTACCCGGACACCCGCTTCGCCACCGTCGACGGCGAGCGCGCCACGAAGCTGTTGAACGACCGGAACTGGAACCGGGACGAATACATCCGCGAGATCGGCAGCCGCGGCGCCACGATCATCGGGATACGCGGCCTGTCCTCCGCCGCATCCGCCGCAAACGCGGCCATCGACCACATGCGCGACTGGAACCTGGGCTCCAACGGCCGCTGGGTCACGATGGGTGTCGTCTCCGACGGCTCATACGGCATTCCCGAGGGCATGGTCTACGGCTTCCCCTGCACGACCGCGAACGGCAAATGGGAGATCGTCAAGGGCTTGGAAATCGACGAGTTCTCGCGCGGCAAGATGGACTTCACGCTGAAGGAGCTTCAGGAAGAGCGCGAGTACATCGAGCATCTGCTCGGTTGAGGCCATTTTCAATGCGGATTCCCCTGCGCTATGTCGCCCCACATCATTAATCACATTCACATCTACTTTCAGGATAATTCATGACCACTATTCGCCAGCAGGATTTCATCGACAGCGTTGCCGATGCATTGCAGTTCATTTCCTATTACCACCCTGAGGATTACATCCAGGCGCTGGGGGCTGCGTACCAGGCCGAACAGTCGCCTGCAGCCAAGGACGCGATGGCGCAGATACTGACCAACTCGCGCATGTGCGCGCAGGGGCATCGACCCATCTGCCAGGACACCGGCATCGTCGTGGCGTTCGTGCGGGTGGGAATGGAGGCGCGCTGGGATGCGAAGATGACCGTGGTTGACATGGTGAACGCCGGCGTGCGCAAGGCTTATCTCGCCCCGGACAACATGTTGCGCGCTTCCGTCGTGTCCGATCCGGCAGGCGCTCGCAAGAATACCGGCGACAACACACCGGCGGTGGTGCATGTCGAACTGGTGCCGGGTGACAAGGTGGATGTGCGCATCGCGGCCAAGGGCGGCGGTTCGGAAAACAAAACCAGTTTCAAGATGCTCAATCCCGACGATGACATCGTGGAATGGGTGTTGCAGCGCGTGCCGGAAATGGGCGCGGGGTGGTGCCCGCCGGGGATGCTGGGCATCGGCATCGGCGGCACGGCGGAGAAGGCGATGCTGCTGGCAAAAGAATCATTGATGGAGCCGATCGACATGCAAGAGCTGAAGGCGCGCGGCCCGAAAAACAAGCTGGAAGAACTGCGCATCGAGCTTTACGACAAGGTGAATGCGCTGGGCATCGGTGCGCAGGGCCTGGGCGGGCTGGCAACGGTGCTGGATATAAAAATCATGGATTACCCGACCCATGCGGCATCCAAGCCGATCGCGATGATCCCCAATTGCGCGGCAACGCGGCATATCCATTTCGAGCTGGATGGCAGCGGCGTGGCGCAATTCACTCCGCCGAAGCTTGAAGATTACCCCGATGTGCACTGGAAACCGTCGGCGGACGCGCGCCGGGTAAGCCTCGATAACATTACGCGCGCAGACATCGCCAAGTGGCAGCCGGGCGAGACGCTGCTATTGTCCGGCAAGCTGCTCACCGGGCGCGACGCGGCTCACAAGCGCATCACCGATATGCTGGGGCGCGGCGAGAAGTTGCCGCCCGGCGTGGATTTTACCAACCGGTTCATCTATTACGTCGGGCCGGTTGACCCGGTGCGCGATGAAGTGATGGGGCCCGCGGGACCGACTACCGCCACGCGCATGGACAAGTTCACCGAAACGATGCTGGCGCAGACCGGACTGATCGGGATGGTAGGCAAGGCGGAGCGCGGCAAATCCGCAATCGAGTCCATCAAGCGCCACGGGGCGGTATATCTGATCGCAGTCGGCGGCGCGGCTTATCTGGTGTCGCAGGCCATCAAGGCTGCGCGCGTGGTTGCCTTCGCCGATCTGGGCATGGAAGCGATTTATGAATTTGAAGTGGAAGACATGCCGGTTACCGTGGCAGTGGACTCGAATGGCAGTTCGGTGCACGAAATAGGCCCGGCGAAATGGCGTAACCGGGCGGCATGATTGCGGTGAAGGGAAAATTGTAATCAAGTAATTTTGAAGTCGTAGGGTGGATAAGCCTGTCCTGAGCTTGTCGAAGGGCGTAGCGCATCCACCTAAGCCGGACAAACCGGAACAAAAAAAGATTTTCACGCGAAGACGCGGAGACGCAGAGGAAAAACAAAGCAGTCGCAGGGCATATTTCTCCGCGTCTTCGCGCCTCCGCGTGAGTAATTCTTCTCGCAAATTGTGAAGACTTATCTGATAAGTGACTATTTAACTTGCTCAAGGGCTGCAGAGCGGGCATCGTCATCAGTAATGCAGTGCCCGGCAGGATATTTGCCATTGAGCTCATCATGATGATGCCGCTATAATGCGGCATCGAAACTCGGGCAGCGTCCGCAGTTACCCGCAACCCAACTGTCTTTCAGCCGGACATCCAGCCGGATTCAGGGATAATTTGTGATTACAAAAATACTCGTCGCCAACCGTGGTGAAATTGCAGTTCGCATCGTGCGCGCCTGCTCGGAGATGGGCATCAAGTCGGTTGCCATCTATACCGATGCCGACCGCCATGCGCTGCATGTAAAAAAAGCGGATGAGGCCTACCATATCGGCTCCGAACCGGTAGCCGGTTATCTTAACGCCCACAACATCGTCAACATCGCCGTCACCTCGGGGTGCGATGCGCTGCATCCGGGCTATGGCTTTCTTGCGGAAAACCCAGAACTGGCAGAAATTTGCGCGCGCCGCGATATCAAATTTATCGGCCCGAATGCGGATGTCATCCGCCAGATGGGCGATAAAATCCAGGCGCGCAAAGCGATGATAGCTGCCGGCATCCCATGCGTGCCGGGCAGCGAAGACAACCTCGCCAATGTCGAAGAGGCACGCATCCTGGCAAACAAAATCGGCTATCCCGTGATGCTCAAGGCCACCAATGGCGGCGGCGGACGCGGCATTCGCCGTTGCGACAGCGACAAGGATCTCGTCGGCAACTTCGAAAGAGTGATTTCGGAAGCCAACAAGGCTTTTGGCCAGCCGGAAGTCTTCCTGGAAAAATGCGTGGTCAATCCGCGGCATATCGAAGTGCAGATACTGGGCGACAGCCATGGCAACACGATCCATCTGTTCGAGCGCGATTGCTCCATCCAGCGCCGCAACCAGAAGCTGATCGAGATTGCACCCTCGCCGCAGATCAGCCCGGAGCAACGCGAATACATCGGCAATCTGGGCGTCAAGGCTGCTCGCGCTGTGGGCTATGAAAACGCGGGCACGGTCGAATTCCTGCTCGACCAGGACAGCAATTTCTATTTCATGGAAATGAACACGCGCATACAGGTCGAACACACCGTGACGGAAACCATTACCGGCATCGATATTGTGCAGGAGCAGATTCGCATCGCCGATGGCCATGAACTGCAATACAAGCAGGAAGATGTCAGGTTTCGCGGCTACGCGATGGAATTCCGCATCAACGCGGAAGACCCCAAGAATGGTTTTTTGCCTAGCTTCGGCAAGATCACCCGTTACTATGCGCCGGGCGGCCCCGGCGTGCGTATCGATGCCGCCATGTACAGCGGCTATGAGATTCCGCCCTATTTCGATTCTATGTGCGCCAAGCTCACCGTTTGGGCGCTCACCTGGGATGGAGTCGTCGAGCGTGGCCGCCGGGCGCTGAGCGACATGGCGATCTATGGCGTCAAGACGACCATACCTTATTATCAGGAAATCCTGAAGCATCCCGACTTCAGGAATGCGGACTTCAACACCGGGTTTGTGGAGTCCCACCCCGAGCTGATCAATTACACCACAAAAATTCCTCCGGAACTGAGAGCAGCCGTTATTTCAGCCGTCATCGCGGCGCATGAAGGCATTTAATTTCAACCTTACAATTAATTAACGACATGGCAAAAACCCTAATTTCCGAACTGGTCCTGCGTGACGGCCATCAATCGATGATTGCGACGCGCATGCGCACCGATGACATGCTGCCCATCTGTCCCAAGCTCGACAGCATCGGCTTCTGGTCCCTGGAAGCCTGGGGAGGCGCGACCTTCGATTCCTGCGTGCGTTTCCTGAAAGAAGACCCGTGGGAGCGCCTCAAGAAACTGCGCAAGGCGTTGCCCAACAGCCGCATCCAGATGCTGCTGCGCGGCCAGAACCTGCTCGGCTACCGCCACTATTCCGATGACGTGGTGCGCGCATTTGTCGGCAAGTCCGCAGACAACGGCGTGGACGTGTTCCGCATTTTCGATGCGATGAACGACCTGCGCAATCTGCGCGTCTCCATCGAAGCAGTAAAGAAATCAGGCAAACATGCCGAGGGCTGCATCAGCTACACCACCAGCCCGGTGCACGGCATTCCCCAGTTCGTCGAACTGGCGCGCGAACTGGAAACGATGGGTTGCGATACTATCTGCATCAAGGACATGGCCGGCCTGCTTACGCCTTATGCCACCTCCGAGCTGGTGAAGGCGATGCGTGCAGCTGTCACCCTGCCGATTCATCTGCACAGCCATGCCACTTCGGGTTTGTCTTCGATGTGTTTTCTCAAGGGCGTGGAAGCGGGCGCCACGATGCTGGATACCTGCAATTCCTCGTTCGGCGAGGGCGCGAGCCATTCCTCGACCGAGAGCATTGTTGCCGCGCTGCAAGGCACGGAATATGACACCGGCCTCGACCTGGCGGCAATACAGGAATTGACTGCCTATTTCTACGAAGTGCGCCAGAAGTACTGGCAGTTCGAGAGCGCATACACCGGCGTGGACACACGCGTGCTGGTAAACCATGTACCGGGCGGCATGATTTCCAACCTGTCCAACCAGCTCAAGGAATCGGGCGCGCTCCACCGCATGAATGAAGTGCTCGCCGAGATTCCGCGGGTGCGCGAAGACCTGGGCTACCCGCCGCTGGTTACGCCAACTTCGCAAATCGTCGGCTCACAGGCTGCCATGAACGTTTTGACCGGGGAGCGCTACAAATCGGTCACCAATGAGGTCAAGAATTACCTGCTAGGCCATTATGGCAAGGCGCCGGGCAAGGTCAATGAACTGGTCAAAAAACTGGCGGTCGGCGATGCGGAAGTCGTGACCTGCCGCCCGGCGGATTTGCTGGAAGACGAGATGAACAAACTCAGGATCAAGTGCGAGGGCATGGCCAGGAACGAGGAAGATGTCCTCACCTATGCCATGTTCCCGGATATGGCAAGAACCTTCCTGCAGGAACGTAACGCCGGAACCCTCAAGCCGGAGCCGTTGCTGTCCAGGGAGGCCGCTACCACCTCATCCGAAAGATACGCGCCCAACGAATTCAAGGCAACGCTGCATGGTGAAACCTTCCATATCAAACTTACCGGCAGCGGACACCACGGAGAAGCACAGCGCCCGTTCTATGTTTCCGTCGATGGCATCTCGGAGGAAGTCATCGTCGAAACCCTGAATGAAATCGAGGTTACCGGCGGAACAAGCAACGGCAAGAAAAAATCTGCCGCCCCTGCTTCCGACTCGAGCCGACCGCGCCCATCCCACCAGGGTTGCATTGCGACCGCGATGCCCGGCACCATCGTCGAGGTCAAGGTCAAGGTCGGCGATAAAGTCGAGGCAGGAGATGGCGTACTGGTGATCGAAGCGATGAAAATGGAAAACGAAATCCAGGCGCCTCAATGCGGCGTTGTAATCAGCATACATGTAAAAAAAGGCGACAGCGTAGCGCCGGACGAAACCCTGGTCGAAATCCAGTAAAACGGGACGAACAGGAGGCGCAGGACGGGATGTTTTGCATGATCCTGAAAAAAACAGTTGTCCGCAGATTACGCAGATTAACGCAGTTGAATCATTTGGCTGGAATGACTGCCGGGCGCACCCATATGGCGAAAGCAGGCAGAGTCAATAACGTTTTTAAAATCTGTGGAAATCTGCGCAATCTGCGGATGCAATCGCCGTTTTTTGTATGAATAAGCTCATCCATCCATTCGATGTACTCTACACAGGCAGCCGGCCGTTTCCCCGGCTTGCCGCGTGCGAGCACTTTGCCGGCAGCGAGAAGCTGCTGAACAAGGCGCTCCAGATCCAGGCCGAATTATCTGTCGATGAGCGGCCCATCTTCGACATCACCGCCGACTGCGAGGACGGCGCGCCCGCAGGCAGGGAGCGGGAGCATGCGGCCATGATCGCCGGGTTGACCATGTCCGATGCAAACCGCTTCGACCGCATCGGCGTCCGCATCCATGATGCCAGCCATCCGATCTGGCGCGACGAACTGGAAATCATCATTAGCCGGGCAGGGCAGCGCGTGGCTTACATCGTTTTACCCAAACCGGAAAATGCCGGCGATGTCCTGATGCAGATCACCGCGCTCGACGAACTGAGAAACCGTCACGGCGTTGCCCGCGAGATTCCCGTCCATGTGCTGATCGAAACGCCCGGCGCGCTGCATGAGGTGTGGGAGATCGCCCGCCTGCCCCATGTCGAGACCCTCGACTTCGGCCTGATGGACTTCGTTTCCGCACATCACGGCGCCATTCCCGCCACCGCGATGCGCTCGCCCGGCCAGTTCAGCCATGCGCTGGTGGTGCGCGCCAAGTGCGCGATTGCCGCCGCCGCACTGGGCAACGGTATCGTGCCCAGCCACAATGTCACCACCGAAATACGCGACACCAGCGTGGTGCGGGAAGATGCACGCCGCGCCCGGCAGGAACTGGGATTCCTGCGCATGTGGAGCATCCACCCGGCACAGATACAGCCCATCGTCGAAGCCATGCGCCCGGACTTTGCCGAAGTCAACGAAGCTGCCACCCTGCTGATTGCCGCACAGGACGCGGCCTGGGGGCCTATCCAGCTGGAAGGCAAACTGCATGACCGCGCCTCCTACCGCTACTACTGGGAACTGCTGCAACGCGCCCAGTCGACGGGAATGGACATCCCGTCCGATGCCCGCCAGCGTTTCTTTTGTTGAACACAATTCGAGACTGGCCCGGAGGTCTGCATTTGAACACTGCCTTGATAATTCTGGTGATCTGAATTATTGGCCTGAAAGCAAAGACTCGGTGACCCCTGTCGAGATGGCTATCAACCTGGCTCGGCGGGCGACCTGGTGCGAAAAGCCGCCATTCGAAACCAGGACTGGTTACGGGACTTTTATCACAGACAGCAGTGCGAATTATTGCTAGTGTTTAATTGCATAAGTTAACAATAGTATTTCGGAGCTGAGCCCCCTTAACTTCACGCTTGCGCCAAACGAACGGCGATGCATTTTTATTATATGCAGCCGTGAAATCTTTAATGGCCTGCGTAAGCTTGTCGATACTCTCGAAGCTT
>Ga0209343_10002442_pt1 | contig 24009 bp, 20 predicted proteins | sample RifCSPlowO2_02_FD_184026 | JGI IMG/M metagenome (GOLD analysis project Ga0209343, IMG submission 184026) | Groundwater microbial communities from Rifle, Colorado - Rifle CSP2_plank lowO2_0.2 (SPAdes) (version 2) | ecosystem: Environmental > Aquatic > Deep subsurface > Groundwater | place... | reverse complement strand
CGCCTGCCGCACGAAAGAGAATACCAATGGATTTTTGAACATCGCTGAGATGAACCACCGCTTGCGGATGCGTTTGCAGCGCCAGCTTGGTGACGGCGTTGTGCCACCAGCGTCCAACCATTTCTTCCATCAGTGTCGCCCCATTTGGTCTCTGCGGCGCTGGCGCAGGGTTTCGCGCAGTGCATCAGCGCCTATTTGCCATTGCAAGGTGGGTTCCCGTTGCTGGGCTTGTTGCGAGGTATCGCAAGCTGTGAGGCATTGGCCGCATTGCACACAGGAAAACATCATGCGTTTGATATTGCGCGGATTCAGACGCATGGGGCAGGCATTGTCGCAAGCCGAGCCCCGTGGTTGATCGCAGGTTTTGCAATCCCGTGCGCGCTCACGCGCAAAGGCAACCACCATGCCGCGCGGATTGGCCATCCACGCCAAGCTCTGAAAGAGGCCGACGGCACATCCAAACCGACAAAACAAATGCCTGGCGAACGCAAATTCTGCCGTGAATACCAGGCCGCCAATCACAATGAAGCGGGCCTGGTTGGGGGTGAGTGTGCCCTGCACCAGGCCACCCCAAATCACGTTGGGCGGCAGCAGGTAGCTGACCAAGGTAATGGACCACAAGAAGCCCATCACGGTGCAACTGAGGGCAAAGAGCGGCCACCAGCGCGCGTTGGGCTCCATATTGGCCCGTGGGGTGGTACTGCGGTCCCACAGGCTCAATTTTCCACAGGCGCGATGCAATAGATTGTTGAGTGTTTCAACCACTGAAAAATGGGGGCATAACCACCCGCAGTAGAGGCGGCCATAACGGTAGGCCACCCCCAAAAAAATACCGATGAAAACAAGGGCCGGTACAAAGGCGCGCAGCACAATGCCCATGCCGGCTTGTGCTGCACTGATATCACCTTTTGCCAATGCGTCGATTCCCAAGGTCCACCGCATCCCCAGAAACCACAATTGCGTTTCGTACAGGTCGAAACGCAACAGGTTCAATGCAGGTGCCAGGATGAAAAGTAAAAAAAACGCCGCTTGTGTGGCGTTGCGTACCTTCTGGAGCCGTGCAAGCTGACTCGTCGGCTGATCTGTGTTGGCCCGACGTTCTGCCAGGACCAATAGGTCAGGAGGCATCGCCAATCAAGGCGCGCACGACCTCGCCCAAGGCATCGGCCGTTGCGGCGTCGTCCGTCAATGCGTCAATGATGGCGGCCCGGCAGGCCACCTGCATGGGTAAGCCAGAAGCCAGCAGGCGGCCGGCCGAAACGAGCAGCCGCGTGCTGACCGTTTCTTCAAGGTCATACTCGGTCAGGCATCGGAATGATTTTGCCAGTCGCACCAACTGCGTGGCGCTTTGGACGGGGATGCCGGTTTCTGCTTGCACAATAGCAAGTTCGACTTCAGGCGTTGGATAACCCATGCTCAACGCCACAAAGCGTTGTCGGGTGCTGGGCTTAAGACCCTTGAGCAGGTTTTGATATCCTGGGTTGTAGGAAATCACCAGCATAAATTCGGGAGGCGCTACCAGCTCTTCACCGGTTCGCTCAATCGGCAAGACGCGCCGGTCATCGGCCAATGGATGCAGCACGACAGTGGTGTCCTTGCGCGCTTCCACCACCTCATCCAGGTAGCAAATGGCACCTGCCCGGACTGCACGGGCCAGCGGCCCGTCGGACCAGATGGTGCTGCCGTTGCCAATCAAAAAGCGACCCACCAGATCCGAAGCGCTCAGATCGTCATGGCAAGACACGGTAATGAGGGGACGCCCCAGCCGTGCTGCCATGTGTTCGACGAAGCGGGTTTTGCCGCAACCTGTGGGGCCTTTGATGAGCAGAGGCAACTGCTTCCTCCACGCGTGTTCGAAAAGGGCGCATTCGCCTCCTTGTTGTGCGTAGAACGGTGCGATTGCCATCTGCTGCATGCTTCTTTTCCTTAAGCGCGTTTGGGCGTCAGGTTGGAAGCGCCACTGATCACAGTGTCTTCCTCATCACCTGGTTTTGCGAAGAAGCTGAACAGGAAGGTCAGCAGTCCCAGCAAGAATCCAACACCACCGGCCATGCGCAACCAGTAGAAGAAGCGGAGCTGGTCTTGTGTGGCCATGAAGGACATTGCGTTTTCAGTGGGCATGCGTTGCAGCCACACTTGCAGAATGCCTGCGCCGGTCAGCGCCAAAACCATCAGGGCCATGCCGATCGTCATGATCCAGAAGCTCCACATCTCAATGTTTTGCGCACGGCGGCTGTTGGCTTCGCGTCCGCGCAGCGTTGGCATGGCATAGCTGATCATGGCAATCACTACCATGACGTAGGCGCCATAGAAAGCCAAGTGGCCATGCGCTGCGGTGATTTGGGTGCCGTGGGTGTAGTAGTTGACAGGGCTCAATGTATGCATGAAACCCCACAGACCAGCACCCAGGAAACCTACCACGGAGCAGCCCACAGCCCACAGCAAAGCGGCTTGGTTGGGGTGTTCACGACGGCGGCGCTGAACCATGTTGAAGGCAAACACCGTCATCATGAAGAAGGGAATGGGTTCCATGGCAGAGAAGATGCTGCCAATCCACTGCCAGTAGCCAGGCAAGCCGATGAAGAAGAAGTGGTGGCCGGTACCCAGAATGCCGGTGATCAGAGCCATGGCAATGATCACATACAACCATTTGTCAATCACTTCACGGTCCACACCGGTGGTCTTGATCAAAACGAATGCGAGCAAGGAACCGAGAATCAGTTCCCAAGTGCCTTCAACCCACAAGTGCACCACAAACCACCAGTACATTTTGTCGCGAACCAGGTTGGCTGGGTTGACAAAGCTGAACAGGAACATGAGCGCCAAGCCCCACAAGCCCATTAACAACACCAGGGAGATGCTGGTCTTGCGGCCTTTGAGCACCGTCATGCTGATGTTGAACAGGAAGCCCAGTGCAACGATCACGATGCCAAGTTTGGTGGGCAAGGGTTGCTCCAGAAACTCCCGGCCCATCGTGGCCAGCAACTCGTTGCCGGTCAGCTCTGCCAGCTTGGCATAGGGCACTGCGAGATAACCCACAATGGTGAGTCCGCCCGCTGCCAAAAAGACCCAGAACAAGACCATGGCCAGCTTGGTGCTGTACAGCTCTGTTTCGGATTCCTCAGGAATCAAATAGTAGGCAGACCCCATGAAACCAAACAACAACCAGACGATCAACAGGTTGGTGTGAACCATCCGAGCCTGGTTGAATGGAATATAGGGAAAGAGGAAATCGCCGATGACGTATTGCAGACCCAGTGTGATACCGAATACGATTTGGGCGGTAAATAAGACAAGGGCGGCCACGAAGTAGTACTTCGCAACTCCTTGAGATTTGTATTTAAGTGTTGTCGCTTGCATTTGAGTTTCCTTGTTCGTTCAGACGTGCTTCAACGATTAGCCTTCAATATTCGGTGGCCATTTTTCGGTATTGATGTTGTTCGTCCACTTCAGGAATTCCACCATGTCATTCAACTGGTCTTCAGTGAAGTTGAATTGCGGCATCTGGCGGCGCCCAGGGGTGTGTGTCGGTTGCGAGGCGATCCATGCCTTGATGAAGTCGCCGCCACGGCGTTTGTAAACATTGCCAAGCTCTGGAGCAAAGTAAGCGCCTTCGCCCAGCAGCGTGTGGCAGCCAATGCAGTTGCGTGTTTCCCACAATTTTTTTCCTCGCTCTACCGCAGGGGTGATGGCCTCAGCGTTGGAACGGGCAGGAATTTTTCTTTCGCTGTCAAATATGAGCGCAGCAAATACAAATATGAAAAATACGGACCCTCCGTAAAACATATTGCGGGCCATTTGCTTGGTAAACCCGCTGCCTTTAACTTGATTCATTTCTTTGAACTCCTGAAGTTTGATTCGCTATGGAGCGTATCGGTTGACGGAGAAACAGTCCTTGACCCGGATTAAGAATTGACGCAAATTAGATTTTGCCGGCCACGAAAGAATCGCCAGGTTTTGCAAGATGTGCATAGCTGTCATCAATCTCGTTGAAGACGGGGCTTGCGATGGAATCTTCAACTTCGTGGTACGGACCTGTGCCGCTGTGCGATGCGGTAGACGCGGGGACAAACTGGCCGCTTTTGACGTCGAACACATGCACTTCGCCGTCTTCAATGACATAGTGCCAGCCGTGCAGGGTAATGGCCTTGGCCTCCACTTGTTTGCGTACCATGGGGTAGCCCATGAGGCGCTCCAGTTGCAACACCACGGCGCGTTGTTCCGTGCGACGCAACGCTTCCATGGTGACTTGCACCGGCAGGGCGGCTTCGCGGCCCAAATTCAGCCAAGCCGCCAGGTTTCTGGCTTGGGGATCAACGTCCTCATAGAGCGCACGTATGCCACCGCAGTGGCTGTGCCCACAGACCACGATGCGCGAGACCTGGAGGTTTAACACCGCGAACTCAATGGCCGCCGAGGTGCCGTGGTAACCGGCTGATCCGTCGTAGGGTGGCACAAACGCCCCCACATTGCGAATCACGAACAGTTCTCCGGGCCCCGTGCCCGTCAGGAGATTGGGTACCAGGCGCGAGTCGGAGCAGCCAATAAAAAGAATGGTGGGGTGTTGACCATCCTTGACCAGATTTTGAAATTGCTCCTGCACCCCCGGGAATGTATGTTCGTGAAAACGTCGCAGGCGTTGCAGGAGCTCGTCAGGCATGTAAACCCCGTTGGTCGAAATACTTACTGAACCAAAGGGGTATCCGCAGCTTCGAGATCAACCCCCTCAATGGCGGCTTCGCCGGCCAACAATCGCAGGTACTGACGTAAAGCCGTGACGTAGGTTTTTTGTCGCAGAGCCATGGTGACCGCTCCGCGCACCGCCTCAAATGGCTGCTCTACGCCGGGCATACGCTCCAACACCTCGACCACATGCAAGCCAAAACGACTGTGCACCAAACGTGGCAGTACACCGACTTCTACATGTCCAAACAGCTCTTTGGCAAATTCGGGCGCGCAGTCCGATGCGACCAGCCAGCCCAACTGACCCCCTTCGGCCCCGCTAGGGCAGTTTGACAGCGTCTTGGCCGCCGTCGCAAAAGCATCCTCCGCGCTCTTGCCATCGTGGCAACGCACGTCGAGCAAGGTGGTCTCTGCGCGGCTGCGCAGTGCACCAACGTCAACGCCTTGTGTGACTGCGAACAAGATGTGGCGAACGTTGATGCGTTCGCCCGTGGAGTAGATCGCCTGGTGGGCGCTGTGGTGGCGCCTGCAGGCTTCTTCGGACGGGTCGGGAATGGCGAGGTTTTGTTCCAGCAAGGTTTCGATTGCGCTGGTGGCCTCTTCACTGAGAACGCCGTCTGGCGAAGGTGTATCGCTGGCAGCGAGCAAGCCTTTGGCGATGGCTGTCTGGCGGAGCAATTCCGAGCACGCACGCTGGCGCAACTCGTCGGCGGACAGGGTATCGTCCGCCGTATGCAAGGCCACACCGTTGATGCTTGCAATGGTGGTGCTCACAGGTGTTGCGGTTTGCATGGTGCTTCCTTAGACGCCAGCGCCAGGACGGCGTGGCTGATTGTGTCCAGCAGGCACGTTCAGGCGACGGGCACGTACCACTTGGTAAGGACGAACCAGATAGGCCGCAGCACCAAAGCCGCTCCACACATGCACCAGGCGGGTGAACGGGAAGATAAAGAAAATGCTCATTCCCAAGAACATGTGCATTTTGAAAATCCAACCTGCCTCAGCCAACAATTCAGGAGCACCAGGTTGGAAAGTCACGATGTGCTGGGCCCAACCGGCCAAGTTCATCATCATGCTGCCGTCCATGTGCTGTCCGGACAATGGAATCGTCGCCAAGCCCAAAGCCAGTTGCAGCCACAACAGAACCAGTAAAACGATGTCGCTGGTTTTGGACGTGATGCGGATACGTGGCTCAGAAAGACGGCGGTGCAGCAAAATCGTAACGCCGATGAAGCCCAACGTTCCCGCAATGCCTCCGCTGACCATGGCCATCAGTTGTTTGGAACCGGCCGTGATGAAATGCTCGTACACAAAGTGTGGTGTGAGCATGCCAAAGAAGTGGCCGAAGAACAAAAACAGCACCCCTACGTGAAACAGGTTGCTGCCAACCCGCAGTTGCCCGGCTTTGAGCAACTGGGAAGAATCACTCTTCCAGGTGTATTGGTCCCGATCGAATCGGATCAGGCTACCCAGCAGAAAAACCGTGAGGCAAATATAGGGATACAGACCAAACAGAAAATTGTCGAGCGCGTTCATAGTGATACTCCTGTGGGTGATGCGGTCTTGGCACTTGCTTGTGCTGCATCTTTCTTGACGAAGTGAATAGGTTGAGCCTGGCCAGGCTTGGATTGACCTTTGGAGGAGCAGCCATCGAACACGGCGGGCTCTTCCCAGGCGGAGTCAAGCGGTTCATCCGCCACGACTTTGACGGCGTGGGCGGTCTCGCCTGATAGCTCCAGTAGTGCGCCCAATACGCTGGCATAGGCGCTTTGGCGTTGTTGGAGGGCACTGAAGATGGCATTGAAGATGTGCGTCATCTCGCCCAGGAAAGCGCGGGCTTCCTTGGGGGGCTGGGTGGACACAAATTCAAGCACCACCGGCAAATAGTCCGGCATTTCGCCAGGCGCAAGGAACAAACCGGCTTTCTCGTAGGTTTGGGCCAGGTCGATCATGGCGGGACCCCGGTCCTTGGAGTCCCCGTGCACATGTTCAAACAGGTGCAAAGAGGTGGCGCGCCCGCGGTCGAAAATCTGCACGTACTCGGCTTCGTTTTCAAGCGCGTCGCCGCGCTCCAGGTTCGCCATGAGTGCGTCGAGTTCCGCCATGCGTGCAGCCGGAACGGTGTTGTCCGAATGCAGTGCCTGGCGCATGCCTGGTAGATGCTCTCGCAATGCTGCGTCTGGGTAAGACAGCAGCCGCGCAAGCACCCGCAAAGAGGTGGATGCGTTGGGGAGTTGCGACATGGTTAGACCTCAGCCTTGATCGGGATGGTGCGCCGCTTGGTGCCACCAAACAAGCTCGTCTCGCCTGCGCCGTCGGAGCAACCATTGCCAAACGAGAAGCCGCAACCGCCACGCACATCAAAAGTATTTTCCGCGTATTCACGGTGTGTACTTGGAATGACAAAACGGTCTTCGTAGTTGGCGATAGCCATCACATGGTACATCTCTTCCACTTCGGCCTGGGTCATCTGCACTTGGTCCAAAGCAGCGGTGTTGATGCGGCCATCCACATGTTTTTCGCGCTGGTAAGCACGCATGGCCAGCATGCGCTCCAGTGCCCGCTCTACGGGTTGCGTATCGCCCGCCGTGAGCAGGTTGGCCAGGTACTTGACCGGGATGCGCAGTTGTTTGACATCAGGAATTTGACCGTTGACACCGATGTGCCCTGCGTTGGCGGCAGCGCTGATGGGTGAGAGCGGTGGCACATACCAGACCATGGGCAGCGTGCGGTACTCGGGATGCAGTGGCAGGGCGACTTTCCAGTCCACAGCCATTTTGTACACCGGGCTCTTGCGTGCAGCTTCCATCCACTTGTCAGGGATGCCGTCGATGCGTGCTTGTTCAATGACTTTGGGATCATTGGGGTCCAAGAAGATGTCCAGCTGTGCCTGGTACAAATCGCGGTCATGTTCTACGCTTGCGGCTTCCTGAATGCGGTCCGCATCATAGAGCAGCACGCCAAGGTAGCGGATGCGGCCGACGCAGGTTTCGGAACACACTGTCGGCATTCCGGCTTCAATGCGGGGGTAGCAGAAAATGCACTTCTCAGCCTTGCCCGACTTCCAGTTGTAGTAAATCTTCTTGTAGGGGCAACCGCTCACGCACATGCGCCAACCGCGGCACTTGTCCTGGTCGATCAGCACAATGCCGTCTTCTTCGCGCTTGTAGATGGAGCCGGACGGGCAGCTGGCCACACATGCCGGATTCAGGCAGTGTTCGCACAGGCGCGGCAGGTACATCATGAAGGTGTTTTCGAACTGGCCGTAGATGTCCTTCTGGATGTTGTCGAAGTTCTTGTCCTTGCTGCGCTTGGAGAACTCGCCACCCAAAATTTCTTCCCAGTTGGGGCCCCATACGATTTTTTCCATGCGCTTGCCGGTGATCAAGCTGCGTGGACGTGCCGTTGGCGCGGCCTTCATTTCTGGCGCCGAGTGCAGGTGGTCGTAGTCGAAGGTGAACGGCTCGTAGTAATCGTCAATCTCGGGCAGGTTGGGGTTGGCGAAGATGCGCATGAGCAGCTTCCACTTGGCCCCTTGGCGTGGCTCGATTTTGCCGCTAGGCAAACGCTGCCAGCCGCCATTCCATTTGTCTTGGTTTTCCCACTCTTTGGGATAACCAATGCCGGGCTTGGTTTCCACGTTGTTGAACCAAGCGTATTCCATGCCGGGACGGCTGGTCCAGACGTTTTTGCAGGTGACCGAGCAAGTGTGGCAACCGATGCACTTGTCCAGGTTCAGCACCATGCCGATTTGTGCGCGAATTTTCATTTGTAATCTCCTTACGCGTGGGCTGTGGTTGAGTTGTCGGTCGAACTGGGTTCATCGTCCAGCCAGTCCACTTTGTTCATCTTGCGAACCACCACAAACTCATCGCGGTTGGTTCCGATGGTTCCGTAATAGTTGAAGCCGTAGCTGAATTGGGCGTAGCCGCCAATCATGTGGGTGGGCTTGAGCACCACGCGGGTGACCGAGTTGTGGATACCACCGCGTGCACCGGTAATTTCCGAGCCAGGAACGTTGATGATTTTTTCCTGGGCGTGGTACATCAGCGTCATGCCGTTATTCACCCGTTGGCTCACGACCGCACGCGCTGTAATCGCCCCGTTGATGTTGAACAGTTCGACCCAATCGTTGTCCACCACACCAATGGATTTGGCGTCATCTTCACTGAGCCAAATCACCGGACCACCCCGGTTCAGTGTCAGCATGTGCAGGTTGTCACTGTAGGTGGAGTGAATACCCCACTTCTGGTGCGGCGTGATGAAGTTCAACGCAATCTCTTTATTGCCGTTGGACTTGATATTCTGAATACCTGCGGTGGTCTTCAAATCCACGGGTGGGCGGTAGCTGGAGAAACCTTCCCCGAACGCAGTCATCCATGGGTGGTCCATGTAAAACTGCTGACGACCGGTGAGGGTGCGCCATGGGATCATCTCATGCACGTTGGTGTAACCAGCGTTGTAAGACACCGTCTCCGACTCAATACCGCTCCAAGTGGGCGAGCTGATAATTTTGCGAGGTTGTGCCTGCACATCGCGGTAACGGATTTTTTCGTCTTCGCGGTACACGGCCAAATGGGTGTGGTCCAAACCGGTTTGTTTGCCCAATGCTTCCCAGGCCTTCACGGCTACATGCCCGTTGGTTTCCGGTGCCAATTGGAGAATGACCTCGCAGGCATCGATATCCGTCTCAATTTTCGGCATGCCGCAGGAAACGCCTTCAGCGGTCACAAAGCCGTTCAACTCGCCGAGTTGTTTGACTTCAATTTTTGTATCCCAGTTGATGCCCTTGCCGCCGTTGCCAGCCTTGTTCATCAATGGTCCAAGCGCTGTGAAACGTTTGTACACATTGGGGTAATCGCGCTCAATGACGGTCATATTGGGAGCGGTCTTGCCCGGGATCAGGTCGATCTCGCCGCGCTTCCAGTCCTGCACGCCAAAGGGTTGTGCCAGTTCAGCAGGAGAGTCGTGCATCAGGGGCGACAGCACCATCTCGCGCTCCACGCCCAGGTGACCCACGCAGACTTCGCTGAATTTTTTGGCGAAGCCTTTGTAGATATCCCAATCGCTGCGTGACTGCCATGCAGGATCCACCGCTGCCGACAGCGGGTGGATAAAGGGGTGCATGTCGCTGGTGTTGAGGTCGTTTTTCTCGTACCAGGTGGCGGTCGGCAAAACGATGTCGGAATACAGACAAGTGGTGCTCATGCGGAAGTCAAGCGTGATCAGCAGGTCCAACTTGCCCTCAGGCGCTTTGTCATGCCAGACCACTTCGGTGGGCTTGGCGTCGTCCGTGCCCAAATCCTTGCCCTGCACGCCGTGGGTGGTCCCCAACAGATGCTTGAGGAAGTACTCGTGTCCCTTGCCGCTGGAGCCCAAAATATTGGAGCGCCACACAAACATATTGCGTGGCCAGTTGTCTGGGTGGTCTGGATCTTCGCAACTCATCTTCAATGAGCCATCTTTCAAGCTCTTGACGGTGTAAGCAACGGGGTCCATACCGGCGGTGACGGCATCACGCACCACCTGGAAGGGGTTGGTTTTCAACTGGGGAGCAGAAGGCAACCAGCCCATGCGTTCGGCACGCACGTTGTAGTCGATCATGCTGCCGCCGTACAGCTTTTTGTCGGCCAGCGGAGAAAGAATTTCTTCGATGCCCAATTTTTCGTAGCGCCACTGGTCGGTGTGCGCGTAGAAGAAACTGGTGCCATTCATTTGGCGGGGTGGGCGGACCCAGTCCAAGGCAAATGCCAATGCTGTCCAGCCGGTTTGGGGGCGCAGCTTTTCTTGTCCCACATAGTGGGCCCAGCCGCCACCGCTTTGGCCGATACAACCGCACATCATCAGCATGTTGATGACACCACGGTAGTTCATGTCGGCGTGGTACCAATGGTTCATGGCAGCGCCAATGATGACCATGGATTTGCCGTGCGTTTTGTCAGCATTCTCGGCAAATTGACGCGCCACGGTGATCAGTTGTTCACGGGGGGTGCCGGTGATGCGCTCTTGCCAGGCTGGTGTGTAAGGGGTGTCGTCGTTGAAGTCCTTAGCGGCCAGTTCGCCGGGTAAGCCGCGGGCGACGCCGTAGTTGGCCACCTGCAGGTCGAACACGGTCGCCACGAGCGCTTCGCGTTTGTCGCCATCCTTGCCCAGCGCAATACGTTGCACAGGCACGGTGCGTACCAGAACATTGTTGGCGCCAGCGCCTGTTGCATTGTTGGGGAAGTGCTCGCTCACAATGCCACCGAAATAGGGGAAACCTACCTTGGCGGTATCGCTGCTGGGGTTTTCACCTTCCATCACCGACAACTTGAGTTTCACCTCATTGCCGTGGCGTGCTTCTTTGGCTTCAAGATTCCACTGGCCTTCATCGGCACGTCCATCTGGTCCCCAACGGAAACCGAGGGCGCCATTGGGCAAGACCACTTTTCCGGTGTTATCCAGGGCGACGGTTTTCCACTCGGGATTGTTGGAGGCGCCGAGCTTGCCGTTGAAATCGGATGCGCGCACATAGCGGTCTGGCACCATCACGGTTTCACCGGAGGGCAGCTTGTGCTCTTTGAGCATCACCAGCATGGGCATGTCGGTATAGCGACGCACATAGTCGTCAAAGTACGCGCTACGGGCTTTGCCACCGTCAGGGAAGTAGAACTCTTTCAGGATCACATGGCCCATGGCCATGGCCACGGCGGCGTCGGTGCCTTGTTTGGGTTTCATCCAAATGTCGGACAGTTTCGCGACTTCGGAGTAGTCCGGTGTGACTGCGACAGTCTTGGTGCCTTTGTAACGCACTTCGGTGAAGAAGTGAGCGTCTGGGGTGCGGGTTTGGGGAACGTTGGAACCCCAGGCAATGATGTAAGTGGAGTTGTACCAGTCGGCCGACTCAGGCACATCCGTTTGCTCACCCCATACCTGTGGGCTGCTGGGAGGCAAGTCGCAATACCAGTCGTAAAAACTCAGTGGAACACCGCCAATCAAACTCAGGTAGCGGCTTCCTGCACCGTAGCTGACCATGGACATGGCAGGGATAGGGGAGAACCCTACAACCCGGTCAGGGCCATGCTTCTTGATGGTGTAGACATTGGCTGCGGCGATCATTTCATTGACTTCGTCCCAACCGGAGCGCACAAAACCACCCAAGCCACGTACGCTTTGGTATTCCTTGCGTTTGGCGTTGGACGTGGCGATAGAGGCCCAGGCATCCACCGGGTCCATGGACAAACGGGCTTCACGCCAAAGCTTGAGCAAGCGACCGCGTACCAGCGGGTATTTCACGCGGTTGGCGCTGTACAGGTACCAGCTGTAGCTCGCACCGCGGGCGCAACCACGGGGCTCGTGGTTGGGCATGTCCCAACGGGTGCGGGGGTAATCGGTTTGCTGGGTTTCCCAGGTAACGATGCCGCCTTTGACATAAATCTTCCACGAGCAAGAGCCCGTGCAATTGACGCCGTGGGTAGAGCGCACGATTTTGTCGTGCGCCCAGCGGGTGCGGTAAGCGTCCTCCCAAGTGCGGTCTTCACCATTGGTGACGCCATGGTCACCAGAAAATGGCTCACTGGGTTGTGAAAAAAAACTGAGTCGGTCAAGAAAGTGGCTCATGGTGTTCCTCTTTGAAATGGTTTCTCAAAATGTTGAGGACAGGGTCAACTACTTTGTAAGGTAGCTTGGATCTGCCCCGCAATGTTTCGGGTTAAGGGTTTTTGATTTCTGAATCGGCGCGCAGGTAGAACCACCAGTTGATTACCAGGCACACCGCGTAGAACACGGCGAATCCGTACATGGAAATCTGTGGGGTGCCCGCCTTGATTTGGGCGCCAATCACCACGGGGGCGATGAAGGCACCATAGGCGGCAACGGCAGAAGTCCAGCCCAGCACGGGGCCGGCTTGTTGGCGATCAAAAATAACGCCGATGGTGCGGAAGGTGGAACCGTTACCAATACCGCTGGCTGCAAACAACAGTACAAACAACCACATGAAGGTTGAGAAGTACTGCTCTGGGGTTGCTGACGCATAGGCTTGCATCATCACGTAGCCCACGGCGCCCGAAGCCACCACCATCACCGCAGAGATGACCTGGGTGACGATGGAGCCGCCTACCTTGTCCGCAATCCAGCCACCGACCGGGCGAATCAAGGCGCCAACGAAGGGGCCTATCCATGCGTAAGTCAGTGCAGAGGGTGCGTTGGGGTTCTTCAGTGCGTGTTGCATGACACCCGCGGCGTCTGGGATGTGGCTCACGCCGAAAATTACCGTGATAGACAAAGGCAAAGCCATGGAGAAACCGATGAACGAACCGAAGGTCACGATGTAAAGCAGTGTCAAAGACCAGGTGTGCTTGTTCTTGAAAATCTCAAACTGCTTGGCGATGTTGCCTTTCATTTCTCCAAAGGCGGCCAGCTTCATGGCGCCAAGCGTGGCGACAATGGTCAACGGCAGGGCAACCCACATGTTCAACAGGCCCAAGCCGGTTGGAGCGGGCAAGTAGAGGTACAAGCCCAAGGCGCCAATCACGCAGGTGATGCCCCACAGATAAATGATTTTGCTGAACGCGGCAACGGTGCCGCCGTAGTTGGGCGACAAGGGCAGCAGGTTGTTCATGCCAAACCAGGCAGCGATGACCAAGGGCGTCAAAATGGCAGCCCAGATAAAGCCGGCGTTTTGAATGAAGGTGGGGGTGCCCGCCAGAATCTTGCCCAAAATCCAACCGCTGTCTTTGGTCAACACCATGGAGCCACCACCTACGGCACCGAACAGGCCGACGGTCATGACCAACGGGATCAGGATTTGCATGCTGGTCACACCAAAGTTGCCCAGGCCGGCGTTCAGTCCCAAGCCCGTGCCTTGCAGCCGCTTAGGGAAAAAACCGGTGATGTTGGACATGGAGCAGGCAAAGTTGCCGCCGCCAATACCCGACAAGAATGCGCAGGCCTGAAACACCCACAGTGGCGTGTTTTTGTCTTGCAATGCAATGCCGGTCCAGGCTGCTGGAATGATGAGCAGCAAGGAGGTCAAGAAGATCGTATTGCGTCCACCAGACAGGCGAATAAAGAAGGACGCAGGAATGCGGAAGGTGGCACCCATCAGGCCTGCAATGGCCGTGAGTGTGAACATGTCAGCGGGTTTGAACGGAAACCCCAGGTTGATCATCTGCACGGTGATGATGCCCCACATCGCCCAAACGGCGAAGGCGCATAGCAGGTTGGGAATGGAGATCCAGAGGTTGCGGTAGGCAATGCTCTTACCGGTGGATTCCCAGAATCTTTCGTCTTCCGGGCGCCAGTCGGAAATGTCCGCGCTCGAATACGGTTGGTTGCTCATTGTTTTCTTTCGAGAAATGAAAATTAGTTTTGCAGGCTAAAGGGGGTGGCGTCCTTGCCCATGAGGTGGCTGCGACGGACTTCGGTCCAGTACATCCAGATCAGCGAAACCCACACCACGCCATACATCAACATGAACGCACTGGAGCGAATGCCGGTGTAGTCCATCAGGGCGCCAAACATGATGGGAAGTACAAACCCGCCCAAGCCGCCAGCCAAACCCACGATGCCACTGATGGTTCCAATATTTCCGGTGTAATCGTCGCTGATGTACTTAAAGACGCTGGCCTTGCCGAAGGCAAAGGCAATGCCCAGGATGAACATCAGTGCAGTAAATGCATAGACATTCAAGCCGACATGGAATGTTTTGGGCCCCGTGATGGTGGTAATGGTGAAATCCGTTTGGGGATAGCTCAACAAGAACAGGCAAATCCAGCTCACCCACATCACCCACCAGGTCACGCTGTGTGCACCCCATTTGTCAGACATCCAGCCGCCCACGGCCCGCAGCACACCGCCGGGGAGCGAGAAACAAGCTGCAAGCAGGGCGGCAGTGCGGATCTCCAGCCCAAATTCACCCACGTAGTACTGCACCATCCACAGCGATAGCGCGACATAGCCACCAAACACAATGCTGTAGTACTGGCAGTACTTCAGCACTTTGGGGTCTTTCAGCGCCTTGAGTTGGTCTGTAAATTTGATATGGCTGGGAACCAGGTGGGCCGGGTCACTGTGGCTGAACATCCAGAACAGCACCACCGTACCCGCCATGATGGCTGCATAGACCTGTGGGACCATGGTCCAGCCAAAGGCCACCACCAACGCGGGCGCTACAAACTTGTTGACCGCTGCACCGGAGTTGCCAGCGCCGTACACACCCATGGCGAAGCCTTGCTGATTTCTGGGAAACCAGCGTGCCACATAAGGGGTCCCCACAGAGAATGAGCCGCCTGCCAGCCCGACGAACAGGCCGACGGTTAGGAAGTGCCAGTAGGCGGTGGCGTAAGACATCAAATAGATGGCCGGAACCGTGAGTGCCATCAAGGTTGCCATCACCACGCGGCCACCGAACTTGTCGGTCCAGATGCCCAGTGGAACGCGAATCAGAGAACCGGTGAGCACTGGGGTCGCCATGAGCAAACCGAACTGTGTGGAATTGAGGTCGAGTGCCTTCTTGATGGGGATGCCAATCACACCGAACATCATCCAGACCATGAAACACACTGTAAATGCCAGTGTGCTCACAATCAGCACCGAAAGTGCTTGCCCTTTTCTAGTCATGTCAAAGACTCCTTTGTTACCGTTACATGACTGTAGGTAATGGAGGGTCTTTGCGGTATCCCCCTGAAGAAGCAGGGAAGCGACTCCTTGGAACTATGGTTTTTTGCGGAGGGTAGTTCTATAGAACTACTCCTTGCGAAATCGCAATATTGTTTGTTTTAGATCAAACCAATTTCCGTGGCAATGACGGCTGCATGGACGCGTGTACTCACGTCCAATTTGCGCAGCACATGTTGTACATGGATCTTGACGGTGGTCTCGGCAATACCGAGTTCCCGGCCAATTTCCTTGTTGCTGGCACCCTGGGCAATGGCGCGCAGAATGTCGCGTTCACGGGGTGACAAAGTGGCCAGTGGTGAAAGGGGTTGGGCCGGTGGCGGCGTCTGTTGGTTGGATTTTTCGGCCGCACCGCGGTAGGCGGACACCAATTTACTGGTCATTTCGGGGGCAATCACGCTTTCACCCCGAACTGCACGTTGAATTGCGCTGATGAGCGCCTCCCCTTCGATCGTTTTGAGCAAATATCCAGCCGCTCCCCCCCGCAATGCGGCTGCGAGATCAGCCTCATCTTCACTGACGGTCAACATCAGAATACGGGCGTGTGGTGCCGCTTCAAACAGTGCGGGCAGTGCATCCACTCCGTTGACCCCTGGCAAATGGTTGTCCAAAAGTATCAGGTCTGGCTGCAAATCCTGGGCCCGACGTTGGGCTTCTCCGGCGTCACCGGCGTCCCCCACGACCGTGACCTGGGGGTCTCTCGAAAGAAGTGCGGTAAGTCCGCGCCTGAACAAGGTGTGGTCGTCTACCACCAGAACACGGATGGGGTTGGGAGGGCAAGCGTGTGTCATCGGCAGATACAGAAGTGAGTCGGATACATGTTAGTGCACAGAAGCGGCAGGCATGGGGGCCGCAGTCTGAGCGATGGTTGGCGGCAAGGAATGGGCCGGCGGGGGCAATGTCAGAACAACAGAGCTGCCGTATTCTGGTGTGGAGATGACCTCCATCGTTGCGCCAATGCGCTGGGACCGCTCCGTCATGATACGCAGCCCAACATGGGTCTCTTTCAACTCATGGTTGTTGGGGTTGAAGCCAATGCCATCGTCGCGTACTTCGAATTGCCATACAGGCTGCTGTTGTACGTTGATCCAGACCTGTGACGCACGCGCGTGCTTGCGCACATTGGACAAGGCTTCCTGCACAATATGCAGCACCTGGATCTGCAGGTCTGGCGACAGTGGCATACCGTGCCCGGTGACGGTCAGCGTGGTTTTGAGGCCAGTTTGGTGTTCAAACTTACGCAGGGTGGTGGCCAGCGCGGGTTCAATGTCCTCGCTGTTGGTGCGCGTGCGAAAGTGCATCAACAACTCACGCACATCGCCGTAACACTCGCGCACACCGGCGTCTATTTCCTCCAATACGGTTTGTATTTCCGTTTCGTTTTTTGACTTGAGTGCATCACGCATCAATTGCACCTGAATTTTCAGAAAAGCCAGTGACTGGGCAATGGAGTCGTGTAATTCACGCGCCAGGAAGTTCCGTTCGCCAGAAATGGCCGCTTCTCGGCCCATTGCGTGCAGGCGCAGGTTCTCCATGGCACTTGCCAGGTGGCTGTTGAGTGCCTCCAGCAGTGAGCGTTCGACGGCCGTGGGAGACACCTTGGCATGGAAAAACAGATCCACCTCACCCAGCAGACGCTCTTGCAGTCGAATGGGAACATTGACCACCGTACCAAATCCGGCCTTGGCACAGTGCTTCATCGTATGCAGCGGCAAAGCATGGATGGGAATGACGGTCAAACCGGTGGCAGAAGGGGTGCCGCAATGGCAGTCGCCAGCGTGTAGGCATTGTTCGTCCTCGACCATGGAGGCGGGTAAGCCGCTGGCCGCCAACATCATGTAGCGTTTGTTGGCTTGGTCGGACCAGCGCAAGGCCACACCATCGGCGCGGGCAATGCGCATCATGCGCTGGGAATAATCTCGGGCCAGGTCTTCCAATGAGGTGGCTTGCGCGACCAAGGCGGTGACTTCATAGAGCGATTCCAAGCGCTCCCGTTTTTCTTCGAGCTCCGCCGTTTTCTCCAAAACCTTGCTTTCCAGATTGCGGTACATGGATTGCAAATGCTCGGCCATACCGTTGAAGCCTTCCGCCAGCGTGCCAAATTCATCGGTGGTCACACGGTCAACGCGCGCACCAAAGTCGCCTCCCTGAATCTTCTGGATCGCTTGTTTGAGCTGATTGAGCGGCTCAAGGACAAACAGGTAGCCGGTGAAAATCAGTACAGCAGCCCCCAAAACGGCCAGCACCAGCACCCCCATTTGCAACATGTGCAGGATGGCAGTCCAGCGTGACATGTGTGCCTCAATACTGCCCACAAAGGTGTCAATGTCTGCCGCGAAAGCCGTGGTGTTTCCGCTCAGTTCGGCTAGGTTCGTGGCGGGCTGTGCAAGCCAGCGTGTTTGAAAACGCTGCCAGTCTTGCTCCACGGTAGAAAAATGATGGCGCACATTGCTGTCCCAGGGGACAAACAGGGGGCGTTCGGGGTCTCCATTGCGTAAAAGCGTGAGACTCCCGTTGAACTCTTTGATGTGCTGCGGCAACGCTTGTTGTCCACCACTGCCTACTGCCAGCGCCATGCGGTAGGCCTGCATTCGCATGCGACCAGCCTCATTCACCGTTGCCGCGCCACCGTCCAGTTGCCAGCTTACCCACAGTGTCAATACCGTCGAGAGCAGCGCCAAAAGCAAGAACGGTGTTCCGACCAGAGTGAGCTTGGCGCCCAGGCTCCAGCGTGCTTGCGTGGCGGTCATATGGGGAGGGGAATGCATAACAGAAGCCTTAATGCATTGCGCTGAATAGCGGTCATTGGGAAAGAAATCGAATCATAAAGCTTCTTGCAAAAAACTAACCTGAATCAATGTTTTATTTGCCTACGTCGCTAAAGTGGTCTTTAGTCATTGAATCGTTTTCCCGCGCACTGCGCAGTTAACCATGGAAGGCAACGTTTTGAATATTTCCAGTGCCATCGTGTACGCAAAACCGGCCCAAGAGCAGGTTTTGCGTACCCAATTATTTCAAGTGGCGGGCGTAGAGGTTCACGCCAGCACCGATGACGGAAAGCTCATCGTCACCATTGAAAGTGACAACGACCGAGCCGCCGTCGACACCTACGAGGCCATTGAACGCATGGACAGCGTTCTGTCTGTGGCCATGATTTTTCAGCAAACCGAATCCAACCCTGATCAGGAGCTATTGAAATGCAAGTAACCCGTCGAGATCTCATCAAGGCCAATGCGGTCACCGCCGCCGCCACCGTGATTGGCATCAGCGTACCCGGTGCCCAGGCGCTGGCGCAGTCCGGCGCAGCCGACGGCGTGCGCTGGGACAAGGGCGTCTGCCGTTTTTGCGGAACGGGATGTGGTGTGCTGATTGGTGTCAAGGACAACCGCGTGGTGGCCACCCAGGGGGACCCGGATGCGCCCGTCAACAAAGGGCTGAACTGCATCAAAGGCTATTTCCTGTCCAAGATCATGTATGGCAAAGACCGACTCACGGAACCGCTCTTGCGCATGAAGGACGGCAAGTTTGACAAAAATGGGGACTTCACCCACGTGAGTTGGGAAAAAGCCTTTGACGTGATGGAAGAAAAGACCAAGGCCGCGCTCAAGGCGGGTGGCCCGAAATCCATTGGCATGTTTGGCTCTGGTCAGTGGACCATTTGGGAAGGTTATGCGGCCGTCAAGCTGTTCAAGGCGGGTTTTCGCTCCAACAACCTGGACCCAAACGCCCGCCACTGCATGGCCTCTGCGGTGGCCGGTTTCATGCGCACCTTCGGCATCGATGAGCCCATGGGTTGTTATGACGATGCCGAGCACGCCGATGCCTTTGTGCTGTGGGGCTCCAACATGGCCGAGATGCACCCCATTCTGTGGTCACGCATCACCGACCGGCGTCTGACCGCCAAACACGTCAAGCTGCATGTCTTGTCCACCTTTGCGCACCGCACCTGTGAACTGGCCGACAACGAACTCATCTTCAAGCCGCAGACCGACCTGGCGATCCTGAACTACATCTGCAACCACATCATCCAAAGTGGTGCGGTCAATGAAGAGTTCGTCAAACGCAATGTCAACTTCCGCAAGGGCGTGACCGACATTGGCTACGGCCTGCGGCCCAACCACCCGCTGGAGGTGGTGGCCAACAACAACGGCTACCCCGGCGCAGACGGCAAGCCCAAGGGCAACCCTGGCGCATCGGCCCCCATGACGTTCGACGAGTTCAAGCAGTTTGTGTCGGAGTACACCCTGGACAAGGCGCACGAAATCTCTGGTGTCCCCAAGGACAAGCTGGAAGCGCTGGCCAAGGTGTATGCCGATCCCAAGACCAAGGTGGTGTCCTACTGGACCATGGGCTTTAACCAGCACACCCGTGGCACCTGGGCCAACAACATGATCTACAACATCCACCTGTTGACTGGAAAAATTTCCGAGCCCGGCAATGGCCCGTTCTCACTCACAGGCCAACCCTCGGCCTGTGGCACCGCTCGCGAAGTGGGTACTTTTGCCCACCGCCTGCCGGCCGACATGGAAGTGGTCAACCCCAAGCACCGGGAAATTGCCGAAAAGCAATGGAAGTTGCCTGCGGGAACGGTGCCGGACTGGATTGGCTTGCACGCCGTGGCACAAAGCCGTGCGCTCAAGGACGGCAAGCTCAATTTTTACTGGACCACCACCACCAACAACATGCAGGCGGGGCCCAACATCAACGGTGAAATCTGGCCGGGCTTTCGCAATCCGGCGAACTTTGTCGTGGTGTCGGACTGCTACCCCACAGTTTCCGCCATGGCAGCCGACCTGATTTTGCCGTCCGCCATGTGGATGGAAAAAGAAGGTGCCTACGGCAATGCCGAGCGCCGCACCCAGTTCTGGCGCCAGCAGGTCAATGCGCCGGGCAAGGCCAAGTCCGATTTGTGGCAGTACATCGAATTCTCCAAGCGTTTTACAACCGATGAAGTGTGGCCCGCCGAGTTGCTGGACAAAGCGCCGCAGTACAAAGGCAAGACCTTGTACGAGGTGCTCTACGCCAACGGCCAGGTCAATAAATTCCCCGCATCCGAGATGCAAAAGGGATTTGAAAATGACGAGTCCAAGGAGTTGGGCTACTACTTGCAAAAGGGCTTGTTCGAGGAATATGCCGAGTTTGGCCGCGGCCATGCCCATGACCTGGCCCCGTTTGACACCTACCACAAGGCCCGCGGCCTGCGCTGGCCGGTGGTGGACAACAAGGAAACGCTGTGGCGCTTCCGCGAGGGGTTTGACCCGTATGTGAAAAAAGGCGAGGGCGTCAAGTTCTATGGCAAGCCCGACGGCAAGGCCTGGATTTTTGCCCTGCCTTACCAGCCCGCCGCCGAAGCCCCGGACGCAGAGTTTGACCTGTGGCTTTCCACCGGGCGGGTGCTGGAGCACTGGCACACCGGCTCCATGACCCGGCGCGTGCCCGAGTTGTACCGCGCCATGCCCGATGCCTGGCTGTACATGAACCCTGAAGACGCCAAAAAGCGGGGCCTGCAGCGGGGCGACACGGTCAAGATTTCCACCCGACGCGGAGACATCAGCACCAAGGTGGAAACCCGGGGCCGCAACAAGCCACCCGTGGGTTTGGTGTTCATGCCCTTCTTTGACGAGCACCGTTTGGTGAACAAGCTGACGCTGGACGCCACCTGCCCGATCTCCAAAGAGACGGACTTCAAGAAGTGCGCCTGCAAGGTGGTCAAAGCCTGAGAAATCCGATAGGCCTATGCACATAGGCCCCTGCCTACTGTTGCGTACCGCTTGCTTGTTGTCATGAAATTGCCTGTCCCCCCCCAAACAGAAGCCCGCCGCCAGTTCATCTTCGACTCCTTGAAGATGGCCTGCGGTGTGGGTGCGATTGGGTTGGGCTTGGGCCTGTACAACAAACAAGCCAAGGCTTTGCCGGCGGGGGCCATCCGCCCGCCGGGGGCCGGATCGGAGCAAGACTTTCAGTCGGCCTGCATCCGCTGCGGACTGTGCGTGCGCGACTGCCCCTATGACATTCTCACGCTGGCCACGCCGGAGCAGCCCGTGGCCACTGGCACGCCCTTTTTTGTGGCCCGCGCCAAGCCCTGCGAAATGTGCGAGGACATCCCGTGTATCAAGGCCTGCCCCACTGGCGCGTTGGACCCCCAACTGACCGACATTACCCTGGCCAAAATGGGCTTGGCCGTCCTGGTGGACCATGAAACCTGTCTGAATTTTTTGGGCATGCGCTGTGACGTGTGTTACCGGGTGTGCCCGGCCATTGACAAAGCCATCACGCTGGAGGTGCAGCACAACGAACGCACCTCTAAACACGCCATGTTTTTACCCACGGTGCATTCGGACCAATGCACGGGCTGCGGCAAATGTGAAGCGTCCTGCGTGCTGGACGTGGCCGCCATCAAGGTCTACCCGGTCAAACTGGCCAAGGGTGAACTCGGCGCGCATTACCAGTTGGGCTGGGAAGAAAAACGCAAGGCGGGTAAATCCTTGGTGGAAGATAAAAACCTGGTGGACTTGCCGGACCGCATGCCAGACGGCCTGACCTTGCCGGGCCACTCGGACCCCGGCAGCGCGCTGCCGAGTGCACTGCCCCTGGAGGCCCCGCGATGAAACAGTTTGCCGACACCGTAGGCCGGGACGCGCGCGAGGCCAAAGGCTGGTGGGGTGCACACCGCTGGCTGGTGCTGCGCCGTGTGTCGCAAGGCAGCATCCTGGCCTTGTTCATGGTAGGGCCCTGGTTGGGCTGGTGGCTGGTCAAAGGCAATCTCAGTTACAGCCTGACACTGGGCACTGTGCCCTTGACCGACCCCCTGGTGTTGCTGCAATCCTTGCTGGCTGGCCATACACCCCAGCGCAACGCGCTCATCGGTGCGGCCCTGGTGCTGCTGTTCTATGCCCTGGTGGGCGGACGTGTTTTTTGCGCCTGGGTGTGCCCAGTGAATGTGGTGACCGACACCGCCAGCGCCTTGCGCCGCAAACTCGGAATCCGTGGCGGAGGCGACATGCCCCGCGCCACCCGCTACTGGATGCTGGCCTTGATATTGGTACTGGCAGCCACCACCGGCAGCATCGTGTGGGAACTGGTCAACCCGGTGTCCATGCTGCACCGGGGGCTGATTTTTGGCATGGGCGCGGGCTGGTTGCTGATCGCGGTGATCTTTGTGTTTGACCTCTTTGTCATGAAGCGCGGCTGGTGCGGCCACCTGTGCCCGGTGGGTGCCTTCTACAGCGTGTTGGGCAAAAGGAGTGTGCTGCGTCTTTCCGCCAGCAAGCGCGAGGCCTGCAACAACTGTCTTGATTGTTTTGCAGTGTGCCCAGAGCAGCAGGTCATTCGCCTACCGCTCAAAGGGGCTGCCAAGGGCGTCAGCCCCCTTATTTTGTCCAGTGACTGCAGCAACTGCGGACGCTGCATGGATGTGTGCTCCAAAGATGTTTTTTCCTTTGGCACCCGGTTTTCGTCCCCTGTTTCAACCCTGCCCGGCACCGACCCCAAGTTGCCGATCTGATCCTTAAGACCTTTCACTTGTGGAGACCCCCTCATGAAAACGACCCTCAAACTTTCACTGGCTGCTGTTTTGTCTGTGGCGGCATGCTGGAGCGTCGCCCAGCCAGTCAGCAGCATGCGTGGCAGCGAAGTTTCAACCTCCGACTCGGCCCCGACCGAGCAGCCCTATCTGGGCAGCAAACCGGGGGCACAAAAGGTGATTGTTCGCACCTTCAAAGAGCAGCCTCCCTTGATTCCACACAAGGTCGATGGTTTTGATGACATCAATGCCACGGACAACGCCTGCCTGGACTGCCACATCAATGACAACTTCCGGGGGCAAAAAATTCCCCGCGCGGGCAAAAGCCATTTTGTTCAGAAAGCGGACCCCAAAGCCGCGCCCGAGTTGAACATGTTGCGTTGGCAGTGCAACTCCTGCCATGTGCCGCAAGTCGATGCCAAACCCTTGGTGGAAAACAGCTTTAAGGGCAACCTAGGTAAGTAACGTAGTCCGCAAGCCCAGGCCGCACGCGGGGCGGCTTGTGTTTGCTGACTGTGCCGATATTGAGGCAGCACACCGCCTGTTCATGGGGCTGCAAACCGAACAGCGCGCGTAAATGGGGGGAGGCCATGGCCTGCCCGCTGGTCAGGCCTGCACCAAACCCCGCAGCCTGTGCCGACAGCAGCATGTTTTGAATCGCACACCCGAGGGACACCAGACGTTCCGCATCGCTCACATCCGCCGCGCTGGACTCCGGGTGTTCGGCACCCCGCCCAGGTGCAGTGCCCGCCTGTGCGCCCTGGTCCGTCAAACGGGCAATCGCCATGATCAACAGCGGCGCACGGTGCGCCTTCTCGCGGGCAGACTCCAGCTGATCTGGTGATGCCTGGGGATCACGGTCCAGCAGCGCTTGCCCAAAAACCTCTGACAGCCGCCCCCGCTGCTCTGCAGGGACGACGACGAAGCGCCAGGGCCGCAACTGGCCGTGGTCCGGGGCCGCCGCCGCAGTCCCCAGGATCTGCTGCAGCTGCAGTGCAGACGGGCCAGGCTCCACCAGCCGTTTGGCGGAAACATTCTGGCGCGCATGAATCAGGGCGCTGACAGAGTCCAATGTCGCAGGGCCATGGGGTGTATCCATCAGGCAATCCCTTTCTTTGAATGATCGGATTGATCTGGAATTGAAATCA
>Ga0209343_10002441_pt1 | contig 24009 bp, 18 predicted proteins | sample RifCSPlowO2_02_FD_184026 | JGI IMG/M metagenome (GOLD analysis project Ga0209343, IMG submission 184026) | Groundwater microbial communities from Rifle, Colorado - Rifle CSP2_plank lowO2_0.2 (SPAdes) (version 2) | ecosystem: Environmental > Aquatic > Deep subsurface > Groundwater | place... | reverse complement strand
ACGGCCCGCCATAGCAGCGGTGGCATCTTCAGAATCTCGTCGGGCGAGTCGGCCTGTGCGATCCAGCTGCTGATCTGCTGGTGCTGATCGGGGGTCAGCAATGCCAGGTTCAGCATCTCGTCGATGGTTTTCATGTCGGCTTCTCACAAGTTATGGTCAATGGCGCTGATGCTGTCACACATCCGTTGCACCGGCTTTCAGCACAAACTTTCAACCCTGGTCTTCACCGCAAACCCGCCTTGCGCAGCCGGTAGCTGAACTGCCGTAGCGTCAGCCCCAGGCTTTGCGCCGCGCGCGACTGGTTGCCCTGATGGCGGGTCAGCGCGTCCTGCAAGGTCTGTGCGTCGTGCGACGTGGCGCTCTGGTAGTCGCGCACCAGCCCGGCTGCAGCGGGCAGGGCAGGCGGGATCGGGGCTGACGCGGGCGCCGGGGGCGCGCGGTCCAGTGCGGTGGGCATGAAGCGCTCCAGCGCCGCGGCCGTCACCAGCGTGTGGTCGGCCAGCAGCACCAGGCGCTCGATCAGATTGCCCAGCTCGCGGATGTTGCCGGGCCAGTCGTGCGCCTCCAGCCGCGCAAGCGCGTCGGGCGCGAGGTTGACGTTGCGCTGGTGCGCCTGGTTGGCGCGGCTCACGAAATGCAGCGCCAGCGCTCGCACGTCTTCGCGCCGCTCGCGCAGGCTGGGCAGGCGGATCGGGATCACGTTGAGCCGGTAATACAGATCCTGCCGGAAGCCGCCGGCCTGCACCTCGCGGGCCAGGTCGCGGTTGGTGGCCGCGACCAGCCGCACGTCGATGCGGATCTCGCGCGTGCCGCCCAGGCGCACCAGCGTGCCTTCCTGCAGGGTGCGCAGCAGCTTGCTCTGCATCGCCAGCGGCAGTTCGCCGATCTCGTCCAGAAAAATCGTGCCGCTGTTGGCCTGCTCGAACCAGCCGGCGCGCGCCGTGCTCGCGCCGGTGAAGGCGCCGCGTTCGTAGCCGAACAGCTCACTCTCAAACAGCGTGTCCGGAATCGCCGAGCAGTTGACCTTGATGAACGGCTGGTCGCGCCGGCCGCTGGCCAGGTGCACCGCGCGGGCAAACAGCTCCTTGCCGGTGCCCGACTCGCCCAGCAGCAGCACCGTGGCCTGCGACTGCGAGACGCGCTCCAGCTCGCCCAGCGCCCGCAGCAGCGCGGGCGAGCGGCCGATCAGCCCGTAGCGCGCGCTGCCCAGGTCGATCGCGCGCTCCAGCGCCTCGTTGCGCGCGGCCAGCTGGCGCCGCTCCTCGGCCACCAGTTGCTCCAGCTGCAGCAGCTGGCCGGCCAGCGTGGCCAGGATGCGCAGCAGCGCCAGGTCGTCGTTCAGGTGCCGCTGGCGGCTGCGGATGCGGTGACAGCCCAGCACGCCCACGGTGGCGCCGTTCACCTCGATCGGCAGCGCGATGTAGGCCACGGTCTGCGGCGGCAACTGAGCGCGCGCCACGGTGCGAAAGAGGAACAGCGGCTCGGCGTCCACGTCCTGCACGATGGCGGGCAAGCCGCTGGCCAGCACCCGGCCGGTGATGCCCTCGCCCCAGCGGAACACGCCGCGCGCTGCCTCTTCGGCGGTGAGGCCGTAGGCGTGGCGGATGGAGGCGGTGCGCTCCGCGCCCGCCGCGGCGTCGTCGGCCAGCACCATGCGCCCGCGGTTCAGGCCCAGCAACTCGCTCATCAAATGCAGCATCTCGCGCAGCACAAAAGCCGGCGCCAGGCTGCGGCCGACGAGCTTCATCACTTCGCGCATGAGCAACAGCTCCTGGGCGTGCCAGTCGGTGCCGGGGGTGTCGGGGTCGGTGTGGTGGGGCGGCATGGCCGTGGGGAGGGCTTTCTCAGCTACAAGCAAAGAACGCACCAGTGAGGCAAAAACAGGCGCGTTGCCGCGCCGACAGAAGGTCGCGGCCGGCTGTTGCGCGGGAAAGGCCCCTCCACGGGCTTGCCTATGATCCGTGGTCAGGAGGAAACGACATGTCAGACAACAGACGCACAGACACGGGGGGTGCCGACGGGGTGAGGGCGCTGGAGGTGACGGAAGACGACGCCCAGGCGGCGCTGCTGCAGGAGTCGCGGCGCTTCATGCAGTTCGCTCTGGCGGGGGAGGTGTTTTTCTGGGTGGTGCTGTTCGGCGCCGGGCCGGACAGCGCGCTGGCGCCGCTGGCCTTTGCCGGCTTCTTCGGCGCCTGGTTCGCGAGCGTGATGGGGGTCAGCCGCGGCACCCGTGCCCTGGGCACGGGTTTCGCCCAGCGTATCGGGTTCTACATCCTCGCGTTCGGCCTGCTGGTGCGGCTGGTGCCGATCTTCTATTTCATGAAGCGGGGCAAGGCGCAGGCCGGTCCTTCGGGCGAGGAACAGCTGCGCCAGCGGGTGGTGGAGCAGGCCCGGCAGCGGGCGCGTGAGCGGGAACAGCTGCGGCAGCAGGCGGCTCCGGCGGGTGCGGCAGCCAAGGCCTCGGCGGCGGCGCCTGCACCGGGCAAGCAGGCCGTCGACCCGGAGGTGCGTGAGCGCGTGTCCAAGGCGATCCCGCGCATCCGCACCGTGAACAACGCGTTCAAGGACGGCGAGCGGGTGCAGGTGAACTACGGGCTATTGCCGGAAATGCCTGGCGTCGACATGAGCCAACTGGTCATGCCCGTCGCCCGGGCCTGCGGCATCTTCGGTCTGAACTACATGGTTGACGACGGGCACCAGTACACCGGTATCGACGATGACGAGCTGGCGAAGTCGGGCTACTCGCTGGACGAGCTGCACCAGCTGGCCATGCGCAACCTGCGCCAGTTGGTCAAGCTGGCCCAGCCGGGCCTGAAGTTGCACCGCCTGCCGGCGGCCGATGGCCCCAGCGAGGCGATCATGATCACGCTCGACGGCGACAACGAGGCGGCGTTGCTGCTGCTCGACGAGCTGTGGGACAAGTCCCTGGCCAAGCACATTCCTAACGGTGTCATGGCGGTCGCGCCGGCGCGCGACCTGTGCGTGTTCATTGACATGCAATCGGTGACGAAAGGCGGCCTGGGCGACCTGTCGAACGTGGTGGCGGGCATCCACCAGCGGCAGGGGCACAGCTTCCCCGGCTTGCTGCACAGGACCGGCGGCCGCTGGACGAAGGCGGGTGAAGTCGAGGGGCTGACGGCGCCGACGGCCGCCTGAGCCCGGCGCCGCCCGCCTCTCTGTAAAATCGCGGGTTCTCAAGGAGCGCTGCAGTGCCATCCCCCTGCGGGCTGGCGTCAGGCTTGAGACACCGGGCGTCCACCGCCCCGCCGGCCTGGCCGGCCCCAACGGCGCTCACCAGTTTTTTGTCCGCAACCCTGGTGAGCCCCATGTCCGCAGTTTCCGACTCCGCCGTTTCTCCCTCTTCGTCCGCCGCCGTGCCGCCCATGCTGCTGTCCGGCCTGGAGCCACTGCGCATCGGCGAAGGCAGCCTGTTCGTGAACGTCGGCGAGCGCACCAACGTGACCGGCTCCAAGGCCTTCGCCCGCATGATCCTGAACGGCGAGTACGAGCAGGCGCTGGCCGTGGCGCGCCAGCAGGTGGAGAACGGCGCGCAGGTGATCGACATCAACATGGACGAGGCCATGCTCGACAGCAAGGCCGCGATGGTGAAGTTCCTCAACCTGATCGCGGGCGAGCCCGACATCGCGCGCGTGCCGGTGATGGTGGACAGCTCCAAGTGGGAGGTGATCGAAGCCGGCCTGCGCTGCGTGCAGGGCAAGGGCGTCGTCAACTCGATCAGCATGAAAGAGGGCGTGGACGAGTTCAAGCGCCAGGCGCGGCTGGTGAAGCGTTACGGCGCCGCCGCCGTGGTGATGGCCTTCGACGAAAAGGGCCAGGCCGACACCTACGAGCGCAAGGTCGAGATTTGCGAACGCGCCTACCGCATCCTGGTGGACGAGGTGGGCTTTCCGCCCGAAGACATCATCTTCGACCCCAACATCTTCGCCATCGCCACCGGCATCGAAGAACACAACAACTACGCGGTCGATTTCATCAACGCCACACGCTGGATCAAGCAGCACCTGCCGGGCGCCAAGGTCAGCGGCGGCGTGTCCAACGTGTCGTTCAGCTTCCGCGGCAACGACCCGGTGCGCGAAGCGATCCACACTGTGTTCCTGTACCACGCCATTCAGGCCGGCATGGACATGGGCATCGTCAACGCCGGCATGGTGGGCGTGTACGACGAGCTGGAGCCCGAGCTGCGCGAGCGGGTGGAAGACGTGGTGCTGAACCGCCGGCCCGACGCCGGCGAGCGCCTGGTGGAAGTGGCGGAAAACGCCAAGGGCGCGGCCAAGGACGACAGCAAGAAGAACGAGTGGCGCGCGCTGCCGATCCGCGAGCGCTTGAGCCACGCGCTGGTGCGCGGCATGAACGAGTTCATCAGCGAAGACACCGAAGAGATGTGGCGCGAGATCGAGCGCGAGGGCGGGCGCCCGCTCAACGTGATCGAAGGCCCGCTGATGGACGGCATGAACGTGGTCGGTGACCTGTTCGGCCAGGGCAAGATGTTCCTGCCCCAGGTGGTGAAGAGCGCGCGTGTGATGAAGCAGGCCGTGGCCCACCTGCTGCCCTACATCGAGGCCGAGAAACTGGCGCAGCAGGCCGCGGGCGCGGACGTGAAACCCAAGGGCAAGATCGTGATCGCCACCGTGAAAGGCGACGTGCACGACATCGGCAAGAACATCGTCACCGTGGTCTTGCAGTGCAACAACTTCGAGGTGGTGAACATGGGCGTGATGGTCCCGTGCCACGAGATTCTGGCCAAGGCCAAGGAAGAGGGCGCCGACATCGTGGGCCTGTCGGGCCTGATCACGCCCAGCCTGGAAGAGATGCAGTACGTGGCCGGCGAGATGCAGAAGGACCCGCACTTCCGCGAGAAGGGCATTCCGCTGCTGATCGGTGGCGCCACCACCAGCCGCGTGCACACGGCGGTGAAGATTTCGCCGCACTACGAAGGCCCGGTGGTCTACGTGCCCGACGCCTCGCGCAGCGTGAGCGTGGCGCAGAGCCTGATCGGCGACAGCCGCGTGAAGTACATCGCCGAGCTCAACGCCGACTACCACCGGGTGCGCACCCAGCACGCCAACAAGAAGCAGGTGCCGCTGTGGCCGCTGGCCCAGGCCCGCGCCAACAAGTGGCTGCCCGCCTTGCCCCCTCTCCCGCAGGCGGGAGAGGGCAGGGGTGAGGGTGCCTCCGAATCCGCCTGGGCCGGTTTCAAACCCACCCGGCCCAAGTTCATCGGCAAGCGCCAGTTCAAGAACTTCGACCTCGCCGAGATCGCGAAATACATCGACTGGGGCCCGTTCTTCCAGACCTGGGACCTGGCCGGCCCCTACCCCGCCATCCTCACGGACGAGGTGGTGGGCGAGCAGGCCACCAAGGTGTTCGCCGACGCGCAGGCCATGCTCAAGAAGATCATCGAAGGCCGCTGGCTCAGCGCCAACGGCGTGATCGGCCTGTACCCGGCCAACACGGTCAACGACGACGACATTGAGCTCTACACGGATGAGAGCCGCAGCCAGGTGGCGCTCACCTGGCATGGCCTGCGCCAGCAGACCGAGAAGCAGGAGGTGGACGGCGTGCTGCGCCCCAGCCGCTGCCTGGCCGATTTCGTGGCGCCCAAGGGGGTCGCCAACGACTATGTGGGCCTGTTCGCCGTCACCGCCGGCCTGGGCGCCGACAAGAAGGAGCGGCAGTTCCTGGACGCCAACGACGACTACTCGGCCATCCTGTTCAAGTCGCTCGCCGACCGCCTGGCCGAAGCCTTTGCCGAGTGCCTGCACCACCGCGTGCGCACCGACCTCTGGGGCTACGCGGCCGACGAGGCGCTCAGCAGCGAAGACCTCATCAAGGAGAAATACCAGGGCATCCGCCCGGCACCGGGTTACCCGGCCTGCCCCGACCATTCGGTCAAGCGCGCCATGTTCGAGCTGCTACAGGCCGACGAGATCGGCATGGCGCTGACCGAAAGCCTGGCCATGACGCCCGCGGCCAGCGTGAGCGGCTTCTACCTGAGCCACCCGGACAGCAGCTACTTCAACGTCGGCAAGATCGGGGAAGACCAGGTGCAGGACCTGGCCGAGCGCAGCGGCGTGGCCGCCAGCGAACTGCGGCGCTGGCTCGGGCCCAATCTGTAACCGTTTGTATGGGAGATTCCCCCGCTCGAACACCTGCGGGTCCACAGCGTGGGCGCACTGTGCTAGAAAGTGCCCAGACTTCAAGTGACGGGTAGATCATGGCGGTGTGCAAGGCTTGCGGAACAGAAAACAGGAACAAGGCGAAGTTCTGCAGGGGCTGCGCTGCGCCATTGCCGCCAGAACCGGCCTCGGCGCGCGGCGGCGTGCTACCGGAACACGTCTGTCCGACCTGCAAGGCGCGCAACTCGGCCAAAGCCCTTTTCTGCCAGGCCTGCGGCGTGCCCCTGGTTCCGCCGTCGGTGGCCTTCCACCCCATGCCCGAGCTACCCGGGAGCGGCACCCGCCAACGCGCGGGCCTGCTGCTGGTGGGGGTCGCGCTGGTGCTGGCGGGTCTGGGGACCTGGTGGAAGCTGAGCCACACCAGCGACCCGGCCTCCCTGGCCGCCACGCCCGAGGCCACAGTGCCCGCCGCTCCCGCGAACGGACCGGCGCCGCCCGCCCCGGCGCCCACCCCCGAGCCGGCCGTGCCGGACCTCGCCACAGCCTCAACGGCGCCGGGCAGCGAGACCCATCTCTCGGAGGCCGAGCGCCTGCGTCTGTCGCTGGAGCGCCTGGAGCGCGAGGACCAGGCCCGCACCGCCGCGCTGGCGCAGCAGCGCGCGGCCATGGCGGCCGAGCGGCAGCGGCGCGCCGAGCTGGCCCGGCGCCGCGCCGAAGCCACCGCGGCGGCGGCTGCGGCGGCCTCCCCGACGCCAGCGCCGGCGTCGTCGTCGCCACCCGCTGCGGCGACACCGGCTGAGGCGAAAACCGAAACCACTCCGCCGCCCGCGGCGTCCGCCGCCACGGTGGAGCTGGCCTGCGCCGGCAGCAGCAACTTCTTCACCCGCGACCTGTGCCGCATCCGCGAGTGCCGCAAGCCGTCTTTCGCCCGCGACCCGATCTGCGTCCGGTTCCGCGAAATGGAAGAAGCGACCCGCCGCAAGCTGGCCAACTGATCGCCCCGCAAAGCGCGGTTGGCAGCGCCGGCCGTGCGCGCTGAACGGGTCCGCGGCGTCCCTCCCGTCGGGGCGGGCGCCCGGGCGTGCTTGTGGTGTGGGCCCGAATCGCTACCATGCAGCTGTCCACAACGGACAAGACCAGGGAGGTCAAGCGATGAAAAAAAGCAGGGTGATCGGGGCCGCGTTGCTGTGGTTCGCGGCGGTGGCCCGCGCGGCCACGCCCACGGAGCAGATGGAAGGCTTCCTGCTCCAGCTGGAGCAACAGGGGGTGGAGCCGGCGGTGCAGGCGTTTTTCAAGCCCAGCCCGGGGGCCAGCGTGGCCATGCCGCAGATTTTGATGATGCAGCAACAGCTCAAGACCGTGCTGCCCACGCTGGGCACCGCGAGCGGTTTCGAGAAGGTGCGGGAATGGAGCCTCGCCCCCTCCCTCACGCGCCTGATGTACCTGGGCAAATACCCGCAGACGCCGCTGATCTGGAGCGCCTATTTCTACAAGAGCAGCGACGGCCAGTGGTGGCCGGCCCGGCTCGACATCAGCACCGATCTGAACAAGGCCCTGGACGGTGTGAACTGAGCGGCTGAGCGCCCGCCCCCCTCCCGCGACCGCTGACGCGCCAGACCGGCCCCTTGGTGGGCACTTCTGGAAATTCAGAAAACACCGTTCGGACTGAGCTTGTCGAAGTCCTCTCGCCCATCCAATCAACCACTTGGCACAGAGGCCCTTCGACAAGCTCAGGGCGAACGGGGTATTTCCAGAAGTGCCCTGGTGCGCGTTTGATACGAATGTAAAAAAGTGTGTTGACATGATATGTCGGCCCACCTATCCTTGCGCCCATTCATCAAAAACACCGCCGATGAGGTGAGGGGGCCATGAAAACACTGCTGGCGCAATTGAAGGGGCTGGACACGCTGACCGCCGACGCGATGGGCGGCCTGGTGGTGGACCTGCAGCCCATTCCCGGCGACGTGCCGGTGGTGCAGGTCAGCATCGAGGACCGGCAGGAGCTGCCGATCTACATCACCTGCTCGGACGCGCAGATGCTTTGCCTGTGCTACCTCTGGGCCGACGACGAGGTGCTGCCCGAGCGGCGCATGGAGCTGCTGCAGACCCTGCTCGACCTCAACCCCTCGGTGCCGCTGTCCTCGTTCGGCCGGGTCGGTGACCGCTATGTGCTGCTGGGGGCGCTGGGCCGCGACGCCCGGGTGGAAGACATCGCCAAAGAGGTGGCCGTGCTCAGCGACAACGCGCTCGATGCGCTGAGCGCCTTGTCCGAGTACCTGAAATAAGGCCGCACCCCAGGAGGAAAACGCCATGTCCGTGATCAAGAAAGTCATGACCCTGCTGCACGGCAGCGTGCGGGAAATCGGCGAGAGCGTGGTCGATGCCAACGCCACCCACATCTACGAACAGGAAATCCTGGACGCCAGACACAGCGTCGCCCAGGCCAGGGACGAGCTGGCCGGTGTGATGGCCCGGCAGATGCAGAGCACGCGGCAGATCGAGCGCCTGCAGGGCGACATCGAGCGCTACGAGGCGCTGGTCATCGAAGCGCTGGACAAGGCCCAGGAAGCCCTGGCCGAAGAAGTGGCCGCCAAGGTCGGCGCGATCGAGCAGGAGCTGCAGGCGCAGACCCGCGCCCACGCGGCCTGTGCGGCGCAGGTGGCGCGCCTGAAGGAGCTGATCAGGTCGGCCGAGGCCCGCATCCGCGAGCACGAGCGCGAGATTGGCGTGGCCAAGACCACCGAAAGCGTCTACCGCGCCACGCGCTCCATCTCGGAAAACATCTCGCAGGGCGGCTCGCGCCTGGTGAGCGCGCGCGAGTCGCTGGAGCGCATCCGCCAGCGGCACGAAGACCTGGCCGACCGCATGACCGCCGCCGAGCAGCTCCAACAGGCCTTCGGCGACGACGCGCTGGACCAGAAGCTGGCAGCCGCCGGCATCGGCGACGAAGCGAAGCGCCAGCAGCGGGTGATGGACCGCATTCGCGCCCGCCGCGCCCAGGGTGCACAGGGAACGCCCGGCAGCGATCCGGCGCCGGCGGACGACTGATGGTCGCGCGCAAGCCCGCTCGCTGGAGCGGTTCCGACGATGCCCTGCGCGCGGTGCAAGTGGCCTTCGACGTGGAGCAGGCCGTGCTCGACGCCGTGCGCACCGCGGCCTTCCACAACAACCTGTCCACCTCCGACCAGATCCGCCAGCTGCTGAAGCTTTCCAGCGCCACCCGGCCCAAACGGCCGCGCCTGACCGTGTCGCTGACCAGCCAGGACTACGAATTGCTGGCCACGCGCTACGGCCTGCCGGTGGACGACCGGCTGGCGATCAAGGAGCGGGTGACGCAGGAGCTGATCCGTTTCGCCCGGTCACCGGGGGGCCGGCCTTGAGTTCCACCAACAACCCCCAACCCCATCGCCAGGCCTTGCGCCGGCGTTTCACCACCATTCATCACGAGGGAGGAGCGGATGGACCGCCTCATTGACGCTGCCACCGGGTACCCCACCGCCGTGCTCACGGCCCTGCTGCTCGTGGTGCTGGTGTACTGGCTGCTGGCCCTGGTCGGCTGGGTGGACTTCGAGTCCACGGGCATCGACCTGGAGTTCGCGCCGCAGACCGAGGGCGAGGTGGGCGAGCTCTCCACGCTGGCCGGCTACGTGATGGCGCTGGGCCTGAGCGGCGTGCCCTTCTCCATCGTGGTGAGCGTGCTGGTGCTGGTGGCCTGGACCCTCAGTTGTCTGGCCGGCGAGTGGCTGATGCCGCTGGTGCCCACGCTGCTGCTGCAGATCGTGGTCGGCACCGGCGTGCTGCTGCTGAGCGTGGCGCTGGCGATCTTGGCCACCGCGCTGCTCGTGCGGCCCCTGCGCGGTCTGTTCGTCACCCACCAGGCCATGGGCAACGCCAGCCTGGTCGGCCAGACCTGCGTGGTGCTGAGCCAGCGGGTGGACGAGCGCCACGGCCATGCCGAGGTGGCCCAGCGCGGCGCCAACCTCCAGATTCAGGTGCACGCCGAAACCCCCAACACCCTGAGCAAGGGCACGCCGGCCTACATCCTGGAATACGACGCCGCCGCGAACCGCTACCTCATCCGGGCCATGCCCTGAGCGGCGCTGGCCGCGCGCCCCGTCCGAGCGTTTTCTTTCCTCATCTCACCCCACCCACACCACAAGGGAAATCCATGGAGCCGATTCTCATTTCCTCCGGCATCGCAGCCTTCTTCCTGCTGTGCTTCATCGTGATGTTCGCCACGTTCTATCGCAAGATCGAACAGGGCCATGCGCTGATCATCAACACCCTGCGCGCCGAGCCCGAGGTGACCTTCACCGGGCGCCTGGTCTACCCCATCATCCACAAGGCCGAGCTGATGGAGATTTCGGTCAAGACCATCGACATCGACCGTTCGGGCAATGAGGGCCTGATCTGCCGCGACAACATCCGCGCCGACATCAAGGTGAAGTTTTTCGTGCGCGTGAACAAGACCGCCGACGACGTGCTCAAGGTGGCGCAGGCCATCGGCTGCGAGCGCGCTTCGAACCAGGACACGCTGGAAGAGCTGTTCTCGGCCAAGTTCTCCGAGGCCCTCAAGACCGTGGGCAAGGCGATGGACTTCGTGGACCTCTACCAGGCGCGCGACCGCTTCCGCGACGAAATCATTGCCCAGATCGGCAACGACCTCTCGGGCTATGTGCTGGACGACGCGGCCATCGACTACCTGGAACAGACCCCGCTGTCCAAGCTCGATTCCAACAACATCCTGGACGCGCAGGGCATCAAGAAGATCACCGAGCTGACGGCGGTGGAGCACGTGCGCACCAACGAGCTGCGCCGCAACGAAGAGATGCAGATCAAGAAGAAGAACGTGGAAACGCAGGAAGCGTTGCTGGAGCTGGAGCGCCAGGCCGCCGATGCCCAGGCCCGCCAGTCGCGCGAAGTGGCCACGGTCAAGGCGCGCGAGGAAGCCGAGACGCTGAAGATCCAGGCCGAGGAAAAGACCAAGTCCGAGCTGGCCCGTCTGCAGGCCGAGCAGTCGGTCTCGGTGCAGCAGGAAAACGTGCTGCGCGAGAAGGAAGTGGCCGAGAACAACCGCAAGCGCGCGGTGGCGATCGAAGAAGAAAAAGTGATCCGCGCCCGCGAGCTGGAGGTGGTGGACCGCGAGAAGGAAGTGACGCTGCAAAAAATCGAAAAGGACAAGGCGGTCGAGGTGCAGAAGAAGGCGATCGCCGACGTGATTCGCGAGCGCATCGTGGTGGAGCGCACCGTGGCCGAGCAGGAAGAGGCGATCAAGGAACTGCGCGTGGTGGCCGAGGCCGACCGCACCAAGCAGTCCACCGTGATCCTGGCCGAGGGCCAGGCCGAAGAGAAGCTGATCATCGAGGTGAAGGCCGCCGAGGCGCAGGAGCGCAAGGCGCGCCACAAGGCGACCGAAGAAACCACGCTGGCCGAGGCGCGCCTGAAGGTCGCAGAGAAGGAAGCCGAGGCAAAGAAGCGCGAAGCCGAAGGCCTGGAAGCCCTCACCGCCGCGCCCGGCCTGGCGGCCGCCAAGGTCACCATGGTCACCGCCGATGCGGTGGAGAAGCAGGGCATGGCCGACGTGCACGTGCGCGCCGCCGGTGCCGAGGCCACGCTGAAAGAAGGCCAGGCCGAAGCCCAGGTGATCGAGCTGCGCTCGCAGGCCGAGGCCGTGGGTGTGCGCGCCAAGATGGAAGCCGAGGCCAGCGGCAAGGAAAAGCTGGGTCTGGCCGAGGTGCAGGTGCGCCTGGCCGACGCCGACGCCGTGGTCAAGGCCGGTCAGGCCGATGCCGCCACCATCGAAGCGCGCTTCCAGGCCGAGGCCAAGGGCCTGCGCGAGAAGTTCGAGGCCATGAGCGCCATGAGCGGCGAAACCCGCGCCCACGAGGAGTTCCGCATGCAGCTGGAGAAGGCGCACGTGGAGACCGTCAAGGGCATCGACGCGCAGACCTCCATCGCGCGCGAGCAGGCCGAGGTGCTGGGCGCCGCCATGGCCAACGCCAAGATCGACATCGTGGGTGGTCAGGGCGACTACTTCGATCGCTTCGTGGGCGCGCTGGCCGTGGGCAAGGGCATCGACGGCGTGGTGAACAAGAGCAAGACGCTGCAGGTGGCGTTCAAGGACCAGCTCTCGGGTGAGCGCGACGTGGTGCCCGACCTGCAGAGCCTGCTGGGTGCGCTGGGCAGCTCGTCCGGTGAGGTGCAGAACCTCACGGTGGCGGGCCTGCTGACCAAGGTCATGCGCGAGGGCAACGAGGCCCAGAAGAGCGCGCTGCGGACCCTGATGAACGGCCTGGACAAAGGCTGATCCTTTTCAACGGAGACATCACCATGTCCAACACCTGGCGCTGCTGCGCCTGCGACCACCGCCCGGCCCTGAGCGAACAGGCGCTCTCGCCGGGCCTGCCCACGCGCGAATGCGTGGCATGCAACGGCCACTGGGTTCGCCTGGACGACCACCGGGAATGGATCAACAGCGGCGCGCCGCTGGCCGATCCCCCCGAGCTGGCCGAACACTGGCTGCCCGAGGCCGACTCGCCGGCGCGGGCCTGCCCGGCCTGCCAACGCCTCATGGAGCGCCTGCGCACCGGCGGCCAGCCCGACATCCGTATCGACCGCTGCGTGCATTGCCATGCGGTGTGGCTTGATGGTGGCGAGTGGGCGGCCCTGCAGTTCCAGCAGGCCCGGCTCGACGACGTGCTGTCCGACATGTGGCAGCGCCAGCTGCGTGAGGCCGAGGCGCAGGAGCGGCGCGACGCGCAGGTGCGCCAGCGCCATGGCGCCGAGTGCATCGACGAGGTGCAGCGCATCCGGCGCTGGCTGCAGCAGCAGGCCGAACCCGGGCTGGTGCTCAAACTGATCCGCAACGGCTGGTGACCCCAGGCACCACAGAAAGTCCGACATGTCCAGACAAGATCCCGCGGCGCCGGGTGGGGAAACCGGCGCCGACGCCGTCGAACGCCTGGTGGCCGACGGTGGCAGCTACGAGCTGCTGAAAAAGCGCCTGCAGGCCCAGGGCGACGCGCTGCAGAACAAGACCCAGGCGCTCAACGAAGCGCGCCTGGGCACCTTTGGCCGCTCCGAGCAGAGCCTGCTGCTGCGCACCCGCGCGCGCACCGAAAACAACTGCGTCGCGCGCGATCTGGTGCGCATCGGCGACGTGCTGCTGTTCGGCTACAACGTCTTCATCGGCCTGAAAAAAGAGACGGCGGTGGGCGACGTGTTTGCGCTCTACCGTCTGGCCGAACACGACGGCGCCGACGAGCTCGAAGCGGTGCCACTGGCCGGCAGCTTCCTGGACGACCCGCGTTTCGTGGCCGACTTCCGCGAGCTGCACGCCTACTACAAGCAGGCCACGCTGCTGCAGCTGCGCGTCACGCAGGACAAGCTGCTTGCGGCCTTCCAGATCGGCCAGCAGCTGCACGACCTGCGCGTGTTCCGCTGGAGCATCGAGCCCGGCGGCGCGGTGCGCTACGTGGACAACCGCGGCGAGCGCGACATGGCGCTGCCGCCGACCCACGACTTCGAGTGGACAGTCGCCACGCGCGAGGACCACGTGGGCGGCAAGTACCCGCACATCAACGTGCAGGACACCATCTTCGTCGAGACCCTGGGCGGCGACCTCACGGTCAAGGTCGAGAACAACACCGAAACCGGGCTGGGCATCTACAGCGAGCCGGTGGAAGACAAGCACCAGGCGCTGGTGGACGCCGAGGTGGCCTGGGCGCGGCTGGGTCTGCTGATCCTGCTGCGGATCAAGCCTTACCGCGAGTCCGAGACGCGCTACCTTGTCTTCAACACCCGCACGCAAAAGGTGGAGCGCATCGACGCCATCGGTGTCTCCTGCGTGCAGCTGCCCGAAGACCACGGCATCATTTTTCCTGGCGGCATGTACCTGCAGTCGGGCGAATACAAGCGCTTTGATCTGCCCGCGCAGCTCAGCAGCAGCCTGCGTTTCAAGCGCATGCTGCGCTCGCCGCACGGCGAGGAAGTGCTCTATGTGTTCTACCAGCCGGGCGGTGGCCACTACGCGCTGTTCAGCTACCACCTGATCAACAAGACCCTGGCCGCGCCCATCGTGGCGCACGGCTACGCGCGCTTTCCCGACGGGCGCATGCTGGTCTTCCTGGCCGACAACGAAGAGCCCACGCGCGTGCACCCCATGCAGCTGTGGCAGACGCCGTTCGCCAGCGAAGAGCACGCCGCCTCGCTGCCGCGTGGTACCGGCTTTTTCGCCAAGGTGGGCAACGCCGAGCTGGTGCGCGGCGTGTCCGACCTCATGGGCATCGCGCGCGCGGTGCGCGAGCAGGTGCCCACACGCACCGCCTACGAAGACCTGATCCGCCAGTGCACCCGCGTGGGCGACGCCTACTTCTGGCTCGGCGAGCCCGAGGCGCAGAGCCTCGGCACCGAGCTGCAGGCCATCGTCGAAGGCGCGCGCCAGACCCTGGCCGAGTTCGAGAAGGTCGACAGCATCCGCCGCGAAACCGCGCGCGCCCTGCAGCAGGCCGAAGGCGAGCAGCACAGCCTGTTGACCGACATCGCCAGTACGCTGTGGCGCCGCCCCGAAGACTTCGTGCAGGCACTGGGGCGGCTGCGAGAGCGCCGCGGGCGGCTGCAACCGCTCAAGGAGCTGCGCTACGCCGACCTCGCCGCCATCGAGGCGATGGACGAGGCGCTGCAGGCGCAGCAGCTGCAGGTGGGCCACAAGGCCATGGCGTTCCTGGCCGACAAACACGCTTTCGACGGCCACCAGCAGGCGCTGGTGCAGACCACGGCCGCCCTGGCCCAGGCCAACACCTCGCCCGCGCTGGGCCAGCTGCTGGAGACGCTGGATGAACAGGCCACCGGGCTGGACCTGCTGACCGAGCAAATGGGCAGCTTGCCCGGCGGCGACGCGGTGGTGCGCACCGCCATCCTGGACCGCATCTCCGGCCTCTACGCCGACATCAACCGCCTGCGCGCCGAGGCCCGCAGCCGCCGCAAGAGCCTGGGCGCCACCGAGGCCGCGGCCGAGTTCGGCGCGCAGTTCAAGCTGTTTGGCCAGGCGGTGGACAACGCGCTCGAATTCGCCGACACACCCGAGAAGTGCGACGAGGCGCTGACCCGCCTGCTCGCGCAGCTCGAGGAGCTGGAGGGCCGCTTCGCCGAGCACGAGGTCTTCATCACCGACGTGGCGGACAAGCGCGAAGCCGTGGTGGACGCGCTCGCCGCGCGCCGCCAGACCCTGGTCGAGGCGCGCCAGCGTCGCGCCCAGGCGGTGAGCGAGGCAGCCGGCCGCATCCTCGACGGCATTCCGCGCCGCGTGGCCGGCTTCGCCGACGTGGGCCAGATCCACGGCTACTTCGCCGGCGACCCGCTGCTGGCCAAGCTGCAGCAGCTCATGGCCGACCTGCGCGCCCTGGGTGCGCAGGTGCAGGCCGACGACATCGCCACGCGCCTGAAAACCGCGCGCGACCAGGCCCTGCGCGCCGTGCGCGACAAGAGCGAGCTGGTCGCCGCCGACGGCAACACCCTGCGCTTCGGCCGCCACTCCTTCACCATCCAGCGCCAGCCGCTGGATCTCTCACTCGTGCCCAGCCAGGGCGGGTTGAGCTTCCAGATCACCGGCACCGACTACATGGCCCCGGTGCAGGATCCGCGGCTCGACGCCTACCGGGCGCGCTGGGACCAGGCCCTGGTGTCCGAGACGCCCGAGCTGTGCCGTGCCGAATACCTCGCGGGCTGTCTGGTGCAGGCGGCGCTGCGCGGCGAGCAGGGGCTGGACTGGGCCACGCTGGTGAGCGCGGTGCAGGCCGCCACGCCCGAGCAGCCCGCGCCGCTGCTGGAGCGCGTGCGCGCCTTCGCCGCGCCGCGCTACCAGGAGGGCTACCAGAAAGGCGTGCACGACGAAGACGCGGCCCGCCTCGCCGCCGTCCTGGTGCGCATGCAGGACGGCGCGGGCCTGCTGGCCTGGGGCCCCTCGGAGCGCACGCTGGCGCTGCTGTACTGGCAACACGGCCGCTTCGTCAACGAGCGCGACGCGCTGCAACGCCGCGCCCGTGCGGCCCTGCAGATGCAGCAGCTGTTCGGCACGCAGGCCGCGCTCGAAGCCGTGGAGGCCGACACCGCCACCGCCCTGCAACGCTTCGCCGACGAGTTCCAGCCCGAGCTGGGCGGCGAGGGCGTGGACCCCGAACAGGCCGCCACGCGCTGCGCGCAGGCCGCCGCCTACCTGGTGCGCCAGCTGGCGGCCCACGCCGCCGTCACGCCCGCCTGGGCTGTGTCCGGCCCGGCGCAGGACCTGGCCGACGCCTTCAAGCGCGAGCTGGAGCGCGGCGGGCGCTGGGCCGACTGGCAGCACGACCTGGACGCCTGCATGCCCGGCGAACGCTGGCACCGCGCGCGCGAGTGGGTGCGCGCCTTCGCCACCGCCCAGGCCGCCGATGCGGCGGGCTGGGTGGACGAGGCCGCCGGCGTGCTCTGCCTGCCGGTGCCGCGCGAGCGCGTGAACGCCGTGCTGCAGACCCCCGTGGACGGCCTGCTGAGCGAGCACCCGCGCGTGGTGCAAGGCGGCATGGCGCTCAACCTGAACGATTTCTGGCAACGCTTCCTGCACCACCAGGGCCGCAACGTGCCGGCCTTCGAAGCCTGGCACCGCCTGCGCCACGAGCTGGTCACGCACGAGAAAAAACGCCTGCGCCTGCACCAGTTCCAGGCCAAGCCGCTGTCCACCTTCGTGCGCAACCGCCTGATCGACGAGCTCTACCTGCCGCTGATCGGCGACAACCTGGCCAAGCAGATCGGCGCCGCGGGCGACGCCTCGCGCACCGACCGCATGGGCATGCTGCTGCTGATCTCGCCGCCGGGCTACGGCAAGACCACGCTGATGGAATACGTGGCCGACCGGCTGGGCATGGTGTTCGTGCGCATCAACTGTCCGGCGCTGGGCCACGACGTGGTCTCCATCGACCCGGCCAGCGCCGAGCACAGCGCGGCGCGCCAGGAGCTGGAGAAGCTCAATCTGGGCCTGGCCATGGGCAACAACGTGATGCTGTATCTGGACGACATCCAGCACACCAACCCCGAGTTCCTGCAGAAGTTCATCGCGCTGGCCGACGGCACGCGCCGCATCGAGGGCGTTTGGAACGGCGAGCCGCGCAGCTACGACCTGCGCGGCAAGCGCTTTGCCGTGGTGATGGCGGGCAACCCCTACACCGAGTCGGGCGACGTGTTCAAGATCCCCGACATGCTGGCCAACCGCGCCGACATCCACAACCTGGGCGATGTGCTGTCCGGGCGCGAGGCGCTGTTTGCGCTGTCCTACCTGGAGAACGCGCTCACGGCCAACCCGGTGCTGCTGCCGCTGTCCTCGCGCGACCCCAAGGACGTGCATTTGCTGGTGCAGCGCGCCGAGGGGCAGGACGTGCCGTCCACCGCCTTCTCGCACCCCTACGGCGCGGCCGAGTTGGACGAACTTACCGAGCTGTTCAAGCGCCTGTTCCGCGCGCGCGACCTGCTGCTCAAGGTCAACCTGAGCTACATCGAATCGGCGGCGCAGCAGGACGACTACCGCACCGAGCCGCCGTTCAAGCTGCAGGGCAGCTACCGCAACATGACCAAGCTGGCGGCGCAGATCACGCCGCAGATGCGCGACGACGAACTCGACGCCCTGCTGCGCGACCACTACCGCGGCGAGGCCCAGACGCTGACCACCGGTGCCGAAGAAAACCTGCTCAAACTCGCGCAGCTGCTGGGAAGCCCCACGGCCGACGAAGCGCGGCGCTGGGCGGACATCTGCGGAGAATTCGTGCGCCAGCGCAAGCTCGGTGGCAGCGACACCGACGGCAGCACCCGCATCACTTCGGGGCTGCTGGATGTGGCGCGCGCGGTCGATGGCCTGAAGAAGCCCGAGGGTGAAAAAGAGGGACAGGCCTCCGAAGCCCTGCGCCTGGCCGAGGCGGTGCTGGAGATCGCGGTGACCTACCGCACCATCCTGCTGCCGCTGATCTCGGCCACCGAACGCCGCCTGAAGATGGACTCGTCGATTCGCACCGAGGTGGAGAAGGTGGCTCAGCAGCTCGACGAGGTCAAGGCGCGACAGGCCGAACTCAAGGCCCGGGAGCGTTGAGGTGGGGGCCACCGCCGAAGATGCGCTGCGCCGGTTGCGCCAGCAGCTCGAAGACAGCCTGGCCGACGCGCGCCTCTCCGACGACGAAAAGCGCGCGCTCACCGACACCCTGCGTTCGGCGCAGCTGCCCGAAGAGGGCTTGCGGCGCTTGCGCAACCAGGCTTTCGAGCTGGTGCGCCAGAACCTGGACGAAGCGGATCCGTCCGATCCGCTGGCGCTGGTGCGTTGGCTCGAAGGCGTGGTGCGTGCGCTGGACGTGTCGCGCACGGCGGGTGGCTCCTACCGCGCCCAGGCCTGGTTCAGCCCGGGCGACGACTGCCGCAACGCCATCGTCGGCCAGTTGCGCGCCTGTCGTCAGCGCGCAGACCTTTGCGTGTTCACGCTGTCCGACGACCGCATCAGCGACCAGGTGCTCGCGGCCCACCGGCGCGGTGTGGCGGTGCGCCTCATCACCGACAACGAGAAGGCCTTTGACCGCGGCAGCGACGTGATCGCGCTGCAGGGCGCGGGCGTGCCGGTGCGGGTGGACCAGAGCGCCGCCCACATGCACCACAAGTTCGCGCTGTTCGACCAGCGCTGGCTGCTCAACGGCAGCTACAACTGGACCCGCAGCGCCAGCGCGCAGAACGAAGAAAACCTGGTGCTCTGCAACGACCCGGCGCTGTTGCGGCAGTTCGAAGCAGCGTTCGAGGCCTTGTGGTCGAGGTTGGGGTAACGCGCTTCCGCCGCGTTCAGCCCGGTTCACCCTGCCAGCCGATGTCGGCCACCAGCCGGTGTTCGCCGCCGGGCGGCAGCGTCACCGCGTCGTCCGCCACGTTGGCGGTTTCCACGCAGACGAAGCGCCGGTATTCCTCGTCTGCCAGGTCGGCCATGCCGGCCGCCAGCGCCGCCCCGGGGTTCCACACCACGGCGGTTCGGCTGCCTTCGCTGCGGATGCGCAGCACCCGTTGCCCGGTACCGTCCTGCACGCTCAATGTAGCGGGGGCGCCGGTGTAGATGCGGTCCACCTCGGCGGTGAACACCACCGCGCCCAGCTGTTTGCGCAGCGCGCCCGGGGCGCCAGCGGCCTTGTCGAGGTAGTGGCAGCCGTCCAGCCCGGCCACGCTGGTCTGCGCCAGTGCGCCCACCGCCAGGTAACTGTGCAGCGCCTGGGTGATGGTGAACGGCTGGCCGCCAGTGTTGCGGGTCAGCAGTGCCAGCCGCAGGCTCGGGCCGACGGTGATCTCCAGCCCCAGCTGGAAACCGTGCGGCCAGATCGCCCTGGTGTCGGGGCCGTCCGTCAGCGCCAGCGCGATGCGCGTGGCGCCGCCGGGCAGGGCGGTGGTGCCAGCGACCGACCACGCCTTTGTGCGCGCGAAACCGTGGTTGGGCCGGCCCAGGCCCTCGGGGTCGGCGCCAAACCAGGGCCAGCACACCGGCACGCCGCCCCGGATCGCCGTGCCCGCCTGGTACCGGGCGCGCTCGCTCACGAACAGCAGGTCGGCGCTGGCCGTGCGCGGCCGGAATCGCAGCACCTGGCCGCCGTGCAGGGACACCTGCGCGCTGGCATGCGCGTTGTGGACCTCGATCAGCGGCAGGCCGCCCGGCCCGGCGATGAAGACCAGTTGATCGGGAATGGCGTGGGCGGCGTTCAGGGTGTCCATGTGCGGGGTGACCGGTGTGTCCATGCCCGGACTGTAGCGGGCGGGGCCATGGCCTTGCCCAGTATCAGCCGCGGCCGCGGGGCGGGCGGCTGGCCGCCTTCCAGTAGCCGAATTCGTCCTCGTGCACCTCGATGTCCAGCTCCTGCACCCGGCCCAGCAGGCGTTCCTGCGCGTCGGCCACGGCCCGGTTGTAGATGCTCGGGCCGATCTCCTTCAGGAAGAAGTTCAGCAGCCCGCCCGCGGCCACGTTGCCGATGGGCTCGTCCATGTGTTCGCGGAAATAGCGCTCGATGGAGCTGGTGGCCTGCTGGCGGGCTTCTTTGGAGAGTTCGATGCTCATGGTGGTCGGGGTCCGGGTGGCGTGCGGGTTCCGAGTATCCCGCTTTGGTTCTCCTTTTCGGCGCCGTCCGGGGGCGTTTCAACCGCCCATCCCGGCGCCACGCCCGCCTGCGGGCCGGCGGCGGGCCGCAGCGCCGGGCGGTGCTAGAAACCCTGCAGGAACGGTTCAAACGACAGGTGATTCATGGCGGTGTGTGCAGCATGCGGAGCTGAAAACGGGGACAGAGCGCGGTTCTGCCAAGGTTGCGGGACCTCGCTGGGGGCCAGGCCCACGGCCCCACGCCACGAGCCCCAGGCCCCCACCCAGGCCGCGGGGCCGTTGCAGACCTGCCCGGCCTGCCAGTCCAAGAACCCGCTGGCCGCCACGGCCTGCCGGACCTGCCGCGCCTCCCTGCTCCCTTCGCTGGCGGCACCCAGCCGCAAGGCCGCGCCCGTGGCCCGTGGGCCGAACGCCGGCCGGCTCGTGTTGGTGGGCCTCGTGCTGGCGAGCGCGGCGGCGGGCGGCTGGTGGTTCGGCACCCACCGCGGGAAAGCCGCGCCGGCAACGCCGAGGGTGGCGCTCGTGGCGCCGGACGCGGGGCCCTCAACCCCCTGAGCGCAGCGCCCGCCGGTACTGCACCGCCTCGGCCACGTGGCCCACCCCCACCAGATCGCTGCCCGCCAGGTCGGCGATGGTGCGCGCCACGCGCAGGGCGCGGTGGGTGCTGCGTGCGCTCCAGCCCAGCCGGGCGGCGGCGGTGTTGAGGAACTTGAGGGCGGTGGCGTCGGCCTGCAGGTGCTCGTCCAGCGCCGCGCCCGCCAGCGCCTGGTTGGTGTGGCCCTGGCGCTGCTGGGCGCGGTCGCGCGCGGTCTGCACCCGTTCGCGCACGGTGTCGCTGCTCTCGCCCAGCGCGCCGTGCAGCAGGTCGTCGCTGGGCAGGGCCGGCACTTCCACGTGCAGGTCGATGCGGTCGAGCAGCGGGCCGCTGAGCTTGCCCTGGTAGCGCGAGATCTGGTCGGGCGTGTCGCGGCAGGCCCGGGTGGGGTGGCCCAGAAAGCCGCAGGGGCAGGGGTTCATGGCGGCCACGAGCTGGAAGCGCGCCGGGAACTCGCTTTGCATGGCGGCCCTTGAGATGCGGATGTGGCCGCTCTCCAGCGGCTCGCGCAGGGCCTCCAGCGCGGCGCGGGGAAATTCCGGCAGTTCGTCCAGAAACAACACGCCGTGGTGCGCCAGCGAGATTTCCCCCGGCCGCGGCGGTGAGCCACCGCCCACCAGCGCCACCGCGCTGGCCGTGTGGTGGGGCGAACAGGTGGGGCGTTGGCCCCAGCGCGCCAGCGCGAAGCGCCCGGCCAGCGAGGCCACGGCGGCCGATTCGAGGGCTTCGCGGGTGCTCATGGGCGGCAGCAGACCGGCAAAGCGCTGCGCCAGCATGGACTTGCCCGAGCCCGGCGGCCCCACCATGAGCACGCTGTGGCCCCCGGCGGCGGCGATCTCCAGCGCACGTTTGGCCGCGGCCTGGCCTTTCACGTCCGCCAGATCGGCGTAGCCCGGGCTCTGGCCCACCTCGGTCGGCAGCAGCCGGGCCCAGCCCTCGTCGTCCGCAGGCGCTGGTTCTCCGGCGGCGGCGCCTTCGGGCAGAAACTGGCGCACCACGTCCAGCAGGTGGCGCGCCCGGTAGACCTGGGCCTGCGGCACCAGCGCGGCTTCTTCGGCGCTGTCGGGCGGCAGCACCAGGCGGGCCGGTGGGGCATCGGCGGTTTGTGCACCACCATGGAGCGCGAGGCTCATGGCCAGCGCGCCACGCACCGGGCGCAGTTCGCCGCCCAGCGAGAGTTCGCCGGCGAATTCCCAGCCGGCCAGGCGCGCGGCGCTGATCTGGCCGCTGGCGGCCAGGATGCCCAGCGCGATCGGCAGGTCAAAACGGCCCGAGTCCTTGGGCAGGTCGGCCGGTGCGAGATTGACGGTGATGCGCTTGGTCGAGGGGAATTCCAGCCCCGCGTTGGCGATGGCCGAGCGCACCCGTTCGCGCGCTTCCTTCACCTCGGTATCGGCCAGGCCCACCAGCGTGAAGCTGGGCAGGCCATTGGCCAGGTGGACTTCCACACAGACCGGGTGGGCTTCCAGGCCCAGCAGTGCACGGCTGTGCACCAATGACAGACTCATTGCGATTTCCTCCCTGTTTCGGTGCACTTCATGCCCTGTTCATCCGGGAAAACCCGCTGATGGCGATGCACAACCTTGGTGCTTGCGCTGTTCGAGTGACAGTTCGCGCGCAAACACGCGCTTTCATCATGGCACAGGCGCCGCCGCACCGCCGCGCCGCGCCCTTCGGACGCGGTGTTTTCGCGACAGCCCGCCGGCCCGGGTGGGCTCGCGCTTGGCACGTTCCGTGCTTGGGGCTGTAAGCGATTGAATCAAAGGCGTGGAGTTCCCACGAAACAGTCCGCATCCAAAGTGGTGTCAGCCCTCCAGGCCGGCATTGCCCGTGTCACCCCCGGTGTCGGCCACCCGGTCTGAGCACCCTGTACTAGTAGAGGAATCACAGCATGAAAATGGTTTCAGCCATCATCAAGCCGTTCAAGCTGGACGAAGTGCGCGAAGCGCTCTCCGGCATGGGCGTGCAAGGCATCACCGTCACCGAAGTCAAGGGCTTCGGCCGCCAGAAGGGCCACACCGAGCTGTACCGCGGCGCGGAATACGTGGTCGATTTCCTGCCCAAGGTCAAGATCGAAGCCGCCGTGTCCGACGACCTGGTGGACCGCGTGATCGAGGCCATCGAAGGCGCCGCCCGCACCGGCAAGATCGGCGACGGCAAGATTTTCGTCACCTCCCTCGAACAGGTGGTTCGCATCCGCACCGGCGAGACCGGCAAGGAAGCGCTCTGATCAACGAGCAGCACAAGAAAGATCACGCACATGAAAAAACTACTTGCAACCCTGTTGCTGGGCGCGGGCCTGGCATTCGGCGGACTTAACGCCCTGGCGCAGACCACTGAAGCACCGGCCGCTGCCGCGGCGCCCGCCGATGCGGCTGCGGCGCCTGCAGCCGCCCCCGACGCAGCAGCGGCCCCGGCCGCCGAGGCACCCGCAGCGGCCGCCGAGGCCGCCGCTCCCGCTGAAGCGGCACCCGCCGAAGAAGCCAAGCCCACCGTCGACAAGGGCGACGTGGCCTGGATGATGGTCTCCACCATCCTCGTGATTCTGATGGTGGTGCCCGGCCTGGCCCTGTTCTACGGTGGCCTGGTGCGCAGCAAGAACATGCTGTCCGTGCTGATGCAGGTGATGGTGGTGTTCTCGCTGATCTCCGTGCTGTGGGCCCTGTACGGCTACAGCCTGGCGTTCGGCGGCGACGGCCTCATCATCGCCAACCTGGACAAGGTCTTCCTCAAGGGCGTGACCGTGGACTCGCTGGCGGCCACCTTCACCGCTGGCGTGGCCATCCCCGAACTCATCTTCATCGCCTTCCAAGCCACCTTCGCCGGCATCACCTGCGCGCTGATCGTGGGCTCGTTCGCCGAGCGCATGAAGTTCAGCGCCGTGCTGCTGTTCTCGGCCATCTGGTTCACCTTCAGCTACATCCCAATCGCCCACATGGTCTGGGGCGGTGGCGGCTACCTGTTCGACAAGGGCGCGCTGGACTTCGCTGGCGGCACCGTGGTGCACATCAACGCGGCCATGGCCGGCCTGGTGGGCGCCTACATGGTGGGCAAGCGCATCGGCTACGGCAAGGAATCGATGGCGCCTCACAGCCTGACGCTGACCATGGTCGGTGCCTCGCTGCTGTGGGTGGGCTGGTTCGGCT